>Ga0116214_1000331_pt1 | contig 19749 bp, 18 predicted proteins | sample Sb_taG_FD_88964 | JGI IMG/M metagenome (GOLD analysis project Ga0116214, IMG submission 88964) | Peat soil microbial communities from Weissenstadt, Germany - Sb_50d_1_NS metaG | ecosystem: Environmental > Terrestrial > Soil > Wetlands > Peat | place: Germany: Weissenstadt | collected 2010-09-21
CGGGCAAGACGGTGGTCGCGCTTCGGGCAATGCTCCAGGTGGTCGATGCGGCGGGCCAGGCGGCCCTGCTCGCCCCTACCGAGGTGCTGGCCCAGCAGCATCACCGGTCGATCAGCCAGATGCTCGGCCCGCTGGCGATGGCGGGCCAGCTCGGCGGGGCCGAGCAGGCGACTACGGTGACGCTGCTGACCGGCTCCCAGGGCAGCGCTGCTCGGCGCGCGGCGCTGCTCGACGCCGCATCCGGCAGCGCGGGGGTGGTGATTGGCACGCATGCGCTGCTTGAGGAGCATGTGCAGTTCGCTGACCTGGGACTGGTGGTGATCGACGAGCAGCACAGGTTCGGCGTGGAGCAGCGGGAGGCGCTTCGGGCGAAGGCCGCCGAGGGCAGGCCGCACGTGCTTGTGATGACCGCGACGCCGATTCCGCGGACCGTGGCGATGACGGTCTTTGGTGATCTTGAGGTCACCGAGCTGACCGAGCTTCCGGCTGGGCGCTCGCCGATCGCCACGCACGTGGTACCGGTGACCGAGAAGCCGCACTTCCTTGACCGTACCTGGCAGCGAATCAACGAGGAGGTGGCGAGCGGTCGGCAGGCTTACGTGGTCTGCCCCCGGATCGGCGACGAGACAAGTGCGGATAGCGGCGGTGCGGATGGCGGTCCGGCTGGGAGCGGCCGAGCGGGTGACGGCGGTGCTGACGACGGTATGGGTAACGGCAGTGCTAACGACGGCGGTGCGGGTGACGGCCGGGCGGGGACTGGCCGGGCGGGGACTGGCCGTTCGGGTGCTGGCCGTTCGGGTGCTGTCCGCGCGGGCACCAGCGGCAGGGCGGTTCGTCGGGCCGCTGCCGGCGACCGGGTGAGCGATTCGGTGGAAGACGCAGGCTGGGGCTACGAGTTCGATCTGCTCGAAGAGGACGCCGACCAGGTCGAGCGACGGCCGCCGATTGCGGTCGTCGACCTGGCGGCCGAGCTGGTCCAGGGTCCGCTCGCCGGGCTCCGGCTGGCCGTGCTGCACGGCAGGATGGCCGCGGAGGAGAAGGACAAGACCATGCTGGCGTTCGCTGATGGCCAGATCGACGTCCTGGTCACCACCACCGTGATCGAGGTCGGCGTGGATGTGCCGAACGCGACGGCGATGGTGGTCATGGATGCGGACAGGTTCGGCGTATCGCAGCTGCACCAGCTTCGCGGCCGGGTCGGCCGCGGCGATCACTCAGGTCTGTGCCTGCTGGTCACCGAAGCGCCGGCCGGCCCGGCACGAGAGCGGCTTGACGCGGTCGCTGCGACCCAGGACGGTTTCACGCTGTCCCGCCTTGACCTGGAGCAGCGTCGGGAAGGGGACGTGCTCGGGGCCGCCCAGGCCGGCCGCAGGTCGAGCCTGAAGCTGCTAACGCTGCTAAAGGACGAGGATCTTATCCGCGACGCGCGGCAGGAGGCCGCCGCCTTGGTCGATGTCGACCCGGCGCTGGCCGACCAGCCCGCGCTGGCCCGGGCGATCGAGGCATTGCTCGACGTCGAGCGTGCCGAATTCCTGGAGAAGGCGTGACCAGGATCATCGCCGGCGCGGCTGGCGGACGTCGGATTGCCGTACCAGCCGGGCGTTCGACCAGGCCGACCAGTGACCGGGCTAGAGAAGGCCTGTTCGCCGCGGTGCTCGCGATGCTCGGCAGCCTGGCCGGCCTGGCCGTGCTTGACCTGTATGCCGGCTCAGGAGCGGTCGGGCTTGAGGCTCTCTCCCGTGGTGCTTCCGACGTTCTGCTAGTCGAGTCGGATGCCCAGGCGGCCCAAGTCATCAGGCAGAACATCGCCACGGTTGGGCTGCCGGGCGTTCAGCTGATCAACGGCCGGGTAGACCGAGTGCTGAGCCGCGGCCCCGGTACCGGTCCGCCGCGCGATCTGGTGTTCGCCGATCCGCCCTATGCGGCACCGCAAGACGAGCTCGAGCGGATGCTGATCGCGCTGGCCGGCCGGGGCTGGCTGGCCGCGGGGGCGCTGGTAATCCTGGAGCGTGCAGCCAGGTCGGAGCCGCCGCCGTGGCCGCTTGGATACGCACCTGACCGGTCCCGCCGCTATGGCGAGGCGACGCTCTGGTACGGTCGCGCGGCAGGCGATGCGTCTGCAGCCGCAATCTCAACGACGGGAGTGTGAGTCCGCGTGCTTCGCGTGGTCTGCCCTGGCTCATTCGACCCGGTCACGAACGGGCATCTGGACATCATCAGCCGCGCCGCCAAGCTACACGACGAGGTGATCGTGGCGGTGCTTCGCAACCTGAGCAAATCCGCCCTGTTCACGGTCGAGGAGCGGATGGAGATGCTGCTCGAGGTCACCAAGGACCTGGCCAACGTCCGGGTGGAACGGTTCAACGACCTGATCGTCGACTTCTGCCGGGCCAACGACGTGTCGGCGATCGTGAAGGGCCTTCGCGCGGTCAGCGACTTCGACTACGAGATGCAGATGGCCCAGATGAACTACAACCAGGCGGGGGTCGAGACGCTGTTCATGACCACTAATCCGCTCTATGCGTTCCTGTCATCGAGCCTGGTCAAGGAGTTCGCCAGGTACGGCGGGGACGTCGCTGGCCTGGTGCCGCCCGCGGTGCTGCGGATGCTTACCGAGCGACTGACGATCGAGTGACCGAGTCGTCCGGAGTCAGCCGGTCGGCTCCGCTGCTTGGTGGCTCGGCTCGTTGGCCAGCGAGCAGCCAAGTTGGGCTTTCCGCAGGCTGGCCGGTAAGCTGACCGCCCGGTACCTAACACCACCTGCGCGAGCCATGCCAAACGCGAATACCAAGAGAGCCAAGCGAGCAGATCCGCGCGCACCGCTTGTCTTCGACACCCGGACGCTCGGGTCCGCTTCGGCGCGTTCTGAGGCGCGCACCGTCCCGGCACCCGCTGATCTTGGCGCCGGGATGATCCACGTCCCTGCGGGCAGCGATCTTGAGCTGGACGTCCAGCTTGAGGAGGTCACTGGCGGGGTGCTGGTCACGGCGAGCGTGACGGCTCAGCTAGCTGGTGAGTGCGCGCGCTGCCTCGATGAGTTCACATCGGTGACGAAGGTGCGGTTCCGTGAGCTGTTCGCCGACGAGGTCGGTGGCTCCGGTGACGACGGGTATCTTCTGGACGGGGACCTGCTCGACCTTGAGCCGGCCCTGCGCGACGCGGTAGTTCTCGAACTGCCGCTTTCGCCGCTCTGCGCGGCCGATTGCCCGGGCCTGTGCAGTAAGTGCGGCGTGCGGCTCGCCGACGCTGAGCCCGGCCATGGCCATCCCGACGATGGCGGAGTATGGGCGGTACTGGCGGTACTGAAGGACTCCGTCCCTGGCCGGCTGGCTGAGGCAGGGACCGCAGGTGCCATGACGTCCGGAACCGAAACGTCCGGAACCGAAACTGCTCGGACCGGGACAGTAGGCCAGAACGGGCAGCAGGACGCAGCATCGTCGGACGGGGCCACTGGTCCGGTCGACACGCAGGAGCGCTGAGGTGGCAGCGCGTCAGGTAGCCATTTCTTCCTGAGGTGGTGGCCGGCGGGAACGCCCCGCGATCGCGGGAAGGAGGAGCGGTGAGCATCGAGCCGAGTGACGGCCGGGCTCCGCAGGCCGATACCGCTGTACTCCTGCGCATGCTTCAGGTGCAGGTCAGCGATGGCCTGCTGGACCGCGCCCTGACGCACAGGTCGTTCGCATACGAGAACGGCGGCCTGCCGACCAATGAGCGGCTGGAATTTCTCGGTGACTCGGTGCTCGGCCTGATCGTCACCGACACGCTGTTCGGCCAGTTTCCCGAGTTGCCAGAAGGCAACCTGGCGAAGCTGCGGGCCGCTGTGGTGAACATGCGTGCGCTGGCCGGCGTCGCTCGCGGACTGCGGCTCGGCAGCTACATCAGGCTGGGCAAGGGCGAGGAGGCCACCGGAGGCCGCGACAAGTCCTCGATCCTGGCGGACACCCTCGAAGCTGTCCTGGGCGCCGTCTACGTCGAATGCGGCATGACGGCAGCCACTGCGCTGGTCCACCGGCTGTTTGACCCGGTGATTGCCAGGTCAGCTCGCCTCGGGGCCGGCCTGGACTGGAAGACCTCGCTGCAGGAGCTCACGTCGTCGGAGATCCTCGGCGTACCCGAGTACCTGGTCGATGAGAGCGGGCCCGATCATCAGAAGTCGTTCCGTGCGGTGGCCAGGATCGGCGGCCGGGTCTACGGCGAGGGCGAGGGCCGGACCAAGAAGGAAGCCGAGCAGCAGGCCGCCGAGGCCGCGTGGACCGCGATCAGCGAGCGCCTCAGCGCCGGTGCCTTCCCTGGTCAGGACAGCGGCGAGGATGTCTTGTCCCGGCCAGCTGCGTCCGCCGACAACGGCGGACCGGTCCAGCACTAGCCAGAGTCGCAGGCGAGCCAGGTGCCCGAGCTGCCCGAGGTGGAGACCGTCAGGATCGGGCTGAAGCGGCATGTGAGCGGGCGCACCATCGGCTCGGTCGAATTGCTGCATCCGCGCGTGATCCGCCGCCATCTGGCCGGCCCGGATGACTTCGCCGCCGCCCTGGTCGGTGGCCAGGTCGGCGATGCGCGACGCCGGGGAAAGTACCTGTGGCTGCCGGTGGACGGCGATGCGCTGATCGCCCATCTCGGGATGAGCGGCCAGCTGCTGATCGGCGAGCCGGACCGGCCGCTTTCGCCGCATGTACGGGCCAGGTTCGCGTTCACCGACGGCGGCCCCGACCTGCGATTCGTGGACCAGCGCACCTTCGGGCAGCTGTCCTTCGCACCAGGCGGCGCTGAGCTTCCCGCCGCCATCTCGCACATCGCGCCCGATCCGCTTGAGCCAGCCTTCGACCAGGAGCGGTTCGCCGCGCGCCTGCTGCGCAGGCAGACCGGAATCAAGCGAGCGCTGCTTGACCAGTCGCTGATCAGCGGGGTCGGCAACATCTACGCCGACGAGTCACTGTGGCGAGCCAGGCTGCACTGGGCCCGCGGCACCGATGGTCTACGCCGCGCCGACGTCTTTCGCCTGCTCACGGCGGTCCGCACGGTTTTCGCCGAAGCGATTGACGCGGGCGGCACGTCATTCGACAGTCTGTATGTGCGCGTGAACGGTCAGAGCGGGTACTTTGAGCGCTCGCTCGCTGTCTACGGCCGGGCGGGCCAGCCATGCCCGCGCTGCGGCACGCCGGTGCGGCGGGATCGGTTCATGAACCGGTCTTCGTACAGCTGCCCGAAATGTCAGCCTCGCCCCAGACGGGGGCGCTGGTGAGCGAAACCGATGATGCGAGCGACGGCTGGGACGCCCCGTGGACCGACTCTGACGTGCTCCCCGACGCTGCGAGCGCAGCGGCGGTTACGGTCACCGACGAGGCCAGGCTCACCGCGTGGGTTCAGGGCCGGGTGCAGGGCGTGGGGTTCCGGTGGTGGGTGCGGAGCAACGGGCTTGAACTCGGCCTGGTGGGCATGGCCGAGAATCTTGTCGATGGCCGGGTGAAGGTCATCGCCGAAGGCAGCAGGGACAGCTGCGCGGCTCTGCTTGACCGGCTGGCAGGGGCCGACGCACCCGGCCGGGTGGCGCGGGTGACCTTCCGCTGGGATCAGGCCCGCGGCGGTCTCACCGGGTTCGCCGAGCGCTGACTGCTTGGCCGGCCTTTCCGCCTCCCGCGATCCGGCCAATGGGGCAGTGACCTGCCCGAACGCCAACTTGACCGGATCGGCATGTGGTGGGAACATGGATCTGTTACTTGCGCGCAACCTGCTGCGTTATTGCGTTTCTGCGTGCGCGCCCACTCTGGTCACTCAGTGTGGAGGACCTCAAGCAATGGCGAAGGCTCTGCTTGGCCATGTTGGCGGGCCAGATCCCCTCATGGTTTCTGAGATGCGCCGCCTTCAGCGACGTGTGCGCGACCTCGAGGCCGAGCTTGCTCGGCTGCAAGAGGTCAACGACGTGCTCGCCGCGGGAGTCGGTCATGAAATGCTGCTCGACGACCGCGAGCCCGTGCTGACCTGACCAGGCATCGGACGCCTGATCATCCTGCTCACCAGCGGCTCCTGTGGCATGCCCAGCCGGTGTTTGCCGCCTTTGCGGCGGCAGGCACTGCTGGCTACGATCAACGGTTGAATCGGTCAATTGCGGGGATTGCGGATTATTCTTCCGGTCCATTCGCGCCGTGCTGGCGGGACTTCACCGCAATCGCCGGGCGTTTCTGGCGCAGAGCGCTCATCGGTACGAATCGCCACTTACCCCAGCACTTCATCGCTGCTAGTCGGCTGAATACCCAGGCGGCGCCGCACTGCACGGTAAGGTGCGTGGGGACCTGACGCGAGCTGATGAGGAGAACAGGCGGGTGTACCTGAAGACCCTCACGTTGCGGGGATTCAAGTCCTTCGCCTCGGCTACCACGCTGCGCTTCGAGCCGGGTATCACCTGCGTCGTCGGACCGAACGGGTCGGGCAAGTCCAACGTGGTCGACGCGTTCTCCTGGGTCATGGGCCAGCAGGGGGTCAAGCCGCTGCGTGGCGGCAAGATGGAGGACGTCGTCTTCGCCGGGACGGCTGGCCGCCCGGCGCTAGGCCGGGCCGAGGTCACGCTGACGATCGACAACACCGATGGGGCGCTGCCGATCGACTACGCCGAAGTCACCATCAGCCGCCTGCTGTTCCGCACCGGGCAGAGCGAATATGCGATCAACGGCAGCCAGTGTCGGCTTCTTGACGTGCAGGAACTGCTGTCCGACACCGGCCTGGGCCGCGAGATGCACGTCATCGTCGGGCAGGGTCATCTCGACGACATCCTCAATGCCGGCCCGGAAGCGCGCCGGGCGCTGATCGAAGAGGCGGCCGGCGTACTCAAGCACCGCAGGCGCAAGGAGAAAGCGCTGCGCAAGCTTGAGGCGATGCAGGTCAACATGACCAGGCTGGTCGACCTGACCACCGAGCTTGGCCGCCAGCTCAAGCCGCTCGGCCGGCAGGCGCAGCTCGCGCGCAAGGCCGCCGTGATCCAGGCCGACCTGCGCGACGCCAGGCTCCGGCTGCTTGCCGATGACTACGTCACGCTCTCCGCCGAACTGGTGCGGGACGAAGCTGACGAGACCGCGGCGGCAGCCAGGCGGGCCGAGCTCGATACCCTGCTTGCCGCGGCCCGGCTAGCCGAGGCGGACCTGGAGGCAGCCGAGCAGCAGCACGCGCCCAGGCTCGCGGAAGCACAGCAGACCTACTTCGCGCTCGGCGGGCTGGCTGAGCGTTTGCGCGCGGTGGCCGATCTGGCGGCCGAACGGCATCGGCACCTGTCGGCACCGCCTGAGCCGGCTCGTCCGGGCCGGGATCCGGATGAGCTTGAACGGGAAGCGGCCGCGCTGCGCGAGCAGGAGACGGCGCTGAGTGACCGGCTGGATCTGGCGCGCAAGCACCTGGCGACGGCCGTCGCGGCGAGGACCGCGGCCGAGGCGGCGCTGGCCGAGGCCGAGCGCAAGCTGGCCGCCGACGCCAGGGCCGCCGCCGAGCGTGCCGAGCGGCTGGCCAGGCTGCGCGGCCAGGCCAGCGCGGCACGCAGCAGGCTGGCCGCGGCCCAGGAGGAGGCGGGCCGCCTTGCCGGTGCGCTGAAAGAGGCCAGGGCCCGCGCCGAGCAGGCCCAGCAGCAGTACGGGGACCTGCAGGATCACTTTGGCGGAAAGGATGAGGACCGGGCCGGCCTGGCCGCGGCGCATGAGCAGGCAACTGCGGCGCTGACGGCTGCGTCGGCCGAGGTGGCGCGGTTGCGTGACGCCGAGCATCAGGTCAGTGACTCGCGGGCCGGGTTGCGGGCCCGATCGAGCGCGCTTGAGGAGGCGGTGCGCCGCGGCGCCGACGCCTCGGCGGTACTGCTTGCCGAGAGCGAGGTCTTCCCCGGGGTGCTCGGGCCCATGGCCGAGCTGCTCGCCGTCGCCGACGGCGCGACCGAGGCGATCGCTGCCGCCCTGGGCGGGTCTGCCGGCGCGGTCGCCGTGCGCGATCTGGAAGCCGCGGCCGACATCCTCCGGGTGCTGCGCGATCGGCAGGCTGGCCGGGCCGATCTGGTGATCGCGGCTGGCGACGGCTGGTCAGACCGCGGTTCCGCCGCGAACGGCAGCGGTGGCGGCGGGGCGGATCGTGCTCGTCAGCCCGGTGCCGGGACCGGCGGCTTGCTGGGCGGCGGGGGCCTGGGTGGTTCCCGTCAGGCCGGTGCCGGGACCGGCGGCTTGCTGGGCGGCGGGGGCCTGGGCGGTACCCGTCAGGCCGGTGCCGGGACCGGCGGCGGCCCTGGCGATGACGGCGGGCGAGCCGTTATACCCGCGATTGAACTGGTAAAGGCGCCGGGCGAGCTGGCTGCCGCGGTCGAACGGCTGCTTGCCGGGGTTCTCGTCGTGCCTGACCTGGCCAGCGGTCTCGAGCTGATCCGCACCGACCCGTCCGTGGCCGTCGTGACTAGGGACGGTGATCTGCTCGGCACGCACTGGGCGCGTGGCGGTTCGGCGCAAGGGCAGAGTCCGCTCGGGCTGAGGGCGGCCGCGCAGCTAGCCGCCGCGCAGCTAGCCGGCGCTGAGATCGCAGGTCAACGGGCAGAACGCGAGCTCGTCGAGGCGATCGAGGAGGAGGACTCGGCTAAGCAGGTCCTGGCTCGCGCGCTGGCCGCCGTTCAGGAGACCGACGCCGCGGCTGCCGAGATCTCCGGCAGGCTCGGCGCGCTGGCCGGCGCCGCCCGCGCCGCCCGCGACGAGGCTGGCCGGCTGGCTGCGGCAATTGCCGCTGCCGACCGTTCAGCGCAGAAGAGCCGCAGCCAGCTGGCCGACATCGAGGCCAAGCTCGCCGCTGAGTCCGGTGCCGCGGGCTCGGTCAGCGCCGACGCCCAGGACGGTCTAGCCGGGACGGCGACCCGCCAGCCCGACGAACCTGACGATTTCGCCCGGACAGCGGCCCGCCATGCCGATGAGCTGGCGGGCCTTACCGGGCCGGCCGTCCGCCAGGCCGATGAGCTGGCGGGCCTTACCGGGCCGGCCGTCCGCCAGGCCGATGAGCTGGACAGCCAGCCCGCGGACTGGACGTCCCCTCGCCCGGACCGCGCGATCGCACCGGGCACGGCCAAGCAGGCGCTCGCCGACAGCGCGTCGGCCGCCAGGGGCACGGAAATGGATGCCAGGCTCGAGGTCCGCACGGTGGAGGAGCGGCTGCGCGCGATTACCGGGCGGGCCGATGCGCTGGCATCGGCGGCTGCGGCGGAGCGCCAGGCAATCGCCCGAGCGGCCGAACGAGCCACGCGGCGGGCCGCCGAGGCCACCGTAGCCAGCGCCGTGGCCAGCGGTGCCAGGCTGGCGCTGGCGGCGATCGAGCGGTCTGGTCGGCTGGCGGACGAGCAGCGGCAGCGAGCCGAGCTGGCGCGCTCCGGCCGCGACGACGAGCTGAAGACCGTCCGGGCACAGATCCGCGAGGTTTCCGCCGAGCTGGACAAGGTCATCGACACGGCGCACGGCACCGAGGTTGCCACGGCCGGGTGGCGGCTCCGGCTCGAGCAGGTCGCGGCCAAGGCCACCGATGAGTTCGGGGTCGAAGTCGCCGAGCTGATCGATGAATACGGCCCGGACGTGGAAGTGCCGGCCAGTGCGGAGGACCAGCCGCCGACCAGCTACGACCGGGTTGTGCAGCAGCGGCGTGCCGATACGGCGCAGCGCCAGCTCGACCAGCTCGGCAAGGTCAACCCGCTGGCGCTTGAGGAATTCGCCGCGCTAGAAGAACGGCACGCCTTCCTGGTCACCCAGCTTGACGACCTGCGCAAGACCCGCCGCGACCTGCTGACCGTGGTCAAGGAGGTCGATGACCGGGTGCAGCAGGTGTTCGCCGCGGCGTTCGCCGATACGGCGCGGGAATTCGAGCAGATCTTCGGCCGGTTGTTCCCCGGCGGCGAGGGCGCCCTGGTGCTGACCGAGCCAGATGACATGCTGGCCACCGGCATCGAATTCGAGGCCAGGCCGCCGGGCAAGCGGGTGAAGCGGCTGTCGCTGCTCTCCGGCGGAGAACGCTCGCTGACCGCCATCGCCTTCCTGCTGGCCATCTTCAAGGCCCGCCCGTCGCCGTTCTACGTGCTTGATGAGGTGGAGGCGGCGCTTGACGACACTAACGTCCAGCGGCTGCTCAACATCTTCGACGAGCTCAGGTCGAGCTCGCAGCTGATCATCATCACGCACCAGAAGCGGACGATGGAGATCGCCGACTCGCTGTACGGGATCAGCATGCGCAGCGACGGCGTCTCCGCGGTGATCAGCCAGCGGCTGCGCGAGCGCGAAACCGCCTGACCTTCCTGGTTGAGCCGCTGTTTCATGATCACGCGGGAATCTCAGTGACAGCTCCTGAATGGGCCGCGTGATCATGAATGCAGGCGTCCGAGCCGGGTCGAGCTCCTGCGCAGTGACCGGTTGTCCCGGCTGGTCGCCTGCTTCTGCCAGACTGGGGCCGTCATGGAACATGTGCTGATTATCGTCGGGATCGTCGTCGTGGTAGCTGGCGGCGCCGGTGCGCTTGTGGTTCCGCGCCTCCGCCGGGGCCGGCCGGGGCCAGGCACCGGCCGCGGGACGGAGCAGCCGGGCGGTACCGGCACCGCTGCCACCGGAACCGCCGCGCCCGCCGCGCCCGGCCGCGAGGCCGGCCCACCCGCGGCGGACATCACTGCGGCGCCGCCGGTCCCGGCCGGCCAGGCAGCCCCGGCCGCTGCGGCGATCGAGCATCCGCCGCCGTCGGCCGGCCGCCTGGTCAGGCTGCGCGGCAGGCTCGCCAGATCGCAGACCGCGTTCGGCTCGGCGCTGCTCGGATTGCTGTCGGGCGCCAGGCTGGACGAGGCGACCTGGGACGAGATCGAGGAGATCCTGATCACGGCGGACATGGGGGCAGCCCCGGCCAGGCAGCTGGTCGATCAGCTCCGTACCGAGGTCAAAGTGGCAGGCACCAGGGACCTGGCCGAGGTCAGGGCGCTGCTGCGGGCTGATCTGCTCCAGCAGGTCGATCCCAACCTGGACCGGACGCTGCACTCCGCACCGCACGGGGACCGGCCCGCGGTGCTGCTGATGGTCGGAGTCAACGGCACCGGCAAGACCACCACCTGCGGCAGGCTGGCCCGGGTGCTGATCGGCGACGGCCGGACCGTGCTGCTCGGCGCCGCAGACACCTTCCGCGCCGCAGCCGCCGATCAGCTTGAGACCTGGGCCGGCCGGGTCGGAGCCACCGTAGTGCGGGCCGACCGGGAGGGCGCTGACCCGGCCAGCGTCGCGTTCGAGGCGGTCAGCGCCGGGATCGACCGCGGTGTGGACGCCGTCATCGTGGACACGGCTGGTCGGCTGCACACCAAGACCGGCCTGATGGACGAGCTCGGCAAGATCAAGCGGGTGATCGAGAAGCACGCCACCGTTGACGAGGTGCTGCTTGTGCTTGACGCGACCACTGGTCAGAACGGGCTGCGCCAGGCCAGGGTCTTCGCCGAGGTGGTCGATGTCACCGGGATCGTCCTGACCAAGCTGGACGGCACGGCCAAAGGCGGCATCGTGATCGCGGTGCAACGCGAGCTCGGCGTGCCAGTGAAGCTGGTAGGCCTCGGCGAAGGTCCAGACGATCTCGCCCCATTCGAGCCAGCGGCGTTCGTCGACGCCCTGCTTGGCGGCTAGGCAGCGTGGACGAGTGGACATCGCGCCGCCCGGCGGGTAGACAGCACAGCGGATAGCCAGCACGAAGGAGCTCACCACAGGTGTTCGAGACACTCTCCGACCGGCTGACGCAGGTCTTCTCCTCGCTGCGCGGGCGTGGGCGGCTCTCACCGGCCGATATCGACGCGACCTGCCGCGAGATCAGGATTGCGCTGCTCGAGGCCGACGTAGCGCTGCCGGTGGTCCGCGACTTCATCGCCCGGGTGAAGGAACGCTCACTCGGCGCTGACGTAGCCCAGGCGCTGAACCCGGCGCAGCAAGTCATCAAGATCGTCAACGAAGAGCTGATCGAGATCCTGGGCGGTGAGGCCAGGCGGCTTCGGTTCGCCAAGGTCCCGCCGACCGTGATCATGCTGGCCGGCCTGCAGGGCTCAGGCAAGACCACGCTGGCGGCCAAGCTGGCCCTTTGGCTGCGCGGCCAGGGCAACACGCCGATGCTGGTCGCGGCCGACTTGCAGCGTCCCAATGCGGTGCAGCAGCTCGAGGTGCTCGGCCAGCAGGCAGGTGTTCCGGTCTACGCTCCTGAACCTGGCAACGGGGTCGGCGATCCGGTCCGGGTGGCCCGTGACTCGATCGAGCAGGCCAGGCACAAGCTGCACAACATCGTGATCATCGACACGGCCGGCCGACTGGGTATCGACGCGGAGCTGATGAACCAGGCCGCCGCGATCAGGGACGCCGTCGATCCGGACGAGATCCTGTACGTGGTCGACTCCATGATCGGTCAGGACGCGGTGACCACGGCGCAGGCCTTCCTCGACGGCGTCGGCTTCGACGGCGTCGTGCTCACCAAGCTGGACGGCGACGCGCGCGGCGGCGCGGCATTGTCCATCGCGCAGGTCACCGGCAGGCCGGTGATGTTCGCGTCGGCCGGGGAGAAGCTTGAGGACTTCGACCTGTTCCACCCGGACCGGATGGCCTCGCGGATCCTGGATCTGGGCGACATCCTCACCCTGATCGAGCAGGCTGAGCGGACCTTCGACCAGGACCAGGCGGCCGCCATGGCCGGCAAGCTGGCCTCGGCCGAAGGGTTCACGCTTGAGGACTTCGTCGAGCAGCTTGCGATGGTCCGCAAGCTGGGCCCGATCAGCAACCTGCTCGGAATGCTGCCTGGTGCGGCGCAGAACCGCGAGCTGCTCAGCCAGATCAGCGACAAGGACCTGGACCGGGCTGCCGCGATCGTCAACTCGATGACCGTCGAGGAGCGGAGAAACCCCAAGATTTTGAACGGGTCGCGCAGGCTGAGGATTGCCAGCGGAGCCGGCGTCAGCGTGGGTGAGGTCAACTCGCTCGTCGTCCGGTTCCTCGACGGACAGAAGATGATGCGGCAGATGATGGGCGGCATGCCGGGGATACCTGGTATGCCGGGCATGCGGCGCGGCGGGCAGAAGGCCAAGGGCAAGAAGAAGGGCAAGGGCGGCGGCCGGCCAGCCGGGGCTGGCGGGCGGTCAGGTGGCAGGCAGGACGCGCTGGGCGCCGGCGGACTGGGGGCCGGCGGTCTAGGCGCCGGTGGTCTGGGTGCAGGCGGACTAGGTGCTGGTGGTCTGGGCGCCGGTGGTCTGGGGGCAGGTGGTTTGGGTGCCGGCGGATTCGGGGGCGGCCAGGGGACTGACGGGTCGCAAGCGGAAGGGCCCGGCGCGGGCGGGCTCAGGCTGCCAGCTGGCTTCGGCAAGGGGCTCGGCTCGGGCGGCCCGGTCCTGCCCGGCGGCCACGGACCCGGTCATGGCGGTCCGGCCAGTTCGGCAGGTCCGGCCGGTCAGCAGTTGCCGCCAGGGCTGCGCGGGCCCGGCGGACAGGCCGGAAGGCGCGGCCGATCGGGCAAGAAGGGCCGCTAGGCCGCTGCAGCCTCACGCGTCTGGCAGAATATGAGCGCAACCATCGGCTCCGCGAGACCCTCTCAAACTCGCCGCTGCCGTACCGAGTTGGATCGCACGTCCGGTTCCCCACTCCGAACGCTCGCTGTCCGCACACAATCCGCTGGGAGAAGACCACAGCCGTGGCTGTCAAGATCAAGCTAAAGCGCATGGGCAAGATCCGTGAGCCCTACTACCGGATCGTTGTCGCCGACGCCCGCACCAAGCGGGACGGCCGCGCCATCGAAGAGATCGGCAAGTACCACCCGAAGGCGGAGCCCTCGTTGATCGAGGTCAATTCGGATCGGGCGCAGCACTGGCTGTCCGTCGGCGCGCAGCCGACCGACCCGGTGCGCAAGCTGCTGGAGGTCACCGGCGACTGGCAGCGGTTCAAGGGCCTGCCGGGAGCCGAGGGGACGCTGAAGGTGGCGGCCCCTCGCAGCGACAAGAAGGAGATCTTCGCAGCCGCGCTGGCCGAGACGCTGGCGGACAGCGCATCGGCGCCGAAGGGGAGGGCGAAGACGGGCGCCCGGGCCGGTGAGGGCAAGGCCGGCGATGGCAAAGCCGGCGATGGCAAGGCCGAGAAGTCGGCCAAGCCCGCGAAGGCTGACACCGCGAAGGCTGACACCGCGAAGGCTGACACCGCGAAGGCCGGCGCCGCCAAGGCGGGCGGCGCGAAGACCGAGGGCAAGGCGGCCGGGAGCAAGATCGAGGCGCAGGATGCGGAGGCTCCGGCCAAATCCGTGGCTGACCAGGCCGAGGCGGCTGACACCATCGAGGCAACTGGCACGGCCGAGGCAACTGACACGGCTGCGGTGGCTGAGACGGCCGAGGCGACCGGCGCCGCCGATGCAACTGACACGGCTGCGGTGGCTGAGACGGTCGGCGCCACCGAGGCAACTGACACGGCTGCGGTGGCTGAGACGGCCGAGGCGACCGGCACCGCCGATGCAACTGACACGGCTGCGGTGACTGAGACGGCCGAGGCGACCGGCACCGCCGATGCAACCGGCACGGCCGAGGCTGACGCGGAAGCCGGGGCCGACGCTGACGCGGAGGCCGGGACTGAGACCACCGACGCGGCCGCGCAGGCTGCCGCTGAGGCCACGACTGCCGAGGGCGAGGCAGGGGCCGAGCCGGGGAGCGGAGATTGAGGTGCTGGAAGAGGCCCTTGAGCACCTGGTAAGGGGCATCGTGGACTTTCCAGACGATGTCCGGGTTTCCAGCCGCAACCTGCGCAGGGGCCGCGTGCTTCAGGTGCGCGTCCATCCCGATGATCTGGGCAAGGTCATCGGGAGGGGCGGGCGCACTGCCCGGGCGCTGCGGACGGTAATAGGCTCGCTGGCAGGCGATTCCTATGTGCGCGTGGACCTGCTGGACGCGGACGAGGCCCGCTAGCGAACATGCAGCTGGTGGTCGGCCGGATCGGACGGCCGCATGGGTTGCGCGGCGAGGTCACCGTGGAGGTGCGGACCGACGACCCGGACGCGCGGTTCGCGGTCGGCTCGGTCTTGGCGACCGATCCTGCGGAGCGCGGCCCGCTGCTGGTCTCTTCGGCGCGCTGGCACTCGGGTCGGCTGCTGGTCAGGTTCGGCGACTGCCAGGATCGGGATGCCGCCGAGGAACTGCGCGGCCTGGTGCTTGTGGTGGACTCGGCGGATCTGGCTCCGCTGCCAGATCCGCAGGAGTTCCACGACCATGAGCTGATCGGACTCCAGGTGGTGACGGTCTCCGGTGAGGTCGTGGGCTCGGTCGCCGACGTCTTGCATCACGGTCAGGACCTGCTGGTGATCGACGGCGCCGGATCGCGGTCCGACACCGAGATACTGGTCCCGTTCGTGGCGCCGCTGGTGCCCGAAGTCGATGTCGCCGCGGGCAGACTGGTGATCAGCCCGCCGCCCGGCTTGCTCGACCCAGAGGCCGCCGTCTAAGTTGCTCGACCCAAAGGTGCCGTCTAATTGGCATCCGAGGCCCACCGCATCGTAACCAGCCCCACCTGCATCGCAAACTGCGATGTCGGTGGCCTATCGCACCTAATGAAATGGCCCATCGCACCTACTGAAGTCGCGGGGGAGGAGTTGCTGCGTGCGTATCGATATCATCACGATCTTCCCTGACTACTTCGGCCCGCTCGGGGTTTCGCTGATCGGTAAGGCGGCCCAGCGAGGCGACATCATCTTCGGAGTCCACGACCTGCGGTCCTGGGCGCATGACCCGCACCGGACGGTGGACGACACACCGTTCGGCGGCGGCCCGGGGATGGTGATGAAACCGGAGCCGTGGGGCGAGGCGCTGGACGCGGTCACCGCCGCTGCCGGCAGCTCCTCAGCCACGGGCGCGGCGACCGGAGCTGCCCGCCTAGCGGCGGACGGCCGCGGCTCGGCGGCAGATCCTGACCTAGACCGGGAGCTCCAGCCTGGCCAGCAGCAAGACGACGGGCCCCAGCTGATCGTGCCTACGCCAGCCGGCGTCGTCTTCACCCAGGCAATGGCCGGCGAGCTGGCCAGGGCGAGTCACCTGATCTTTGCCTGCGGCCGGTACGAGGGCATCGACGCCCGGGTCGTCGATGAAGCACGGACCAGGATGCCCGTGCGTGAGATAACGATCGGCGATTACGTGCTGGCGGGCGGCGAACCGGCGGTGCTGGTGATGATCGAGGCGATCTGTCGCCTGATACCCGGCGTTCTCGGCAATGCTGAGTCTGCTACCGATGATTCATTCGGTGCCGGGGACGGCACGATGAGCGGGCTGGTCGAGGGACCCGCCTACACGCGGCCGAGAACCTGGCGCGGTCTGGATGTCCCGAAGGTGCTGCTTTCCGGCGATCACGCTGCCATCGCCCGCTGGCGCCGGGACCACGCGCTTCGTCGAACTGCCCAGAACCGGCCAGATCTGGCCGCTAGGCTGCCTCATGCGGCTTTGAGCACACGGGATCGTCAAGTGCTTTCCGAGGCTGGTTTCGCAGTCAGCGGGGAAGATGTGGCACACTGAAAGCCGTCGTCCCGCTGTCGGCCGCAGTCGCGCGGGACGCGGTTGCATGCCCCAGCGGCGGCCAGACCACCTCAGCGCATCAGCAGGCGTGCGCGTGATGACAACCGAGGACGAAGCGATGCACAGCGCGATTGCCGAACTTGAGCGCTCCCAGATCCGAACCGACATCCCGGTCTTCCGGCCTGGCGACACCCTGAAGGTGCATGTCCGGGTCACGGAGGGCAACCGCTCCAGGATCCAGGTGTTCCAGGGCATCGTCATCCGCCGCCAGGGCGGCGGCGCGCGGGAGACCTTTACCGTGCGGAAGGTCAGCTACGGGGTAGGCGTCGAGCGGACCTTCCCGGTGCACACCCCGGCCATCGACCTGATCGAGGTTGTGACTAGGGGCCGGGTGCGCCGCGCCAAGCTGTACTACCTGCGCTCCCTGCGCGGCAAGGCCGCCAGGATCAAGGAGCGCAGGTAGCCGGCCGGCTGTTCGCACCGATCTGGCGGCTAAGACGCACTGCCTGCCTGGCAGCATCAGGATTGAGCCCAGCCTGGTGCTGCCTGTTCTGCTTTGGAGTTCCGGTGATCATCGGTCACCTGGCTGGCCGGCTTGCCACGGCCTGATCGGCTGCTCCTTAGGTCAGATCAGCGCCGTCCAGGCGATAGGCTGCCGTTCCGGCAGACGGAGTGCGCTCGGCGTTTCCGCTGCTGGTAATTTCCGGTTTCCGCTGCCGGCGCATATCCCGCCCGGCCGCTGCTAGGGCCGCTGGGCCGGCCGGGTGGCCGCTAGGCTGGATGGTGATGATGAGCGACGAGCAGCGCACGCACGATGACGTGCTGGCCGTGTCGGCCGACGCCACCGGGCCCGACGATGCCGGGACCGACGACGCCGGGAGTTCCGCCGCGATGGCATCGGAACTCCAGGAAGCTGACGACGACGTGGCTGGTAAGCAAAGCGCCGAGCCACGCGGCCGGGGGCGTTTCTCGTTCCTGACCGAAATGGTCGTGCTGTTCGCCGTCGCACTGACGATCGCGCTGCTGATCAAGACATTCGTGGTCCAGCCGTTCTTCATCCCGTCTAGCTCGATGGAGAACACGCTGCTGGAAGGCGACAAGGTCCTGGTGAACAAGCTCGTTTACCACCTGAGGCCGATCGGCCGGGGTGACATCGTGGTGTTCGACGGAAGCGGCTCGTGGTACACGGCCACCCCGGCGGCACCGGCGAGTCGCAATCCGGTGGCGCGAGTCTACGACGATACGCTCGGGGCGCTGTTCCGCTCGATCGCCGGGCTATTCGGGCAGATGCCAGGTCAGACCGATTACATCAAGCGGGTGATCGGGATCCCCGGTGATCGCGTGATCTGCTGCAATGCAGCAGGCCAGATCACGGTCAACGGGGTACCGCTGGACGAGCAGACCTACGTGCATCCAGGCGAGCAGCCGTCGCAGTACCACTTCAACGTCGTGGTACCGCCTGGCCGGCTGTGGGTGATGGGCGACAACAGGCTCGACTCAGCCGATTCCCGGCTGCACGATTGTGCGTACCCCGGCGCCGAATGCGCGCCGTACGACCGGGATGGCACGATCCCAGCGAACAAGGTCATCGGGCGGGCGTTCATGATCGTATGGCCGCCCAGCCGGATCAGGATCCTTTCTGTCCCCTCGATCTTCGGCCAGCCAGGCCTGCAGGGCTCGGCGGCGGCTGGGCCGTCCGGTCCGTTGACTGCCTCGTTGACGCGCGGGATGCGCCTGCAGCCGTCAGCGCCGTACCTGCCACTGGCTTCGGGTCTCGCCGCCGCGGTTCCGCTGACGTTCCTTGAGTGGCGGCTGCGCCTGCGGGCAGGCCGCAGGCTCAGGGAGCGTCGCAGGCTGCGGCGCTGGTGACGAGGTGCAGACCTCACCGCCGAGGTCGGCCGGGTCGAGCGCGGCAGGCGTGCGCCGGCCGGTCGGTTATACCCCGAGGCGCGATGGCGGGCTGACCAGCTATGAGCGGGTGCTCGCCCGGGCTGGGCTCGGGCCGGTGGCCGGGATCGATGAGGCCGGCCGGGGTGCCTGCGCCGGACCGCTGGTCGTCGCGGCTGTCGCGCTCGATGGCTGGCGCGGTGAGGGCATGGCCGAGATCGCCGATTCCAAGACGCTGACCGCGCGTGCCAGGGAGGCGGCCTACCGGCAGATCGTTCGGTCTGCGCTGGCCTGGCATGTTGTCGTGATCGGCCCAGCCGAGATCGACCGGCTTGGCCTGCACGTCTGCAATGTGGCCGGCATGCGACGCGCTCTGGCCGGTCTGACCGCAACTCCTGGCTATGCGCTGACCGACGGATTCGCGGTACCCGGACTCGCCGTGCCTGCCCTGGCGATGTGGAAGGGGGATCAGGTCGCCGCTTGCGTCGCCGCGGCATCCATCGTCGCCAAGGTGACCAGGGACCGGCTCATGCGGGCGCTGCACGCGCAGCACCCCGAGTATGGATTCGCCCGGCACAAGGGGTATTCCACGGCCAGCCACATGGCCGCTCTTGCCGCGTATGGACCTAGCCCGGTGCACCGGCGCTCGTTCGTGAACGTGTCGAGGCTGGGCGTCGAGCTGATCGCTGACGGCAGCGCAGTGCAGGCCTGCGACGGGGTGCCGGAACACGGTGCGGGGGTGCCCTGCGGCCCGCTGCCGGAGGGCCGCGTCAGATCGCGGCTCGGCACCGGGTCGGAAGCAAACGGGTTCACGGTTCTGGAGGACGGGCGCGATGGTCCTATCGTTGAGTTCATCGCGGGCTCGTCGGTCGCCGCGTCCGGCAGGGAAACCGGAGCGGAAGCAGAGGCGCCCGGTGGCTCATTGGAGGGGAGAACATGAGCGCGGAGGACCTCGAGAAGTACGAGACCGAGATGGAGCTGCAGCTCTACCGCGAGTATCGCGATGTCGTCGGGCTCTTCACCCATGTCGTCGAGACCGAGCGCAGGTTCTATCTCACCAACGACGTTGACCTCAATGTGCGCACGGCTGACAACGGTGAGGTGTTCTTCGAGGTCACCATGCACGACGCGTGGGTCTGGGACATGTACCGCCCGGCCCGGTTCGTGAAGAACGTCAGGGTGGTGACGTTCAAGGATGTCAACATCGAGGAACTCGCCAAGAGCGACCTCCAGCTTCCCGAGGAAACCCAGAGCTAGGCCCGAGCCAGATCGGCGGCCGGGCGGCTACCGACCTGGTCGGCCGGGCGGCTACCGACCTGGCCGGCTCGGTGGCCACCTACCTGGCC
>Ga0116214_1000336_pt1 | contig 19622 bp, 23 predicted proteins | sample Sb_taG_FD_88964 | JGI IMG/M metagenome (GOLD analysis project Ga0116214, IMG submission 88964) | Peat soil microbial communities from Weissenstadt, Germany - Sb_50d_1_NS metaG | ecosystem: Environmental > Terrestrial > Soil > Wetlands > Peat | place: Germany: Weissenstadt | collected 2010-09-21
CTCGGGACGGGTGCTCCTCGTCCCGGCATCCGGGTCTGTCTCGTTGGCGGTCATCGGTTGCGGTGCTCCCTTGGGCTATGGCCGTGGACGCTTCCGCCGCACGGCCGGATCCGGCCGAAGGCTCGGCGGTGGCAGTGGCGTCAGGCGAGCGGGGTGTCGTCCAGTGCCTTCGCGAGGTCGCCGGGGGTGTCGTAGATGGCGATGGCGCCAGCCTTCTGGAGTTCATCGTCCCCAAAGCCGCCGGAGCGGACGACGATCGCCGGCATCCCGGCCTTTTTCGCCGCCTCGACGTCCCACACCGAGTCGCCGATCATCACGCTCGATGCGTCAGGCGGCGCGCCCAGCTTTTTCAGCGCCACCTGCAGCAGGTCCGGTGCCGGCTTGGACGCCTCGACCTCGGCGCTGCTAGTCCAGTCGTCGACGATGCCGCGGGCGTCCAGCTTATCCAGGAAGACGTCCACGTGGCGCTGCTGACCGGAGCTGGCCAGCACGAGCCGGTGACCACGTTCCTTGATGGCTACGAGCAGATCGCGGGCACCGGGCAACGGCGCCATCTCCTCAAGCAGCGCGTCGACCTCCTTACCCTGCTGCTCCCGGGCCTGATCACCCACCCGGCGCTCCAGGTCCTCACCCCCAACAGCTGTGAGTACCTGGTCCCCGCCCATGCCAATCAGCCGGTGCAGCCGCCACACCGGATAGATCTCGCCCACCGAGCGCAATGCCCGGTACCAGGCGAGCGCATGCTGGTAGTTGGAATCGATGAGCGTCCCGTCAATGTCGAGGACGGCAATGGTGGAGTCAGTCACGCCGGGCCGCTACCCGCCATGCCCGTGCCCAACCGCACAGTCTCAGAGCTCTCGTGCCTCGTCCACGATCACCTGCCCGAACGTCCAGGTGGGGTCGGAGGCGGCACCCTCGGCCATGGTCTGATGGTCCGGGGTCTCACGGCCGCCGTCCAGTTCCCCGGCGTCCAGCAGATCGGCGACGCTGAGCACCTCGCCGCTGAGATCGCGGGAGCCCGACGGTGAGTCAAGCCGCGGACACGGGCTCGTGCCTGATGGTTCCGCTGATTACCGGCGGGGAGGTGACCGGGTGCTGGCGGTCACCTGGTCCGGGGGGCGGCCAGCTGAGCGCCGACGAGGAGTCGGTGCTGGCCACTGGCGGGGCGGGTCGCCCAGACCAGCGAGGCGATCATCTTGTCCTCATTGGCCGAGATCACCGCCGGCATCTGGCCGCTAAGGCCGGGCTTAGCTTGCTGTCAGGGCAATGGCCTGCGGTTCCTGACCTCAGGTTGCCGGAGGCCGAATCGTAGGTGAGGGTGAACCGGTACTCGCGCAGGTTTCTGCATCCAGAGGAGGTACGCATGCTCAGGCAGGTTTCGGTTAGCGGGGTGCGGGGAGAGCCATCGTCTATCGCGCCGGGCAGGCAGATTGTCCGGCCCCGCGCCATCCAGCCCCGTGAGTCACGGCAGTACCAAAGGAGCCTATCCAGGTGTTTCTCTTCTTCTCCAGCCGTCTTGGCTGCCTAGGCTCCCTGACCGTATCGGTCATCTTGACTCTCATCTTGCTGGCCGTCTTTCATGTGCTCCGAGCAGGAACCTCACCGGGTCACAGCCACGCCGAGCAAGCACACGCTGACCAGCCACGCGCCCGCCGCAAGTATTGCCGAAGCGGCGCAGATCCGTTCGGCGAGCCGGGTTCTCGCCCGCTGGTACCGCCAGCGGGCGCGACTCACCGCAACCAATGGAATTTGACCTAATCAGCAACCTATAACGAACCACTGCTGGAGTACTACGTTCCGCTCCCCAGATGCCCGTCAGGCGCCTGGACCTCGGGCTGGGCCTGGGTATTGCGGATCTGCCCGTCGTAGTTGAAGACGCGATGGTTTTTTGCCGCGCCGCCTAGCCGGCCGCGGTGTTCTAACGGAACAGATGGTCTGGGGCGGAAGGCGGTCACTGGGAGGCCTCAAGGACGGCCGTCAGGCAGCGGGGCAGACGGCGGCTAGGCAGTGCTGGTGCCCAGCTCGTTCGGCAGCTTGGGTCCGAACGGGCGGGGTTCATGCTCCCGCGGACGCCTCCGCGGCGCCGTGGCTCCCGGCTCGGCCAGGCCGCCCGCACCATCATCTGTCATCACGCGTCACCGGCCCGCTGCGCGCCTTGCGGCGCACAGGCAGCTCACCTGGCTCTTCTGCAGGTCATTTTCGGAACTACCAACGCTGCTGCCGGCGAGGCCGGCACCCAGGCTTACAGGATCGGCTGTCCGCCGGTGACGGCGACCCGGGCGCCGGGCACATAGCTGGCCTCGTCGGAGGCCAGGAAGACGTAGGCGAGGGCGACTTCGGCGGGCTGGCCGGCCCGGCCGAGGGGAACCTGCTGGCCGACGCTTTCGACCCGCTCGGCCGGCATGGTGGCCGGGATCAGCGGGGTCCAGATGGGCCCGGGGGCGACGCTGTTGGCCCGGATGCCCTTGTCGGCCAGCAGCCGGGCCAAGCCGGCCATGACGTTCGCGACGCCTCGTAGCGGCCCTGCCAGTCGGCGTGTGCGGCGCTGCCCCGGACGGCCACTTCGCGGGCATGCCGGAGCAGCGGCTCCTCCACAGTGAAGAACTGCCCGGGGTCGAAGCCTGGGCAGAAGGACGTTTCCGCTGAGCTGGCGCCGGTAGGTGTTCTGTATGACGACTCGCCCTCATGCTGTGGATGTACGGCGCCGGGCCGGCTGGCTGCCGGAAGGCCAGGACGACTTGGAGTCATGGCTCGCCGGGCACCGTGAACGGGTCGAAGCGAGGGGCGAGCAGGTGGTCCTCCATCCCGTGCTGACGGAGTTCCAGGAGCTGATCGACACCGATCCGGTGGTGCGCATGTACCTCGATCAGATGATCGCTCAGGTGCCGGGCACCAAGCCATACCGCAAGCGGCATCTGGAGAGCGTGGAGCAGATGCTGCGCATGATCAATGAGGTGCTGACCATGGCGCCTGAGTTCGGCGAGAGCCCGATGGTGGCCACGCCGCTCGCCGCGATCCTGGACTGGGCGATGGGGACGCCGGCCGGGTTCGCCGCTTTCCGCGACCCGCGGGTCAACGCGATGCTTAAGAAGATCCTGGGCGCCTGGTGCGAGTTCCTCAGTAGCGGCACCTCGCTTTACGTGCTCAACGATTCGCCGTCCGGCTGGACAAGCGCCAAGGCCCGGCGCACGGTCGGCATGGACCAGTACCAGCACGACCCGCAGGACGAGCACTGGGGCTTTGCCTCGTGGAACGACTTCTTCACCCGGCGGTTCAAGGACGGTCAGCGCCCGGTGGCCTCCCCCGATGACGACACGGTGATCGTCAGCGCCTGCGAGTCCACGCCGTACGGCATCAGCACCGACGTCAAGCGCCAGGACCGCTTCTGGATCAAGAGCCAGCCGTATTCGCTCCAGGACCTGCTGGCCCATGACGATTCGGTCGGTCAGTTCGCCGGCGGGACCGTCTATCAGGCCTTTTTGAGCGCGACTAACTACCACCGCTGGCACAGCCCGGTGGCCGGGACGATCGTGCGGGCGTTCGTCCGGGAGGGCACCTACTACTCAGAGGCCGACTCCGAAGGCGCCGACGCGGTCGAGCCCACGAACTCCTAGTCCTACCTCGCCCACGTCGCGGCCCGGGCGGTCATCCTCATCCAGGCCGACAACCCCGTCATCGGCCTGATGGCGTTCGTGCCGGTCGGCATCGTGGAGGTTTCCTCCTGCATGATCGGCCCGGACCTGACGCCCGGCTACCACGTCAGCAAGGGTGAAGAACTCGGTTACTTCCAGTACGGCGGCTCGACTCACTGCCTCGTCTTCCGTCCGGGCGCGATCGCCGAGTTCGCCCTCGCGGCGATTCCCCAGCCACACGACCCCAACGCGCCGCTGGTGCCCGTCCGCTCCAAGCTCGCCACCGCCAGCACAGCCGTCTGAGGCGCGCAGGATGAGCAGGCCGATCAGCCAGAGTCACCCCCGCCGCCCTCCAACCCGCGGGATAGCCGGCGGAACCACGACGCGACGCCTGGCCGGCTAACGGTGACCCAAGCTGGCGATCAGCAGGCCCGGACGGCTACCCGACATGGGGCGGATCCGTCATCAGATCACAGGGCTCATCTCCCTCACTCGCCCCGATTGACCATCCCCAACCGGGACGGCCGAGTGCCTTATGACCGTGACCGCGCCGGGCACCCCAGTGACTGCCGAAGCGTTCGTGATCGCGACGGGGACCAGCCGCGGCGGGTCTCTGGCGCGCTGACCGTGAGCGACCGTAACTGTCTGCGGTAGCTCGTCCGTGCGGGCACGCCCTGGCCACCAGGTCCTGGCAGGTCTCGTCCGCCGACAGAGCCCTGGCTTTGCAGACTATGGCGGCTCAGCGCGGCGTCGCCTGGACCTGACCCGCTGCGTTTGTGCCCCGGATCGCCGGGTAGCAGTCAGTGTCCGAAGGCGGGCCGAGAGCACCACTACATGGGGAAACGATGGGAGACGATCGTGGCGAATGAGTCTGGACCTAAGGCCGGCGTCGAAGGCGTCGCGGAAGACGTGAAGGGCCGAGCCAAGGAGGCGGTCGGGGCCGTCACCGGGAACGAGTCGGTGAAGCAAGAAGGCCAGGCCCAGCAGGACAAGGCCGCCGCGCAGCGTGATGTGGCTGCCAAGGAGGCTGAGGCGGAGAAGGCCCGAGCGAAGGCGAGCGCGGCTGAGGCAGAGCAGCGGTCGCATCAGTAGAGCCTGAGCTGAGCAAGAGGCTCTCGGATCCCGCCCAGGACCGGGAGCTTCTCGCTACAGCCAGCGCACGCTAAAAGGGCGGTTGGTCATCTGGAGTTCCTCGAAACGGGGAGATTGGGCGGGCACCACTATCCTGGCCGATCACTGGTCTCCTCGGGGGCGGAGATCTTTCCGCGTATTTTCCAGTGTCGGCGGCGCATGAATACTGACCCCGGCATGGCACTCGTCCGTCCGCCGCTGAGTGACCCATCCTTGAAAGTACTCTCTTCTGTGACCGCCACTATCCTCAAGGTCTTCACTACATCCGCTCATCTGCACAATGAGCTCGCCTGCGGGGCTCTCCCATGACCCGGGCCGCGATGATACGGATCGCGCGCGATGGCCACAGTCAGCATGCGCTACGCAGCGTGAGGGCCCCCTCGTGTTGATCCTCACCGCGGCGATGACCACGATCATGCCAGCACCCACGCCGTGGTTAAGGACCGGCGGTGAGGGTAACGGGCGCTGGTGACCGTTGCCGCGACGCTCCTGGATGGTCGTTACTCGCTTGATGAACAAATCGGCGCCGGGGGATTCTGCGAGGTATGGCGGGCCACCGATACTGTCCTGACCCGGCCGGTCTCTGTCAAGGTACTGCACGCCGTTTATGCCCATCAGCCCGATGCCCAGGCCCGGTTCAAGGCCGAGGCGCAGCACGCCGGAGCCCTGTTCCACCAGAACATCGCGCGTGTCTACGACTACGGTGAACCGGCCCGGGGGCGCGCCTACCTGGTGATGGAACTGATAGAGGGGCCTTCCCTGGCTAGTGTGCTGGCCGGCGGTCCCCGCGATGCCGCGCAGACCATGGACATCGTCGCCCAGGTCGCGGCCGGCCTGGGCGAAGCGCACAGCGCGGGGCTGATTCACCGCGATATTAAGCCAGCGAACATCTTGTTCACCTCTGAAGGCACCGCGCGGATCACGGACTTCGGCATCGCGTACGCGGTCGGCTCGATTCCCCTCACGGTCACCGGGACGGTGATGGGGACGCCAGGCTATATCGCCCCGGAGCGGGTCGCTGGAGCCCAGGCCGGGCCGGCGAGCGACCTGTACGCCCTGGGCATCGTGGCCTACGAATGCCTGGCTGGGCGCGGCCCTTCTCGGGGTCGCCGCTGGAGGTGGCGATCGCGCACCGCGACTACCCGCTGCCGCCCTTGCCCGCCTGGGTGCCGACCGAGGTGGTCGCCTTCGTAGTGATGCTGACCGCGAAGGATCCGGCCTGGCGGTCGGCCACCGCCGGCGAGGTCGCGGACCAGTCGCGGCGGCTGCGAGACGACCTCGTCTCGGGCGCGATCGGCCCGCGGCCGGTCTACGCCGACGCGCGGCTGACGATAACCGATGCGCCGGTGAGCCAGGCCCGTGGCGCCGTCCGGTCTCGGACGCGCACCGGCCGGTCCCATCCTCAGCGGACCCTGGGCGCCGCCGCTGTCGCCGCGCTCGCCGCGCTCACCTGCCTGGTGCTGCTCACCGTCACCGGGTTGGCGTCCTCCTCACATCCGGACGCCCCGCCGTCCTCCGGGCCGTCGGCGACGCCGTCGATGGCCAAGTCGCCGTCAACGGCATCCCCGCTGGCAGCCCAACCCGCTGGCCAGCAGCCTTCCGCCCCCCGAACGCCAGTACCGGCGCCGTCGCAGCGGTCAGGCACACCCCCGCCCGGCACCCCGCCGGCCAGCCAGGCCTGCCCCGCCGCAAGAACCGCCCCCGCCGCGGGAACCGCCCCCGCCCCGGAGACGGCCCCGGTCCTGGCAACACCCCTGGCCCCGGGAACGGTCCGGGACACGGCCCAGGGAACAGCCAGGTTACACTCGCGGCCGCAGCAACAGCGGAGTTGCCGGCTGGCCAGTGGTGCCGGCCGGTCACGGAATAGACGATGGCGGGCCGTTTCATCGGGCTGGTCCCGGGCAAGGCAATGCTGCTGTGCGTCCCGGGCAGGCCCGGGGAACGCTAGAACCGAGGCCGACCGGCCTGGTGCGCGTGGTCAGGTGAGGACCAGCGATTTCCCGGAGGTATCGCATGACTAGTCCTGATACACCCCGGCACGTCGAGATCAAAGATGGTGATCAAACGGTCGCCGCGGCCGAGGTGACAACATCCAGCCCAGCCGGCGGAACCGCCCGGGCATCGCTGACTGCGACGTCCGGGCATGTTCCCCCGGGCGGGCGGGCGGACCTGGTCGATGCCGTCATGGACCTGCCCGAGGTGCAGGCGAGCGCACACCTGGAAGCCGCTGTTCCGCTCGGCGATAGTGAATCGCTGGAGCGGCTGAGGGAGCGGACCGAAGACACGGTCACCCGTCCGGCCGGCTCGACCGCGCTGGTGGACGCGGACATACCCTCGGCAAGCCAGCCCGGATCCGGTCAGGGACCTGGCGGCGAAACGCCCGGCTCGTGATATCACCGCCCCCTGTCCGCCGCAGCCGCCATGACCTGGCGCCAGGCGGCCAGGTTACCTGCAGGTCCGGAGGCCGGCAGAAGCAGTGCTGAGCAGGATCGGCACATCGGGGTGGAGCTATGACCACTGGCACCCTGAACTGTATGCTCCGGGGCTTGCGGCCCGTGACCGGCTAGCCCGCTACGCGGCTGCGTTCGGCACGGCTGAGCTGAACAGCAGCTTCTACCGCTGGCCCCGGCCGGCGGCGTTCGGCAGCTGGCGGCACAGGCTGCCTGATGGCTTCCGCCTGTCGGTCAAGGCACCGCGGGGCCTTACCCACGGGCGCCGGCTCTACGCGCCGGAGACGTGGCTGCGGCGCATCGCGGCGGGCTGGCACGAGCTGGGTGACAAGCGCGCCGTGCTGCTGGTCCAGCTCGCGCCGTCGCACCCGCGCGATGACGCCCGGCTCGCCCATTTCCTGGGGCTCGTCCCAGGCTGGATCCGGGTCACGGTGGAGTTCCGGCATCGCAGCTGGCACTGCGAGGAAATCTTTGCGCTGCTGAAAGCGCACGGTACCGCTTATTGCGTGATGAGCGGCGCGGACCTTCCGTGCATACTGCGAGCCACTACAGACTTTGTCTACGTGCGGATGCACGGCCCCGATCATCATCACTTGTACGCAGGGTCCTACCCGGACACCGACCTGATGTGGTGGGCTGACCGGATCCGGGAATGGAACGCAGCCGGGCAAGAAGTGTTCGTCTACTTCAATAACGACGGCAACGCCAATGCCGTGCGGAATGCCCGCACCCTCCGGCTCCTGCTCGACCAGTAGCCCCGGAGCCGGCGCGGTGAGTCACGCATAGCTTCTCCCAGGTCGACCCGTCCAGGCCAGGTTCCAAGGAGCCGGGACGGTAGTTTCGCGTCCACGTCGCCTCCGTCCGATCTGCCGTGACCTGCCCGCACCTGCCCGTGGCGGACGATGTCATGCCTGGTCACACCCGGATTCTGGTCGGCTGGCGTTATGAATCATCATGTGGTCTGTGCGGGGCTGGCGGGTGCCGTAGCCGGAGGCCGGCTTGCTCTTCGAGCAGCGCGATGCCCAGCAGTCCCCGTCCGCCGGCCCGTACTGGCGCAGGGCCTGCCGGTAGAGGTCGGCCACCGACTCGGAGACCTGGAAGGGGAGGCGGTGACCGCGGGCCAGCTCGGTCACGATCTGGAGTTCCTCGTAGCAGCGGTCCAGACCGAAGCTGCGCATGAAGTCGCAGGTTGATCAACGGCTTGGTGGTGTACCCCGCGCCGTATCCGCCGACATGGCGGACCCGGCCGGGGCTGCCCAGGATCTCCAGCAGGTCCCGGTACCGCGCGACGACCTCGGCTTCCCCGCCGACCAGGAGCTGCAGGCTACCCTGCCGCGCGGCGGCCACGCCGCCCCCGGTCCGGGCCAGGTACACCGTGGCCCGCCAGCGGGCGCGGCCACCCGGCTTTCGCCGTCGCCGTCCTTGCTCACGCGATCTCCCCCGGGTCCTGGTCGTCCAGTAGTCGCAGGTCAGCCGGTACCGCGTCCGGTCACGGCGTCGCGCGCCTTGTCCGCCACGGCCGCGGCCGGGCCGGCGGTCTTGAGTACGCCGGGCGAGGCGGGCGTGTGCGGGTGCGGCCGGGTGGGCGCGGTCTTCTTGCCTTCGGTGATCTTGCGGCCGAGTTCGGCGGCCTCATCGGCGGGCAGCACCGGCCGCAGCCCGGGCCAGACCTGGGTCTCCTCGAACTCGATGTGCTCCCGGGCCGCCCCGGTGAACTCCGCCAGGAGCTTGTCGAACTCCGGGTCACTGGCCTCGAGCTTGTCCAGCTTAGCCAAGACCTCCTTGGCTTCCTGCTCTTGCCCGGTCGCCTCGTCGGCCAGCGTGTTCCCGGCCGCGTGGTGCTCGCGCACGGCCGGCCAGAAGTACATCTCTTCGAGGGCCTCGTGCTTGGACTCCTCGATGATTAGCTGCTCGGTCATCTTCTTGCGCCGCGCGAGCTGGTCCTGGCTCGCCCCGGTGGCCTGGGCCGGGCCCTGTTCCAGCTCGGCCAGCAGGCCCTTGACGTCCTGGTGGTCCTGGGCCAGCACGGAAAACACGTCTGCCATTGGTTCTCCTCGATCATCGGCAAGATGGCACCTTCCCCTGCCCCTCCGGGCCCCGATTAACCGTCCCGCCGTCGCCGGCACAGAAGAGCCCCGGCCAGGTATGGCTGCCAGCCATACCTGGCTGTAATCTTCGCGGGCGTGCTCAGCCCGCTTTCTTTGCTCACGGTCTGATGCGAGGGTCTGTCATGGACGAGAATGGCCTGGAGCTGTACCGGTGACGTCACGGCCCACCTCATCTGATGTTGTCCAGACCCCGCGTCCCGCCTGAGAAGCGATGGGTGTTAATGCTCGGCGACAACGTAGACGGGTGACCGTATGTCCTCTTTTGAGGTGGTCAGCGGCGTGCCGGTAGGGGCGGCGCCGCAGGAGATCGACATCACCAACGCTGAGGCGCTGCGGTCTGTCCTGCTGGAGGCAGCCGCGCACGGGCACGGGACGCTCGTGGCGGACATGACCGTGACCCGATTTTGTGATTCGTCGGGGATGCATACCCTGCTGGCGGCGCACAAGCGTATCCAAGCTGAAGGCGGTGAGCTGCTGCTGGTCATCCCCGACATGCCCCCCTCCGCGTTTTCCAGCTCACCGGCCTTGACCGGGTGATCCCTAGCGTCACGAGCCTGGACCAGGCCCTCACGCAAACGTCCGCCGCCAGACCAGGCGCCTGCCTGGCGAGTTGACGGCGTACCTGATAGCAGCCACGGGAACGGGCTCGTCGCGCCGCACGGGCACTAGCGGACTTGCTGAAGCCTGCTGATCGCGCGACGCCTGCGCGGTATGGCCCGGCGTGCGCCGCGCGGGCCTTCGAAGGCCAAGTGGCGGCGCTGGCACCGGGCCGGCATCCGGCGGTACGGCGGTCCAGGGTCCCGGGTGGTGAAGTGGTACAGGTGGGCGCCGACGTCGCCGATGCCGCCCGGGGCGATCACGGCGCTGAGAAGCTGCTTCGTCTGTAGTAACGGGTCAGCGTCCTGCCTTGCGGCGTTCTGCCTTACGGGCGGCCCGCCGGGATACGGCGGTGACCGTAGAGTCAGCCTGGTGCAGCGCCTTCGCTGTCCGGGTGGACGGGTCACGGCGCTCGGCGGCCCGCGCCAGGCGATGCACGAGCGCCCGGGCCAGCGGCAGGCCGATAGCGAGCAGCAGCCATATCCGCAGGCGCCTGGAGAAAAATGCCCACATGTTCAGGGTCCCTTCGTCGTCCCCGCGAGGTGCTCTGGCTACCCGCCCTGTCCCGGGCTAACCTCGTCCCGAGCCGCCCTGCTACTCCAGTCGCACATGGTGACCCGGGTGGGTGAGCACCGTGCCGGCCTTCCACAATGGCTTCGCAGGATGCCGCGAAGGTGTGCCCTGGATCGATTTGCGGCACTTTCGCGGCAAGCGTCAGGCTGGGCCATGCCGGAGCCGGAGTCCGGCCTCTTCCTCCAGGAGGGCTACCGCCAGGAGCTCTCCGTCGACTGGCCTGAAGCGGCGAAGTGCCCGCTGGTAGGTTCGCTCGACGACCTGGGGCTGCGCACCGGCCGGTGATCGGGTCGCCAGGCGGCGACCTCCAGTAGATATCAGCGGGATTCCGCCAGGTTGTCGTGGAGGGCGGTGCCTCACCGGGCCGGGTGCTTCCCGGGTCGCCGCCGCATCCGCAGGGCAGCCAGGGTGAGAGCGCCGAGGAATACGACGACGCCGATGATCAGCAGATACAGCAGGCCCTTGGCGGCCACGCCGACGATGCCCAGGACGATCGCTGCGATGACGAGCAGCAGGAACAGTGCAATCATGGATCCTCCGTTCAGGCCGGTTCAGCGCCGGGCCAGGCGTCGCTCGCCGCCGGCGCCGGCCTGGTAGGTCAGGCCGTAATGCCGGAAGATCGCTTCCTCATCGCCAGCCGGAAGCTCGCCGTCGGTGTCGATCGAGGGGGCGTCCTTCACTAGCTTCCTGTCGAAGCTGACCCTGACGTACCCGGGACCGACTACCGCCTGGTCCAGCGGCACGAACGTGAGCCGGTGCCGGGTAGGCATCCCGACCGTGACGGTAGCGAACGCTGGCTGGTCGGTGCTGGTGTCGACGTAGACAGCCTCCAGCTCGCCGATCTTGCGGCCGTCGGCGTCCACCACGTCGTGGCCCCGCCACTCCCGGATATCCGTAGCCTCGAACATACGCATCCTTCTTTCTTTCCTTGACCCAGCGCTTGTTCGTGGCCGTCCCGCAGCCCGCGGGCGCCAATCGCCGTGCTTACAGCCGGTGTCCGTCCGGCCCTTCTTGCTCTTCCTGCGAGTCTGGTCCCCGGCTGGGACCCCGTGCAGGTCGGCCGGACATGCTCGATGTCGGATGACCGGGTCGGCGCTGGGCGAGGACCGTACCGAGTCGACCCGCAACTGCGCGGCCAGTTCCGGGACCCTGTCGAGACTGGTCCTAGCGGCAGATTCGGTCGATCTGGTACTGGGAGACAGGAAGTACGTTTACGTATCGTGATCGGCAACGCTGACCGCTCCGGGCATCCGCCCGTGCCGTCCAGGGCCCCTTGCGCGGCCAGCGTCGCGTCTGCGTCGATCACCGGAGCCCCGGTAGCCGGCCGTGGCCTCCAGAACGGCCAGGGCGCTGCTGATCAGTCCGCCCGCGCTGAGCGACGAGGACACGGCCAGCTGCGCAGCCCTAGCCGCGTTCCCGGTGGCCGCCAGGGTCGAGGCGGCAGTCAGCGGCGCGGCGCTCTCGGCCGCCCGAGCCGCAGCCAGGCTGCTCGCCACGGCGAGGATGACCGGCCGGCCGCGCCGTTGCCGACCGTGCCCTGCGAGCCGAAAGCGTCGCCGTTGAGGCCCGCGCCAGCACCCCCGCCCGCCGGCGGTCCCGGCGCCACCGCCGACATCGCCTGTCGCGCCGTTGCCGTCGGCTGCGCTTGTCCCGCCCGAGCTGCCGCCGCCACCGCCAGTGGTGGCCGTGAAGCTGCTGCCTCCGCCGTTGAGGTGCGTGCCGTTCGTCGAGCCGGTTCCTGCGGTACCACCCGTTACCGTGAAGGTCTGATCCGGGTCGGCGGCGTCGCCGCCCGCGGTGGCGATGACCGGGACTCCGCCGCCGGTCACGATGGTGGCGTGGCCGGACCCGCCGGGCCGATCGTGAATGGTCAAGGTTGAACCGGGCGTGACGAACAGGGAGTTCTCGGCCGCGTACTCGCCGCCGCCACCGCCTCCGGTGAGGCCCAGGTCGGGACCCGGCAGCGGCGTTGCCGACTTCTCCCCAGGCCTGGCATTGCAAGTTGCCGACGTCGTTAGGGACGGTGAACGTTCCGGACGTGCTGAACGTCTGGCTCGGCACCCGCGCCCCGCCCTGGTGGCAGGGGAGCGGGCTGCGGGTGCGTGCGTGGGCACTGGCCGTCCGCGTCGGCTATCTTGTGAAGCGCGCGCCGGACCTGAAGCCAACGGGGAGGGCGCCGGCGGCTGTGGGCCGCAGCGCAAGTACGAACCGAAATCGAAAAGGCTTGTCCGCCCGTCTTCTAGGCCCCTTTCAGGGGTGCGAGACGAGCGGCCCGCGACCTCGGAGCACAGGTCGCGGGACGTCAGAGACCATCGATGGCCTCTTGCCTTCTCGCGTTCGGTTCGGTCGTTCGCTCAGGAGGCGGAAGCCATGGCGAACGCGTAGGAGAAACTTGTGCTCGCGCATGTGGGATGGCCCACGGTCGGCCTCGCCATAGTGATCCTGATCGGCCACGCCATCAGAGACAAAGACCAAACGCGTCGGCTGATCGGCCTCATCGTGGTCCTCGTGGCCGTGGTCGTGGGCTCCGTAGCCATCTGCGTGGAACTGCTCGGCATGCAGGTGCCCGGGTTCCACGTACCCGCCACGACCAGGGCGGCGGCCCCGGTGGCCACCGCCTCGCCCCGCCCCGCGCCGCCTGTCGCGGCCAGCCCGGTAGCGACCGCCAGCCCGTCCGCATCGGGCGTTTACCCCGATGAGAGCGGAGGAAGAGCGCGATCCGTGCAGCAAAGCCGACGAGCTGCTGCTCCACCGGCTACCCGCCCGGCACGGATTCGATCCGGATCGCCGACCCCACGTGTGCGAGCTAGCCGGAGTCCTGGTCGGTGGGCACGAGCTGGACTCCAGCGAGACGTGCGGTCGCTGCGGTCAGCGGGTCCCCGGCTCGTCACGATCTGGCCGTGGCCGAGATCGAGGCGGCATAAAATCAGCCATCGAACCTGCAGGTCAGGCGACATACTTCAATTTTGCCGCGGTACACGTGCCCCGCGCTGACCGCGACCGTGACCGTTCCCGCCTGCTGTGCCCGACTGGCTGTGCCGGACGCTATTGCCGAACAGCTCGCTCACCAGCAGGGCGGCGTCATCCCCGTAGGGGTACCCGGGACCGAGCACCCGACTGCGAACGCGCGGGCGACCCGTGCCCGCTCGGCCCGCCCGGCCACCGTCACGCTCTCCCGGATCTCCAGCCCAGCCATCAGCGCACCCGCCTTCCCCGGCCGCCCCCGCCCCCGGGAAATCACCGGGGCCGCCAGGCCGGATGTACGGGAATGCACGCTCGACTCAGCGGCTCACGTCAAGCCGGAGCCCGCGACCGGCGCGGCCCGTCCGTGGCCGTCCGTGGAAAGCCGACGGTGCACACCGACCGTCCCAGGGGCCGGACCCCGTCCGCTATATGTCCGTGGACACCGCGACACAGCGGTCCACAGCGCTACAAGGTGACACATGACGGGACAGAGAAGAAACGGCCCGCATAGCCGAGAATTTCCAGCTAGCGGGCGGTTTTCGCAGGTGGTGGCAGGTGTTGGGTTCGAACCAACGTAGGCTGAGCCGACGGTTTTACAGACCGCCGCCATATGTGGCCTGGCCTGCAAATATGTGACTGACTCTTGAACTTCGCCCAGTATTCGCCCAAGCGATCGCGCGCTGGCCTAGATCTGGGCAAAGCCATGACCAGATCGCCGCGACCCGATGAGCTGGCCCGGGTCGGCGCGGTCACCGTCAACTCGAACCGTGCCCGAGGGATTCCAGGCGTGATGCATGGCGGTCTCGTGTAATCCCGTCCTCTGAATCCAGAGGGCGGAGTTTAGCTCGATTGCGAGTATTCCGCCGGTTGGTGCCCTTAGGGCCACGACAAGCGAGTCGGCGACATTGTCGACTGCGTTAGCTGGGTGGTGAACGGGTACCGTTAGCAAGCACACTGCAGCGGCTGGGTCCCAGATCCGCACAGTGCGATCCTCGCTGGCGCTGGCCAGCAGGACCAGGCCATCCAGGGTGAACGCACACACGCCTTTGACCCAGCCGTGGTGGCCCTCGAGGCGGGCCCGCTGCTCGCCGGTGGCCGGATCCCAGATCCGCACGGTCGCGTCGGCTCCGGCGCTGGCAAGCAAGACTAGGCCGTCCAGAGTGAACGCGCACACCGCTCTTACCCAGCCGTGGTGGCCCTCGAGGCGGGCCCGCTGCTCACCAGTGACCGGATCCCAGATCCGAACGGTGTGATCATCGCTGGCGCTGGCCAGCAGGACCAGGCCGCCCAGTCTGAACGCACACACCCCCCTTACCCCGCCGTGGTGGCCCTCGAGCCAGGCCCGCTGCTCACCAGTGACCGGATCCCAGATCCGAACGGTGTGATCATCGCTGGCGCTGGCCAGCAGAACCAGGCCGCCCAGTCTGAACGCACACACCCCCCTTACCCCGCCGTGGTGGCCCTCGAGCCAGGCCCGCTGCTCACCAGTGACCGGATCCCAGATCCGCACCGTCGTGTCGGCCCCGGCGCTGGCCAGCAGCACCAGACCGTCCAGAGTGAACGCGCACACCCCCCTTACCCCGCCGTGGTGGCCCTCGAGCCGGGCCCGCTGCTCACCAGTGACCGGATCCCAGATCCGCACCGTCGCGTCGGCCCCGGCGCTGGCCAGCAGCACCAGACCATTCAAGGTGAGCGCGCATAGCCCGCTGACCCAGTCGTAGCCTGGAAGCGGGAGGACGGCGTGTTCCGTACAAGGCTCTACTGATGCCCATCGGGCGCGGTAGGGCGCTGTGGAGCCGCGGCTCGAGTAACTGTGACCGAGGTTCTCAAGAGCCTCCGTGATGCTGAATAGAGCGGTCCGCCTCTGCGGATCAGCTGTGATGGCCTCTGGGGTCAGGTGCAGCAGCCGGGCTCGGCGCCGCGCGGGCATGGATGTGGCATGGTCGGCGAGTGGTATCAGGCGCCGCAGGTCGACGTGGAGGAGGTAGGTGTCGTCGGTCAGGAGATCATCGATCATGTCGGCGCTGGCGGCGTGGGTTGCAAGCGAGCGCAGCAGATAGGCCGGTGCGTGGCGCCACGTACTTTGCCTGCCAAGCTCGGCGAAGGCCTGGCTGAGGGCCATCTCGTCGTCGGTCCGGGAGACGATCTGGGAACGCGCGCGCAGCAAAGTGTCATTGAGGGTCTGGTGAAACAGCCGGAAGACGGCGGCAGGGCCGTCTGCTCCGGATTCGACAAGGAAGTTGGCAGCCGACGACCGTGCGAACTGCAAGAGCTGGTCAGCGGTGACTTCGTTCCCGCCAATGGCCTCGATCGCCCGACGCCACAGGTCGATGGGCAATCCCGGTGCTTCTGCGAAAGCCAGAGCGGTCAGTGCCGTCTCGGCGGACACCTCCGCGATCGGGCTGACCCGCTCGAGATAGGTCGCCAGCGCCGAGTCCACGTTGGCCGTGAACGCTAGATGCTCAGGTTCAGCGGCTAGCCGGTCGTGCAGGCCGTGGGTGCGGGCGATAAGCCCAGCAACTAGGAAGTTACGATCCGCTAGCTTAGCGATGCTGCGGGCGAGTGCACTCGCGACCCGGTCGTCTGTATAGGGATTTCCGAAGCGCTCGTTGCCCGCTAGCTGCAGGGATGCCATCGTATACGCCAGGAGGTCGACCTCGACGAAATATCGAGAGTCGTTCAGGTCGATAACGGCAAGCGCGCCACCAAATAGACCGAGCAAGTCATCACGGCGGCGGCAGCCGACGATGATCTGGGCGCCCACATCCGAGCAAGTTTCCGCCAAGGGTAGGATGATCTTGGTTATGATCGCCTTTGCCTCGGCTGCCGTCGCCGCCTCGTCCAGCGCATCAATAATCACGTTGAAACGCTTGCCGCCTCGCTCAGATAGCGAATCCCGTAGCGCCGGTCCGATGTCCTCAATGTCGTCAGGCAGCCTAGCTGAGGCGGCGCGGGCAATTTCGGCCGCTATGTCCAATGCAGTTTTCGCCTTGGCGTGGACGGCGCATGCGACAGAGCCCACCGATGCGCGAACGAAGTCATCATCAGGCGGCAGTGCCGTGCGGATAGCAGCGTCCGCCGTTGTGACGATACGGCCGAGCACAGCGGACTTTCCGACCCCAGGTGACCCTGTTACCAGCAGTGCCCGCCGGTCGGGGTCCGGGCGGTCAAGCCAATTCACGATCGCTGTCAGCGCCGCCGTCCGGCCACGGAACAGGTAACCGCGTTCGCTATCGTTGTTCACCCCTCGGGCACGTGGCCGCCAGTGTCGACCCGCTTCGGGGTCGCGCGCCAGCGTCCAGCCCCACGCCGCCAGCGCCAGTTCGCCGGCTGCCTCCGCGGACCAGGTGGATAGAGCGCTGAGTTTCTCTCCTGGAAGAGACAGATTCGCCTGATGTAGCGTGATCGCATGACCATCACCCTTGGCGCTGGCTTTGCCAACGATTGCGACCACTGCCTCATAATCTGGTGACCACAGTCCTCCGCCGCTGAAACCTGGCTCTATGTAATAGCGGGACTCCGCATCGAGGCGGATCCATCCGTAGCCAAGTGATGCGCCCACAAACCCGTCAGCGCAGTTACCCACAGGATCGCTATGAGCGAAGCCGAACGCCCACCATCTTCGGCCGACGAGGTCCCGTGGCTTAGGGCAACGCAAGGGCGCTGCGGCAACTCCTGTAGGAACGTCCTCGCCGAGAATCAGCACAGCGAGATCCACGACGCTAGCGCGATCAGCGACCACCACGGAGGCCACGCGGCACCGTCGCCCCGATGCCTCGTCCGCATGAGGGAAGGCGACCCACATCGAGCCATGAACGACCCCATGATTGGACGTCACGACGTGAGCACAGGTCAGAACCCGGCGCGTATTGATGACGAGGGCCGTTCCCAGCGGCGTGAGGTCGTCTTCCGAAGCATGTATCGCGGCGACCCATGTGTCAATCGGCGGATAGGCCAGATTCTCACTGCTCATGTTCCGCTTGTACAGAGGCTAGGGTAGATAGAGCCGCTGATCTTGGACTCCAGCTGAGCGTTATTTCAAAGTTGCCTTCCGTCGCGGCCCTCGCCACCAGCCAATTCGCCGCGCCGCCGGCCTTGATCCCGAATTTCAACTCGACATGATCAGGTCGTGTCTCCTTGGCCCTCTCAAGGATGACCTTAGCCGTCTCTATCGCCGGACCTACTGCATCGCGCACACGGCCGAGGATCAGGTCTGGGCTCGCGGGCCGGAAATCCGCTGTCGGCTCGATTTCGAACTTCACGAGCGTGGATTCGTCTAGTTCGTAAGTCACAATCTGTGGGGACACCTGCCCTTTCCTTTCCTCGGCGTCAGCATAGCAGCGTGTAACGTACTCCGATCCGCTTAACGAGGCTCAGACCTCCGGAAGTCGACCCTTGATCATTGTTACTGACGTTTCCCAGCAAGGACGAGTCTGGCGAACATGAGGTAACGGCACATAGAGGCAGAAAGGCGGACATACGCGAAGGTCGCCTAACGTTAGGAGGCCCGGAGCCCCGGCGCCAGATCAGAATCACTCGACTCGCCCGGGCCCGCTGGTCAGCTACCGCGCAGCACCACCGGACAGCAGCATGTCACGGGTCAGCTCAGCGTGGCCGTGATGCTGGGCGACTTCCTCCAGGATGTGGAGTAGTGCGCTGCCCTGGTTCTCCAGTTCCCGACCGTGCCAGGTGGTGGCCAGAGGAGGGCGCCGCAGCGGCTCACCGGGCTGTGCCGCAGCGAGGTCAGCGGCGAACTGCCGCTTTGCCGCATCGGAGGCCTGGACAAGGCTGGCTACAGTGCCTGTGGCCCGGAACTCCGCGTCGCGGTCGCGGTCCACGTCGCGGCCCGCGACGGCATGTCCGCCCCAGTACGTGATGACGCCGAGGCAGTGAGTCAGGATCGCGTAGGCGGAGTTGGCGCCTGGAAGGTCCGGGCGAACGCACGCCAGCTCGTCACCGAGATCCTCGATGATCTCGATCATTCCATCGACGGCCCGGTATACGAAGTAGGCGAGATCATCAGTGGAGATTCCCATGGACAAATGATCGCAGCCGCCTCGCGGCCTTGCAGGTGAGTTATCTTTCCCCGCAGGTTTGACGATTGAGTCAAGTTGGGTCGTGTGTTACGGCTAGTACCGGATGCGAGGCTGGCCAGTGACTACTGAGGGTGGTCAGCCAGCGAGGGATGCCTGCTGGGCGAGTTCTGTGATCGCGGCCTTGCATGCGCGGTCTGCCTGGCGCAACCGGGATGCGGACCGCGGGGCAGGGCTGTCCGGGCTGGCCGCTACAGAGATTGAAAGGGCAGCGTTTGAGTCCTTCCTGGTAGTAGATCAGCATCAGTGGCGGTTATCCGAGTTGCGCCGGCCCGCATGGCTATGGTGGGGTGCGCTGGTGGACACTCACGCCGTGCGTACGGCATTCGATGCCCAGATCCGCCGGAACACCCGGGCCGGCGAGCCGGGTGCGGTCGTCGAGGCTGATGCTGGAGTGCTGCGCTGGCTTGCGCCGGGGACGCAGACGTCGTGCATCACCTGGTCCGGGCTCACGAGCGATTCCGCCGATGCCGTGATTGCCGCGCAGGTGCGGTACTTCGCCGCTCGCGGTACGCCCGTGGAGTGGAAGCTCTATGACTACGATCTGCCTGCCGATCTGGCCCAGCGGCTGCTAGCGGTCGGCTTCGTGGCCGATGACGAGGAGCTGATGCTGGTCGCCGGGACCGCTGCCATCGACTCCGATGTCAAGCTGCCAGACGGCGTGCGGCTGGACCTGGTGACCGGCCAGGCCGGCGTCGAGGCGATGATGGCCGTGCATGACCTGGCGTTCGCCGGGCACCCGTCTGCTGAGCTCGGCGAGCGGCTGGTGACCCAGCTCAGGGAAGCACCTGAGCTGGTCCAGATGGTCGTCGCCATGGCCGGTGACGAGCCGGTCAGCGCGGCCAGGGTGGAGTTCATCCCAGGAACCGATTTCGCCGGGCTGTGGGGCGGGGAAACCGTTCCGCCCTGGCGCGGCCGGGGGATCTTCCGTGCCCTGGTCGCGTACCGGGCGGGCTTGGCCGCCGCCCGCGGCTACCGCTATCTTCAGGTCGACGCGCTGCCTGCCAGCCGGCCGATCTTGCAGCGGCTCGGCTTCAAGCCGGTTGCCGCCACCACCCCCTACGTCTGGACGCC
>Ga0116214_1000353_pt1 | contig 19286 bp, 18 predicted proteins | sample Sb_taG_FD_88964 | JGI IMG/M metagenome (GOLD analysis project Ga0116214, IMG submission 88964) | Peat soil microbial communities from Weissenstadt, Germany - Sb_50d_1_NS metaG | ecosystem: Environmental > Terrestrial > Soil > Wetlands > Peat | place: Germany: Weissenstadt | collected 2010-09-21
CGCCGGCGACCTGACCGCCCTGCTCCACCGAATCAGCCAGCGCGAGCAAGCGGCCAGCCAGCAAGCCGCCCTGGCCCAGGCCGCCTGATAACCCCAGACGAACTTACGGAGCTATCCACTTAGGAGGTGCGCCATGACGAACCGGATGGCGCCGAACATCCCACTGCGCATTGTCCTTCTCGCTGTGACGACGGGCACGCACGATGACGTCGGACATGAAGTGGCACCGTCGCCGGGACCCCCGGGACCCCCGGGATCCCCGGGACCCGCGGGACCCCCGGGCCGACCAGCCGGTGCCGTTGAGCAGATGCAGCAGGTATTTCATGAGCTGCACGCCGATGGATGCAATGCTCTTTGCGCGGTCTGCGAGAGCCAGTACTGGTCAGCGTGATGCCAGCAGACAAGTCGCACCTGGGCGGGGGCACGCAGTGCGATCCGTTCGGACCATCAATGATGATGGATGATCACCGGAGGCGGGGCCTGCGGCGCGCAGGCGGGGCTGGCGTCGTTGGCGGCCTTAGCCAGGTCGAAGTCGCCGTAGCCGTTGAGCACGCCGTTCCCGCCGGACCACTGCCATAGCAGGTCGCAGGCGGCCGGCTCGCTGGAAAACCACTGCGCGCTGGCGTGGGAGCCGGAGAACCCGGACGGGGGGTCCAGCTGGGACTGCTCGTTGGTGAAGGTCCATTCGGCGGTGCTGCTCAGCTTCTCGTTGCCGAAGATGCCTTCCCATGACCCGTACCAGGTGCCGCCCGAGGAATAGACGCCCGCCAGGTACGGCGAGTGATTATCGATGTAGGCGGCGAATCCGACCCAGGTGGCGAAGTCGACGTTTGCGGGGATGTACCCGGCCCTGACGGTGTTGCCACAGGGACCGTTCCAGACCGTGTTCCAGCCGTCCGCGTCCGGCGGCACGCCGTTGTTCTCGATGTCCATGAAGATGTAGCGGAAGTCGAAGACCTTGCCGCCCAGGTCCGAGAGGGCCTGCTGCGCCTGCTTCTGGCCCCAGGTCTCGGCCTCGGCGGTGGAGCCGTTGTAGTGCGGGTCACGGCCGGGGCCGGCCGCGAACCAGTAGGCGGCGGCGCCGAGGCCGGTGCCGAAGTCGACGACGTTGTCGGTGGCCATGTTGTAGTTGGCCTGCACCCAGGCGAGCCCGGCCGTCGTGCAGCCCTGCCAGTTCATGAATGAGCCCACCTCGCCCATGTACTCCCCGTACGGGCCGGCCGTGTGGCTGCAGCTGCCGACCGGCTCGGTGTAGGGGCCCTTGCCGCAGGCCTGCGGGGCGGCGCTGTCGGTCCCGTAGTAGAAGCCGGTGCTGCCTCCGGACTGGGCTGGCTCGGACTTCGCGGTGGCGAGGGCGTCACGGGCGATCGCCATGGCCCGGTCGCCGGGGCCGCTCGGGACGAACGAAAGGACCCGGGGGGCGCCGCAGATGCGCACCGGCGTGGCCAGCGGGGCCGTGCGGCCCGCGCCGCGGGCGGCCCCGGTCGGGTAGACCACCAGCGAGGCGACGCGCTGGCAGGCCCGCGGGCCCGATCCCGCCGCGAACAGCGCGACCGACACCGAGCTGCCGTGCTGCAGGGTCAGCGCGGTGCTCTGCGCGGTGCCGTGCACGTAGGTGGTAAGCAGCTTCCGCCCGGCCTGGACGGCCGCGGTGTCGGGGAAGACCTTGGCCATCTGGCTGGCGCCGCCCGTCATCTGCAGCTTGACCGTGGGCCAGCCCTCGGGCAGCGCGCACGCGCGGCCCGCATTGCTGAGCCGGAGTTCGATGATGGACCCGTCATGTTCGTCCGCGACCGAGGTGACGCCGGCCCGCAGCGTCGCGGCGGTGCAGGTGGCCGGCTCGGCGCCGGTATCGGCCGCGAAGGGCGGCGGCGCGGCCGAGGTGCGCAGGGCCTTGATGTCGCGGGTCAGGGTCTGCTCGGCGTAGAAGGGGCTCAGCCGCAACTGCCCGCCCACGCACGGGGCGAAGGAGCCGACCGGTTCACCGACCGTCACCGGGCTGGACGCGTTTACTGCACCCGGCAGGGTCAGCCGGAGGGTCCACCCGGCGACGCATCCGGCGGGGCCGGTCGCGGACAGGGCCGTGACGATGGCGCTCTGCCCGCGCGCCAGGACGACCTCGGTGTCCGGGACCACGGCGAGGTTGCTGTAATTCACGTCGCTGACCGTCGTGGCGACGGGCTTTCCGCCGATCGCGTGGACCACGATCCGCGGCCAGCCGCGCAGCGAGCACGCGGCCTTGGAGGTATTGCGGAACACGATGTTCCAGGCCCGTTTCCCCATTCCCTCGTCCGGGTCGCCCGCGATGGCGGCCGGCACGCTGACGCTCAGGTCAGCGGCCTGGCATCCGGCTGGAGCCGAGGCTGCTCCGGTGCTCGCGGCGGGCTCCGGCCGAGCCGACGCGGGGCTCGCGGTAAGGAGGGCGACGACCGCGGCAGCCGTAATCGCCCGCAGAACCGCGGGCGCGTGGAGGGTGCTTCGGGCCATGGTCGCTGTCCGGTTTCCTATGGGCGAAAGGGAGCACTGTAACGATTACGCCGGTGCTGACGCTTAGTTAATTCTGAGGATCTGGTCGGGTTATTCTGCCGGGCCTGGCAGCAGGTCCAGTTTTACCGTGCTGTTTCCTGCCCGGTCGAGACGACACGCCGGGGACCTGGCTGTTTGTGGAAATAGATGGATCTGGGCCGGGCATTCACGGTGAGTGATAGGCCAATTGCAGCCCTTTACCTCGCTAAAGGAGGGCGGGCGTTTCAGGTGCCGGCGAGCCAGAGGAAGCTCCACGGCGGCAGTTCGACCCGGCCGGAGATGATGCTCAGCTGGCCGGTGCTCGAGTGCACGTGCGTGGGCACGGTGGCGATGGCCCGGGTGATGATCCCGGCGTCGACCGACTGGATGACGTCGCTGAAGTTGGTCAGCGCCAGGAACGGCGCGCCGCGCGGATGCAGCCGCCGGTAGGCCAGTACATGGCGGTTTTCCGTCGGCAGCAGCTCGGTGCGGCCGCCCGAGCGCAGCGCCAGGAGCGAACGCCGGGCATCGGCCAGCCCGCGGACCGCGGCGAACACCCGGCCCTCGATGCTCTCCCGGTCATGGCGCCGGGCGGCCGCGGCCCAGTCCATCAGCGGCCGGTGCATCCACCGGTTGTCGTGCTCGTGGGCGGGGTCTTCGGTCCAGCCAGGGTCGCTGCGCAGGGCCAGTTCGTCACCCATGTAGATGATCGGGATGCCGCCGAAGGAGAACGCGACGGCGTACATCGACTCCAGCCGCCGGATGGCGGCGGTGAGTGCGGCGGGATCCCCGGCTTCCAGCGCGGCCTCGATGCCGCACAGCGACGCGGCCATGCCCGAGATGCGGGAGTCGCCGGTGGCCGGGTTGTCCTGGAACAGCGCGCCGCGGGCGAACGAGCCGGGGAAGCCCGCGCCGTAGAAGGCGGACAGGAAACGCCGGTGGGCGTTTCCGTCCAGACCGGCGGCGGCGGAATCGGCGTCGGATACCGCCCAGCCGATGTCGTCGTGGCAGCGGACGTACGTGACCCAGGAGGTCGGCGCGGGCGCGGGCCGGCGGCGGGACAGGGCGGCCTCGGCCAGCCGGACGTCACGGGTGGCCAGGGTCGACCAGAGCATCACCATGAGCTGGTTGTCGTAGGCCAGGTCGCACTCCGGGCGGAACCGGTCGTGACCGCCGAGGTAGGCGACCAGCATCTCCGGGCTGACGATGGCCTCGGCCTTCAGGACCAGGCCCGGCGCGGCGAGCCGGGTCAGCGCGCGGAACGCCTGGACGATCTGGTGGGCCTCGGGCTGGTTCTGGCAGTCGGTGCCCATCCGCTTCCACAGGAACGGCGCCGCGTCCAGCCGGAGCACGTCGATGCCGCGGTTGGCCAGTGCGAGCATCGTGCCCAGCATGGCCCGGAACACGGCCGGGTTGGCGTAGTTCAGGTCCCACTGGTAGTCGTGGAACGTGGTCCACACCCAGCCCAGGCCGGGGACCTCGGTGAAACTGCCCGGCGCGTTGTCGGGAAATACCTCGGGCAGCGTGCGCTCGTAGCGGTCGGGTTCGGTCCGGTCCGGGTAGATCAGGTACATCTCCCGGTAGCCGGGTTCGCCGGCCAGTGCATTCTGGGCCCACTCATGCTCGCGGGCGGTGTGGTTGAGCACCAGGTCGATGCACAGCACCATGCCGCGCTCGTGCAGGTCCCCGGCCAGAGCCTGCAGATCGGCCATGGTGCCGACGCGCGGATCGATGGCGTCGTAGTCGGCCACCGCGTAGCCGCCGTCGTTCTCCCCCTCGCGCGAGCGCAGCAGCGGCATCAGGTGCAGGTAGGTGACGCCCAGTTCGGCCAGTTAGTCCAGGTGCTGGCGGACCCCTGGCAGCGACCGGGCGAAGCGGTCGGCGTAGCAGACGTAGCCGATCATCCGGGAGCGCTGGAACCAGGCCGGATCGATCTCGCGGCGCCGGTCGAGCAGCCTTTGCGTCTGCGGGCGCCTGGCCGCGGCGTCGAGGGCGTCCAGCACCAGTTCGGTCGCGAGCTGGCCCGGGTCGGTGACAGCGCCGTAGACCTGGCCGAGCGGCTCGAGGATGTCGAAGGACAGCTGGTCCAGCCGGGTCAGGAACGCGTCGGCCTCGGCTGCGCCGAGCCGGGCCAGCGCCTCGCGTTCGACCGTGGCGCGCAACTCGGGCACGCGCTGCTCCTTCGCTCCTCCGTCCGGCGTATCGTGACGATAGCAGGCTGGCCTGGTTGACGCCGTCCACCAGGCGTTCGAGCCCGTACACGTCTCGGTGTGTGACCCCCCGGCCCCGCCTTCCAGGGCTCGTGTGCCACAAGCCCAGACGCCTGCGTCCACTGGCCCGCAGCGCGCTCGCCACGCCGTCCCGGCGAGTTCCCCGACCCGCCGACCCACCACCAGCAACAAACCCCAACACCAGCCGCACTCTTCGCACGCGTGTACCAGCCCGGCGTGATTATCGCGGAAGATATGGCTTATACGGAGGAATTGGGTCACTATAGCTGCCCCCGGATCTTCCGCGAAGGCCGGATCCTCCGCGCAAATGGGAGACCAGCACACTAGTGGGAGCTGCGGGACGGCGGGACCCGCGGGCGGCGCGGCGGCGGGACCCGCGGGCTTGTCTGGGGTGCTCTAGGACTCCAGGTAACGGAGGGCCGCAATGACGCGGCGGTTGTCGTGGTCGTCGGGGGCCAGGCCGAGCTTGTCGAAGATGTTCGCGACGTGCTTCTCCACGACCTTCGGGGAGATGAACAGCGTGGCCGCGATGGCCGCGTTGGAGCGGCCCTGGGCGATGAGCGAGAGCACCTCCCGCTCCCGTGGGGTCAGGGCGGCCAGGGTGTCCCCGCGGCGGCTGGCGGTCAGCAGCTGGCGGACGACCTCGGGGTCGAGCACGGTGCCGCCGTGAGCGACCCGGCTGATGGCGTCGATGAAGTCGCTGACGTCGGCCACCCGGTCCTTGAGCAGGTAGCCCACCCCGGCCGGGGCCGAGGCGAACAGCTCGGCCGCCGAGGCGGTCTCGATGTACTGGGAGAACACCAGCACGCCGACCGCCGGATGCTCCTTGTGGATGGCCTGGGCGGCGCGCAGTCCCTCATCGGTGTGGGTCGGCGGCATGCGCACGTCAATGATGGCCACGTCCGGCCGGTGCTCCAGGACCGCGATCCGCAGCGCCTCGGCGTCGGCCACCGCGGCGACCACGTCGTGGCCGCGCCGGGTGAGCGTCTGGGTCAGCCCGTCGCGCATGATCGCGGCGTCTTCGGCGATCACGATGCGCAGGCACTCGGGGGTGGCGGTCATCAGGCATGCCTCGGCAGTTCGATGGTGACGATGGTAGGGCCGCCGGGCGGGCTGCCGACCTCGAGCCGCCCGTCGACGGTCTGCACACGCTCGCGCAGCCCGGCCAGCCCGCCGCCGGGGACCAGGCGGGCACCACCGTCGCCGTCGTCGGCCACCGACACGGCCAGCCCGGAGTCCTGCTCGCGCACGCTGACCGTCACGCGACTCGCGCCGCTGTGCTTGGCCGCGTTGGCCAGCAGTTCGGCCGTGCAGAAGTAGGCCATGGCCTCGATGGCCGGCGAGGGCCGTTCGGCGAGGGCGACGGTCAGGCCGACCGGGATCGCGCTGGTCCCGGCCAGGATGCCCAGGGCCGGGCCGAGGCCGCGGTCGAGCACCGGCGGATGGATGCCGCGGGCCAGATCCCGCAGCTCGGCCAGCGTGTCCTTGGCGTTCTGGTGGGCCGCGCCGGCCAGGGCCAGGGTGTGGTCATCGCCGGAGGACTGCTCCAGGTTCTCCTTGATCTCGCCCAGCGTCATGGCCAGCGCGGCCAGCCGGACCTGCGCCCCGTCGTGCAGGTCGCGCTCGATCCCGCGCAGCCGCGCGGCCGAGTCGTCGACCGCCCGGGCCCGCCGCTCCTGCAGTTCGCGGGCGCGTTCGGCCGCGGCGGCGATCCGCGCCTGTGCGTCGCGCTCGGCTTCCAGCCGGGCCGCGCGCTCCTCCAGCGAGGCGTAGTAGGCGCGCCGGTACCGGTAGGCCACCGAGTCGCCGAGCACCCACGCGGTCAGGGTCAGGCCGCCGAGCCCGGCCGCCGCCGCGAACAACGCGCCGGCCGGGTGCGGCCCGTTGGCTGGCGACCAGCGGGCAATGGCCACGGCCGAGCCGACCAGGCAGACGGCCAGGCCGGTGATGGAGACCGGCCGGGACCGGTACGCGGCCAGCGTGTAGAGGAGCACGAGGATGGCCAGGTCGGCGTTGGTCGGCTGGAGCGCGAACACCGGTCCCGGGCCGCCGTTCTGCACGCCGAAGGCGATCTGCGTGGCACCGATCACCGCCGCGGCCGAGAACGCCGCTCCCGGGTACCGGCGGCGCGGTACCACGCTGGCCGCGAGCAGAACGGTGACCGCGGTCAAGGCGACCCGTCCGGCGGCGCCAGTCTGGCCCGCGGCCACCTGCGGCGCACTGACCACGAGCAGCGCCGCGGCCAGCAGGCCGTCGGCCTGCCACGGATGATCGCGCAGCCACGCGTTCATCGCGGTGTTCATCCCGGGCGGCATTCTCTTAGCGTCTCAGGCGTCGCGCCGGCTGAACAGCACCGCGCCGGCGGCCAGCACGATCGCGGCGTAGCCCGCGAACACCGCGAGCTCGCCCCAGGCCGAGAACAGCAGCGCGCGCGGGCCGCCCAGGGTGGCGGTCATCACGCCGAGGGCGTCGCCGCCCGGCGCCCAGCGCATCAGCGCGTTGTGCAGGAACTCCGGCAGCGCCCTGATGAGCTCGGGCAGCAACGCGAGGCACCCGTAGGCCAGGGTCAGCGCACCGGCGGTGTTGCGCACCAGGGCGCCGACACCGAAGGCGAACAGACCGCAGACCTCGACGTACAGCGAGGTGACGATCAGCGAACGCAGCACCCCCGGCTGGGACAGCGACATGGGCGCGTGCGTGCTGGCCAGCAGGGCCCGGCCGAGGAAGAACGTGCCGAAGCTGGTCGCGAACGATACGACCAGGCTGACCGCGGCGAACACCACCGCCTTGGCGGCGTAGAGCGTCCCGCGCCGGGGCATCACCGTGAGCGACGTGCGCATCGTGCCGGTCGAGTACTCCGAGGTGATCATCAGCGCGCCGAGCACCACGATGACCAGCTGGCCGAGCATGACCAGCCCGATGACGCTGTTCTGCGTGGCGTCGAAACCCGCCCGGTCCTGGGCCGACATGTGGGGCCACTGGTGCACGGTGCCCAGGCAGTAGGCCACGCACCAGGCGACACCGGTCAGCACCAGCAGGAACAAGGTCCAGTAGGTGGAGCGGACCGAGCGGACCTTGGTGAACTCCGAACAGATGGTGCGGGCCAGCGCGACGCGGCGTGGGGCCGGCCGAACGGCGGGGCGGCGGGCGGGGTGAGTGGCGATCGTGAGGGAGGTCATCTCGGGTCTCCTAGGCGGGCAGTTCGGCGCGGTATTCCACGCTGTCGGCGGTCAGTTCCATGAAGGCGTGCTCCAGCGACACCCGGGCCGCGGCGAGGTGGTACAGGCGGATGCCGTGGGCGAAGGCGAGGTCGGACACCTGATCCTCGGTGAGGCCGCGGATTTCGAGGTACCCGTCGCCCGCGGGCGAGACGCTGCCGCCCGCGATCGTGGCCGCGCGGGCGAGCGCGTCCGGCGCCAGGGTCCGCACCCGGACGGCCTGGCCGGAGCCGCGGGCGATGAATTCGGCCGTGCCGCAATCGGCGATGAGCCGTCCGCGCCCGATGACCAGCAGGTGGTCGGCGGTGTACTCCATCTCCGACATCAGGTGGCTGGAGACCAGGACGGTTCGGCCCTCGGCGGCCAGCGACCTCATCAGGTTGCGGATCCACAGGATGCCCTCGGGGTCGAGCCCGTTGACCGGCTCATCGAACATCAGGATCTGCGGGTCGCCGAGCAGTGCCGCGGCGATGCCGAGCCGCTGCCGCATGCCGAGCGAGAATCCCCCGGTGCGCTTGGAGGCCACGTCGGCCAGGCCGACCAGACCGAGCACCTCGTCCACCCGGCGCCGGCCGATTCCGTTGGTCTGGGCCAGGCCGAGCAGGTGGTTGCGGGCGGTGCGTCCGCCGTGGACCGCCCCGGCGTCCAGCAGCGCGCCGACCTCTTGTATCGGGGCGGGCGAGACGGCGTACGGCTGGCCGTTGACGGTGACGGTCCCGGCGGAGGGGCGGTCCAGGCCCAGGATCAGCCGCATGGTGGTGGTCTTGCCGGCCCCGTTCGGGCCGAGGAACCCGGTCACCAGGCCGGGGCGGATCGTGAAACTGAGGTCGTCGACCGCCGCGGTGGAACCGTAGCGCTTGACCAGCCCCCGTGCTTCAATCATCATGCTTCCCCTCGTAGCGAATGGACAGGCAAAACGCTACGGAAGAGGCGCGGCCGGCGGCAGCGGCCTGCCACCCATCTTGAGCTGGGGGATAACCCCCAGGCGCGGCACAGCGCTACTCGCGGGCCGTCGGCCTGCGAGGATGCTAGCATTGATAGTGTCTATCGCTAGCATTGACTCTGGAGGTGGCCTCTGATGGCGGCGCTCAGCATCCGCGATCTTGACGAGTCGGTCAAGCAGCGCCTCCAGTCACGCGCGGTCCGTCACGGACGGTCGATGGAGGCGGAGGTACGTGCGATCCTCACGGAGGCCGTCCGCGAGCCTGCGGACTCCGCGGGGCTGTTCACGGCGCTGCTGGACAGGTTCGCCGCACTCGGCGGGGTAGATCTGCAACTACCTGCCCGCGCCGAACCTGCCCGCGCCGCGGATTTCACCGCATGATCATCCTCGATACAAATGTCGTTTCTGAGCTGATGCGCCCGGAACCGGCGATGCAGGTCGCCGGCTGGGTCCGTAGCCGGGACAGGCGCGAGCTGTACATGACCTCAATCACGCTCGCCGAAATCCGCTATGGCATTGCCCGGCTTCCCGATGGCCGGAGGAAACAAGTCCTGCTCGATACCGCCGACGACATCTTCCGGGAGTTTTCCGACCAGGTACTGCCGGTCGACGTGGCGGCGGCCGAGAGCTACGCGGTCATAGCCAGCACCCGCGAGCGAGCCGGGAAGCCAATCACGGGGTTCGACGCGCTCATCGCAGCCGCCTGCCGGTCCCGTGGAGCCGCACTGGCGACGCGCAACCTGCCCGACTTCGACGGCACCGGCATCGAGGTAATAGACCCTTGGGCTCTGGCCGGCGCCTGAGCGTGGACCGGTAGACGACTGAGCGATAGCGGATGTCGAGGACGATCACGGCGTGCTTGGTTTCGTCGATCTCATACAGCACTCGCCATTCACGCGCCAGGCGTGCGCTGTGGATCCCGGTCAGCTCAGCCCTGAGCGGCTTGCCGACACGCCGTGGCTCCCGGAGCAGGGGCCCAGTGATGAATTCGGCGGCCGGTCAGGCGTCGTGGAAGACCAGGCCGAGGGCGTGGCGGCGGCCGGATCGGACGGTGCTGACGCCGTGGCGGACCGGGGCGGCGGACCAGCCCCGGGCGCCTGGTACCGGGCGGTCGCGGGTGGTGAAGATCAGGCCGTGACCTTGGGGCAGCACCGTGGCGGTCCCGCGGGACTGGGCGCGGGGACGCTGCTCGACGAGCAGGAACTCACCGCCCGTGTAATCGGTGCCGTATTCGTCGAGCCCGATCACGACCTGGAGCGGGAAGATCAGGTCGCCGAACAGGTCGCGGTGCAGGGCGTTCCAGTCCCCGGCCTGGTAGCGCAGCAGGATCTGCGCGCTCCTGGACTGGCCGCCGGCGTGGCACATCCGGATCCACTCCTCCAGCGTGCCCGGCCACGGGGCGGGCCGGCCGAGACGGCCGGCCCAGCCGCGCGCGATCACCAGCAGGTGCGGGTAGAAGGCCTCGCGCAGCAGGCGGACCGGTTCGGGCAGGTCGTGGGTGAAGTACCGGTACTGCCCGGAGCCGAACCGGTGCCGGCTCATGTCGATGGTGGACCGGAACAGCTCCGGCCGGTCGTACAGGCCGGCCAGGTCGCGGCACTGCGCCGGGGTGAGGAGCAGTGGGGTGGCGGCGCAGCCGCTGATGTCGAGGTCGGCGCCGATCGCGCCCCAGTCCGCCGCGGCGAGCGGCGACAGGGCCGCGGCGGTGCTCACACGGACTCCGGCAGCAGGGCGCCTTCGTGGCTGAGCAGCCACTGCTTGCGCTCCACTCCCCCGGCGTAGCCGCGCATCAGGCCGTCGGCGCCGACGATCCGGTGGCACGGGCGGACGATCAGCAGGGGGTTGGCGCCGACCGCGGCACCGAGGGCCACGACCCGATCCCGCGGGACGCCGAGCTGCGCGGCGAGCTCACCGTAGGTGATCGTCGTCCCGTACCGCACCGAGTCCAGCGCCCGCCAGATCCGCTGCTGGAACTGGGTGCCGCGGGGGGCGAGGTCGAGGTCGAAGGTGGTCCGCTCGCCCGCGAAGTACTCGGCGAGCTGCCCGATGACGTTGGCGAACGCCCCGGTCTCTCGCCGCCAGCCGGCGTGGGGCGCAGGGGCGTTGCACTGGCCGGTCATCGACACCGAAGTGAGTGCCACATCGTCCGGGGTCGGTTCGCCGACCAGGAGCAGCTCGCCTACCGGGCTCTGGACTGTCGTGTAGGTGGTCATATTTGTGAGCCTAGGAACGGGCCGTGGCTCTAGCTGGCGGGTTTCGGACATGGCGCTGGCCACGGGATCCGGTGCAGGTGCCGGGGGGTAGAACCGCGATGCGTTCGGCATAATTTGTTTTTATGCCACAGACCAACCGCCAGGTCCGCCTGGCCGCCCGCCCGTCCGGGCTTCCCCGGCGCGCCGATTTCGAGTTCACGAGCGAGGCGGTGCCCGACCCCGGTCCCGGGGAGTTCGTGGTGGCGATCTCGCACCTGTCCGTCGACCCGGCCATGCGGGGCTGGATGAGCCCGCGCCCGTCCTACATGCCGCCCGTGGAGATCGGGGCCGTCATGCGGGCGGGCGGGATCGGCCGGGTTATCGCCTCCGAGCATCCCGGGTTCGCCGTGGGCGAGCACGTGTACGGGACGTTCGGCGTGCAGGAGTACGCGACCTCGGACGGGCGGGGGGTGATCAAGGTCGACACGTCGCTGGCTGAGCCGCCGGTGTACCTGGGCGCGCTGGGGATGACCGGGCTGACCGCCTACTTCGCGCTGCTGGACACCGGCCAGGCCAAGGAAGGCGACACGGTGGTCGTGTCCGGCGCGGCCGGCGCGGTGGGCAGCGTGGCCGGGCAGATCGCCAAGATCAAGGGCTGCCGGGTCATCGGCATCGCGGGCGGCCCGGAGAAGTGCCGGGTGGTGACCGAGGAGTTCGGGTTCGACGCCGCGATCGACTACCGGCTGCCGGGCCTGCGGAAGACGCTGCGCGAGCTCGCGCCGGACGGGGTCGACGTTTACTTCGACAACGTGGGCGGCGAGATCCTGGATGACGTGCTGACCTGCATCGCCCGCGGAGCCAGGATCATCATCTGCGGCGCGATCTCGCAGTACAACGAGAACGAGGTGCGGGGCCCGGCCAACTACATGATGCTGCTGGTGGCGCGGGCGTCCATGACCGGCATGCTGGTGTTCGACTACTTCGACCGGTACCCCGAGGCCATGTCCGAGCTGGCCGAGTGGTACCGGGCCGGGCGGCTCGTCGCACACGAGACCGTCGTGCGTGGGAGCGTCGAGGACTTCCCCGAGACGCTGCTGATGCTGTTCGAGGGGGCGAACACCGGCAAGCTGGTCCTCGCGCTCAACGGAGGCTAGCGCGATTCACGAGGTCGAGCCCGCGGAGCAAGGCCTCGATGACCGTGACGGCGCGGCCGATGTCGGGGGCACGGTCGGCGATCACGTCGGAGTAGAGGAAACCCTCGCTGACCCGGACGATAGCGAAGGCCAGCGTGGGAGTGTCCAGGCTGGCGTCGAACGCGCCGCGGCCGCGCTCGAGGTCGATGAGGTTCTCCAGCGCTTCCGCCATCCCCCGGTGCACGGTGCTGCGGGTGCCGGTCAGGATGCGCAGCGCGGTCTCCGGGTCGGACTCCAGGAACATCCGCACCGGACGGTCGGCTCCGATGGCACTCAGCACCCCGCCGATCACCGCGGTGATCCGGTCCGTCCCGCTCTCATCGGCGCTGGCCCACACCTGGTCGGCGAGCAGGCGGCGGGCCCGCCACCACAGCACCTGATCCAGCAGCTGCTCCCGGTTGCCGACCTGGCGGTACAGGGTGGCCCGGGCCACCCCGATCCGCCGCGCGAGCGACCGCATGTCCAGCCGCTGCCCGGCCACGAAGGTGTCCACGGCCGCCGTGAAGATCGGGCCCGGGACCATGGGCGGCGGTTGGGTTCCTTGCGGGAGGACGGCGGGGACGTCGTCGGTCATGACTCTGTCTGCTCGGTGGCGCGCTTCTCGGCGGCCTCGGTGAGCAAAACAAGCTCGTCGACCAGGTAGCCCGCCAGCACGTCGATGTCCGGGACCAGCTCGCGACAGGCCACCAGGCCGAAGTGCAGCTGGCCGAGGTACCCGATCAGGGTGATGTTCAGGCCCTGGCCGTCGGTGACCACCGACACCGGGTAGTGCGCGATCAGCTTGGCCCCGCACAGGTAGACCGGGACGTTCGGGCCGGGGACGTTGGAGATCGTGAGGTTGAACGGCGGCAGCCGGTGCAGCAGGCCGGTGGCGAACACGACGCGGGCTGCGCGGGCGGTCAACGCCGGCGGGGCGAAGTCGCTGATCTGGTCGACTAGGCCCTGCGGGACCGCCGCCTGCTGGGCCTTGGCGACCTGGGTCGCGGCATGCACGATCTCCACCCGGAGGCCGGGCTCGCTGACGTTGGTGGGCAGCGCGGCCAGCATGGCCGACACCTTGTTGCCCAGCGCTCCCTTGCTTTCCGGGTCGCGGACCGAGACCGGGATCATCGCGACGAGCGGCTGGGACGGCAGTGCCTCTCGGTCGGCCAGCCAGCGGCGCAGGGCACCCGCGCACATTGCCATCACCACGTCGTTGACCGAGACCCCGAAGGCGTTCTTGACCATCTTGACCGTAGCCAGGTCGACGCTGCGGAAGGCGAACCTGCGGTGCGGGGTGATCGGCTTGTTGAACGGCGTGGCGGGGGCGCGGCCGGGGACGGTGGCGATGACCTCGCCGTCACCGCGGTTCAGCCCGAGCATGCCGCCGACCACCGTGCTCACCGCCGGGGCCAGGGTGGGCAGCACCTTGATCAGTTCGTTGGTCAGCTGGACGGTCTGGACCGGGCGCCAGGCCGCCTTCGCGGCCGCCTTGGCGGCCAGCACGGCCCAAGTCGGGGGCCGCTCCGGGCGGAATGGCTTTGCTGGTGGCAGCTCCCGGCCTGCGGGCGTGAGATCGAGCAGGACGGTGAGGAGCTCGGCGCCGGACGCGCCGTCGATCGCCGCGTGGTGGATCTTGGTGTAGACCGCGGCGCGGCGGCGGGCCAGGCCGGTGATCAGGTAGATCTCCCACAGCGGCCGACTGCGGTCCAGCGGCCGGGCGTGCAGCCGGCTGACCTGCTCGGTCAGCTGAGCGTCCGACCCCGGGCGCGGGAGCGCGAGTTCGCGGACGTGGTACTCGATGTCGAAGTCCGGATCGTCGATCCAGTACGGCTGATCCAGGCCGAACGGGACGTTCAGCAGCTTGCGCCGGAGGACGGGCACGAGCGGGATGCGCTCGGCCAGGACCTCGGTCAGGCGGGCCAGGGTCAGCGGCTTGGGCGCGCCGCTGGGGTCCAGGACGGCCAGCCCGCCGACGTGGCCGGTGGTGTTGGCGGTCTCGAGCGCGAGAAAGGCGGCATCAAGGCCGGTCAGCTGCTGCATGGTTGGGTCCTAAGGTGGCGTGCCGGTCCAGCCAGTCCCGGATCAGGCCGGCGACGGCGTGGGGGACCTCGAGCTGCGGGGTATGCCCGACTCCGGGGAGCATAACGGACTCCCATTGCGGGTTCCGCGCGGCGGCCTGGCGCATGGCCGCCACCGGCACCAGCCGGTCGGCTTCGCCGCCGATGAGCAGGACCGGGACGTCGATGCCGGCCATCATCGCGTTGTAATTCCCGCGGCGGCTGAGGACCCGCAGCAGCGAACGGGCGGCGGCGAGGAATATCCGGGCGCGGGCCGACGCCTGAGCGGCGGTGGCCGGGTGGCGCCGCGCGACCAGCGCGACGTCGGCCTTGATCAGTTCGGGGTCGGACCGCGACGGATCGGCGAAGCAGAGCTGGACGAGCTGCCGGACGGCTTCTTCCGGTGAGACGCTCGACATCAGCTTCGCCACGGCCAGCGGGCCGAGGCCGGGCAGGGCGTAGAGCAGGAACTGGCCGCCCACCTGCCAGTCGGGTTTCTGCACGGGCAGCGGGAGGGCGGGGTCGATCAGGACTACGCTCTGGATCGCGCTCGGGTTGGCGGCCGTCTCGAGGATGGAGATCAGGCCGCCCATGGAGTTGCCGACCAGGATCACCGGTGTGCCGATGACCTCGTTTATGAACCGGTCCAGGAGGTGGGCGTTGGCCTGCACGGTGGAGTTCACGCGCAGTCCCGGGGTGAGGCCGAACCCGCGCAGGTCGAGCGCGACCACCCGGCGCCCGGCGGTCAGCTGCAGCCCGAGCAGGCACCAGTTCAGGTGCGAGCCGCCCAGGCCGTGCACGAACACGATCGGCGGCTGGCTCTCGCCCTCTTTGGCCTCGGAGCTGAACTCGATCCAGTGGACGGGGCCGTCCAGCTCGGTGACGTAGCCGCGCGCGCCCCAGGGGGCGGCGTATTCCCACGGCGCGGAGCGGGTGGCGGGGGCTGATCCCGGGCGGGCCGGGTCGATGCTGTTCATCGGCGGTCCAGATAGATCGGAACTGTTCATCGGCGGTCCGGGTAGAGCGGCCGCAGCAGCGGCGGTGGGCGGAAGGGGCGATGCTGGCCGGGCGGGACGGCCAGCCGGTCGGCGATCAGCCACAGCGTGGCCGGGTCGAAGCCGAAGCCGATGTGACTGCAGCGGACCTCGACGTTCTGGTGCCGTTCGGTTTCCGGCTCCATGCAGGCCTGCCAGGGCACGACGCCATCCAGGCGGGAATACACCGCGGTCGACGGTACGCCGATGGGCCTCGCGCGCTCTTCGGGGGTGGGCACCTGGGAGGCGTCTGCGTGCAGGTAGCTGAAGTACCGGTAGGGGCCGTGGGCGCGGTTCTGCCGCGGATCATGCCGGGCGAACGGACTGCCGAGGGTGATGACCTGCCGGATCTGCGGGGGATGGCGGCGGACCATTTCCCTGGCGTAGATGCCGCCCAGGCTCCAGCCCACCAGCGACACCGGGCGCCCGGTCCGCTCGGCGTGGGCCAGGATAGCCTGGGGCATCCCGGCCAGCACCTTCTCCGTGGGCCCGCGATTGCGCCCGAGATTCCAGCCGCGCACGTCGTAGCCGAGCCAGCTGAGGAAGCCGCGTAGCGCCAGCGTGCTGGTGTCGGAGGCGAGCAGCCCGGGCAGCGCCAGCACGCCGTGGCCGTCGCCGCGCGGAGCGGTCGCCAGCCAGGGCGCGGCCACCAGCAGCGCGGCCAGGTCGACCAGCCCGCGGGCGGGCTCGGTCAGGAACAGCGCGGCCGAGGGTCGCGCCGGATGCGGCCCGGCCTGATGCGGATCCGGCCCGGCCTGATGCGGGCTGGCCGTTCCGCTGGCCGCTCTCGATCTTCCAACGAAGTAGATCATGCCCGCTCCGCTCGCTCGGCCGCGACCTAGGCACGGTAGTGATACACCTTTAATATATGTCTCACCCGCGAGGTTGTGGGGCATGAGTTTGAACTTGGCGACGGAACCGGCCGAGACGGCCCTGTCCGAGACGGCCCTGTCCGAGACGGCCCTGTCCGAGACGGCCCTGTCCGAGACGGCCCTGTCCGAGACGGCCCTGTCCGAGACGGCCCTGGGCAAGCGGGCGGCGGACCAGGTGCCCGCGCGAGATCCGGTCAGCCACGCACATCACTGGATCCGCTTCAGCCACGCACATCACTGAGGGGCGGGACCGGCGCACCGCCGACGCCCGGACATGTCGACGCCCGGATATAAGGGATCACGCGCCTAGGTGAGGTGTTGGTCCTAGCAGCACCGACGGGCGGGGAAGAGGACTCCGGGAGGCTTCGGCGGCATGCCGCCGTCCGCGATGGTCGCCGGGCCAAAGCTGTCCGGGCGGGTCAGTGGATATCGCGCGTTTCGATGCTTGACCGCCATGGCCGCCCGTTGGCGGCAGCCGGCCACCTGAACGCTGCCGGCACCGTGACTCGAGCATTATCGCCCCGATCATGAGCACGATCCCGAACCAGAGGAAGGTGAAGGACATGGCCAGCGCGCCTATTACCTGGTTGTCGGTGTTGCTGAAGAATGCGCCCGCCCATACACCCCCCGTCAGCACGGTTGTCGCGGCGATCACGCGGACGCCGTTCCTGACCGTGCTGTTCTCTGGCCGCCGCGGACGCGCCGGGATGGGCTGGCGCGGCCGCTTGGCCGGGGGCGGCCCCGCGGGGAGATCGGCGGTGAGCGCGACCAGGTCGGCGTATGTCCGCGAGGCGAGCACGTCGCCTACCCGCGAATCGAACTCGTCCTTGGTCAACCGGCCCTGGACGAACGCGTCCTTGAGCGTGTCGACGACCTGCTCGCGGTCGGCATGCGAGGCCCGCAGGCGGCCGCGACCCGTGGGGCGGGCCGTGGGGCGGGCCGCCCTGTTGTCTCCCAGTCCGGACATCACCAGCACCTCCCAGGTGCGATGTGCCAAGGGTATTCGATCGTCCCCACGACCGTCATCGGCGAACGGTCACATCGGATGCACAGTCGGTGTGGTGACGTACGTGCGGCCGGATGGCGTGTGCCAGACCAGGAGGCCTGGTACCGGCTGCTCGAGCCGCCACCCTTCGGCCTGCTTGCAGCGATGGTGGTGACGACAGAGGGGCGCAATGTTACATTCGCAGGTCAGTCCGCCCTGGTCCCAGGGGACGGTGTGGTCCAGATCACAGCGGGCGGCGGGGCGGCTGCAGCCGGGGGCGGTGCACCGGGCGCTGCGGGCGCGGATCAGATGGGCGAGCTTGCGGCTGGGGTGATAGCCGATCTCGGCGCGGGTGTGGTCGCACGGGCCGCGGGCGACCGGGATCATGAGGGCCTTCAGGCCGGGCAGGTAGTCCTTGAGCCGGGTGCCGTGCGGAGGGTGACGGCCATGGGCACAGCCGTGGGCGGCCGCGGTCCCGTCGGAGTTCAGGGCGGTGATGCACCAGCGTGTGCGGGGGTGCCGGGCTGCGGCGGCGACGACATCGCGGCTGTCAGAGGCGTCCAGCAGACCGAATGCGCCGGCCTCGCCGGGTACCTCGGACAGGCCTTGCAGGGTCTCGAGCGGCACGGTGATGGTGACCAGCGCCGCGACGCTTGGCTCGGGGTCGGGACGGGCGCGTCCGCCAGGGCCGTCGGAGTTGCTTTCGGCGCTGGGTCCGGGGCTGGGTCCGGGGCCGCCGGACCCGCCGGAGCCGCCGGAGCCGTCACTGGGTGGTTTGCTGTCCGGTGGAGGCTGGTCCGGGTCCGCTCCCCCGCCGTCGGCGGAACCGACCGGAACCGCACGGCTGTCGGTTTCCTGCAGCAGATCTAGAAACGCGCGAACGCGCAGTTCTTGCAGGGTGCCCGACATTCCGGCCGTGCGCAGGTCCAGGGCTCGCTGCTCTACGTGCTGCCAGGATGCGAGCACCTCGTCGGGAGGCATCTCCCGGCCTGCTATCCCGGCGTTCCCGGTGTCCTCCCGGAAGCGGCGGACGTGCGCGTACTTCCTGGCTTCGTCCTTGCGGCGTTGCGCGGAGTCGGGCTCGAGCCTGAGCACCAGCCGGTGGGCGGCGTAGCGCAGGCGCGCGAACGACTTCGACTGCGCCAGGCCCGCAAGCACCTTATCGGCTTCGGCGGCGTTCTCCTTCGACAGGCACCCGGTCTCGTCCTCGATGATCTTGACTGCCACCGGGTGGATCTTGCCCGCCGCGAGCGCCGCGAAGGTCCGGGGGAGCCGGTCCGCGACGGCACACGCGTAGGCGATCTGCCCGGTCGCGGCTTCCCAGGTGAGGTGGAACTGCCCCATCAGTTCGTCGGCGGCGAAGTCGCTGAACCCGGCCTGGCCGGTATCGCCCGGCTCCTCGGCAGGGCGGCGGCGGGCCCGTTCGCGCATGGCCGCCATCTGGGCCCACGCGGCCCGCGATTCCATCCGCCTGGCGCCGGACAGTACTCCGATCAGCTGGTCGTCGGACAGCCCGGGCAGCCCGGAGCCGTCCCCGCCGATGACGGCGTGCAGCACGGTGGCCAGCAACGGGCCGGGCTCCATCGTGTCGGCCTGGCCGCCCTGGGCGAATCCGGCCAGGGACAGTTCCTCGGCCGGCAGGCACACGAACAGGCCCTGCTCCGGCCCCTCAGAGTCATCCTCCGGGCATGGGCCGCCGCCGCTCTCCGCAGCCGGGCCGGAGCCATCTGGCTTGCGGTCGTCCGGCTGGTGGTCAGGGAACGGTTCCTGGAGCATGCACTACGCTCCGTTCAGAATAAGACTAATGAAGCAACGTTCTTCGAACAGTCTATCATGCTACATGTAATAGCACAACTTATAGTAGACATACGTTCGGGAGACAAATATACATAAGGATATGATATAAGTAACTTATGGAAATTCCGGAGGAGCGTGGCGGCGGGGTGCGGGCGCAAGTACCCGAGGAGCGTGGGGGCCTGGCGGAGGAGGAACTGGCGACGGGGGTCGCGGCGGCGATCGAGCGGCTGATCGGGCTGTTCCGGTCGCTGAGTCCGGCGAGCGGGCTGTCGCTCAC
>Ga0116214_1000356_pt1 | contig 19141 bp, 20 predicted proteins | sample Sb_taG_FD_88964 | JGI IMG/M metagenome (GOLD analysis project Ga0116214, IMG submission 88964) | Peat soil microbial communities from Weissenstadt, Germany - Sb_50d_1_NS metaG | ecosystem: Environmental > Terrestrial > Soil > Wetlands > Peat | place: Germany: Weissenstadt | collected 2010-09-21
ACAACCCCGATAGCCCCGATACGCACCAAGAAAACGGTGAAGAATTCCCTGTCATTATCCTGCGTTCTCTTTTTTTCGATATGGGCAGTTGTTAGGCTGTGAGCTCCTGCATCTGCCAGATTGGAAATCTCAATGCGGCGCGCTAACGTAACAGTCGTCCTCGCGGTGAATGTCATCCTGTGGTGGATTATCTGCGGCTGCGCGCAGGCTGCCAGTTCTCCGACGGATGTCAGCTGCGGCTCGGCCTTGTCCGGTATTCACCCGGCTGCCGGAAGCACGGTGGCGCTGAAGCGCGGCTGCACTTACAGCGGCTCACTCAGCATCAACGCGAATAATGTGACCGTCACTGCTTATGGCAAGGGCAGCAATCCCGTCATTGAGCTCAACCAAGATGGCGCAACCGTCAATGTATACGGCGCGCACGACATAATCGAGAACCTGTCCCTGGTCGGTGTGGCGCCCTCCACCTGGACCTGCGATGGACACCAGACGCCGGCCGGGCACGTGGACGGCGTCGACATTCACTCTGGTGCGGTGGACAACACGGTATCAAGCGTGTCAGCGACAGGTTTCTACGCTGGGGTCTACGTCATGGCAGGGTCCAGCGGCAACATCATCAAGAACAGCACCTTGACCGATAATACCGAACTTGACACCAATAGCTCAAATGGGTCATCGGGCGGCTTCGGTGTATTGCTCTGGGGTGATAGCAACACAATCCAGCACAATACCATTGCGGGTAATCAGGCCTGTTCTCTCGCCTATGGGCGTGACGGCTCGGCCGTCGAGGTCTTCGGTGGATCACATAATTCGATCCGCTCGAACAGCGCATCGAACGACAACGCGTTCACCGAGCTAGGCAGTTACTCCAGGCACTTCGCCACCGGCAATAGCTTTGATGGCAACACCGTGACCGACGGGGCCAACGGCCAGGGAACGACCTTCCTGGTCACCCGCGGCTCGCTGGACAGCGACGGACCCGTCTACAACACCGTCGCCGCCGACAACAAGGTCACCCTCACCGGCCCGCAGGACAGTGGTGCCATCAGCTACGCCTGGCAGCAGGGGGACGGCACCCTGCTGACGCTGACCGGCAACTATCTGAATCTGGGCAGCAACCAGGCGCTCTACGAGGACGGCGGCTACGTCGACGGGGGCGGCAATACCTTCATCGGCACCTGCAACCCAAGCTCAGACTGCTCGTAGCGGCGCCGGTCCTGCCGTATCGATTCCGTCAGCATCGCGGCTCGCGGCGTCAGCACACCGTTAGTGCGGGCGCCCGGCTGGGGCCGGATGGTTGACTGGTGGGTGATGTGGTCCAGACCAGGGCCGACCTGCTGTCGCCGTCCGTGCCACGACACGCTTCGGGAGCATGCGGGCCCTGGTGACGGGATCTGGTGACGTACGGCTGGAGGTGCCGCGGATGGCCCGCAGGCTGAGCCGGGACACGATCGCGATGGCGCTTGGGCTGCTCGCGCCGCTCGCGGGCGCGGCGCTGCTGCTGCCATTCCGGGCTAGCTGGTCAAATACCAACGTGGCCCTGCTGCTGGTGGTCATCGTGGTAGCCGTCGCCGCGATCGGGAACCGGGCGGCTGGTGCCCTCGGGGCGGTATCCGCCTTCGCCTGGTTCGACTACTTCTTCACCCGTCCTTACGAGCGGTTCACCATCCGCAGCTCTGCGGATGTCACGACTGCGATCCTCCTGCTGCTGGTCGGCCTGGCCGTCTCGCAGCTGGCCGCCCGCGCACGCCGACTGCGCGTCGTGGCCGTCACCGATGCCAGCTACCTCGCGCGGATCCACGAGACCGCGGTGCTTACCGAGTCAGCCAGGTCGCCGTACCCGGTGATTGACCGGGTCAAGGAGCAGCTCACCGAGGTGCTTGATCTTGCCGAATGCCGGTTCGAGTACGGATCCCTGACCGGGCATCCGCCGCGTCTTCAGCCTGACGGCACCGTACTGGATGGCCACCGCCGGCTAGATGTCGAGCAATTTGGTTTCCCCAGCGGGGAGATCGAGCTGCGCGCATTCGCTAACGGTCAGTTCTATGGGCGGTTCATGCTCCGGCCGAAACCCGATTCCAGGCCGTCGCTCCAGGCCCGCCTGGTCGCGGTGACCCTGGCCGATCAGGCTGGGCAGGCGATCGGCTCGGCCCAGGCTGCCAGCGACAACGGCTGACCACCCACCCACCCACCAGGCCGCGGCAACCGCGCCCCCTGCCGACCGCCGGTCAGCCGATCTCAGCCGCCGGAGCCGCGCAGCTGGTCGAGGAATCTCGCCACCAGCGGCCCGTCGGTCGGGCCTCCGTTGCCGCCGTCGACCACGACCATCGCGAATGCGATGTTGCCCCTGAAGCCGATCAGCCAGGCGTCGGTCGGAAGCGGATGGCCGGAGCCGTACTGGGCGGTGCCGGTCTTGGCGAAGGTCCCGGGCGGAAGCCCGGTGCCCGCTGCGGTGCCGGCCGCGACGACCGCGGCCATCATCTCGTGCAGGTCAGCGACGACTAGCGGGCGGAGCCGACCTGCCGGTGCCTGGTCGTCCGGTGCACCTGCGACCAGACGCGGGAGGTGCACCGTCCCGGTGTCGGCCGCGGCTGCGACCATCGCCATGGCCAGCGGAGATACCAGAACCCGCCCCTGGCCGATCGCCGTCGCCGCCAGGTCGGCCGCGTCGGCCGGCATCGGCACCGAGCCGCCGAAGGCCGACAGACCTAGCTCTGGGGTCTTGCCGATTCCGAACAGCGACGCGGTGCCGGGGAAATCCCGCGCCGTCAGGTGGCCGGTCGCCAGCCCGATGAACGCGGTGTTGCACGACTCCGCGAAGGCGTGCAGGAGATCGCTCACCTGCCGCTCGCCCTCGGCGTTGTGAAAGACCTCGCCGTCGACGGTAATCGTCAGCGGGCAGCTAGCCGACGAAGTGGGTGCGAGCCCGTGATCGATCAGCGCGGCCGATGTGATCACCTTGAACGAGGAGCCTGGCGGGAAGGCACCGTCAAGAGCCTGATCGAACCCACTCGATGCCGGGACGCTGACTGACGCGAGAATGGCGCCGGTCGCCGCGTCCACTGCGACCAGCGCGGCGCTCTTCTTCTCACCCGACAGCGCCGCCTCTGCCGCCCGCTGCACGCCGGGGTCGATGGTAGTTCGGACTGGCGCGCCGGATCGCGGCGCCAGCCTGGCGAGGGTGGCCACAGGCGCGCCGTTCGCCCCGAGAACTGTGACTACCACGCCGGGCACGCCAGCAAGCTGGCGCTCGTCGGCCTGCTCGATCCCGGTCTGGCCGACGACGCTCTGCGCGTCGTACGGGGCGCCGAGCGTCCGCAGTTCATCCGCCGTAATCGGGCCCACGGTTCCCACCACATGCGCGGCCAGACCAGGGGTGATCGCGGTGCGCATGGTCGTGGTCTGGAAGACCGTGCCAGGGATCGGATACAGAGCCGGCTTCAGCTGCTGGTATCTGGCCCAGGTGACTGTGAAGACCGGCTCGAACCAGGTCGGCTCGGCCTTCGCGGCCGCGAGCGCCCTGCTGGCCTGCTGCGCGGTCGCACCCGCGGCGTGGAGCGCGGCGGTGACCCGGGCGGCGCTCTTGACCCGTTGTCCCTCGACGCCGATCGTCACCATCGGCGCCTGAGTCGTCAGCGGTACTCCACCAGCGCCAAGGATCGCGGCACGCGGCGGCCAGATCGTCTGAAGTGAGAGCCGACCGCCTGGGCGAAGCTGCGGCGCGATCGTGGCGGGCGACCAGTCGACGAGCCATTTCCCCGAACGCTGCACCAGCCGGAGCACGGTGCGGATCGCGATCGTGCCGATGCCGGAGATTTCAAGCCGCTCCGTCACCGGCTCCACCGCCTGGCCGCCGGTCGTCCGCAGTCGCCCAGCCAGGTAACTGGCTTGCCGGACGCTGAGATTGGCCAGCGCTGCCGCGTTCACTGAGGAGAAGTCGGCCGGCGGCGAGACCACCAGGAGGCGCATCGCCGCCCAGTCCCTCTTGGCCCAGTCAGCGAGGTAGCTGCGTGCCGTGGACTGAGGCGAGGAAGCGCCACCGCACGCGGTCAGCAGCGTCCCGGCAAGCAGCACGCTCGCACAGGCGCCGATCGCCGGCCGAACCGGCCTGCGGGACCGCCCGGACATCTGCTGCGCACTCATGACTTGGAGGTTACGCACAGCCGCCGGACCGGGCCGACAGAATCAGGTACCGAGACCCGAATGAGTCAGATATCAGTTTTATAACTTATATACGATATAGGTTATCTGAGAATGGGGCCGTACTGCCCCGACGAGGCCGGAGCGGTGCACGGCGGTAGCTGGCTATGCTGTCGCCGACGAAGGAGTCCGCAGCGGCGGCTGTGCCATGCCACGCCGACGAGGACGGAGGAGTGCGCAGTAGTAGCTGGCTACGTGACCTGCAACGGCGTTGCCAGAGCGCGCTCGGTCATCAACGGTAGGACTCTCCCCCGTGGGAGAGGCAAGGCCTGGCGCGGCAGTTAGAACGGTCGGCGACAACGCAGCACCTCGCGAGACGCCCGTGGCTGGAACCTGCCAGGATCGGGCTACCCGTTGTTAATGCCAGGAGGGGTTATGCCGTATTGCACCATCGTCGAATTTGAGTGGGACGAGACCTTTGATCGCGAACGCTTCGCGAGCATGGCCGGGGACGCCGACGGCGAGGAGACACCTCCGGCTGGCCGCTTGAGCCGGATCGCCGGGATCGACGACAAAGGCGCGCGGATGATCGAAGTCTGGCGATCCAGTGACGATGCGAGGGCCTTCGCTGAGCAGAGCGCTCCGTTCATCGCCAGTGCCCAGTTGCCTGCTCCGTCGCGGGTTTTCGGTTTCGAAGTCACCTCCTACGTCGTGTCCTGACCCTCGGCTCAGGCCGATGGCATGTCGCTGTGGGCGCGGATGTAGCCCGCGTAGGCCGCGTTGGTCGGGTGTGCCGCCAGCACATCCGCGTCGTCATGCTGGCCGGCCGGGAATCGCCGGGAGATCAGATCGGCCTGGACCTCCTGCAGGTGCGACGCCACGGTGGCTGACGGGCCTGACTGACCCGCGACCGGCACGGTGATCCCGGTCAGGACGTCATCGGTGCGGGCGGTCGCAAGCGTCAGCACATCGGCGAAACTTGGCGCTGCCGCGTCCCTGGCGGTCAATGCGGGCAGGCCCCACCGCTGCTGCACAGTCTTCAGCGTCGACGTGTGGTCCAGCGGCGTGCTGCCGGCCGGCACCCGGAACACCGTCCCGGCCGCGATCAGCGGTGAGACGAGAACGGTCGGCACGCGGACTCCGAATCGGGTGAAGTCGAAGCCGAACTCCCCGGCCGTGTTGTCAGGTGGCACCGCGCCGGCTGGCGGCGGCACATGGTCGTAGCAACCACCGTGCTCGTCATAGGTGATCACCAGCAGTGTCTGCGGCCAGGCAGGGCCGCCGCGGAGCGCCTCATAGACGTCGTGGATGAGTTGCTCCCCGAGCGCAACGTCGTAGGCAGGGTGCTGGCTATTGCCGGTCGAAGACCATTCGGGCTCAAGGAAGGAGAACGCCGACAGCGTGCCTCCGGCAGCAGCCGCCTGGAAGTCGGTGAACTTGCCGATGGTCCCGCCGGCCGAGCTTGCGATATCGGTGAAGGTCGATCTGGTCAGCGGCTCCGCGTTGTATCCGTAGATGCCAAAGCTGAGCCCGTGCTGGCCGAGCAGGCCGAAGATGCTCGGCGAGGTAAACGTCCTGGTCTTGTCATCCATGTGGCCTTGGCTGGTAGCCGAGCAGGCGAACGCGCGGTTGGGCATCGTCTCGGTGGGAACCGAGCTGAACCAGTGGTCGCAGACCGCGTATCCCTTGGCCAGTGCGGACAGCACCGGCAGCGCCTCCGGTGTGAAGCAGCCCATGATGTCGTTCGCGACCGTGCCAGGCAGGATCGTCCAGCCGCTGCCGTGTGACTGCCAGCCGAGGGTGTAGGCGAAATCCTTGACGAAGCCCGTCATCGGCGGCACCGCTGACGAGCTTGCTGGGGCATTGTCGCTGCCGAATAGCTGGTCATTGGTCGCCATATAGCCTTCGCCGGGGTCGGCACCTGGCATGAAGTAGGCGTTAGCCGTGGTCGGCTCGATCCGGAATACCGTGACCGGCTGGCCGGACGCGTCCGGATTGGACTCGGTGCCGGTCAGGCCCTCGAACGGCTGTCCCGTGGGCGACATGTTCCTCGCGCTGGAGTAGAGGAAGCCCAGCATGTGATCGAACGAACGGTTTTCCAGCATCAGAACCACAACATGCTCGACCGAGGACAGCCGGTTGCCATTAGCCACGATGGTCTCCCTTGACGGTGTGGCCGGCCCCCGCTACGGGCATCATTCCGGCCTGGGTACGCATTCCTGTAATAGTGACATCACGAGTACGCTCCGTGTGTCATTTACCGCTTGCCGGACACGAAGTGTCACACTGACGCCATGAATCTGCTCGATTTGCACCAGCGAATCTATGAGCGCACCGACGGCCGGATCGGCCACCGGATGCTCGGCGTCCCGACGCTGCTGCTGCGGACCACGGGCCGGCGCAGCGGGAAGGTCCGCACTTCCGCCCTGGTCTATGCGCGAGACGGCGATGACTACGTAGTCGTCGCGTCCAACGGCGGTTCGGACCGGCCGCCGGGCTGGCTGTTCAACATCGAGGACAAGCCGAGCGTCGAGATCCAGATCGGCCAGCGGCATTCGGCGGCCACGGCGCACGTCACCACCGCTGATGACGCCGCATATCCGCGGCTTTGGAAGCTGGTCAACGACGGGAACCACCATCGGTATGACGCCTATCAGGCCTAGACCGGCCGGAAGATCCCACTCGTGATCATCACGCCACTGTGAGCGGCTGCCCGGCTCGGATGGGGAGAGAGATGACGGGCGCGACGGCATCGGCAGGACAGAAGTCGTTCGTGCATCTCTTCCTGATCAGAGGTTTCGAGTTGCGGCACGGCGATGAGGTCGTCCCGGTTCCCCCATGTTCGCAGCGTCTCGTCGCATTCGTGGCACTCCATGACCGGGCTAAGGAGTGCAGAGAGCTGATGACTTGCAGCGTGAGCTTCCGCTGCTCGGCGATGATCTCCTGCCTGACTGGCATGAGGACTGGGTGCTCATCGAGCGCGAGCGCTTCCGCCAGCTGCGCCTGCACGCGCTCGAGCGGATCTCAGAGAGCCTCACCGACGCCGGGCTGTACAGCCCCCAGGCACTCCAGGCGGGCCTCGCCGCGGTGGCAGCCGAGCCGCTCAGGGAAAGCAGTCGCCGCCAGCTGGTCAGGACCCACATCCGCGAAGGCAACATCTCGGAGGCGCTGCGGGAATACCAGGCTTACGCGCGAATGCTCGCCGAGGAACTCGGAGTCGCCCCGACGGCGGCCATGAACGAGCTGATCCGCGGCGCTGTGCCTAACGCGTGCTGAGGGGCGTTCACCCGAGCACAGGGGCGTTCACCCGAGCACAACGGTCATGCCCTCAGCCGAGCCGATGTTACGATGCACCTGTCCCGCACCGGTAGCGGCCTCCGTCCCACACTCGCGCTTTGCGCGCCACGCCAGGAGGTCCGCCGATGTCATTGATCGAGGTGCGCCGGTTCCGCCGCGGCGACCGGGATCAGCTTACCGATCTTGTTAATGCCCATGCTGGTGCTGTCGTGCCCGGAATGTCGGTGTCGGTCAACACTGTGCTCAGCCAGCTTGAACGACGGCCTGGCGAGTTCATCGAGGATCCGTGGGTGAGCGAGCGTGCGACGCTGGTCGCTGAGCAGAACGAACGGGTCGCCGCCGCCGCTCACCTGCTCCGCTTCTTCAGCGACGAGCGGGCCGGCCCGCACTACCGCGGCTCCGGGGAGATCCTCTGGCTCCTCTTCTGGCCGCAGGCGCCGGCTTGCAATCCGCACTGGCCGGACGCGGGTCAGGCAGCCATCGAGTTGATCACCGCGTGCATCCGGCAGTTCGACGAGTGGGGTATGGCCAGCCAGTCCGCGGGCGGTGAGCTGCCAGTGCTCGGCGTGTACGGCGTGCCCGAGCAGTGGCCGCATATCAGCGCGCTCTACAAGCGGGCCGGGTTCGCCCACACCGGCCACACCGAGGTGATCTACCTGGCCAGCGTGGCCGATCTCGCCCGTCCGGCGGCACCGCTGCCCGGGCTGTCGATCCGGCGGTCGGTCGGCATGAACGGAACCCGCCTGTCGGCCGTACTCGGCGCGGACGTGATCGGCTACATCGAGGTGGAGACCTTCGGTGAGGGAGAGCGGCTGCGGAGGCATGGCGGCTGGGCTGACGTCGGCAACCTGCGGGTGTCCGAGTCCCATCGCCGCCGTGGCGTGGGGAAATGGCTGCTCGGCCAGGCCGCCGACTGGCTGCACCTGGCCCAGGTCGAGCGCCTGCTGGACTACGCCTGGCTGGAGGGCCAGGACCCCATGGGCCAGGACTACGACGACTACCGGGCGTTCCTTGCGGCGGTCGGCTTCAGCGAGCTGACCCGGACCAGGCGCGGCTGGGTCAGGACGCCAAGTCCGGCGGCGTCCCGCTGCTAAGGGCTGCCTGACCTGGCAATCACCAGGTGATCATCGAAGCACCGATGAGTTCCGCCGGGATCGGTCGTTTCATGTCGCGAAGCGTCGGAACCACGGGCCACGGAGGCTGACATGACTGAGTACCTGAAGGGCAAGACGGCGATCATCTACGGCGGTGGCGGCGGGATCGGCAGCGGGGTGGCGCGAACCTTCGCCCGTGACGGGGCCAGAGGCGCAGTCGTGAACTGGGAGGCGCAGTCGCGGGAGGCGCAGTCGTGAACTGGGAGGCGCAGTCGTGAACTGGGAGGCGCAGCCAGCGCCGGAGCCGGAGCCGTGACCGCGATCGCCGCCGAGGAGCCCGACTTCGCGGCGCTCGCTGACCGGCACCGGCGCGAGCTGCATCTGCACTGCTACCGGATGCTGGCCTCGTTCGACGAGGCGGAGGACGCCGTGCAGGAGACGTTCCTGCGCGCTTGGCGCAGCCGGGACAGCTTCGACGGCAGCTCGCTGCTCCGGGCATGGCTCTACCGGATCGCCACGAATGTCTGCATCGATACGCTCCGGAGCAGCTCTCGCCGGCTGACGACGATGCACTCCTTCGCCGAGGTGCCCTGGCTGCAGCCGTACCCGGACCAGATCCTCGACGAGGTCGCACCCGGCGAGGAGCAGCCGGAGGAGGTCGTCGTGCGGCGCGAGACCATCGAGCTGGCGTTCCTCGCCGCGCTGCAGGTCCTGCCGCCCAGGCAGCGAGCGGTGCTGATCGCCCGTGACGTGCTCGGCTGGTCCGCCGCGCAGACGGCCTCGCTGCTCGACACCAGCGTCGCCGCCGCTAACAGCGCACTTCAGCGTGCTCGCACGAGGATGCAGGAGCATCTGCCGGCTCGGCGCTCGGAGTGGCCTGCCAGGCAGCCGAGCGCCGCTGAACGTGCGCTGCTCGAGCAGTTCATCGACGCGCACGAACGAGGCGACGCCGCAGCTGCCGTGGCGATCGCGGCGCGGGACATCCGGGTCACGATGCCACCGCACCCGTTCTTCTTCGAGGGGCTGGCGGCGATCGCGCCGCTGTTGGAGAACGCGTTCGGACCCGCCAGGGAGGGCGACTGGCGCCTGGTGCCGACGCGAGCCAACCGGATGCCGACGGCCGCAAGCTACCTGCGCCGGTGGGGGGACTCGAAGTTCAGGGCGTTCAAGTTCGACGTGCTGCGCGTCGAAGACGGCCTGATCGCGGAGATCACCACCTTCGGCCCCGAGCTGTTCCCCGCCTTCGGCCTGCCGCCAGCGCTGTGAGGCAGGCCGACCAGGCGCATCCGGCCTGCCGCCAGCCCGATCCGGCGGCAGGCCGGACGCAGCCGGCCTGCCGCCGAGCTGCAGGCGAGCCCGCGGGATGCGGGCCGGACTCCTGCCAGCGCTTCGCGGTGAGCCCGCTGGGCGCGGGCCGGACTGCCCTTAGCGCTGCGCGGCGAGCCGCCGGGCCCGGGCCGGTCAGCCCGTCTTGAGCCCGGCCTCAATCTCGATCGCCAGCTGGATCTTCTCGCTGACCATGACGCCGCCGGTGGGCAGCACCATGTTGGCGGTGATGCCGTAGTCGTTCCGGTTGATCTCCCCGGTGGCTGAGAACCCGGCCTTGGTGTTGCCGTAGGGGTCCTGGCTGAAGCCGTTGACCTCGACGTTCAGCTCAACCTGGTGGGTGATCCCCCGCAAGGTCAGGTCGCCGGTCAGGACGAAGCCGTCGCCGTCCGGGCGGACGCCGGTGGACCGGTAGGTCATCGTGGGGTGGTTGGCGACGTCGAGGAAGTTCTCGCCCTTGACGTCGTTATCCCGCGTCTCGTTGCCAGTGCTCAGCGAGGTGAGGTCAATCGTCGCCGTCGCCGAGGACTCCAGCGGGTTCGCCGCGGTGATGATCTCGCCCTCGAACTTGGTGAAGTTCCCTCGGACCTTGCTCACCATCAGGTGCCTGGCGACAAAGCCGACATGGGAGTGGACGGCATCGATATCCCAGGTACCTGCGACGTAGCCGGGGACAGCGGCAGACTCTGCGGACATGGTCTCTCCTACCGTTCTGATGTGATCTGGGCAGTTTGATGTGATGAGGATTAGCATCTGCGTGAATCGACTGCAATTGCCGCAACCACATTGGTCACTGTGGCATTCCGGCTAATGGCCCGATTCATTGAACGGATTGGCCGGAGCTGCTGCAAGCATCTGAGTGCTTGTCAGGTTCCCCCTGACGACGTAAGGTAACACCTGACGGCGTAAGGTAACACCTGACGGCGTAAGGTAACGCCTGACACCGATGCGGAGGGAGCGAAACGTGAGTGCTACGGACGAGCCCTGGGCATGACCCGCCAGTCCGCCTGGGAGCGCTTCTCCGGCGAGGACTAGGTGAGCCCCGCACGTCCGATTCCCGCTTAATGGCGACAGCGACGATTAGCTGCCCACTCTGGTCGCCCCGGCCAGAATGTCGATCAGCGCGGTGACGGCCATTCGCGCGTCGGGGCCGGTGGCGCGGATCACGACCTCCTGGCCACTGGTCGCACCGAGGCCCATAATGCCGAGCACGCTCCTCGCATCGGCCTTGCCGTGGCCGGTGATTACTTCCACGGCTGAGGCGAACTTCGCCGCGGCCACGGCAATCGATCCGGCCGGGCGGGCATGCAGATCGCCGGTCAGCGTGATCGAGGCTTCACAGCTTTCTGGCATGCCGTGCCTCCTGCGCAGCGCTCAGCACCGCCTTGATATCCCCGCCCGCCGCCGCCGTGACCGTCGCCGCGACGGCGCCCTCCACGAACGGGGCGTCAGCGACCTCGAGAGGTTCGGGAAGTTTCCCGTGCTCGGCAAGCAGTGCCCTGACGGTCAGCACCGCGCTGCCGAGATCAGGCAGGATGACAACGCCAGCCCCGGCGTCGGCGAGCAAGAGCGCGCGCTGAACCTTGGCGATGCTGGTGCCGATCCGACCGTCATCCGTCCCGCCCGCCGTGCCGATCGGAACTGTCCCGCCACTGATCTGCCCGGCCAGCTCGGCAGTGCCCTCGGCCAGCGCGGCACTATGCGACACGAGGACTATCCCTACCTTCGCTTCAGTGTTCATGACCTGTGTTCATGACCTATTCTGAATAGTGTTCGGCATGACCGAAAGGTTTTCATGATCGAAAGGCCGCCATGATTCAGTCTGTGGAGCGTGCGGCCGCGATCTTGGGCGCCCTCGGCTCCGGCACGCCGCGGCTGGGAGTCACTGAAATCGCTGACCGGGTCGGGCTGGCCAAGCCGACCGTCCACGGCCTGCTGCGCACGCTGGAGAAGCACGATCTGGTCGCTCAGGATCCGGATACCGGCAAGTACAGCCTGGGACCGGGCGTGCTGCAGCTGGGCAACGCCTACCTGGACGGATCCGAGCTGCGCGCGCGCTCCATGCGCTGGGCCGAGGCCCTCGCCCAGCGCGCCAGCGAGGCGGTCTGGGTAGCCACCTTGTCCGGCAGCCGCATCATCGTGCTGCACCATGTGTTCCGGCCCGACAATACGGTCCAGATACTTGAGGTGGGGGCCGCCATCCCGTGGCACGCCTGCGCACTCGGCCACGCGATCGTCGCGAACCTGCCCGCCGCGACGGCCGCCCGCGCGATGGCCGGCGATCTGGCACCGCTGACCGGCAAGACCAAGACCACGCGAGCCGCGCTCGGCCGGGCCCTGGCCCAGGTGCGCAAGCAGGGTTACGCGATAGAGGACCAGGAGGCCACCGTAGGCGACGCGGGCATCGCGGCGCCGATCGTGAACCGGGATGGCGGAATCGCCGGGTCGATCGGCGTCGTCGGGCCGGCCGAGCGACTGCTGGCCAGGTCGGCCAGGGACGAGCTGGCGCGCGCCGTAGTCGAGTCCGCCAGATCCGTGTCCCGTGATCTCGGCGCCGCCCGCGGCGGCACCACACTGTCCGCGGTCTTCTGAGGCCATCGCACGAGCAGCCGAGGTCACCGGGCAAGCAACCGACCTCATCGCGCGAGCAGCCGGGGCCACCCGGCAAGCAGCCGAGGTCACCGCGCGAGCTGCCGGGGTCATCGCGCGAGCACCAGCTTCCACACCTCGTCGACGGACGAGGCCGCCAGCGCCTCGGCGGCGAGCGTCGCGCACCGGCGGGAGTCCAGGTCGGTTACCGCGGACCTGACCTGCCGCACCCGAGCCGCAGGAACGCTCAGGGTCCGGACGCCGGCTCCGACCAGCAGCGGCAGCACCAGCGGGTCGGCGGCACTGTCACCGCAGACGCTGACCGAGATTCCGGCTTGCCTTCCGGCCTCGGTGACGTGCGCGATCAGCGCGAGCACCTGAGGGTGAGCCGCGAGCGACGGCGACGCGGCCGGGTCAAGCCGGTCCAGCCCGAGCACCTGACCGGTCAGGTCGTTGGTCCCGATCGACAAGAAGTCGACCTCCGGCGCAAACACCGCGGCAGCGGCAGCCGTAGCCTGCAGCTCCACCATGATCCCGAGCGGTGGCGGCGCGACGCCGACCTGAGCGGCGGCCTGGCTGAGCACGTCACGGACCTGCCGTACCTCCGCAAGAGAGCTGACCATTGGAACAAGGACAGCCAGGTCAGTGCGGCGTCCAACGTCAAGCACGGCATCCAGCTGGTCACGAAGCGCGCAGGGGTGCGCGAGCAGCGCTGCCAGGCCAGTCTGCTGACCTGGCAGCGCCATATCACCAGCCGACCCGACCCCAGCCGACCCGACCCCAGCCGACCCGACCCCAGCCGACCCGACCCCAGCCGACCCGACGCCGGACGACCCGGCCAACCCAGCTGCCGCAGTTCCGGCCGACCCGACCCCGGCCGAGCCGGCTACTCCAGCCGCCGCAGCCACGGCAGTCGCGGCCGACCGGCGACCGCGGAGAAACGGCGGGATCTTGTCCCCAGAGAAGTCGAGCAGCCGGACAGTCGCTGTCCGGCCGTCAAGTAGGCCGAGAATCGTCGCCAGCTGGGCCCGGTGCTCAGCCGGCGTCGGCCAGGCGAGCGCGCCGGCGTAGGGGATCTCGGTTCGGAGCAGGCCGACGCCGACCGCGCCAGCGGCCAGGCCGCGGCGGGTCTCAGCCGGCGAAGCGACGTTGCACAGGACGGCGATCTCGCACCCGTCGGCCGTCAGGGCGGGCCCGCCGGTCCGGTGCTCTGGCTGGCCATCACCGTTCCCGGCCGAGGCGGCGCCGAGTTCCTCCGCGCTCGGGTCGATGATCAGCTCACCGGCATCGGCGTTCAGCACGCCAAGCTGCCCGGCGGGCGCGGCCAGCACGACAGGGTCGATCCCGGCGATCATCGGCACGCCCAGGCCGCGGGCGATGATCGAGGCATGCGAGCTGGCGCCGCCGGCCACCGATGCCGCTCCCACCAGCCCGGTCTCGGCGAGCTCGACCAGTTCGGCCGGGCTGACCTCGCGCCGGACCAGGATGAAGTCGCCGGCTGGCGGCGGCGCGGCGCGAGTTTCGTCGAGAAAGTCGAGGACCGCCTGGCCGACCTGGCGGACGTCATCCGCCCGCTGGGCCAGCTCGGGCACCGGTAGGGCCTGGAGTACCGCGGCCTGTGCCTCCGCCGCCTGGCGTACCGCCGCCACCGCGTCTCCCCCGCCGCGCACCGCAGCCACGGCCGGCTCGACCAGCGCCGAATCAGCGGCGATCAGCGCACCGATGTCGATGATCGCGGCTTCCGCATCGCGGCCGGCCAGGCGCAGCCGCTCGGCGAGGGCGCCACGATCCGCGGCGACCGCGGCGAAGGCGGCTCTGACCTGGTCAGGCGTGGCACTAATGATGGCGCTCACGCCAGCGATGTGCAGCCTGCCCGCCGCCATTCCGGCCGAGACCGGCTGCCCGGTGAATCGCATCGACGGGCTCACGGAGCCTGCCGAACCGCGACATCGCGGAGCGCCCGCATGATCAGCGCGGTCGACGCCGCGCCTGGATCCTCATGTCCGACACTGCGCGGACCGAGGTAGCTGGCCCGGCCCTTGCGCGCCTGCATGTCAATGGTGGCCTGCGCGCCGACACCGGCCGCCTCCGCGAGCGCGGCGAAAGCGTCGGCATCCGACGCCCCCTCCGCGACGGCTTTGCTGAACGCGCTGGCCGCCGGGGCCAGCGCGTCAACCATTGTCTTGTCCCCTTCGCGCGCCGCACCCAGTTTCTGCACCCCGGACAGGGCAGCCTCAAGCGCGCCAGCCAGGGCAGCCAGGTCCGTCTCTGGCTTGTCCCCCAGTGCCCTGCCCGCCTGCCGGAACGCCATCCCGTACAGCGGGCCGGACGCGCCGCCCACCTTGGAGATCAGCGTCGAGCCGGTGAGGATCAGCACCGAGCCTGGGGTCGGCAAGCTGGCCTGAGCCAGTGCGGTCTGGACGGCACCAAAGCCGCGGGACAGGTTAATGCCATGATCGGCATCACCGATCGCCGCGTCCAGCTGGGTCAGGTAATCGCGCTGGGTCTCCACGACCGCAGCTATCTCCGCTACCCAGGCGAGGAAGAATCCGGCGTCCATCTGCGCTCCTTGCGATCGGCGACGATGTTTGTGAAGTTCTAACGTCCCCAACGCAGGGCTGGTGTGTCTACCGGCGCGTCCCATAGATCGGCGAGCGCGTCGGTGAGGCTGCATACGGTGACCGAGAATCCCTGCATCTCCAGGCTGGTGATGTAGTTGCCCACCAGATTCCTGGTGATCCTGGCTCCGCGTCCGGTCAGGTACTTGTGCACCTCGTTGTAGACCAGGTACAGCTCGATCAGCGGCGTCCCGCCCATGCCGTTGACCATGACAAGCAGATCCCCGGCCAGCGGCATGTCGGCGGCGATCGCGTCGAGCGCAGCCGATGTGATCTCGCTTGCGGTGGCGAGCGGAACTCTGCTGCGGCCTGGCTCGCCATGAATGCCGATGCCGAACTCGATCTCGGCATCGCCGATCTCGAAGGTCGGCTTGCCAGCCGCCGGGACCGTGCACGAGGTCAGGGCGATGCCGAACGACCGACTGCGCTCGTTAACCTCGCGTGCCACCGCCGCCACCTGGCCGAGCCGGGCGGTGCGCTCAGCCAGCGCCCCGGCGATCTTCTCCACGAAGACGGTCGCGCCGGTGCCGCGGCGTCCGGCCGTGTACAGGGAGTCCTGGACCGCGACGTCGTCATTGATCACGACGGGAACGACCTCGATGCCCTCGTCGCCCGCCAGTTCGGCGGCCATCTCGAAGTTGAGCACGTCCCCGGTGTAGTTCTTCACCACATGCAGCACGCCGGCTCCGCCGTTGACCGCCTTGGTGGCGACGAGGATCTGATCGGGGACCGGAGAGGTGAATACCTCACCGGGACAAGCCGCGTCCAGCATGCCGTAGCCGACGAAGCCGCCGTGCAGCGGCTCATGCCCTGACCCGCCGCCCGATACCAGGCCAACCTTGCCTGCCGTCGGGCCTCCGGCCCGGGTGATGATCTTGTTCTCGATGTCCACGGCGAGCGCGGGATGCGCGGCCGCCAGGCCGGCCAGCGCGTCGGCGACCACCGTGTCCGGCGAGTTGATGAGCTTCTTCATGCGACACCTTCCGCAACCTTGCCCGTATTGTGACTTGGGTCAGTGCTGCCCGCCGGCTCAGCGCTGTCACCCGGATCTGTCGGAGCCAGGCTGGTCATCGCCGCGTCCGAGCGGGTGCGCGACAAACCGACATAGGCAAGTCCGCCGAGCACGCCGCCAGCCAGCTCGCCGATGAGGTAGGCGGGCGCCTGCGGCCATGACACGGTGCCGCCGAACGCGCTCTGCCAGATCATCGCACCCAGGTAACGCGCGGGATTGATGGCGGCGCCGGTCGCTGGTCCCAGGATGATGATGATCGCGAAGACCGCGGATCCGATCGCCATCGGCGCCCAGCCTGGCACCGCGCGATGGTCGATGACGCCGAAGATGACGAAGACCAAGATGGCTGTGCCGATGCCCTCGATCAGCGTCCCGCGCCCGAATCCCATTGTTGCCGAGTTGTAGGCGGTGACGCCCCCGCCAGCTGCCACCGCCGCGGCCTTCCCCAGCGTCACGAAGTAGCCGAGCGCTCCGATCAGCGCCCCGACCACCTGAGCCGCCAGGTAGCCGGGAACCTGCCGCCAGCCGAACTTGCCGGAGACCGCCAGCGCCAGCGTGACTGCCGGATTGATGTGACCGCCTGAGACATGCCCGATCGCGTAAACGACGCCGACGATGACGAACATGAAGGCGAACGAGATCACGCCGAGCTGCGCCATCGAGAATGGCACCTTCGTGCCCGCCGCGATCACGCCGGTCGCGGCGGCCGAGCCGGCTCCGACGTAGACCAGGCAGGCCGTGCCGATCACCTCCGCCAGGAGCTTCTGCGGGGTTGTGGGTGTTGTGGCCATGCGGTTCGCCCGTCGGCATTCACCCGTAGCGGGCAGGCGGCGGGCTCCTCACCTCCCTCTGCAAGACGAGCTAGCTGGAACGTGAATGCTGTTCGACATTATGGAACAGCTTTCAGGTGAAAGTTAGGCCCGCGATGCCCATCCGTCAAGAGGCAGTTTTGCTGGCCCGGACCGCAGCGCCGTCGGCGGGCCTCGAGCGCCACCGCCGTTCATTCGGCGGTATTCGCTGGGCTCCTGCCTTCAGCAGCTCGCCATCAGGTAGCGTCCGAGCAATGCCGTCAGTTATAAAAACCGTGACCTGGGACTGCTCGGACGCCCTGTCGCTGGCGCGATTCTGGGCAGCTGCGCTCGGTTCGGACGTCGACGAGGAGTCCACGGCCGCCAGGGCCTTCGTCGAGGCTCCCGGCTGGGGCGGGCCGAACATGTGGTTCATCCAGGTGCCAGAGCCGAAGACCGCCAAAAACCGGCTGCACTTCGACCTGCGCGCGCCCGCCGGAATGGCGCAGGAGGTAGCCAGGCTGGAGGCGCTTGGCGCCACCACGATTCGTCGCTACCCCGAGCTCACCGCGATGCGCGATCCCGAGGGCAACGAGTTCTGCGTGGAGCCAGGGCAGCCGGACTGACGGTCAGTCCGGCCGGCTTACCCGCAGTCCCGTGCCCTGGCGACTGGACGGATTGCACCGCTGCGGCGAAGACTGCTGCTGGGACCCGCGACGCCGCGGCGTACCTGGTGAGAAGGCAGGGTGCAATGGAGGAAGAGCTTCGCGAACGATACGAGGCGTTCGGCGACGAGAGCGTCTACGCAGTGGCGATGGGGCGCTACGAGGAAGCCGTGGCTGGCAGTCCCGCCAATGCCCGCCTGCTGACCGAATACGGTTACCTGCAGGAATGCCACGGCCGGCGGGCGCTCCGCGCGGCCGCCGAGTGGGCCGCATATCTGAGTGCGACCGACTACCAGCAGGCCGCGCAGGTGATCAGGGCGGGTCTGGACCTCGCCCCTGACGACCGTTCGCTCGTTGAGCAGCAGGGTGATCTGCTGGCCGCCACTGGTCGTCCTGACGAGGCGCTCGCCTGCTGGCAGCGTGCCTTCACACTGGCACCGCAGGACTACGGGATCAGCATGCGTTACAGCGCCGCCGACCTGCTGGCGTCCCTGGGTCGCCTGGTCGAGGCCGCCCAGGAGTGGCGCTTCATCGTCAGCTGGTGCGAAGAACGCGGGGACAGCATCACCGCGGACTGGCCGCGGCAAGAACTTCGGCACCTGGAGGCGATGCCCACGGATTTGAGGCACGTCGCCCGGTCGGGCGCTAGGTACGGCAGCCGTACTTCGTGACCTGACGATGCGGCGGCCGGGGCGCCGTAGGGGTGATGTGCCCGGATCGGGGAAGGTTGCGGCGTGTTGATCATGGGATGAGGGCGGCCGCCGTCTGGATGCCTTGATGCCATCACTGCGGCTTCGAGGCACCCGGGACGCCATGCCGGCGGGATCGCCCTCACGCCGCCGGCGAGGGACTCGGGGCCGACGACGGGCCTGGCCCCGGCGTTGCAGCCCCGCCTGGGAGGCCGGGAGTACAGGAAGGGCCGACCCAGAGCATGACCTGCCGGGGTGCCCACATTTCCGCCTCGTCGACGTACCACGTGCCGGGTAGGACCTCCCCGCCGAACACCAGCTTGCCGCCATTGGCGGTCGCGTAGCGGATCACCGTGCCGCTCGCATGCCGCTCACGCAGCATCGCCAGCACCGCGGAAAGGCTGCGGCAGAGGTAGCGCATGCCATGCATGGGCTCGCCGGGCGCCGTCGCCGGACCGCTGATCACGTATTGCTCGCCCGGCCTGGCCGCCCGGCCGAATTCGATGGTTATCGGGCCGCGGAAGCCGACCGGGATCCGGAGCCCCAGCTCCGGGCAGTCGCCATGATCGTTGTGGCAGATCTTCGCAGTGATCGGCGTGATCCCGCTGCCGGAGTAGCCGACCACGAGGGTGCCGACAAACGGGGGCGCAACCGGGATCAGCTTGAGGGCGATATCCATGTGGTGCTGAGCGAATTCGGCGCGGTAGCGCCTGGGGTCGGCCAGCGGGTTGCGTATGATCACGTCGATATAGCCGCCGTGCCGGGTGAAGGACAGCGCCTGGGCGGCGGCCGGGCTGACGCCGACCGGTCCCACCCGCTGGCCTGGGTGCCCGGACGAGGTGACCGCAAGCGCCACCGCGGCGAGCGCTGCTGCGACCGGAGTGCCGATCAGCAGGCGCCTATGCCGCGCGCGCGCGCGCCGG
>Ga0116214_1000357_pt1 | contig 19105 bp, 16 predicted proteins | sample Sb_taG_FD_88964 | JGI IMG/M metagenome (GOLD analysis project Ga0116214, IMG submission 88964) | Peat soil microbial communities from Weissenstadt, Germany - Sb_50d_1_NS metaG | ecosystem: Environmental > Terrestrial > Soil > Wetlands > Peat | place: Germany: Weissenstadt | collected 2010-09-21
AGGTTTCTGGCTGACGCCAGGTTCGGGTAGGCTCTGGCGCTTGGGGAGTTACCTCGGCCCGCCGGCTGGTTCATGGTCGAGGTACCGCGGCTTCGCAGGCGACACACTGCGACCCGCGCGTAGCCGTCATGTGATCTTCGCCGTGCACAATTACCTTCGGGCGCCCGTAGCTCAGCCGGACAGAGCAGCTGCCTTCTAAGCAGCGGGTCGCGGGTTCGAATCCTGCCGGGCGCGCCAGGTCAGAGCTTTTTAACACTTCTTTCGACATCCTAGGTGAGCCAATAGGTGAGCCAATCGAAGTACAGTGGCTCCCATGACGGCCGTTGCGGGCAAACGCCGCGGGCGCGGCGAGGACTCGATCTACTGGGACGACGCCAAGAGCTGCTATGTCGGCGCCGTCAGTCTTGGTTACAGTCCGTCAGGGACGCGCATCCGCAAGAGGGTGATGGCCCGGACCAAGACCGAGGTTCGGGAGAAGCTCAAGGAACTCCATCAGCAGGCCGAGAACGGGGTCCGGCCGCGGCGACACTACACCGTGAACGACGCGCTCGATGACTGGCTGGAGACCGGGCTGGACGGGCTGGCGCCTGCAACCGTGACCGTGTACCGCAACACGATCGCCAAGGCGCTCCGCGAGGAGCTGGGCACGGTCGAGCTGACGAAGCTGACCGCGGGAGCTGTCCAGAAGGCCCTGGCTAATCTTGCCGTGCGGGTCTCGACGCGGACGGTGCAGATGGCGCACAACGTGCTGGTGCGGGCGATCCGGCACGCCGAGCGAGATGATCTCGTGGGGCGGAACGTCGCGGCGCTGGTCAAGCCGCCGAAGGGACAGCGGGGCGGGCGGCCGTCGAAGTCGCTCACCCTGGAGCAGGCGGTGGCGTTGATGGCGGCGGCCCGGGGGACGCGGCTGGAGGCATACGTCATCTTGTCGCTGCTGTCGGGCGTTCGGACCGAGGAGGCGCGGGCACTGCGGTGGGATCACGTGGTGGCCTGGGCCGGCGGCCAATGGCGGCCGGTCGCTGAGGCCGGGTTCGATCACGAGCAGGTGGCGGTGTTCGTGTGGCGGGCCCAGCGGGCCGGAGGCGACACCAAGACGCCGGAGTCACGGCGCACACTGGCCCTGCCGCGCAGGTGCGTGGAGGCGCTGCGGGAGCACCGGGTCCGGCAGGCCGAGGACCGGCTCATGGCCGGGCCGCTGTGGCAGGATCACGGGCTGGTGTTCGCGTCGGCGGTGGGGACGCCGATGGATGATCACAATGTACGGCGGATGTTCCGGGCGATCACGGAGGACGCCGGGCTGGGCACGGAGTGGGTGCCGCGGGAGATGCGGCATACGTTCGTGTCGCTGCTGTCGGCTCGCGGGGTTCCGGTGGAGGCGATCGCGCTGCTGGCCGGGCACAACCAGACGTCGACGACGGAGCTGGTCTACCGGCATCAGATCGTGCCCGCGCTGACCCGTGGCGCCGAGGTCATGGACGAGATCTTCGGCTAAAGGATGGTTAGGACACGGACGCTGCGGGACGAGCCACCGCCGGGACCGGTCGAGCTGGTTTTCCGTGGCATTCTCGGTGACACCGGGCTTGATCCCGCCGACCTGCGGCGGGCCGCCGTGCTCAACCATGAGCTTTACGGCTTCTACGGCGTCTCGGTGTGGGTCGCCGACCTCGCGTTCCCGCGCGAGGTGCTGGAATCCACCAAGCTGGTCAAGTTCGAGCGCTACGCCGAGTTCACCGTGGCCGGCCTGGCCGGATGCGGGCTTCGGCTGTGGGCCACCGGACAGCGCCCGCATTACGATGTGGTGGGCGAAGGCAACGACCTGGAGAGCCTGATCGCCCGGCTGGCTGCCGCGCCGCACCGGATCGTGGACAACCCCAGCGTCGACCGGGAGGAGCACTGAGATGATCTACATCGATCTTCCGGCCGACCTGAACCTGGAAGATGACGAGGGCCGCAACGTCGCCCGCCTGGCCGATGCAGTCACCCCCGACGCCGTCACCCGGGGTGCGGTGCTAGTGGCCGGCGCCCCGCATGCCTGGTCCTGGGCTGTCATCGAGCATGTTGAGAGCGGGTTCGTCTATTTCCGCCAGATCAGCGCACGGGACGCCGCGCGGCGCGGATCCTTGATAAAGCCGTTTCCGCGGTCGGCATGACCACCAGGGAGGGCCAGCCGTGAGCCAGTATGCGATCATGATCGAGGGCGACGGCTTGAGCAACTACAGCGCCTATGCGCCGGACCTGCCGGGCGTGGCCGCGACCGGCGACACCCTGGACGAGGCCGAAGCCGCGATGCGCGAGGCCGTCGAGTTCCATATCGAGGGTCTGCGGCTAGTCGGCGAATCGGTACCGCCGACCACGAGCCACGTCGCGGTCGTCACCGTCGGTGCGTAAACCGTCGGTAAGTCCGCTATCGCGACCCTGCCGGAATTTCGGATGCGTCTATCGGGGCAGCCGGCACGAAGATGATCTCCTGCCTCAGGAAAGGCCCAGGAACCGCTCCAAGTGCTGGCGAGTGATGAGCCGCCGTCTCCCTACCTTCACGTAGGACAGATTCCCGCGCCTCATCTGCTCATATAGCAGGTCTCGGGATAGCCCGGTCATATGAGCGGCCTCGTCGACCGAGTAAGCCAGCCGTTCGGCAGCCCGGTCTGGCCCGTCCGGGCTGGTCTCGATTGAATTCGTCGCCATCTGACGTCAGCGCACCTCGCAGGTTGCATGCCACCAGCCCGGAGCTGCGTGACATCGTGTGGAGCCCGGATCGATCACGAATCCAGGATGACAAATCGGCCGATCAAGATCAGAAAGCTGAAACGGACTAAACGGATATACCGGGACAGGTGTTGTCCTGTTCGGGGAGGCTTCGATGTCCGGATAAACCCTTCCGGCCATGCCTTCGTCGTTCAGCTGGAACTTCGCTTGGCTGCTGGCTCTGAGGACGCTCCGCGCCGTGGGAGCTGTCAGCCGTGTCTCGTTGGCGCTGGCCGGACTCGCAGTCATCCCGGCCGCCGTCAGTCGGCGGCTTCCCATTCGGCGTCGCGGCCGGCGGCGCGCTGGAGGACCTCCGCGGCCGGCGGGATCTCGGGCTTGGGCGGTTGCAAGATCGCGTCCTTGCCCTGTCCCGACCAGGACGGGAACGCCCGGCCGAGGTCGCCGTAGTCGGGGTCATGGGAGGGGATCCCCAAGCTCTGCCGGTCCGCGAGCCGCTCGGCAAAGGTTCGGTGGGCAGCGGCCACCTCCTTGATCCACGAGGGCATCTCGCCGGGCGACTGGCCCACAGCCGGGGTGAGCTGGTCGCGCTGGGCATCGGTGGCGGGCTGGGGTTCGGCCGAGCGCAGCGGCGGGTAGTGCTGGCCGGGGTGGCGGCGGCGCAGTTCGGCATCGGCGGCCACGGCCACGTGGCGCTGGGCGCGGGTAGCGGCATCCCATTCGGCCCGGTCGGCCATGGTGGCGGCGAACACCTCCTCGCGCTGCCGGTAGGCCTCGTGCAGCGCCTGGTAGCTGCCCGCGAGTTCCTGATGGCGGGCGGCATTGTCGCGGTCGCCTCGCTGGCGGGCTGCCGCGGCTTCGGCGGCGGCGCGCAGGCCGGCCAGGCGGGCATCCCAGGCGGCGGTGCGGACCTGGCGCAGCTCGTCCCCGACGTATGACGGGGCCCAGGCGGTTTCGGTCGGGTAGGTGTCGCGCAGGTGGCACAGCAACCCGTCGGGCATGCCCCGCACGTCGGGCCCGTCGGTGGGGCGGAGCGCGGCGAACGCCTCGTGCCAGGCGGCCCGCAGGTCTGGGACGGCCGCGACCGGTTCGGGGCCGATCGGGTCGGCGGGGTGCTGGTGGCCGGATAGCTCCCGCCAGGCGCCGATAGAGGCGGCCCGCCGCTGCCAGTCGAGCCGGTCCAGCGGGTGGGCGGGGACCGGGCCGAGCGCGGTGACCGCCCAGGGCGGGGTGTGCTCGGCGGCATACTCGCCGATGCGGTACTTGCGGGCGTCCATCAGCGCGGCGATCTGCCCGATGTAGGCGCGGCGTCCGGGGTCGGCGATCTGGGGGACCTGCGCGGACCACGGTGCTGCCGGGAGCGGGACCGGGGTGCCGAGCCGGTACCGCAGGCGGGCGTCGATGACGGCTGGCACATCGCGGGCGCCGGCCAGGTCCCGCTCGCCGACCGCCTCAGCCAGCACCCGGCCGGGGTCTAGGCCGGCCAGTTCGGCGGCGTGCAGCGTCCGCCACAACCATCTGGCCTGATGGCCCTGCTCGGTGCGGTAGCCGGGCGGCAAAGTGGCCATCAGCAGGTCCTGATACCGCCGATGCCGGGCCGGGGTGGTCTCAGCGGCCCAGATCGCGTGCAGGAGGGCCAGGTGGTCGGCGTCAGACAGAGCCTGGTTGCGGATCTGGGAGGCCGAGCGCTGCTGGCCGTCGCGGTCGAGCACGTTGGCCAGCACCGCCAGCGCCTCCCGGATGGCGGTGGCGGGATCGGGCTGGGCCGCGGGCCCGGCGGCGCGGCGGTCGTAGCGGGCCAGCTCGGGAGCCGGGCGCGGGCCCGGCATCGGATCGGCGAGCTTCGGGGACACGGTGAACACGTAAGCGAGGTTGACTTCGGTGCCACGAGACAGGGCCACGTAGGCGTGCTGGCGGTCCTCGGACCCGGTGAACACGGCCAGCCCTGTATGCACAGTCCGGCCCTGAGCCACATGATCGGTGACCGCGTACCCGAGTTCGGCATCACTGAAATGTTGGTACAAGAAAGTGCGGTCGGTCCACCGCCGCTGCCCGGTCTGCAGGTCGGCGTCCAAGCCCCGGCGCACGGTCAGCCCACGGGGGGTGATGGCCTCGATGCGGAGCAGGTCGCTGTTGGCCAGCGCCCGGCCGGGCTCGCCCGCTTCTACGTTGTGGTCGTTGCGAGTGCAGATGATCAGATCACCGGGGCTGGCCTGGGCGCCGTGGGCGATACGGACGGTGGGCCCGGCCGAGACGACGCCGAGACCGATGAGCTCGTCGCGGATCCGGCGGGACAGTTCCCGGCGCAGCGCGTGGTCGGCGGCCATCAGCAGCGTGTCGGTGCCGTCCGCGGTGAGGGCGACGTAGCCGACCGCCGCGGCGTCCATCATCTGCTCAGGGTCTCCCCCGATGATCCGGCCGTGCCGGTCATACTCGGCCAGTACCGTAGTGTCACCGTCGCGCAGCCGCAGGCTGGCCGCCTGTTCCCAGCCGTGGTTGAACCGGGCCGGCTCGGCCAGCCGGACGTAGCCGAGCGTCTCGGCGAGCAGGGACAGGCCGCCGCCGTTCTGCACCGCTTGCAACTGGTGGGTGTCCCCGGCGAGAATCACCTTGGCGCCGACGGCCGCGGCCTGGCTTATTACGTCGGCCAGGTCCGGGTTGGCCACCATTGAGGCCTCGTCCATTACGACCAGATCGCCGGGCCCCAGCCGGATAGGTCCGCGGGCCCCGCGCTGCCCGGGCAGATGGCCCAGGAACTGGGCGGTGTTGAACGACACCGGGACGCCAACGGCCAGGGTGTTGCGGGCCGACTGAGACGGCGTTATCCCGATGACCCGCCCCAGCCCGGCCGTGACCCACACCTGGCCCGCCGTGGCCAGCACCCATGTCTTGCCCGACCCGGCCGGGGCATCTATCACTGAGACACACCGGCCATCGGTCAGCACCGACAGGACAGCGGCGGCCTGATCTACCCGCAGCCCACTCGGCGTGCGCGGGCCGTGGGTGTCCTGCGCGCGGCCAGCCAGCGCATCTTCCAGCTGCGCCAGGTCCGCGCCGAGCGCCCGTGCGGCGGCGGCGCGGTCCATGCGCGGCGCGCCAACGGCGCGCGCGAGCGCGAGCATGCGCTGTTCGATGGTCAGCTGCGCGTGCGTGGCGTACCGGGTGCCGCCGTGCCGCTGGTAGACGCTGCGCCCGTCCGCGCGCAGCAGGCTGCGCGGCACTTCGGCAGGCTCGGGCGCCTCCAGGCAGGCCACCGGTTCGAACTCCGAGGCCAGCGCACGGTCGGCCAGGTCCTCCAGCAGGGCGGCGGCCGCGGGCGGGTCCATCCCAGACCGCGGCAGGACCCGGCCCAGGTACTTGATCACATCGGCGCGCGTCCACGCGGACTTATCCTGCTGTGCCAGCGCTACCGCCTTGTGCGCCGCGCGAGCCAACTCCCCGTAGGACAGAACCGCGCCGGGTGCGCCCGCACCGCGCGCGTCCGCGTGGTTCCCGCCGCGGCCGTGCCACACCGACGGCGCGACCGACGCCAGGCTCATCCCGAGGGTCTGCACCAGCTTGTGTGCCCAGCCTGCGTGCACCTGCGCAACATCCAGCGCCCCGGTCTTGGCCGCGCGCGTGGCAAAGTTGGACGCCTGAGCCAAGTGCGCGAGCTCCCGCTGGGACGGCGCGCGGCCGTAATGCTGCTCGAACCGCGCCGCGCGTGCCCGCACCTCCGCGGTGATCGATTCGCGGCGCGAGGAGAACAGCCGCATCATCTGCCCGCTGATGCCCTTGATCTCGAACCCGTGCCCGTCATCGCGCGCGACCCATTCCAGGCCGAACCTTCGGGTGAGGGCTTCTTCCAGGTGCTGGGAGACGATCGCGGCGACCGCGCCGACATGCTCGTTGTAACCCAGGGAATCAGGGGCTCGCCATTTCCCGTCGATGCCGGTCTTCGCGACGTGGGCGATCTGGGAGTGGACGTGCAGCTGCATGTCGCCATCCCGGGAAGTGTGCTGCAGCCAGTGCGCCACCGCCAAGTCCGCCTCATGCCACTGGCCGGTCTCCCGGCGGTGCACCCGCGTGTTGTGCGACCCGGTGCGGGTGTACCCGGCTTCCCGCTGGAAGTACTCGAAACCAGCCCAGACGGCCTGCCAAATCATGTCATCGACCTCGGCAACCAGGGCAGACCAATATTCGCCCCCCGCCGCGTCGCCGGCCTGGTAGGCCAGACGGGCGTTTTCGCCCAGGGAGGCGTGGAAAATCGAGATCGACTTGGACAGCGACATCGTCAGGTCGAAGAACAGCGGGCTTTGCCGGGCCTGCTTGGCCGCCTCTATCCGGAGTTCGCGCTTGCGGTCGGCGGTGGCGTGCGGCTCGGCGGCCAGCAGCTTCGCGTACAGGTCGGCGGCCTTGCGACCGCGGTCTGGAGGCCTGCCCAGCGGGGTGCCGTCGGGGGCCTTGCGCTGGCCGAACAGCAGGTCATACGACTCGCGCTCGACCATCTGGCCAGGCTCGAAGCCAAGAGCTTTGGCGCCCGGGCCCCACCAGCGGCCGGGCGGTTCTCCCCCGCTTTCGCTGGCCTGGAGGTAGTAGCTGGCCGCGTCCTTGGCCACGCCGCGGTCAACCTGCTTCCAGACGTAGTCCAGGTCGTACCCCTTGCTGAGCGTCGCGACGACCGCCACCGGCTAATCCCCCGCCAGCCGGAGCGGGACTTCCCATGCTCATCACATGGTGCATGGGTGTGGAGCCGGAAACGATCATGGGAAGCCGAAAAACGATCACGGCTCAAGGGTGACAAAACGGCCGATCAAGATCAGAAACGAGAAACGTACTAATCAGACATAACGGGCATTGTCCTGTCCAGTCGAAGGTTGCGGGGTCCAGGCTTAGGCTGCGAGTGATCTTGCGAAGTCCGGATTTACCTTGCGCGCCGGCCATCTCCGGCATGATCTGCGGGAGGGCTGGGGTAGGTACCCTAGGCGTGGCCAATCCTCACAGGCGGCTCTGCGGATGTCTGGTGGAACGGGACCTCCCTGGCGCCGGAGGGGATTGGCTTCGCAGCTCTGTCACGCTGTGGGGGGAGCGGGGAGGTCCGCGGTGGTCAGCCGGATCTGGGTAGTCGGGCTAGCGGTGGTGGCGCTGGCCGCGTCGTGCACCTCTGGCTCCAGCGCTGGGCCGGGCGCTGGGGGCCCGGCGGCAACCCCGGCGCCGTCGGGTTCCGCCGGCAGGGCCTGTACTCCCGGTACGTGCATTTCGCTCAGCCGGCTGGCCAGCAGCATCGATACCCAGCTCAAGGGAAACGTCGTCGGCTACGTCGCGCTCGTTGGCCAGTCGCAAGTTGTTTCCTCCGGCCTTGCCCGCACGGACGCGGACCCGCCCAAGCTCGCCATGGGACCGGACGTCATGGTGAATGTCGCCAGCGTCGGCAAGATGTTCACCACGATTGCCGTCCTGACATCACTCGCCCGGCACCATCTCAGCATCGACAGCCGGATCTGGCCGTTCCTGCCCCCGGACTGGGTCAAAGGCCCAGGTGTGGACACCATCACCTTCCGTGAACTGCTGACCCACCGGGCAGGGTTCCGCCTCGACAGCGGCCTGGTCTTCGAAACCGACAATGCGGCGAGGGAACAGATCAGGCAGGGCATCCAGCAGATCGACAAGCAAGTGGCGGACTATAACAACATCAACTTCACCATCTTCCGGGACATGCTGCCCTTCATAGAGGGAGCTCCCGACCCGGGGCCAGCGGCGCGCGCCGCGGCCGCGACCCGCTTTTTCATCAGCTACGTTCAGCGTCAGGTCTTCGATCCGGTGGGCGTCAAGGACGCCACGTGCGCGCCGGTCCGCGATGCCATGCTTATGTACCCGCCGCCCGGCGCCGGGACCGCACGGGGGAGTCCGGCCTCGGTGGGGCCATCGGCGTGCTCCGGCGGCGGCTGGTTCATGACGCCGGCCAGCATGCGCCGGGTCCTCGAGGGCCTGATCAGCGGCAGCCTGCTGTCCGGCAGGCAACGGCAGCTGATGGACGGCAACTGTCTGGGCTGGGATTGCTCTGGCAGCGGCCAAGCCGGCTACCGGGGCAAGTACGGCGGCGGCGGCGACCCCGGCTCAGCGGGCCTTCAGATCTTCTTCGGCATCCTCGCGGGGACGATCCCTGTGGTCATAGCCACCAACTCCAACTTCCCCCTGTTGCCGGCAGTAGTGCAAACCGCCCTGCGTGCCGCCACCAGCGCCCGGTAGCCGGCAGGTAGCCGGCACGCTGACGATCGCCGGGACAGATGACGTGTGGCGGGGCTGCGTGCCGGTTTCCCGGCGGTCCGGATTTAGGTTGCGAGTGATCTTGCGAAGTCCGGATTTACCTTGCGAGTCGCTGCCGGGCTTCGGGCCGCGCAGGCGCCAGGTATGGCCCTAGAGCGCCGTGGCGAGGGCTGGACTGTCGTGGTAGACCCTGCAGCACTGACTAGCATCGAGCGCCTGACGGACATACCCGGCCCTCGATGAGGCCGTATTTCCTTCCCCCGCGTAGCTTTCTGCCCGGACGAGCCTGTCCGGATGATCGGGCTTCACGCTCCCTGCACGTTCACATGGTGGCGGCCCTCCAACCACAACCCGGTCACGGCTGATTTCCGGTAGGTCCTAAGCCAGCCGCGTGGTCACGTAGCGTGACAAGCGGAAATTGTTATTGGCCTGATCAATTTCAGATCGCCGATTACGGGCGCGGCGAACATGTATCTAAGTAGGTAACTGATGGCGCGCAGATCGCCCGGCTATGGCCCGATCGACTGTCAGCGTTGTGTCCCAGGTTCCCCGCGTCGGCTGGGGGGAGCAGCGGCTCGGATCCTTGGCCGGTAGATGGAGCGGGCGGTGGCGGCAAGAGCGCGGATGCGGGCGTTCTGGTGCACGGTCCGCCAGATGAGCCCGACCGGCAAGGGCGGCAGGTCGCGGATTGGGACTTGCACGAGGTCTGGGCGGGTGGCCAGGGGCATGCCCGCGAATGAGGGGTGCACGATCTGTTCGCGGGCCACCGCGAGGAACACGTCCTCGTCATCTGTCCAGGGGTAGGTGCGCCGGATCGGCCGGCCGGACGGGGTGGCCGGCGGCACGATCGCGTCGTACAGCTCGGGCGGGAAGCCCGGCGCGTTCTGGTGGACTTCCTCGTCACCGAGGTCCTCCACCGACACTGACCGGGCACCCGCGAGCCGGTGCCCGCAGCCCACCAGCAGCGCCCGGTCCCGGTGCTCGATCACCGGCCCGGCAGTCAGATCTGGCTGGTTCACCACGAGGTAGCTGACCAAGACGTCGATGTCTCCGCGGCGCAGTGCCGCATACGGATTCCTGGTCTCGACCACGTGCAAACTGACCTGGCAGTCCGGGCAGCGGCCGGTGAACTGGTCGATCAGCCGGGTCAGCGCCGGGCCGGCGAGTGTGACCAGGCACCCGATGCGCAACAGCCCGGCCGCCTCCCGGGCCGCGTGGCGGGCGCGGGCCAGCGCGGTCTGCATCTGCGCGTATCCGGGCAGCAGCAGGGCGTGGAACTGCTCGCCGAGCGGGGTGAGCGCGACGCGGCGGCTGGTCCGCTCAAACAGCTTCCCGCCGACCTCGCGCTCCAGGGCGGCAATCAGCCGGCTGACACGCGGCTGGGACACGCGCAGCTTGTCCGCGGCCCGGCCGAAGTGCAGTTCCTCGGCGAGCGCGAGGAATGCCTCTGCCTCCGCCATGTCCACCGCCGGCCTCCATTCCAGGTTCGCCGCGGCCCCGGTTGCCCTCGGCGGCGATACGCTCAGGTTATGAATCGTTGCGCAATCCGGCGTTGATCACCACTTGCGGGGCGCGCAGGCTGGACCACAAAGGAAAGAAACCAGGATCGGCCCGGGAAGCATGGTCGGCAGTGTGTCGCGGCGACGGTGCCGGTTAGGCGCAAGCTCCTGGGCCGGTCGCCGTTTCGGCAAACCCTGGGCAATGCAAGGAGTCAGGACGATGAGACGAGAAGCAAGCAAGGACCGGGTGTGGCTGACATGAGCACATTGACGTCTCATCTGGTGACCGGGGACCCGGCTGCGGCGGCTGCCTGGTACGGATCGGTGCTCGGCGCTGTGGAAGAAGGCCGGGTCACCTTGCCCGGCGGCCGGGTGCTGAGCATCGAGCTGCGGTTCGGTGTCAGCAAGCTGGCGATCGGGGATGAGTTCCCGGACCTGGGCATCGTCTCCCCGCTGACGCTGGGCGGCAGCTACGGGGCGCTGCACCTGGCCGTCGGGGACGCCGGGGCGGTCTGGCGGCGGGCGCTGGATGCGGGCGCGACGGTGTTCGAGCCGCTGCATGAGGCGTTCTGGGGCGACCGGACCGGCCAGTTCATCGACCCGTTCGGGCACCGCTGGGCCATCGATCAGCACATCCGGGACGTGCCGCCGGGCGAGGTGGCCCGGCTGGCCGCCGAGGCTTTCGGCCAGGGTGAGAGCTGATGCGGTACACGCTGCTCGGCGGCAGCGGGCTCCGGGTCTCCGAGCTGTTCCTGGGCGCGATGACGTTCGGCGAGCAGGGCGGGGTCGGCGCCCCGCCGCAGGAGTGCGCCCGCATCCTGGGCGCGTACGCCGACGCGGGCGGCAACGTCATCGACACCGCGATCAACTACCGCGGCGGGGCGAGCGAGGAGATCCTCGGCGAGCGCCTGCAGGGCCGCCGGGACCGGTTCGTGCTGTCCACCAAGTACACCGTCACCCGCGACGCCGGTGATCCCAACGCGGCCGGCAACCACCGCAAGAACCTGCGGCTGTCGCTGGAAACCAGCCTGCGGCGGCTGCGCACCGACTACATCGACATCTACTGGGTGCACATGTGGGACGCCGGCACCCCGGCCGAGGAGACCATGCGCGCCCTGGACGACCAGGTCCGCGCCGGGAAGATCCTCTACGCCGGCATCTCCGACGCGCCCGCCTGGGTGATCTCCCGGGCCAATACGCTGGCCGCCTGGCATGGCTGGACGGCGTTTGCCGGCGTGCAGGCGCCCTACAGCCTGCTGCGCCGCGACATCGAACGGGAACTGCTGCCCATGGCCGAGACCCTCGGGCTCACCCTGGCCGCCTGGAGCCCGCTGGCCGACGGGATCCTGTCCGGCAAGTACGCCCGCGAGGGCACGGCCGGGCAGCCCAGCCGGATCGACCCCGCCAACCTCACCGATCACCAGCATGAGGTCGCGGCACTGGTCGGGAAAATAGCCGCCGAGCTGGGCGTCACCCCAGCTCAGGTCGCTATCGCCTGGACCCGGGCCCGGTCACCCGTTATTCACCCGATCATCGGCGCCCGCCGCCACGGCCAGCTACTCGACAACCTCGGTGCCGTCGGCTTGGACCTGCCCGCCGACGCGCTCGCCCGGCTGGATGCCGCCACGCAGATCGACCTTGGCTTCCCTGCCACATTCATCCGCGACACCAGTCACTGGGTCTTCGGCGCGGCCGAGTCCGGGGACGCCCGAACACTTCGATGATCTCGAGGTCCGCGTTCCCCGGAGGTGAACCGTGAATGGCATGCCCGAAGTCACCCAGCTCCGGCTGGTGGTCACCGCGTCCGACTACGACCAGGCGCTGGCGTTCTACCGTGACGTGCTTGGCCTGCCCCAGCGCGCGGCCTATGCCTCTCCCAGCGGGAGGGTGACCATCCTGGAAGCCGGCCACGCCACGCTCGAACTCGCCGACCCCCCGCATGCTGCCTACGTCGACGCCATCGAGGTCGGACGGCGCGTCGCCGGGCATGTCCGTGTCGCCTTCGAGGTCGACGACACCGCCGCAACCGCCGCCAAGCTGGCCGCCGCTGGAGCCACCATCATCGCTGAGCCAACGGCGACCCCGTGGCGATCCCTCAACTCGCGGCTGCAAGGCCCGGCCGGGCTGCAGCTCACCCTGTTCTCCGCCCTCCACCCAGTACCACGGCCCAGCCGTTGACACCAAGGGACGGCCGCCAGCCTAACGCCGGAAAGCGCTTCGCAGGCCGCCAGCCCACGAGGTCCGGTACCACCACACCACACCCCGGCGGGGTCGGCGCCCCCGCAGCGGGCGGTGCCGCTGATCCGCCGGACACCAGACCTGCATCTGCATACGAGAGGAGGCGGGGCTATGAAGGCCATCCGCATCCACGAACCAGCCGGCATCAGCGGGCTTGTCTTCGAAGAGGCGCCCGATGCCAAGCCCTTTTTCTGCGACGTGCTGGTCAAGGTCGCCGCGTGCGGCATCACCCACAACGAGCTGGACTATCCCGTCTGGACCTGCCGGGCCGGTCACCAGCGGACGTTGATCATACCCGGCGCCGAGGTGTCGGGGGTCGTCGCCGCGCTGGGATTGGGGACGGCCGGGATCGCCGTGGGCGAGGAGGTGTTCGGGCTGACCGACCAGTGGCGTGACGGAACGGCCGCCGAATACGTCGCCGTCGAAGCCCGGAACGTGGCCCCGAAGCCGAAGACCGTCGACCACATCCACGCCGCGGCGGTGCCGCGGGCCGGCCTGACGGCATGGCAGGCCCTGTTCGACCACGGAAAGCTGGCCAAAGGACAGACGGTGATCATCCACGGCGCGGGCGGCGCGGTCGGGTCGACGGCGGTCCAGCTGGCCCGCTGGGCCGACGCGCAGGTGATCGGGACCGGGCGCAGCCATTCCCGGTCGCTGGTCACCGAGCTGGGCGCCGACCGGTTCGTCACGCTGGACGACGGCCGCCTCGAGGACGCGGCCGGCCATGCCGACCTGGTATTCGACACGATCGGCGGCGACGTGCTTGCCCGGTCGCCTGCCCTGCTGCGGCCCGGGGGAACGCTGGTCTCGGTGGCCGCGCCGCCGCCCGCCACCCGGGACGACATCAAGACGGTTGCCTTCATCCAGGAGCCGAACCGCGCTCAGCTGATCGAGCTCGCCCACCTAGTCGACGAGGGACACCTGCGCCCCCAGGTCGGGGCGGTGTATCCGCTCGCACAAGCAGCCGAGGCGTTCAGCGCGAAGGCCACTGGCGGCATCCCCGGCAGGATCGTCCTCCAGCCCTGACCCGGGGGCCTGCCCGTCCCAGGCCTCGACCGACGCTCGCGACCGCCACGGCACCACGGCGTCCAAGTGGCTTCCTCTGGCTTGAGGCCAATCGCGGGGGTGCCAGCGGATTCGGCCCGATAACTAACCATCTAGCGACATCGACAGGATGCCCGCCCATCCGGCCTCTCCTCGCTGGAGGAGTTGTCGTGCATCAGCAGACGCTAGACCCGCGACCGCCCTCAGGCTTGACCAGAACGGCCATTCGGCACCCCCGAAGGCAGCTTCTTCCGGCGACGCTACTGGCGCCAGAACGGCGGATATTTCGCCTGGTCTAGGTGCCTCGCGGCGTCAGGTAGCAGGCATCGGATGAATGGCTGGCGGTTTGATCGAGCCGGAATTGCAGGCGTGCGGGTCCTCAAGGCGGTACGCATGGGGCGTGCGCCTTGAGGACTGCGGGGTGCTGCAGTCTGGTGCCCGCCTCGGTGGTGCGATGACGGCCGGATGGTCAGGCCTAGGCGCTGCTCAGCCGCCGCATCCTTGCGGGGCGTGGCCGGTGTAGCTGAGAATGCGGGGATGGGTGAGGACGCCGCGGCGGACGACGTAGCTGAACTTGTAGTCCTGGGTAACACCGCCGGTCTCCAGCGCCCGCACGAAGACCAGCAGGCTGTTTCCTTTCGCGGTGATCGTGGTGACGTGGTCGCGCACGGTACAGCCGTAGCCGCCGACCCACTGCCGGTAAGCAGCAGTGCCGTAGTCGCGGCTCTTGCCTCCGGTGAGCTGCCACGCCCTCGGCCAGTCCCGCTGGTTGCTGTCAGGGACGGGCAAGGGCGGCGGGAGCTGAAGTGATCCGGCCGGGCGACGCATTCCCCCCGGTGCGAGCTGGGCGTCCCACTCGGCTCCTAGCCCGCCGCCGCCCGGCCTGGGTCCTTCAATCATCTGATGCGGGCCGCCCGCCTGATATGCCGGGTTTGCCTGCACCGAGGTCACCAGTCAACCGCCAGCACCCCAGGCGGGGCCTTCGGGAACGGGATCAGCTTGCCGCCGGAAATCCAGCCGAACCCCCCCGGATCGTTCCAGAGGATCCAGTGCTGTTCCTGGCCGTCGGCGGAAAGCACTGGCACAAGTCCCCCGTCGTTGTATGGGCCGTTCGAGGGGGCCGAGCGGTACAAGATGCCGCTGGGCCGCCCGGTGGCCACGGAGAGCCGCAGCACCGACAGGCGGTACCTGGGCGTCCCGGGGTGGCTCGGGAGCGGCGGCACGGGACTCGCCACTGCCGCGGTCAGGGTGGATCCGTCGGGATTGATGACCGCGGTGTACACGCAGACGGCGCAGCGGGCGCTCTGGCTGAATAGCAGGTGGCTGTGAGCTTGCAGTGAACCGCCCGAGCTGGTCGCGTCCAGGCCAAGGACAGCCAGGTCAAGAGATCCTTCCGGCAGCTTCCACAGATAGTCGGCGACCAGGGTGCGGCCGTCGGCCGTCCAGGACATCGCTCCGATCTGGTCCGTGACCCGGGCCGGGGTGGCGGCGGACACGGTGTTGTGCCAACTGCGGACGGCACCGCTGGTCACGTTCATGACGTGGATGGCGCCCGCGTGCGAGGCCACCGAGTCCGGTTCGAGGCAGCCCTGCTCCGCGTACGCGACCTGGGTGCCATCCGGTGAGGCGGCGAACGCGCTAACCGGCTCGCCATTGACGAGTTTGCCCACCGCCCGCAGGCCGGTGACGTGCCCGGTGCTCGTCACCCTGAACTGGTAGAAGCGCGTCCGGGTCGCGGTCGAAGACGGGCACGCCGTTTGCGTCTCGGCCGCGACGGTGAAGGTGCGGTCATCAGCGGTGACCGAGATGCTCCGCGCCAGGATCCAGCCCACGGGCAGCGCGGGCATAGTCCCGGTGAGCTGGCCGTCGCTCGTCCGGCGGACCTGCACTGCCATCAGCTCGTCACCACTTCGGGTGATCCCCATGCTCACGATGGTCACGTAGAACCGCGGCGGCGGCGTCCGCGTCCCCGGGACGGACGGCACCCCGGCCAGGGAGGTGATGCCGGGCCCGGCGCCGGCCGGGGCCTGACCCTGGCCCGTCCGCGGAGCCGGGACCGTTCCCGGGTGACCGGCCAGGGTCACGGCGGCCAGGACGATCGCGGCGACGCTGGCCGCGGCGCCGACGGGAACCAGCCAGGCGCGCAGGCGGCCCGGCCGGCGCCGGACCGGTCCCGAAGCCGGCGACGCGAGCCGGCCGGGTACCGGGCTGCTGAGCGCGCGGGTCTCATCAGGGGGCATGATCGCGGCCGCGGCGGTGAGCGCGTCGGTCAGCCGGTCCGCGGTCTCGGTCATCTCTTCCTGCGCAATCATCGGGTCTCCCTCAGTACGCGAGCGAGGGCCGCGAGCCCGCGGGCCGCGGTGGACTTGACGGTCCCGGCGCTGATGCCGAGCGTGGCAGCGATCTCCGCCTCCGACAGCCCGGCGTAGAACCGGAGCACCAGCACCTCCCGCCGTCGACGGGAGAGCCCGGCCAGCGCGGCCAGCACCTGCCGCCGGTCCTCGGACAGCAGCACCGACTCCTCGGCGGACAGCGGCGGGCTCGGTGAGTCATGGCCGGCGTGCCGCTGGGCCCGGCCGCGCCGCCTGATCGCCGAGCGGCAGCCGTTGACCACCGCCGTCCGCAGGTAAGGGAGCGGGTCACCCGGATCGGCGAGCATGTCCCAGCGCTGGTGCAGCCGGGTGAAAACGTCCTGGACGACATCTTCCCCGGTGGCCTGGTCACCGGTGACGAACGCGGCCAGCTTGACCAGTCCGGGACGGTGCACCCGGTACGCCTCGGTGAAGCCAGATCCCGCCGATGACGCCGGGCGATCTGCCGTAGCCTCCGGGCCGTACCGGTCGGCGCTTGGTCTCATGCCCACTACACTCCACGCCCCCGCGATCGGTTGCCTGCGGCCTCTATCCACGATCCTCCGCTCACCCGGCTGGGGTGCAAATACGTCGGAAGGCGGGATCAGGATGAGCAGTGGGTGGAGCAGCCTGGAGCGACACAGAAGACCCAGTTCAGCACGGCCCCAAGCGGGAATCGTGACGATCAAGATCGCCGTACATAATTAGGCGGATCTGGTGCGCAAGCTGGTCGGTGGCGCTCACGATCCGTAACGGGACCGCGGAACTCAGTGCCGAGGTGATCGGGCTCTGGGGTCAGGGCATGCAGGGTCATGCAGTGGTATCAGGCCTGGAGAACCCGGCCTTTTCTGGCCCGTCACGACAGGACTGCGACGGGGCATGCGAAAACTAGCGGAGGCCGCAGAAGGTCCTGGCGGCTATCCGGCATGCCGGCGGCCGAGCCGTCCTCAAGACGGCTGAGCTGTGTCTGCAGGTGATCGAGGCGTGCGTGCAGGAGCGCGACCTCGGCGCCGAGAGCTGCGATGACCGCCGGATCGGGCAGGCCATCGGAAGAACCATGCTGCCGGTTCCCCGGCACCCGGCATTATGTTCCTTGTGAGCGAGAGCGACGAGCTTCCCGGCAGCGTTCTGGCCGCGTACGAACGAGCCGCCAGCGCGGGGTTCCAGCTCGCCTGCGAGGTCGAAGTGGGCAGGCTGCTGGCGGCACTGGCCGCGGCGGTGCCGAGCGGTGGCCGGGTTCTGGAGATCGGCACCGGCGTCGGCGTCGGGCTGGCCTGGCTGGTCCATGGCCTGGGAGCGCGCCGGGATGTCGAGGTGGTCACGGTCGAGCTCGATGATGAGGTGCAGCGGACGGCGCTGTCAGTGCCATGGCCGCCGTGGGTTCGCTTCGAGTCAGGTGATGGGGCGGAGGTCGTCGGCCGCCTCGGTCAGTTTGACCTGATCTTCCCGGACGCGCCCGGTGGGAAGATCTTCAAGCTGCGCCGGACTGTGGCCGCGCTTCGCCGTGGCGGCGTCCTCGTCGTGGACGACATGGACCTCACCCGGCACGACGATGAGCAGCTTCGGTCTGCCCTGGCCGTTGTGCGTCACCGTCTCCTCGGTAATGCTGAACTCGTCTGTGCCGAACTGGGCTTCAGCAGCGGCGTCATCGTGGGCGTCAAGCGCCGGCCGTGACCTTCGAGGCAGCGTACCGAAAGCTCGTTACGGAACGTGACAGTGCGAGCGGGTCGCTTGACAGCGCCTATCGCCGACTATGCGCGGCTGGCAGCCCGGCCGAGTGCGCCGGCTGCTGGACGCAGATCGTCTGGTTCTGGTCGCGTTACTACCCGCACGGCTGCTAGCCGTCCCCTCGCATATGTGACGTGTTCGCGCTCAGCGACAATAACCGGTTTTCGTTCGGATGCGCTGTCATGTCGCCGCCGGGCCGCCTTACCGGGTCAGGTCTGCTAGCCGGCAGCACTAGGCCACCGCTGTTGCCCGGGTCAAGTCCCGCGGCGTTGGGTCTCCCGGCCGCGGGTGTTGAGGCCGGTCAGGTCGGCGCTGATCTGCCAGAGCCGCGCGGCGGCGGCGGTGTCGTAGGAAGCCTTGCTTGAGGTTTTCGGCTTGCGGTTGGCGAAATACCGGCCGGTGACGCCCTCGGCCTCCGGTGCGGATGCCAGATAGATGGAAGTGGCCGCGCCGCGGGCGGGTGCCTTCATGAACGGCCGCAGCAACGGGATCATGACCTTCGACAGGCGGGATGGGTCCTCGGCGGAGAACGACGTGCGCACCAGGCCGGGGTGCAGGGCGGTGGCGGTGACGCCGGTGCCTTCCAGCCGGCGGGCGAGTTCGTAGGTGAACACGATGTTGGCGAGCTTGGACTGGCTGTACGCCCGCTGCCCGGAGTAGCTGCGTTCGCCCTGCAGGTCGTCGAAGTTGAGTCTGCCCGCCGCCTGGGCGTTGGACGAGACGGTGACGATCCGGGCGGGCGCGCTGCCCTTGAGCCGGTCCAGGACCAGGCCGGTGAGCAGGAAGGCGGCGAGGTGGTTGACGGCGAAGGTGCGCTCCAGCCCGTCGGCGGTGAGGTGCCTGGTGGCCCAGAACCCGCCCACGTTGTTGACCAGCACATCCAGCCGCGGGTAGGCGCTGCGGACCGCGACGGCAAGAGCGTGTACCCCGGCCTGGCAGGACATGTCGGCGGCGAACGCGTCCACCGCCGGGTTGCCGGACTCGCGGACGATCCCGGTGGCGGCGGCCTGGGTCCGCGCCTTGTCCCGGCCGGTGATGCCGACGCGGGCGCCCAGCGCGGCCAGGCCGGCGGCGGTCGCCCGGCCGATGCCGCCGGTGCCGCCCGTGACCAGCGCGGTCTTGCCTGCCATCGGGCCGGGGAAGTTCTCAGTCATCGGGGGCGGTCCCTTCGTGTGAGCTGCCACCGTTACTAGGCACTGGCTGGCCGGCAACCAACTGGCCAGCCATTGCCCGCGGTGCCGGGCCGGGGTTTATCTTAGGCGGCCGTGACGTCCCGGTGCCGGCGAGTGCCCCCGC
>Ga0116214_1000366_pt1 | contig 18767 bp, 20 predicted proteins | sample Sb_taG_FD_88964 | JGI IMG/M metagenome (GOLD analysis project Ga0116214, IMG submission 88964) | Peat soil microbial communities from Weissenstadt, Germany - Sb_50d_1_NS metaG | ecosystem: Environmental > Terrestrial > Soil > Wetlands > Peat | place: Germany: Weissenstadt | collected 2010-09-21
AAGGCTCGGAGGGCACGCCCCACGGGAGCGACGCGGTAATCCAGGAGTGAGGTTTTCCCCGCGCAGTTGAATGCTGTGATACCGCTGGTTACGATAGAATTCCCGGACCACGACAGTGAGCGTTCAAGGGGATTCGATCATGACTTCGGTATCGACGATGATCGCCCGCCCGGCAACGGTCTCGAAGGCCTCTACTCCGGCTGAGCCGTCAACGCGACATCAGCGCATCCTGATCGTGGAAGACCATCAGGACGTGGGTGAGGCGCTTCGCCTCATGCTAGAGCTTTCCTTGGGTGTTCCCGTCGACCTGGCGGCGGACGGCTCCGACGCGCTGGAGATGCTGAAAGAGCGTCGGTATAGCATCGCCATCACCGATCTGCGGATGCCGCATCTTGGTGGAATGGAACTGCTTCGTGAAATTCACGCCAACCAGCTCAACGTGACGGTGGTCGTGACGACCGGATACGGCAGCATCAACGAGGCGGTTGAGGCGATGCGGTTCGGGGCCTACGATTTTCTCACCAAGCCTGTCGACAATGATCACCTTTGCCTTCTCGTTCAGCGTGCTTTGCGGGAACGGATGCTCCAGGACGAATTGATCGCGTTGCGGGCCGAGCTCGAGAAGCGCCCGCCATTCCAGAACGTGGTGAGCAAGAATCCGCGCATGCTCGAGATCTTCGATCTTATCGGGTGCGTCGCGGAGACCACGACGACGGTCCTCATCGAGGGTGAGACCGGTACCGGCAAGGAACTGATCGCCCGGGCCATTCACCAGGCGTCGTCCGCTACTCGAAAAGGGCCGATCGTCGTCGTCAACTGTGCGGCGCTTCCTGAAAACTTGCTCGAGAGCGAACTCTTCGGCCATGAGAAAGGTTCGTTCACCGGCGCAGCGGGGCAGCGAAAGGGACGATTCGAGCTGGCCAACGGCGGCACGATTTTCCTCGATGAGGTCGGCGATATTCCGGCCCTCATGCAGGTCAAGCTTCTGCGAGTGATTCAGGAACGAGAATTCGAGCGTGTCGGGGCAAACGAGACGATCCAGGTGGACGTCCGCGTCATCGGCGCGACCAATCGGAACCTGGAAACGATGGTCAAGGAGGGGAAGTTCCGCGAAGACCTTTTCTATCGACTCAACGTATTCAAGATCGATTTGCCCCCATTGCGCGACCGCCCGGAGGATCTGCCGCTGCTAGCCGCTCACTTCGCCGAGAAATACGCACGACCCGGTCAGGCCCCCTGCCAGTTGACTCCGGAAGCGATGGAATTGATCCTCACCTATTCCTGGCCAGGGAACATCCGCCAACTCGAGAACGCCATTGAGCGAGCGGTGGTCACGGCGAAAGATGGCATGATCCTTCCCGAGAACCTCCCCGCCGACCTGGCGAAGCCCGTTCCCAGGGAGGCCTCGTTTCCGATGGATCTCACGCGGCCTCTCCCCGACCAGCTCAGCGAGCTGATCGCGGATTTCGAGAAGCGATACCTATTCCGCGCCCTCAAGAAGAGCCGCGGTCATGTCGGCCGCTGCGCCCGGATCAGCGGTCTCTCGCGTCGGAGCATCACTTCCAAGATCGCTCAATACAAGATCGACACATCGGTTTTCAAGCAAGACTGACGACGACGCGGCGCGTCTTTGTCTGTTCCTGAGATACCTGGACGATCGTGACGGTTCACGCCGACGGTCGCCGCTCCGAGGCTATCTCCATCCTGCGTTCGCACGGGGCGTACGACATGAGCGCCCGCGACGCCGTCGAGAGCGAGGCCTTCGGCTCCGCGCGACCGCATGACACCCTCTCGTGGACGCGGTGCTCGAGCTCCGCAAGAGAAGGATCAACGTACGGGGGCGCTTCGGCGCCCCCGTTTCTGTCGATCCGCCAAAATTGCCGAGATAGGAAGCGACACAGGAACCATCACCAGGCCCGCCCGTCCGGCGCGACCGTTCACGCCGAGCTGGCGGGCTTACTCTGTTTCGTCTCGGGGAGTTCGGCATGCGGCTTACCGGCGTGCGAGCGAATCGGGCAAGTGCTGGGCGATCATGGCAGGGATCCGACGAAGGCCGGAAGAGACATCGTGCAGCGATTCGGTGAGGTTGTGGCGCTCCCACCACCCCCTGTCGTCGCGAGTGAAAACGGCGGTCGCGAGAACTCCCAGACCGAATCCGACGCTGAAACTCGCCACCAATGTTGTCAGCGGATAACGAGCAACAACCTGCGCATATCCAAGCAGGTCTCCGCCTGCGTGCTCCGAGCTGTCCTCGTGGCCAGACCGATGGGGGAGGCGAGAGGCGGGAGCATCATTCGGCTCGTTGGATTGGGTATCAGCCGGCGAAGGGTCATTCTCGAGACGATCCTCGCCGCTGCGCCAAGCTCGCACTTGATTCTTGCGACTCATCATCAGGAACTCCTAGTTTGAGCGCGCGCTCTTACATTGACCTCAATGAAAAGCAAGCATTCGCCAGGAGTTGGCCATCGCAAGATCAATGCCGCGAGTCATTTCCCCGGGAAACGGAGGGGATATCCGGACCATGGCATGGAGCTTGCTTCTTTGTCTTCTGTACACTCCGGAGGTCCGGCACCGCGAGTTGGATCGTGGGTAGTCGCTTGACGACCTCCGAAACAGCGTTCGACGAAGGATCAACCTCATGCGAACTTTCAGAGCATTCACCCTTTCTCTGTGGGCGGCCCTGGTTCTTGGTGTTGCGGGGTGTACCGAGCAATCGGGCGTCCAGGAGAAGACGAAGATCACTGGCCCCGAGGGGACGACGACGATCACCAAGGGCACGAAGATCGAGTCATCCGGCAAGAATCCGCCGATCGCCGTCGACCCCGTTTCACCGAAGACTACCACGTCCCCTACCCGGAATCCGTAAACCTGGGTTTGGATGGATTTCCGTCTCTCATTCAGGAGCGCATCGATGGTCAATACTCAAGAGCTTCAAGGATCGTGGAACCGACTCAAGGGTCAGGTCAAAGAGAAGTGGGGCACCCTCACGGACGACGATCTCCAGATCCACGGAGGCAACGTGGACCAGGTCGTCGGGAAGATCCAGCAAAAGACCGGCGAGACCCGCGAGGCGATCGAGGAGTTTCTCAACAACCTGACAACTCGCAGCACATCAGCTTTTTCCCAGGCAGCCGAGACGGCCGGCCAGTACGCGCAGCGGGCGGGTCATCAGATCGTAGACAAGTATCAGCGCGTCGCCGACCATGTTGGCGACGGTTACGAACAGGTCGAGCGCGCGTTCAGACACAACCCGACCCAGACTGTGGCCGCGTCCTTCGGCGTTGGCCTGGCTCTCGGCGTACTGGTGGGTCTCGCCCTGAGATCGCGCTGAAGCCGATGAGAAGTCCGCAACCGGGGACGGGCTCGAAAAGCGTGCCCGTCCCCGGTTCGTCAATTTAAAGTGGGCAATGAAAAAGGCTGACCGTCACTGATTTTGGGGATGTAGTTCAAAAAGCCCGGAAAAACACAGCTTCCCCCGCAATTGTCGGTGGCATTGGCCAAGCGGATTGCCGGGATGGCGCCGAACTTTCGGCGCTATCAAGTGGTTGGAACAAAAGGCCTTCGGGCATTTCGGGCGATCAATTGACGAAAGTCAAAAACAAGGCGCCCCCCCAAAATCAGTGACGGTCAGGAAAATCTCGCGCTACCAGTATGTCCTGACTTGAGATCGAAAAAGATCGAGATCAATGTGACCAAGGACCGGCCTGTTAATTCTCGGACAGCCTCCTAGACTGTCCCCGAGGTACCAGGTGGCGAGGCTCGGGACAATGCGCTTGACCACCTATCGCTGGTTCGTTCGTTTCCTGTTGGGGGCTTGCGGCAGAACCGTGGAGACCAGCTAGGAACCTCCATAATGGCGTGCTTGCAGTTCAGAGTATGGCGACGCCATGTCGTCAGGGGATGACAACGGTGGTAAAATACCATGGGTTTGGTCAATTCGCGAGGAACAAACCGTTTCTGCTCACTGATCGTCGGGTCCGGCCACCGCGTCCACCGGGCACGACCGGGAGCCAATTCTGATGCATTTCTTGGTTTCTCGGCCAGGGAACGGAACCGCATTCGCGTCGATCTGGCTCGCGATCGAAGATCTCTCCACCCGAAGTTCAACGGTGGTGGTGCTGGTGACCCTCGGCCTGATCGGCCTGGTCGCGATGGGTGTTCTCTACTACCGCAATCGCCAGCTTCGGGGCGCCGTCGACGAGCAGTTCCGGGGATTCCGCGAGAAGGCCGTGGCGCTCATGGACCAGATTGACGGCTTGCGGAAGAGGCACAAGACCTTGCCCAGCACCGACCCCGACTTCACGGCGCCGATGACCGGTGCGACGCTGGCGCTCTACAACCGGATCGAGCACGATCTGGACGGCCTCTGGAACCGCTGGCTGGAGATCATGGAAATCTGGAACCAGGCCGAGCGGCAGATCCGCGCCGGCTCGGGACTGACCGCGAACCCGACAGAAGAGGCCCGGAAGCTGATCGAGCAGGGCGGTGTCGACACCTTGCTTCGCCAGTCCAGCGCTTGCCGCCAAGATCTCGACCGGCTGAACCAGGTCCATGAGCAGGCGCGCGAAGCCCTGGCCGCGGGCCGCGCGGCGCTCGACGCCACTCGCGACGCGCACGAGCCGTCGGATCGGTACGATCGGGGCGGCGAGATCCGGGCGCAAGTCGAGAGGTCCGAGCGCATGTACGCCGAGGCCGAAAGGCAGCTCACGGCCGACCCGATCGGCGCCCAGGAGCTGCTCCTGCGCGCGCGCCGGAGCCTGGAGTCGGCCACGTCTCGGCCCCAGGCCGCGCCTCGCCTGCCCTGGGAGGGCCACCGCGCCTATCACACGATCGACGACCTGGCCGCGGCCTTTCACCAGCTCCGATCCGCCGCGGCCAGGCTCCAGCTCTCGCGCCTCGTCGGCATGTTCGTCCGGGGCTGGATGCTCTTCTTGGTGTTCGCGCTCTTCCTCGTTCTGTTCATCCCGTTCCTGCCGCTGATCGTCTTCTTGCTGGGTTTTCTCATCGTCCTGGCGGGATTCTGGACCATCTGGCGCATCATCGCGTCGTGGTTCTGGTTCGGGATGTGGCAACTGTGGCGCTGAGTGGAGCAGATCGTCTTTAGGAAATTCCAAGGGGTCAGGAACCGAATTCGACCAAGAAAGAGAATCCGTAAGGAGCCTGTCTGTAATTGCTTGCTCCAGTCTCTACCCCACCAGCAGATTCCAGCGAAAGACCCGAACGTCTGCCGCGACGCGGTGGGGGCGCGGGGTCAGGCCATGTTTTTAGTTTCTTCGGTGAAGAAACTAAAAACATGGCCTGACCCCCACAGTTCCTGAGTTCCTGTGATGGCCTTTCGTGACAGGCCTCGGCCGTTCGGATCCTTCCTGGTCGGGTAATAGACCTTGGTTGCGATTACCACCTCGTCGCGCCTGGCGAATTCGCGGAGGGCCCGGCCGAGGATCTCCCCCTCGTGCCATCGGAGTAGGAATTGGGGTGTCGAGGAAGTTGATGCCGAGGTCCAGGGCACGCTTGATGAAAGGACGACTCTGCTCCTCGTCCAGGGATGCCCGCCCCGCTGCGGCACCCCGAAGCTCATGCAACCGAGGCAGAGGCGAGAGACCTTGATGCCGGTTCTTCCCAGATTCGTGTAGTTCATGGCGTCTCCGCGCGGAATGAGGAATGGCGCTTCACGTCGGGGTGTCATTCAGTGTCTCGTGGACGAATCTTAACTTCTCGACGGCCGGTGTCGAGAGGACGAACGGGTAACCGTCCGGCAAGCCCATTCCGCGGTTGAGGTTGTTAAGGACGTAGGTGAGGGGGAACCAGCCCTCGATGAGCCGGTCGAACGCCGCGAAGGGCCTGGTTCCGGGCGCGAGGGGAGGAGACTTAAGCGTTGGCTCGTCGGAACGCCTTGGCCGCAACGACAGCCCGCAGGCGGCCGCCATCTCCAGGGTGTCGGTCATGTGCAGGTAGTGCGCCCACGTCTCGGCCCAGTCTTCCCACGGATGGGAACTGGAGTACGCACTGACGAACCGCTGCGGCCAGTCGGCGGGCGGCCCCTGATCGTAGTGGCGCTGGAGGGCCTGGGCGTAGTCCTCACGCTCGTCGCCGAAGCGTTCGCGGAACTCGTCGATCCGCGGGCTGTCCTTGATCAGCCGGTCCCAGTAGTAATGGCCGACCTCGTGGCGAAAATGGCCCAGAAGCGTGCGGTACGGCTCGTGGAGCCGGATCCGCCGCCGCTCCCGTTCCACGTCGTCCGCCTCACCCACATTCACAGTGATGACCCCGTCGGCATGCCCCGTGAGCACGGGGGAAGTGCCGGGAGCCTGGACGTCAGCCAGGAACTCATACGCCAGGCCGTGCTCAGGGTCGTCGATCCTGTTCTCGATGGGGCATCCCAGCCTCAGCAAGGTGTACACGAGGCGCCGCTTGGCCACCTCAAGCTTGTACCAGGCTTCCTTCTGCCCCGGCCGGCTCAGGTTCGGGATGATCCGTGTCAGACGACAGGATTGACAGAGAGGATGCGGGTCGAAGACGGGGACAGCCCAGTTGCAGACGTTCTCCCGCGTGTAGTTGTCGCAGAGGCGGTAGAGCCGTCCTTCCGCCCTGGGCAGCGGCGATCGCCATGCGCCATCTCCCGTGGGTTCCAGCGACCCCATGAGATCCAGATCCGGCAGGTACGCGAGCGTGTTGCCGCAACTCACGCACACCGTATTCTCGAAAAAGACGAGTTGCTGACAGTGATCGCAATGGAAGACTTTCATCGTGGTCGATGCTGTTGAGAAGAAGGTCCCTGGCCAGGGGTATGGGTGCCACAATCGGACGCCAAGAGAAACGCACGCATGTTTCATGCCTTTAGACGCAGATGCGGGGACAGACAAGGGCAGACCGGGGCATGCGGCGCGAGAGGAAACCGGAATGGTCGGTTGCCTCGGTGCAGGTACAGGGCTGTATGAACTGCCAGCCCGTGCCACCAGTGAAGTGCGGAATGAGGACTTTCTCGCGAAGGCGAAATGGAGACGGAGAATCAGGCAACCGTTCCTATTCGACATCCAGCTCGGGCATGTCCGAGGCACGGACGATTTCCCCCTTGGGGCGGAGGATGGCGACCAGCCCATCGAATCGCCACCGGCCGTTTTCCTCGACGAACTGGTAGACTGGGCCGATGCGGTTGGTGGGGCAGGGCGAAAAGGGGGAAGTTCTTCTATCGCCCGCTGTGCATCAGGACGGTGCGGAGCCAGGCGATATTGCGTTCGAGTTCCTCGCGAGAGCGGCGAAAGCTTGCAAGGCTCGCGCGGAGACGCTGAATGACGAGGGCCGCCATGGAAGAACTGAGCAAGATCCCCCCGGCCGCGACAAGAAGCAAGCTTCGGCCCAGAGGGATGCCCAGATCGGCGGCCATCCAGTAGGCGAGGCCAAACAATCCAACGGTGCCACTCGCGAACCCTAGCGGGATCAGGACGGCCGCGGCGATCAAGGCCGGCTGAGCGCGGCTGGCGCTCTCGCGGAAATCCTCCACGGCGAGCCGGGCTTGCAGGGCTGTCAGGGTGACCACGTTACTGCCCAGGTCGCCGATCCCGTTGAGCATCCCGTTGAGGGAAGCGCCGGGATCGGTGTTCAATGTCGCTTGACGAGCCATCCCGTAAAGACTCCTAGCCCGAAGGCAATCCCCAAGGTGGTGAGAGGTCGATTCCCGATCGCTTCAGATTCGACCCATTGACGAGTGGCGCTCAGGCGCCTGCCGACCGTATGGCCCCAGCGAGTCGCCGTGTTCAGGAAGAACTCGAAACGTTCGTCCTGGCCGTACTCGACCCTTGTCTCCGCTTGCAGATCGGGCGTGAAACCGAAATGATCTGAAGTGGTCATGACCGTCCCTTTCGAGCTCGACATGGGTTAACCGCGCGTCGCGAACCCTCGTCCCTCGGGACGTGAGGTTTGCCCCGGCGAAGCCGGCCGCGGGGCCGCTTCGGGCCGGGGACCGGCCTGCTGATTCGCCAGAAGGTTCTCAACATAATTCAGCGCATACAACTGCGCGGCTCGTACGGCGATCGGACCCACCGCGCCGAGGAACCAGCGCATCAGAGGCAAGCGACCCGGCTTCTCCGCTTGCACTGCCGCCTGGAGACTTTGCACGTCGACCGCTGACGGCTGGACGACAGGCGTTGTGGGCCGCGAACGACCGCGGACCAGGAGAAATCCGGAGGTGAAGGCGAGACCGATCGCCAGCCAGGGACGGCCTCGGACGTAGGACCGCCAATCGGTGGCGGTCGCTGCAACATTGACCACCCCGCGCATGTCTTGATGAAGCTGCGAACGGATCTCCGCCATCTGTCGCCGGATGTCGTCGGCTTCGATTCGCACGGTCGCCAAGGATCGTCGCTCCTTTCTACGTTCGCATCGGGCTTTCGACGACGTCGGTCACGACGCGGCCAACCACCCGATCGGAGATCTCGCCACAGACGTCCTTCCAGCCAATCACGCCGACGAGAAGCCCGCCAGAGTCGACGACCAAGAGCCGTCGGACTGCTTGCCGACCGAAAGTCTCGACCACCTCGGGAACGGGAGTGGTGGGCGCGACAGAGATGAGGGTCGTGGTCATGATCTCTTCGATCGGGTGGTCGACAAGGTCGTCGTAGGTGGCCAAGGCCAGAGCGACGTCGCGGTCGGTCACGACTCCGATCGGTTTGCCCTTCTCGACCACGGGAACCATTCCGCAATCTTCGTCCTTGAAGATCAGAACGGCTTCAATGACCCGGCTGAACCGGGAACAGGTGCGCGGCGAGGGATTCATCACGTCAGCCGCGACCCCGGCGCTGGCGCCGTAGACCGCGGTGGTTCCGGGAGATTCCGGGTTGATCATGGTGGTTCCTTCTGTTCGTCCTCGATGATCCTGTCGATCTGAAGCGCGACCAGTAGAATCACGGCCGCGATCCAGAACCAGAACGACAAGAGCATCACCCCGGCGAGCGAGCCGTAGGTCTTGCCGTAGTTACCGAAATACTGGACATAAACACGCAGGAGCAAACCCGAGGCCAGGAACGCGAGCGTGCCGAGCACGCTTCCCGGTGTGACCCATTTCCAGCGACGCCGGACGTTTGGTCCCACGTAGGAGGTCAGGGAGAAACTGATGAGAATCCCGGCGGCGACGATCAGCCACTCGGCGGCCGTCTCTCCCGCAACCGCCCGGTCGGTCCAGCCGAGCCATCCGCGTAACTGGGGCCAGACGACGAGAACGACCAGGGTTCCAAGGATGATCAGGGCTTCAAGAGCGGTGAGGCCAATCGCCGTAAGAGCCAGGCGCCAGTAAGGCCGGGTTTCGGGAACGCCCTGAATTCGATTCAAGGTGTCGATGACTGTTCGGAAGAGGGACGACGCGAGCCAGAGACTCACGGCCAGGCCCACGGATAGCAAACCGACCGGGGGCTGTTTCTGGATCCGGGCGATCTCGTCGGCGACCACTTCATAGGCTTCCTCGGGCAGGAAGCGTGAGAGCGTGTCGCGGAACTCGTCAACGGTCATGCCGCCGATCGCGCCCCGGGCGCCCGACTCACCCGTGATGTCGGGCGCGAGATGGGCCGCAAGCGCCATGAGCACCGCGAGGAAGGGAACGAGGGCCGTCAACGCGTAATAGGCGGCAGCCGAAGCGCGGAGAAGGATTTCATTCTCGACCAGCTTGCTCCACGTCCGCTGCAGGAGTTCGCGCGGAGGAATGCCGCCGACGGAAAGCCAGGCATGGACAGAGGCCCGATCGACCATACCGACTCGCTCCCGGCGCTGGCATCACCAGGGCTTGAGTTTCCAACCCAGTACGAAACCCACGCCGAACACCCAGGTCGCGAACGCCCAGGGCTCTCTCCGGGCGTAATCCTCGATTCCCTCCATGGTCCTCTCGATGTAAGCATACAGAGGGCGTTCCTCGTTCGAAGAGGCCGGCGAACCCGCCGTGCCCGGGAAATAGAGACCTGTTGAAGGAGTCTTCGTCGTCGAGTTTGGCATGACTCGAAACCCTCGTGACACTAGAATGGGGAAGAATGTGTTCGCTCGAGCCTACGCTCGGGACGAGATAGCATTTCAAGCAGTTTCCATGCCAATTTCTCGGTGCGATTGCTACGTCGATGTGTCTGTATAATCCTGAAAAGAGGCAATGAGCGTCTCGTGTTTCCATCAGGATGACCGTGTCTTTGCCGGCCCCGGTCGATGACGGCGCTCTAGCCATACAAGAGAGAGGCTAGGTGATGACGAAGGAGGGTATCAGAATCGTCATTATCAACGACGACCCGAACGACGTTCGCCTGCTGCGCCGGTGCCTGATCAACGAAGGTGGGCAGAAGTACCGTTTTGGCGTGGCGAAGAATGGCGAGAAAGGGATCCATGCGTGCCTGGCGCCGGGCTCGCCAAGGCCGGACTGCGTGATCGTGGACCTCCACCTCCCCGACATGAGCGGCCTGGACGTCTTGAAGCGGCTCAAGGATGATGCGGGAGAGGTGCAGTACCCGGTGGTGTTCTTCATTGACTCCGGGGAGGAGTGCAAGGCGGCGACGGCGGCGCTTCGGGCCGGCGCCCACGACTATATCGCCAAGTCGTGGCTGACGGCCGACGGCCTGGCGTGCGCTGTCGAGAATGCGATCGAGCGGTTCAAGCTGCGGGAACGGCTCAAGCAGAAGCGCGCCGCGCTGGAGCGACAGGATCGCGAGTTCAGGGCGCTCGTCGAGAGCGTGCCGGACATCATCACTCGCTTCGACACCGAATTTCGTCATGTTTACATCAATCCGGCCATCGAGCGGGCCACGGGGCTTCCGCCCGAATCGTTCCTGGGCAAGACCAGCCGCGAGGCCGGCATGCCGGCGGAGTTCTGCGATTTCTGGGAATCGGTCCTCAAGGAGGCGATGGTCGGCCGAGGCGCGTTGACGTTCGAATTCGACTATCAAACTCCGGCGGGGCTGAGATGCTATCAGGCCCGGCTCGTTCCTCAGTTTTCCGCGACGGGCGAGGTCGACTCGGTTCTCGCCGTCTCGACCGACGTCACCGAGGGGAAACGGGCGGAAGAGGCGTTGCGGGCAGGCGAGGAACATCTCAAGAACGTCATCGACCGCCTCATGGACTTCGTCAGCGTCACGACGCCCGCCGGGATCCTCGTCGAGGCCAACAGGCATGCGCTCGAGGTTGCGTCTCTCGAGCCCAAGGACGTGCTGGGCAAGCCTTTCGAGGATACCTACTGGTGGTCGTATTCGCCGAAGGTGCAGGCCGACCTCCGCCGCGCCATAAAGTGCGCAGCGCGTGGCGAAGAGGTGCGCTACGACGTGCTCATCGACATTGGCGAGGATCGCTTCATGCCGATCGATTTCATGATCGCGCCCCTGATCGACGCCAACGGCAAGGTGACCCACCTGATCCTCTCGGGCATCGACATCACCGAGCGCAAGCGGGCGGAGGATGTCCGGGCGCGGCTGGCGGCCATCGTCGAGTCGTCCGAGGACGCAATCATCAGCAAGACGCTCGACGGCGTCATCCGGTCGTGGAACGCCGGGGCCGAGCGCCTGTTCGGCTACTCACACCAAGAAGCCGTCGGTCAACCCATCACCCTGATCATCCCGCCGGAGCGGCAAGACGAGGAACGCGCGATCCTGGAGCGGCTCTGCCGCGGGGAGCGGGTTGAGCACTTCGAGACAGTCCGCGTGTCCAAGGACGGCCGCCGCCTCGATATCTCCCTAACGGTCTCCCCGGTCTGCGACGACGTAGGCCACGTCATCGGGGCTTCGAAGATCGCCCGCGACATCAGTGAGAAGAAGCGAGCCGAGAATGCCCTCAGGGAGAGCGAGGAGCGCTACCGGCGGGCGGCGACGAGGGCGGCACAGGCTGCCGAGGCGAACGCTAAGTTCCGGGCCTTCTTCGAGCAGGGGAGGAACTTCGCGGGCGTCCTGGCCCTCGACGGCACGGTGGTCGAGGCGAACCGGCTCTGCCTCGACGCCTGCGGGTTCACCTGCGACGAGGTCATCGGCAAGCCGTTCTGGGAGTCCGGGTGGTGGAACCGCTCGGCGGCCCTGATGGAAATGGTCCGGGCGGCCTCCCTCCAGGCGGCTGAGGGGCGGCTGTTCCGCACGGAGACCAACTACTTCGTGGCCGACGGTGCCGAGCGGGTGGTGGACCTCATCCTCGCCCCCGTGATGGACGAGGCGGGCCGCGTCCTGTTCGTGGCCGCCACCGGGACCGACGTCACGGACCGGCGGCGGATAGAGGACGCGTTGCGGCAGCAGGACCGGCGGAAGGACGAGTTCCTGGCGATGCTCTCCCACGAGCTGAGGAACCCGCTGGCGGCCATCCGCACGGCCGTCCGTATCCTCGTGCTGAAAGGCCCCCCCCAGCCCGAATTCACGTGGGGCTGCGAGGCGATCGAGCGCCAGACTAAACACCTCACGCGCCTCATCGAAGATCTGCTTGACGTCTCGCGGATCAGCACCGGCAAGATCCAGCTCAAGCCCGTGCCCATCGACTTCCGCGAGGTCGTGTCCCGGGCAGCCGAATCGGTCTTGCCGCTGATGACCGCCAAGAAGCACGATCTGAGAATCATCCTGCCGCCCCGGAAGCTCTCGGCGCTCGCTGACCCCGCGCGGCTGGAGCAGGTTGTGAGCAACATCCTCACCAACGCTGCGAAATACACCGACAACGGGGGCTCGATCACGCTCACCGGAGCGCAAGAAGGGTCGAGCATCGTCCTCCGGCTATGTGACAACGGGATCGGGATCGACCCCGAGATGCTTCCCCACGTCTTCGACCTCTACACCCAGGTCCACGACAACCTCTCCCGCTCGCTGGGTGGCCTGGGAATTGGCCTGACCCTCGTCAAGATGATCGTCGAGCTGCACGGGGGGAGTGTTACCGCCGCGAGCGAAGGACCCGGCAAGGGGAGCGAAATCACGATCAGGCTCCCGGCAATGGACTCCCCTCCCGGGCCGCCGGACGAAACGGATCGGGGGGGGCTCTCCTACGTCAAGCCCTCCCCCAGATCGTGGCGGCGGCGGCGCGTGCTCGTGGTCGACGACAGCGTGGACATCGCCATGGGCCTGGCGATGCTCATCGAGACGTCGGGCTATGAAGTCAAGACGGCTCACGAAGGGCCGTCAGCCCTGCAGATCGCCCGCGAGTTCCGACCCGAGTTCGTGCTCCTGGACATCGGTTTACCCGGGATGAACGGCTACGAGCTTGCGCAGGCCTTTAAGAAGGAAGACGCGTTGCGAGAAGCGACCCTGATCGCGATCTCCGGCCTCGGCCAGCACCACGATCGCGAGCGGGCCCGCGCAGCGGGTTTCGATCACCACATGCTCAAGCCGGTCGATCTGGAAAGCCTGCTTCCGATTCTCGCCGAGGGGGCCGACGCCGGAGGATCCGCGGGGAAACACGACGCGAGTTAAGAATCGGGTCGGTACGCAAATTGCTAATTTATCCCCACGGAAGAGGCCTAAGCCACGGCAATCGGGACGTGTGGCATGATGAGATTGGACCGCCGACTTGGCGTGAGGCGGGTTTGACAGGTCGCTCTACCCGGTCGCCCTTGCACGGTAACCAATCGCGTGTTGTGTCGTGTTCTCATCGTTGACGACAATGCCGACCTCGCCGAGGCGACGTCGATGATGCTCACGATCTGCGGCTTCAACACGACCACAGCCTACAACGGCAGTCTCGCCCTGGAGAAGGCTCGCACTTTCCGCCCCGAGATCATCCTCCTGGATATCGGCCTGCCGGACATGGACGGCTATGAGCTGGCCTCGACCATCCGCAGGGAATGCGGCCTGGCGGCGACGATCTTCATCGCCATCTCGGCCCGTAAACCCGATGCCCGCGCGCCTCATGCGCGGGAAGCCAGGTTCGACCACTACCTGGTCAAACCGGTCGATCTCGACCTCTTGCTCCGGCTTCTCTCCAAGCAGGGCCCATGACGCGGTTCCCCCTTGATCGTGGCACCCTTTGTGAGGACGGGTGCGCCGGCCGAGAGGGAGCCCGACCGGCAGAGGCGCCCCGACCTTCTGGACCTCAGCGACCATCGTTGCCGGTAGTCCGTTGTTCGAGCATGCGCTTGAGGCCCTCGAGGAGGGCGTCGTGATGCGCCTGGTCTTCAGTCAAGACGGCGGCCAGGTCGCGGGCGCTCTGGGAATCGCCGATGGACTCGAAAGCGTGGGCCCAGGCTGATTGATAGTCGATGGCATCGGCCTTGGCCGTGAGGTCTTGCCGGAGGAGGTCGGTCGGGCCCGTGCCGAGCGCGACGACCTTGTCCTTGAGTCGCCCGAGCGTCTCGCCGACGCCGCCCCCCGTGGAGCGCGTCGGGGTGTGCCCGTATCGCGTCGCGATCGTCTTCAGTACGGCGACGTGCCGCTCGTCCTGGTCGGCGATTTCGTGGTAGAGGACGGCGAGGGCCGGCGTCGGCGGCGATTCCGCACGGGCCTTCGCGTCGGTTGCCAGCGACCGCTCCGAGTCGACGATCTTGAGAAACTCGGAGGCGATCCAGGCTCGGTCGATCGCGGTCGTAGCCATCACGGGCCTTGCTTTTCTTGAGAAGAGATCGAAGGTTCAAGGACTGATCATGAGCAAAATTGATGCAAATTTGATCGGTTCGCCATCGCCTCAGGCGGGGAGAGGGGCCGCCTTGGCTGCGGGTTTCCTTTCGACTGAACCGAGGCCCAGGATACGGTCTCGCAGGTCGGCGAGGGTGAAGACCACCTGCGAGGCCCCCAGCGCGACCAGGCGCTCGGCGTCTGACGATGCCGCGGTGGTTTCCCCCCAGCGGCCCACCACGATCTCCAGGTCGGCGAACCGGGCGCGGAGCCGGCGCACCAGGTATCGCGTCGTTCTCGGATCGCGCGGTGGGAGGTGAGAGGCGACGACCAGCCTGGGGGAGAGCTCGGCCACCCGCTCGGCCACCTCCAGGGGCGACTCGGCGTCGCTGATCACTTCGAGATCAAGACCGGAGGCGGTCAGGAGCTGGCCCAGCATCTGAAGCACCAGGGCGTCGGACCTGTCTTCGACCGCAATCCCCACTACGGGCATTCGGGGCGGAGTCGACTTGTTTCCGCCCGTTCTCGGATTTTCATTGGCCCCACGGGGTGCCGAGGCGAGGTCGAATTGCTCGACCCCTTTCATACGGTCCACAACATCGCCGATCACGTCCCAGACGAAGGCCTGCTCCGACTCGTCCAGATCGCCTCGCGCGGCGTCGTGTTCGGCCCGCGACAGGGTTGGAATCAAGACCTGGTCAAAAACGTCGACTCGCGGCCGAGCCTTGAGCGCAGTCGCGACCACGTCCTCGGCGCCCGCTCTGTCGAGGGCGACGAGTCGCTGGTAGAGCCGCACGTCGGGGTCGAGTTCGGCCTTCTCGCCGAGCAGGATCGCGAAGAACCCGAGGCTGGGAACATACTTGCTCAGCACCACCAGGCAGACAGTCAATGGGGTCGAGAGGAGGAGGCCGGGCGTTCCCCAAAGCCAGGTCCAAAACATGGCGGCGAAGAGCAACCCGAGCGCGGAGACTCCCGTCGTCTTGCCGTAGATAACGGGCTCGAGGAAGCTGTTGAGGGCCAGCTCGACCGCTCCGAAGAGGGCGACGACCTCCAGTGGCTGGATCCAGCCGGGGAAATTCGCGAACGAGAAGACCAGCGGAAGCGCCAGGGCGACCGCCGTGCCGACGTAGGGGATGAACCGGAGCATCGCGGCAAGGCATCCCCAGAGGACGGCGTACGGCAGGCCAATCAGGGTGAGCCCCACCCCGATGACCAGGCCGAAGCCCGAGTTGACCAGGGCGAGTGTCGCGAGATACCGGCTGATCCGCCGACCGATCTCCTCCATCGTGCGGGTTGTGATCCCGACCTGGCGGTGTCCAAAGAGCCCGACGATCCGGTCGCGGAGATCCTCGCGGCCCACGAGCATGAAGAGGACGAGAACCAGGACGAAGCCGCCGATCCCCAGGTATTCCAGGTATCGTCCGCTCGCGGAGCGGAGTCGATCCTGAAACGAGCGCTGCTCGACGACCTGGACCTTCTGGATCGGGGCCAATTCGCCCGGCCGGTCGGGCCGCGGTTTCTCGAGCCTGGCCGTTACCTGGTCAATCATGACGTTGAGGCGCTGCCCGGACTTGATCACACCCCGAAGCTTGGTCTCGATGTTCTCCTGGTAGTCGGGCAGGCGGTTGGCGAGTGAGGCAACCTGCTGCCCGACGACGTAACCGATTCCGCCCACGAGCCCGAGAACGATCACGACCGTCAGGACGACCGCGCCTGCGCGGGGCAGGCCGAGTCGCTCGAACAGGTGGGTGGCCGGGGTGAGGGCGAAGCTCAGGAGCACCGAAAGGGCCAGCGGCTTGAGAATCTCTCCCGTGAAGTACATGAACGCGATGATCCCGAAGATGAGCAGCGTCAGCTCGGACGAACTCATATCTCTGGAGATCTTGCGGCGAAGGATGTCCATGGCCAGGTTCCTCAACGCGACACGGGAGGACCGACGGTGGGGTCGGTGGGCAAGGGCTGTGAGGGGTCGTGGAAGACCCGGCTCAGAAGTATCAATTGATCTGTGTGCGGCAGCGGCCCGACCTCAGCGCCGTTCGATCAAGAGAGAGAGGCCACGCTCGCGGTGAACAGACCGGTCAGGCCGACGCCGAGCAGAACCATCGTCAGCAGTCGGCCGGTCGTGGTTTTCGGGGGAGACTCGAGGCCGCGGAAAAGGAGAACACAGACGTTCCAGAACGAGTCGCTTTACGTCGCGAACTCGGGATTGACGTCTCTCTCGGCCAGGTGGATCGCCACCGAGCCGATCAGCTGGCTAACCACGACGGCTCCGACGATCCGGCCGATCCGCTGGCGGTTCCAGGCCTCGAGCACGAGGAGAAGAGCTTCGCGCCAGTGCCGATTCCGCCGGGCGCGAAGCATCCTCCTGGAGAGTCTCTTACAGGAAGACCTAGATCTCCAGGCATGGCCGGGATTTCCCGACTCCGTTGTGATTCATGGTCAAGGTGATTCTTCTGCGATCACGCGTGCGAGGCCGCCGCCCCGGACGTATCCGCGGGAAGCATCTGTGTCACCGCCCCAAAGAGGCCAGACTAAACGGTCGAATCGAGCGTCCTGCGGCCGATGAACAGCGAGATGACGAACAGGACCAGGAAAATGTACAGGAGAATCTTGGCGATCGACGCGAAGTCTCCCGCGAGGCCGCCGAAACCGAGAACTCCGGCGACCAAGGCGAGGATGGCGAAGGTGATTGCCCAGCGAATCATGGTAGACTTCGTCCTTTCTTGTGGAAATGGGTGTTGCTATGTACGATCGTGACTGGAAAGCCGACCCGGGCGCCCGCCAGCGAGGGCGGGGGCCCGAGTTCAGCACCGAGGGCTACTTGGCCGCATCCCTGACCTTCTGACCTGTCTCCTTGACCTTTTCGCCAACGTAGGTCGTGGCTTCCTTGACCTTCTCACCCACGTCATGGCCGACTTCCTTGGCCTTCTCCTTCAGGTTGTGGCCGGCTTCCTTGGCCTTGTCGCCAACCTCATGGGTGGCTTCCTTGGTCTTGTCGTAGCCCTCGTGGATCGTCTCTTTCGCTTTGTCTTTGGCGTTCGCCATGGGATCACTCGCTTTCGATAAGCGTATTTCCGTGAAATCACACCGTGATGACCGTAAAGCAACTGCCGTGCCGCTCGGCGTTCGATTCGAGAGTGTTATCAATTTTCCGATGCGAGAGGTCAGTACCGGGGCGTGATCTGGCCACTTGAGGGATCGAGCGGGCGTCCGGGGCGTCTCAACGAGGAAGCCGATTTCTCAATCATGGGAACCGGCCGACTGCGAGGCCCGCAGTGGCGGCTCTGTGGGGACTCGCGTGGTGAAGGTCTCATGCGAATTGAGAAGACCCTTCCGGCGAGGCCGTCGGCTGCAGTTTGCGTCGCCGAGTTTTTTGACGGGTTGGCTCGAGCGAATCGTCGAATCCTCTTGATCGCACGTTATACTGGTGTAGAATCACTTGGCCTCAGCGTGCATCCCCTCGAGCGTATCTCGAGGCTCCCCTCCCCTCTTAACAGGGCCCTGGCCGACCACCAAGCCATGAACAAGCCCAGGTGTCTCAACCTCGCTGCCGGCGAGCTGCACCCGGACGGGGAAGCCGCGCATGAGCGCCATTCACGACGACCCGAGAGAGGACCAGCGGGAAGCATCCATCGCTCGGGATCTCTCCGAGGGTTCTGTCGGGCTCCCTGGGGGGGCAAAAGGGGGACATTCGTATCACTCGTCGCAGGATAGGCGGTCTGGGGCAGCTTTCCGTGATCACTTTCCCGGTGTGCCCGAAGGGCGGATCGGCGAAAGGGACAATCACTTCTCCCGGGTGCCAGTAAGTGGGTGGCCCCTTTCGCCCTAGTTACGCCGCCGCCTACCTGGACCTCGTACTTCGTCGGCGGTTGCCCCTGGCATCGCTCGATGACGCTCTCCGCCAAGCGGTGACGAGCCTTGGTATGCAGGTTTTGGGACTACGGGTCAGACCCCAAGAGCCCCTCAAGAGCCCCTCTAACTAGCTCTGACCCCAAGAGCCCCTTGACCCCGAGAGCCCCTGACCCCGAGAGCCCCTGACCCCAAGAGCCCCTGACACTATCCTAGCCCTGGGCGCCGGTCCATCAGCCGTCCTGAGAGAAGACGAGCACGGAGTACGGCCCGATGGTGAGCGCGCCGTGGAACGGCATCTGGTCATATCGTCCCGACACAGCGTTGCAGTCGCCGCTGAGGGTCCCACAGAACAGGCCGCTGTACCCCTTCCAGTCGCTGTTGAAGCGC
>Ga0116214_1000369_pt1 | contig 18719 bp, 18 predicted proteins | sample Sb_taG_FD_88964 | JGI IMG/M metagenome (GOLD analysis project Ga0116214, IMG submission 88964) | Peat soil microbial communities from Weissenstadt, Germany - Sb_50d_1_NS metaG | ecosystem: Environmental > Terrestrial > Soil > Wetlands > Peat | place: Germany: Weissenstadt | collected 2010-09-21
CTGCCACTCGTCGATGAGCACGGGTGGAGGAACCTGCGTGACAAGGTCAAGATTGCTAGCGAGAGCCGCATGCTCGTTAGGGTTGTTGAGCGACAGGATCGTCGAGGCACGTTGAGTTGCGCTAGCCGTCTTGCCGACACCCTTGGCTCCCTCCAACGCGATTGCCGCCAGATCAGGGAAGCGTTCGTCAAGCGCCTCATCGATGATACGTCGCCGGTAGGCCACACCCTTAAACTAACAGATGGACGCACTTTTATCTAACATCTGGACACCGAATTGCTTTACTCCCCGTCGCCGTATCGACATAGTCCTGCTGAACGCAGCTCAGTTCGCATCCTCAAACACCCGGTCAGGTCGGACCTTGCACCTGCGCGTTCTATGGCAAGCTCATCTGCGGCGCCCGCACGACCACGGGGTTCGCCCAACGTACGGCCCTCTCCCGAAAAGGATGCCTACGAACCCACGGTAAGAATCGGGTGCACGTCCTCTGACCCAGGTGCTTCAGAGTGTCATCCCTACAGGGCTGAGAGCGAGTGATAGCCTCGCTGATTGATGTCAGATAGAGGTTTTCAATATGCACACTACCGACGCCTGCCCACGGGCGCACACGGGCTGGATCCCAAGGAGGTCCAGCGCGATCAGCGCGAACGACTGCAGGCAGCGCTGATCGACCTCGTCGCACGGCACGGATACCACGCCGTGCGCATCCTCGACCTGACACAGCTCGCGCGCGTCTCGCGACCGACGTTCTACAGCCTGTATGCCGACAAGGAAGAGCTCTTCGTCGCCGCATACGAGGAGATCGCCGAGCTCACCGCGCAGACGATCGTCGAGGCCTACAGCGCGGTGGGGCACCCAGACGGTCGTCTGCGAGTCGCGATGCGCGCGTTCGCCGCACTGGCGAGCGCCGAACCAGAGGCCATCTCGCTGGTGGTACTCGGCGCCTACGGAGCGGGGTGCAAGGCGCTCGAGCACAGCAACCGCACGTTAGAAACGATCGAGCATGGCATCCGCGCCGTGCGCTCTGGGAGCGCTCGCAACGGCGCCGGGAGCACCGACATCACGGTGAAGATGATCCTCGGCGGCGTTCGCGAGGTGACCGCGGCACGCCTGCGCCGCGGATGTACAGGCGATTTGCTCGGGCTCGCCGATGAGCTCGCCGCCTGGGCGGCGTCCTATCCCGCCGAGCTCCCAGCAGGGCTGGAGGGTGCCGCGCCGGCGCGGGCGCAAGCCCCAAGCGAGAGTCAACGGCCCGCCCTCCCGTCCGAGCGGGCGCTGCGCGCCGAGGGCCGTCTGCCGAGCGGCCGCCACGACCTGCCACGCCAGTTCATCGTCAAAAACCAGCGCGAGCGGATCGTCGACGCGACGGCGGCAATCGTGGCCGAGAAGGGCCTCGCGGGCCTGACGATCCCCGAGATCTCGCGCCGCGCGAACGTCTCCAACCAGACGTTCTACGAGATGTACCCAACCAAGCACGACGCCTTCTTGGGCGCACAGAAGGTCGGCCTGCACCAGGCGCTGGGAGTGATGGTCGAGGCCTACGACGCACACGCAGGCGACTGGCCCCGGAGCGTCGCGGCCGGCCTGCGCGCGCTGATCGACTACCTCGCCTCCGAGCCGGCACACGCGCACCTGACCCTCGTCGACACGTTCGGCGCAAGCCCTCGAGCGATCGAGATTCGCGACACCGCCCTGCACGCCTTCGCCGCCTATCTCGGCCCGGGCTATGAGCTCGCTCGCGAGGAGGGCATCGACGTCCCGGACATCGCCGCCGAGGCGGTCGCGGGAGGCATCTGGCAGGTCTTCCACCAATACATCCAGGACGAGCGGGGCTCAGAGCTCACCGATGCCGCACCCCAGATCGTCTACATGGCGCTGATCCCGTTCCTCGGACCCAAGGCAGCGGCCGAAGCGGCCCTGCGCACACCCGGCGACACTAGGAGCTCAGCGGCGCGCCGAAGCTGACCTCGAGGCGTGCGCCGCCGCCGGGGGCATTCTCGGCCCTGGCGTATCCCCGGTGCGCTTCGGCCGCTTGGCGCACGATCGCGAGGCCCAGCCCCGAACCCGGGAGCTTACGGGCCTCCTCGGCACGGTAGAAACGCTCGAACACGTTTGCCAGATCCTGCTCCGGGAACCCCGGACCGTGGTCGCGGACGCTCAGCACACCGTCCTTCAGGACGACCTCGATCAGGCCTCCGGTGGGGCTCCACTTGCGCGCGTTGTCGAGCAGGTTCGACACGGCGCGACTCACCCTGTCGGGCTCGCCCCTGATGACCGTGGGCTCCAGCTCCACCTGGAAGCGCCGATCGCCGCGGCGGCGGGTACGCTCGATCGCGTCGGCGACGATCTCATCGAGCCGCATGTCATCGCGCTCTGACTCACCGCTCTTCGCGCCGCGTGCGAGCTCGACCACATCGCTCACCAGCGACGTCAACTCGTCGAGCTCAGCGACGATATCTCGGCGCAGGCCCTCGCGATCCTCCGCTTGGAGGCGCTCTGCCTGCTCGAGCGTCTGGATGTTCGCCCGCAGCGACGCCAGCGGCGTGCGCAACTCGTGGCTCGCATCGGCGATCAGGTGGCGCTGGGCCTCAACCGAGCGCTCGAGCGCGTCGAGCGTCGCATTGAAGCTCCGCGCCAGCCGCGCCAGCTCGTCGCGACCCCTCACCTCCAGTCGCTCCGCCGAGTCCAAGTTGCCCGTCGTGAGCGTCTCGGTCCGGCGGGTGAAGCGTGTGATCGGGGTCAGCGCCGTGCGCGCCACCAGCGCGCCCAGCAGCGCCGCGAGCGCGATGCCGGCCACGCCCACGACGACCAGAATCAGCAGTATCCGGCTCAGCTCGTGGTCGACCTCCGTCAGCGGCCGGGCGATCAACACCGCCCCGCGCACGCCGCTGCCGACCGTCAGGACGCGCAGGTGGACCCCCCTGACCATCCGATCGCTCAGCGCCCTCCCCGTTCCGCGCGAGGAGATCTCCCTGTCCGTCGCGCTTGGGGCGATCGCCGGCGAAGATCCCTGGCCGCCCGGAACTTCGACCGTGCCTTGTGGGGAGATGAACTGCACATAGCCCGAGGCCCCGCCGAACCTCGCGGGCTGCACCACTTTGGGAAACCCGTCGGGGCCGTTATCTCCACCGGGAACTCGACCGTAGGGCGGGTTTGGGCCGCCCGCTGAGGCCCCCTCGCCGTCGGGAGGGACGCCTCCGGGTAGGCCACCAGCGGGCGCTCCCGATCCCGTCCGAGACGGCGGCGCGAGGAACCCCTGGGCGCGCTGCGCCAGCGACTCATCGATCTGCCCGCGCAGATCTGAGCGCACCGCGAGATACAGGCTGATGGCAGCAGCGAGCACCGCGAGCGCGACCGCGACACCCGCCACCGCCGCTATGCGCGCGCGCAGGGTCACGTCGCGATCGCGATGCGGGCGGGGCAGGCGAGTGCCATCACGGCTCGCGCAGGACGTAGCCGACGCCGCGCACCGTGTGGATCAGCTGGCGCGCGCCCGCTCCCTCGAGCTTGCGACGCAGATATCCCACGTACACCCTCAGCGCGTTCGACGCCGGCCCGAAGTCATATCCCCACACGCGGTCGTAGATCAGGCTGTGCTCCAGCACACGCTTGGGGTTGAGCATCAGCAGCTCCAGCAGCTGATACTCGGTCCGCGTCAACTCGGTGAACTCCTCGCCCACGGCCGCGCCGTGGCGGGCGCTGTCGAGCTTGACCTCGGCGAACGACAGGGATTCGTCCCCGCCCGCCCCGCCCTCCGGACCGGCGCGACGCAACAGCGCCCGCACGCGTGCCTTCAACTCCTCCACGTCGAAGGGCTTCACCAGGTAATCGTCCGCGCCGGCGTCCAGCCCGTCGATCCGGTCGCTCACCGCATCGCGGGCGGTCAGCATCAAGATCGGCACGCGATGGCCCAGCCGCCGCAGCCGGCGACAGACCTCGAGGCCGTCGATCCCCGGCAAGCCCACGTCGAGCACGACCGCATCGGGCAGCGCCTGCACGACGAGCTCGATCGCCTGCTCCCCATCCTCGGCCGTCTGCACCTCATATCCGCCCAACGTCAACACGCGACGCAACGCGTCGCGCAGCGCGCGGTCGTCGTCCACGACCAAGATCCTCATTGCCCGATTCTGACGCACCCACGCTTGCCAGCGGCGACATTCCTACATTCGACTTACACACGTCCCCAGGCTGCTAATGCCACAACCGATCCACCGGCTGACGAGTCTCTTCCAATTGCCGTCACCGCGTGGCGCGCAGATACGCCACAACCGCAAGCACCCGCCGGTGATTGTCGTCGCAGGCCGGCAGATCGAGCTTCTGAAAAATGTTCGTGATGTGCTTCTCGACCGCGCCCTGCGTCACCACCATGCTCTCGGCGATCGCCATGTTCGAACGGCCCTCGGCCATCAGCTCTAGTACCTCGCGCTCGCGCGTTGTCAAGCGGGCCAGCACCACCTGCTCGAGCGCGCCCGCACCCAGCGCAAGTGGCTGCTGCGCCAGCGGGCGCTCGGTCACCGTCGTCTGACCCGCGACGACACGCTCGAGCGCTTCGATCAGCCTCCGTGCGTTGCCGATCCTCGCCTGCAGCACCCGCCGTCCCCGGGCGAGGACCACACGGTCGTGCAACGCGATCAGCGAGTACCCGCTCCCCACGGTCGCGAGACCGAGCAGCGCCCACGCGGGCCAGAACTCGTGCACGCCCGCCAGCAGCCAGGTCAACAGCCAGGTCAGCATCAGGATCACACCGGCCACGCCGATCAGCGCCCACACACAAGCGACCCTCCGCACCGCGCCGCGCTCGTGCCGCCACGCCCAGCTCGCCGTGAGGTCGAGTAGCACGGGCACGGCCAGCCCCAGCCAGACCCACGCGGGCCAGAAGTACCCCTGTCCCGTCAAGGCCCAGATCGCGATCAGCAGCACTGCCGTCAGCGCGGCGAGACGCCTCAGGAGCGAGCGGGCGTACTCGCCCCATGACAGCCCGGCGGCCAGCGCCGGCATCCAGCGCCGCCGAGCGGCTCCCGGCAGGGCCGGCACACGCCCCACTCCTCGAGCGCGTTGCTCATTCATACCGCTAATCCTCGCACGCCACAGGCGGTGGCGGGGCGGTGACTGCGGGCCCCAACTCGAGACCGGGAAGCCCTACCCCGCGAGGGCCTTCGCGGCCTGCCGGTCCGGGGCGATCCGCTGCACGTCCCACACGAGCCCCGCGCGCTCCAGCGCCTCGATCACAATCCCCGATAGGTCGAACTCCCGCTCACCCAACCCATGGATCGCCGAGGTCGGGAACGCGTGATGGTTGTTGTGCCATGCCTCGCCGAGCGAGAACGGGGCCAGCCACGAGAGGTTGCGCGAATGGTCGCCGGTCTCGAACCTTTTCCGGCCGAAGAAATGGCACAGCGAGTTGATGCTGTACGTGACGTGGTGCAGCACGAAGATCCTCACCGCGCCGCCCCACAGCATCCCCTCGAGCCCCGCGTTCACCGTGCCGCCGATCAGCATCCCGAGCCCGAACGGGATCGCCAAGCCGAGGAGCGACCACACGATGAACGTCCGATCGACAAAGTTGACAACCGGGTCTGAGATCAGATCGGGGGCGAAGCGTTCGCGGGCGCCGCGCTGCTGGTGATCGAACAGCCACCCCACGTGCGCGTGGGCGAGGCCGCGCAGCGCTCCCCTCAAGCCGCCGCCGTGGTCCACGTGCGGGCTGTGCGGGTCGCCGAGGCGGTCCGAATATGCGTGGTGCTTGCGGTGGTCGGCCACCCACGAGATCACCGGGCCCTCGATCGCCATCGTGCCGAGGATCGTCAGCAGCCCCCGCAGCCAGGGCGACGTCTTGAAGCTGCGATGCGTCAGCAGCCTATGAAAGCCGACCGTGATCCCGAGCCCGATCGGCACGTACATCACAGCGAAGATCGCGATGTCGCGCCAGTGCAGCCCACGATTCCACAGCAGCCACCCAGCGAGCACGAGCAGCAGTGGCGGCGCCACCGTGATCAGCCCCGTGATAGCCCGATCCAGGTTCTCCATCACGGGCACCTGGATCTCCTCGGGAGACGGACCCGCTGCCGCTCGGACCCGCGGCTCCCCTGGGGATGCCACGTCCGCCGGAGACGCCGCCTCGGGAGATGACACCTGGGGAGATGATGGATCCCGCACGGGCTTGACGGTGACGCTCATACAGTCCAATTGTCGCTGAGCAAATGCTCCCCGTCGCTGCGGACGGCCACCCAAACAAGACGGGCTCGCCCCCGAATCGATGGTGGGGATAACCCCCGTATGACATAAACCAGACCCTGCCAGCGTTGGACGAGGGCCAGCTCAGGACCGATACCGACTGGGAGCATGTGCTGGTGACCCAGCCGGGATAGAGATAGAGAGGTTCTCAGCCGGCGCGCACGTCGAGGACGATCTTGCCGGTCGCGCGGCGCTCGTCGATCGTCTTCAGTGCTGCTCCCGCTCGCTCCAGCGGAAAGCGCTCGCCAACGATCGGCCGCACCACGCCCACGTCGACCATGCGGTTCACCGCCGCGCCGATCTCGCGGTTGAGGTCGGGCTTGCCCATCACGTAGCCGCCCCAGCCCGCGCCGACCACCTCGGTGTTGTTGAGCAGCAGCCGGTTCACCTTCACCTCCGGGATCGACCCGCCGGTGAAGCCCACAACGACCAGCCGCCCGCCCTCGCCCAGCGAGCGCAGGCTGTCGGTGAAGCGATCTCCCCCGACCGGGTCGATCACCACGTCCACCCCACCGCCCGAGAGCTCCCTGGCCGCGTCCTTCCACGCGCCATCTGAGCGCACCACCTCGTCCGCGCCGGCCTCCTCGGCAACCCGTTGCTTGGCGTCGCTCGAGACGACCGCGATCGTGCGCGCGCCCATGCCTTTGGCGACCTGCAGCGCGGCCGTCCCCACACCGCCGGCGGCCCCGTGGACGAGCACCGTCTCACCCGCCTTGACGCGCCCGCGCAGCACGAGCGCGAAGTAGGCGGTGTGGTAGTTGAGGATCAACCCCGCGCCCTGCGCGAAATCGAGCTCCGGCGCCAGCGCGAACGTGAAGAACTCGGGCGCCACCGCCGTCTCGGCGAAGCCGCCGAGGCCGCAGAACGCCGCTACGCGGTCGCCCGCCTTCACCGGCGCGCCCGCGGGCGCGCTCCGGACGATCCCCGCCACCTCGCTCCCGGGGACGAACGGCAGCGGCGGTTTCAACTGGTACTCGCCGCGCGTCTGCAGCACCTCGGGGAACGAGACCCCGGCGGCGTGCACGTCGATCACGATGCCCGCATCGTGCCCCGCCCACCCCAGCATGTGCTCCGGCGCCGGCTCTTCCAGCTCGACCAACTTCAGCGCGCGGTCGGGACCGGTCAGGTCGGTGATCTGGATCGCTCGCATGGGCGGGGATTATGTCCGAGCGAGCGCATCGATGGAGGAGGCAGCAATCAAGACCGCTGTCGTCACCCCGCGGCGATCATCGCGACGCCTACCACGGCGAGCACGATCCCGACCGCGTGCCACGAACGCACGCGCTCTCCGAGCACCGCCACGCCGAGAGCGATCGTGACGAGCGGATAGAGGTTGCCCAGCACCGATGCGATCGTGAGCGGCCCGCGCTGGAGCGCGGTCGTCAGGGCAACATCGGCGAGACCCAACGCCACGCCACCCGCGACGGCGAGTCGTGACAGGGAGGCGACCGCGGGCAGCACGCCGCCACGAGCGGCGAGCGGAACGAGGACCGCGATCGCCACCACGAGGCTCGCGACCGTCGGCCACAGACCCGAGCCGCGATGGGTGTGTCCCACACAGATGAAGTAGATCCCGAAGCCAACCCCGCAGAGAATCGACACGAGAACCTGTCGAGCGGGTGACCAGCCATCGCCGGCGGCCGCTTCGCCTTCATCGGTCTCGTAGGCCACGAGCGGGATCGCCACGAGCGCGCAGAGGACGCCACCGAGGGCGACGGTCGAGAGCACATTGCCCTCGGCGATCCCGACGATCGCGGGCAGCAGCGCGGTGACCGCCGCCGAGATCGGCACGACGATGCTCATCCGCCCGCGGCCGATGGCGGTGAAGAAGCCCACATAGGCGACGCTGGTCGGGAGACCGCTCACCGCGCCGAGGCCCGCATCGTGGACCGTGAGATCGCGCGCGCCGAGCAGGAGGGCAATCGGGACGAGCGTCACCAGGGTGACGACGAACACCACGACGCTCGTTTCGAGTGGGCTGCGCGTGCGGCTGGCGGTACCGCCGAGGAAGTCGGATATCCCGATGAAGATAGACGCGAGGAGGGCGAGGACGACGGTCACTCGACGCGCAACTCACTCCCCGGGGCTTCGGGCGCGGCTGTCAGAGCGAGCATCGGTCGAGGTTAGCGACCCTCCCTACGCGTGCTCGGGCCTGTACGCGCCCGGCTTCGGCCGGACCTTGCCGCCCGGGAAAGCCAGCCGCAGGATCGTGCGGTGCACGGTGCCGAGCTGCTTGCTCAAAGGCCCCGTGTTGTATGGCAGCCCGTAGCGGCGGCAGACGTCGCGCACGCGCGGGGCGATCTCGGCGTAGCGGCTCGAAGGCATGTCCGGGTAGAGGTGGTGCTCGACCTGGAAGCTGAGGTTACCCGCCAGCAGATGAAACAGCGGCCCACCGTCGATGTTCGCCGAGCCGAGCAGTTGCCTGACATACCAGCCGCCGCGTGTCTCGTCGGCGACCTCCTCCTGGCTGAAGGTGTAGGTCTGATCGGGGAAGTGCCCGCAGAAGATGATCGAGTACGCCCACACGTTACGCACGATGTTGGCTGTGAAGTTCGCCGCGAGCGTCGACTTGAACGCGCGTGCGGGGCTTTTCTTAGCTTCTCCTCGAGCGGGAACCGCGCCGGCAATCGCCGCCGACAGCAGGGGAAACGCGATGTAGTCCTTGACGACCTGCTTGCGGGCCTTGGCGCCGATCGCCTTCAACTCTTCGATCACCTGAGCCTTGGACTTCTCCCCGGAGTGGATGGCGCCGTGGTTGAGGTCGTGCACGGCCACACCCCACTCGAAGAAGCCCATCAGCAGCAGGTTGTAGAAGGGCTGTGCGAGGTAGACCGGGTGCCATTTCTGGTGCGGGTCGATGCGCATGATCTCGTAGCCCAGGTCGCGGTCCTTGCCGCGGATGTTCGTGAACGTGTGGTGCTCGTAGTTATGCGAATGACGCCATGCGTCAGCCGGAGAGGCGGTGTCCCAGTCCCAGTTCTGCGAGTTGATGTCGGGGTCGTTCATCCAATCCCACTGCCCGTGCATCACGTTGTGGCCGATCTCCATGTTCTCCAAGATCTTCGCCACCGACAGCGCCGCCGTCCCACCCAGCCACAGCGGCTTGTAGCGCGAGCCGATCAGGAGCGCGCGCGCCGCGAGGACCAACTCGCGGTGCAACCTGATCGTCGAGCGGATGTAGCGCGAGTCGCGGTCGCCGAGGTCCGCCTTGACCTCGTCGTGGATCGCGTCGAACTCTTTACCGAGCTCTTCGATCTGCTCGGGGGTCAGGTGGGCCAGGGGGCTATCGGGCTCCTCTAACCCTGTCTTTGCCCGCGACGGGCTGGGCCTGCCATTGGGCGCGGTGCGGCCTTCTGACGCTGTGTGCGCCGGGGGTCCCTGCACCTCGTTGAGCCTCTCGGCCGCTGGGCGGCTGACGATCTGGTTTGTTGCCATTTTGGATCCTCGGTTTTGTGGGGGAGTTTGGAGGAGCTTCTGAGTTCTGTTTGGGGGAGTTTTGGAGAAGAAGATTTGAGAGCGACTAGAGCTCGATCTCGACGGGGCCCTCTGGGGCGTTGATGCAAGTACGCAGCATTTCGCCGACCTGACCGTGCACCTGACCGGTGCGCAGGTCACGGACGCGCCCTGCGCGCAGCCGCCCAACACAGGTGTGGCAGATACCCATGCGACAGCCGAACGGCAACTTCGCGCCGGCCTGCTCGCCGGCGATCAGGATCGGCTGCTCGCCGTCGCTCGAAGCCTCGAGCGCGCTCCTGCAGAAGCGGATCGTGCCGCCCTGTCCGCGCTCGCCTTCGCCGACGCGGGCGTCGGGCTGAAAGTGCTCGATGTGCAGCTTGGCGGGATCGCCGTCGCGCTTGAAGCGCTCGCTCATCGCCTCCAGCAGCCCTGTCGGCCCGCACACGAACACCTCGCGCTCGCGCCAGTCGCCACACAGGCCGTCGAGTTGCCCGGGGGTCACCCGGCCCTGCTCGCCGGTGTGTCGCTCGTGCAGGCGGTAGCCGGGATGCCGCTGATCCAACTCAGCCAGCTCGCGGGCGAAGATCACTCCTTCGGCGCTCCGTGCGCAGTGCACGTGCACGACATCTGACAGCGCCCCGTCGCGGGCGAGGCTGCGCAGCATGCTCATGATCGGTGTGATGCCGCTGCCGGCGCTGATGAACAGCATCTTGGCCGGCAGCGGGTCGGGCAGCACGAACGTGCCTTCGACGCCGCCGAGGCGGACGATCGTCCCGGGCAGTGCGCGGCGAAACAGGAAGGGCGAGACCTTGCCGTCCTCCACGAGCTTGGGCGTGATCGAGATGCAGCCATCGGCGCGTCGCGGATCGGACGTCAGCGAGTAGGCGCGCCAGTGATGCACACCATCGACCTCGATGCCGAGCCGCAGATACTGCCCGGGCCGGTGGCCCTCCCATTCCCAACCCGGCTTGATCAGCACGGTGACCGCTTCCGGGGTCTCGCGCTCGACGCGCTCGATGCGCCCACGCAGCTCGCGCGTGGACCACAGGGGATTGACCAGCTCCAGATAGTCGTCCGGCAGCAGCGGCGACGTGAACGACCTGATCAATCCGAGCACCCGGCGCCGGCCCTCTGACACCGGCGGGACCGCGCCGCGCTCAGCCACGGGCGGCACTCCGGTGGGGGATGGATTGGTAGTCACGCATAACGACCTGAACTAATGTTACCTCAAATGAGGGTACATCGATAGTGGTATCCTTGTTTGGAGATGACGGCGACGAATACCCGCAAAGCACAGGTACCCGAGCGAAGCCGCAGCCACACCTCTCCCCCCACTGCCGACCTGACGATTGAGCAGCTCGCCGCCGAGGTGGGGATGACGGTGCGCAACATCCGCAACCACCACTCCCGCGGCCTGCTCCCCGCGCCCGAGGTGCGCGCGCGCGTGGGCTTCTACGGCGCCGACCACGTGGCGCGGCTGCGTCTGATCCTCGACCTGCAGGCCGACGGCTTCAACCTCGCCGCGATCGAGCGCCTCCTAAGCGGATCCGACGGCCTGGCCGAGCGGCTGCTCGGCCTGCGCCACGCCGTGACGACACCCTTCGAGGCCGAGACCCCCGAAGTCGTGACCGCCGAGGACCTCCTGAAGAGCTTCGGCGAGGTCCATCCGAAGGACGCCGAGCGCGCGCGCAAGTTGAAGCTCCTAGTCCCCCTCGGCGGCGACCGTTTCGAAGTGCCCAGCCCCGCACTCCTACGCGCAGCCGAAGACGTGGTCGCGCTCGGCATCTCCCTGCACGCGGCGCTCGCGCTGATGGAGCGCGTCAGCCGCGACTGCGAGTCGATCTCACGCGCGTTCGCGAAGCTCTTCCTCAAGGAGCTGTGGGAGCCCTTCGAGCAGGCCGGCCAACCGGCGGAGCGCTGGGACGAAGTGATCGAGGCCGTCTCCGCGTTACGTCCGCTGGCCTCCGAGGCTCTGCTCGCGGTCTTCAAGCAGCGCATGACCACCCAGCTGGAGAGCGCCTTCGGCAAAGTGCTCGAACACCAGGCCAAACGACCTTCGTAGTCCAAGCTCGCCGTGCAGCGACTGCCGTTCTCACTTGAAGTCCCAACTTTGCAGCACCTTCGTTCTCGGCCGAACCTTCGCCGATAAACGGGGGCCGAACAGCGAGCGCCAAATGATTAGGAGGGCTCGGAGCGGGTAACGATGTGCGTGGATCGGCGCATACCGCGCCGGCGATAGGACCGGAGGTTGAACATGGTTGCTCTAGTGGCTCTTGTGCTAATCCTGGCCCTCCTCGGGGGATTGGGCTTCGCGGCGCACGTGCTCTGGTACGTGCTGATCTTCGCGATCCTCCTGTGGCTGATCGGCTTCTTCGTGGGAGGCGTCGAGGGCGGCGGACGCCGCTGGTACGGGCGCTGATCAAAGCTTGCGCTTACGCCTTTTTTTGCGTCGTTTTCTCGGCACCCGCTTGGGCCTAGGCCAGTTGGTATCGAAGTTGGGGGGAGCGGCATTCGCCACCCTGCCACAAGGACCAAAGGGCGGCAGCAGGATGTAGTGGTTCTGCTTCGTGTAGCCCATCGGGGCCGAGGGCGCCTGCTTGAGCGAGTAGCGGGTGCCCAGGACGGCGGACTCATAGGCGTTCTTGAACCCCCGCTCGAGCGTCGAGCGGCTGATCCCGTACCACTCGGGGCCCCGGCGCGTGGGCAGCGCAAACCAGTCTCCAAGCGTCAGCGCGATCAGCGTCACGGCCTTCCCAGGGACCGTCAAGCGCTTGTAGTAGCCCTCGCGCCAATAGCTGTGGTTGAGCTCGAGGCAAGGAGATCCGTCGTAATCTGGGTGCACATATGACCTGCCCGAGCCATCCTCCCAGCAGAGAGTGGCGCTGATCTCACGTCCGCTGCGACGGACCGTGACCAACCCAAGCTCGGCCAGAATCCTCCAGTTGCGGCTGACCGTGCGACGTGCCGCATCGCAACGCTCGAGACCGATCACATCAGCCCAGACACGCGAATCCAAATGCAAACTGGATTCGCCGCTCGAGGCCCAGGCGAGCAGGATCAGGTACTGATCGAAGGTGGACCTGCGCCCGTTGCGAATGAGCGCCGAGAGACACCCCGGCCTCGCTCCACCATCTTCGCCGCGATCCTGCACAAAAGATCTGCGTATCGCGACGCCTTTGCGGTTGGACGCCTTTAGGATCGCCTCGATAGCGGCGGCTTGGGATACCTGACCGACCGCCGCGCTCAGGCTTGCCGGACTGGATGGTGGTGAGTTAGAGGCCTCAGACAAAAGCGGCTCCCGATGGACGTTCTAGAGGCCACTTTGAGGGTTTACAAGGGAGCCGTGCCCGGACAGCCGCTAGAGATGCCACTTTAAGAGGTTACAGAAGCCACTTTACTCCCTGTACAGGGCATCTGATGTCACGTTCGTCGCAGCAGCGCGCGCAGGGACGAGCCCAGCGATACGCCGCCATCATCGCGCAATCGGACCCGCCGCCCGGCGCTGAGACTCGCGGCCGCGCCGATCGGCCGCGCGGCGATCACTTCTGCTGGGCGATCCAGGAGAAGATGGCACGGGAGGGGGTGATCACCGTTCCGTCCGCCAGCTTGAGCGCCGGCAGCTTCGTCTGACCGGTCGCATCGCGCAGCTCCTCCCGCGAGCCTTTGCGCAGGAAGGGGATCGGGCTGCCGTGGGCGGCGACCACCTTGTCGTACTCGATGCCCGCCGCGCGGAGCGCCTCCTGCACGCGGCGACACGGATGCATCCGCGGACCGCCGTCATCGCCATGACAAACAAACAGCGTCGTCGTCTGGGTCTCTGCCATCTTCGTCGTCCTCCGATGATTCGTGGACTCGCCACGGAAAGCCTAACGGCGCGGTGAGCCGGCTCGGTTGTCGAGGCTCTCGCCGCGATGTCCCCGCGGCGACCGTCGATCGCTATTTTTGCGGGGGTGAACGGGAGCGACGGGACTCGAACCCGCGACCTCCGCCGTGACAGGGCGGCGCTCTAACCAACTGAGCTACGCCCCCGCGTGTGCGCTCGACCAGCTTGCGGCTCCTGCGCGCTCCCTTCAGTATGCCAGGGCTTCGCTCTCGTCCACCTCGCCCTGCGTGGCTCCAAGAAAACTGGCCGGCTGGCCAAACTGTGGAGAATTCCTCTAGCCTGTGCCCGTGCCGCTCGACAGCCCTCCTGCACTGCGGTCTTACAACCCGTTCGTCGTCCTCGTCCAGGACCTGCTCGACGAGCGCTCCACGGTTCCCTTCCCGCCTGGGGAAACACGCTTCTCGATGGCGCGCACACAGCGCTTCGCCGAGGACCCGTTGTCGCTGCTGCTCGAGTCTTACGAGCGCTTCGGGCCGGTCTTCACGCTGCGGCTCTTCCATGCCAACGCGATCTTCGCGCTCGGCCCCGCCGCCAACCACCACATCACCGTCTCCCACGCCTCCAACTTCCTCTACCGCACCTCCTACTTCCGCGACCTGATGGGCTTCGCCGGCGACGGCCTGCTCACAACCGACGGCGACTTCCACCGCCGCTCGCGGATGATCATGCTTCCCTCCTTCCATCACGATCGCATCGCCTCCTCGATCGACGTCATGCTCGCCGAGACCGCGGACGCGCTCGACTCCTTCGTTCCCGGCTCCCGTTGCGACCTCTACGCCTGGACGCGCCGCCTCGCCCTGCGCATCGCGATGCGCGCGCTCTTCGGCCTCGACCCCGACGGCGACACCGCGCGCGCGATCGACGCCGCCGCCCTGTTCGAGCAGACGCTCTCCTTCTATGCCCGCGATTACGCCCTGCGCATGCTCCGTGGCCCCCTCACCCCCTGGGACCGCCAGCAGAAAGCCACACGCGCGCTGAACCGCCTCATCTACTCGGAGATCTCTCGCCGGCGCGCCAGTGACGAGCGTGGCGATGACGTGCTCTCGCTGCTGATCGACTCTCGCGACGAGGACGGCCACGCCGCCCTCACCGACACCCAGATCCGCGACGAGGTGATGACGCTCATGTTCGCCGGCCACGACACGACCACCTCGACGATCGCCTTCATGTTCTACGAGCTTGCTCGCCACCCCGAGGTAATCGCGCGCCTAGTCGCCGAGCAGGAGGAAAAGCTCAGCGACGGTCGTCCCACCGCCGCACAGCTGATGGGTGACGGCCTCCCCTATCTGGAGATGGTTCTCGACGAGACCCTGCGCCTGTATCCGCCGGCGTGGATCGGGCCCCGGCGTTCGATAGAGCCCTTCGAGTTGGGTGGGCAGACGGTGCCCGGCAACGCGTTCGTCAACTACTGCTCGTGGGCGTCCCACCGCCTGGCCGATGTCTTCCCCGACCCCGAGTCCTTTCGTCCCGAGCGCTTTGCGTCCGAGGCCAAGTCGGCGCTTCCGAAAGGAGCCTACATCCCCTTCGGCGGTGGCTCGCGCACGTGCATCGGCATGCGCTTTGGCCAGCTCGAGGTCCGCACGATCGCCACGCTGATCCTCGCTCGCTTCGCCTTCTCCCTGCCCGCGGACTTTCATCTGGAGATCCGCCAGATGCCCACGATCAGCCCCAAGCAGGGCCTTCCCATGGTCATGCGCCCCCGAGACGACACCGCCTAGCGCAGGCTTGCCAGCATGGCCATGCGATAGGTCGACCCTCCCGCGGGACCCGTCACCGCGCTTGCGCTCACCGATTCCACGTATATGTGCGGCGCGGAGAAAAGCGTCAACTGCAGCCCTTCCAGCAGTAGCCCGCGTGGCCGCACAATGAGCTTGCCTTCGTGCGCGCTCGCAACCGCATCCACCGCCGCGCCGATGCCGAACAGCCCACCGCTGGCTCTCACTTCGACCTCGCCGCCTTCGCTCTTCACCAGCTGCACGTCGAACCCCGTCGGCAGAGCCGCTCTCACGTCGGCCGCGGTCATCCGTGCGTGGGCGCTCAGCGCCTTACCGTGCTTGGCGAAGCTCACGTCGCTCAGCCCGAGCTGGCCCTCCCGCGCGCTGGGGGCAGTCAGCTCCATGTCGTTCACCCCGCGCGCTTCCCACAGCAGCTTCGCCGTCTGCGCCGGGCTGATGCGCAGGCTCTTAGCGCTCACGGTCACCGAGTCCGCGCTGCCCCACAGCAGCTTCACGGCGGGCCACGCCGTTACGCTCACGCTCTCCACCGTCCCGTACTTGCCCACGCGCGCCCTGATCCGGCTCGCCGCGATCCTCGGCAGCACCACCTGCGCGAGCGCCAGCACGAGCGCGATCGCGCCCACCATCCCCACCGCGATCCGTCCGGCTCTGCGCACGCGCACAGCTTCGCAGGCCCGCTAGCCTAGAGATCCCCCGACCGAGGGCGCGTAGCTCAGTTGGTCAGAGCACCTCGTTTACACCGAGGGGGTCGCCCGTTCGAGTCGGGCCGCGCCCACTAAGAAAAACCTGCGAAGCTCGCGCGTGCGGCTCGAGCGGGCGTAGAACGCGGCGGCGTGGCGACGCATGTTCGAGGGCTCTTCTCAGCCTGCGCGGACGCGGGCCGGTGCGGGCGCGGCGATCTCCAGGATCCGCGAGGCGCGCTTCTCCACGGTTTCGACGATGCGCGCGAGGACGGGGGCAGACCACCCTTCCTCGGTGAGCGAGGCGTGAGCCTGGTGGGCGGCTGAGGGAGCTGCGTCTGCGAGCGCTCGGATTCGTCGCCGTGCCGCCGCCGGCCCGAGACCGGCCCGCTCTAGGAGCTGGTTGAGGTGGCGTGGCTGCACGTAGTCGGGGCGGTACTCGCCGCCGATGCTCATCGCCATCTTGCGCGACAGGCCCGGGTAGACGGCCGTGCTCAAAAGGTCATACGTTGGGGCGAGCGTCGCCTTCGGCGAGTCGGGAAGATAGAGCAGCGAGTAGTTCTTGCCGTGCGCGTCGTTGTTGCCGATCAGGAAGCTGAGTACGATCGCGTCGAGCAACTTAAGCGCCTCGCGAGCCGGGACAGCGACTGCTTCGCGCAGCAGCGAGAAGCAGTCCTCGAGCCCAGGACCGCCCTCGTTCTGGTACTTGCGCCGGGCCGGGATCCCGAGCGCCTGGCAGAAGTCCTCCTGGTGTAGTCGTCGCACGGCATCCTCGGCGTGTTCGCGGTCGTAGCGCTCGACGAGCAGGAATTCACGGCCAGCGACCCGTCGTGGTGAGGTGCGCACCGTCTCGATCCCGAGAATCCTGCCGATCGCAGGGCACAGCGCCTCGTTGGCGATCGTCCCATCGTGGCCAGCGATCGGGGTCTTGAGTATGTGAGTGGAGGGGATGCGACCCTTCGTGAGGCCGATCTGCCCGTCGGCGCCGAGGACCACGGGCAGCTTGTCCTGTGCGCCGGCCAGCGAGAGGCGATACTCGCCGTCCGCATCGGCATGCAGGGGACGGCTTGGCAGTTCGTCGATCAGCTTCGCGAGCTCGCTCTCGGAGAGCCACTGGACGTCGCGGCCGACGGGCGCTGGCCGCTCGCCTGGTGCGAGCAAGCTGACGGCTCCCGCGGTGTCACCGCCGAGCGCGGCGAGGAGCGCAAAGTCGTTGTCGGCGCTCACCCCGAGGTTGCGAGCCGCCCGCTCTCGGGGAGACCCCTCGGGCAAGAGGCCCCCGAAGAACGCTTGGACCGCGGCGGTGGTGTGGGAACCGTCGAGCGGCAGCGAATGCGACAGCGGCGGACGCGCGGCCCCCCGCCAGCTCTCGGCGTAGGTAAACCCCATGCCATTGGGCTCGTCTACGACTACTCCGGCGTGCTCGTCGAAGCACCAGACCTCAAGCGTGCGGTCGGCCATCCGGGTCCTCGATCGAGATGCGCAGGCCGAGCGAGGAGGCCACGCGCAGTGTCTCCCCGAGTCGGGAGGTCGGCTTGCCGCGCTCTAGCTCGCTGAGGAAGCGCACGCCCACGCCGGCACCGGCGGCGGCGTCCTCCAGCCGCAACCCGCGCAGGCGGCGTGCCTCGCGCAAGACGGCACCTAACTCGGCAGGGTTCGTGATATTTAGCTTCGCAGACATTATCCCGATCGGGATAGATCATAGCAGAAAGCGGGGATTATAGAGCAATATTCCCGTTCGGGATATTCTCCGCTAGATAGCCCTAGCATTCAGCAGATTATCCCGATCGGGAACTCCGACGCGTCCGCGCTCGCTCAGGCCGACATGCCGGGATCGAACTCGCGCCGTGGGCTCGCCAAACTCGACCGCGCTCCCCCTGCCGAGCCTCGGCTACGCTCGCAGCTTGTGGATCCGATAGCCCCCCGCTCTAAGATGTGCATCGACTGTGCATAGCGTTCCGAGCTCTCAGCCCATACGCACAGAACGGCCTGCCTAACATCTGCTCCAAGGAAAGCCCCCATCCCGATCAGCCGAAGCTAAAACCCGGGCCGGACGGCCTCCCAAGCAACAGTTTCATGCCCGTAGCGTGGCCTAAGACCGTGCATCTGGCGTGTGCGGCGTTTGCGACACGTTTGCGAGCACCACGAAAACCCCTTGGTAGAGCCAAATTTACCGGATCGCGCCCATACATATATGACCGATGACTTCCCCATTCGGGTTGCCGTGATCGGCTCCGGCCCGGCCGGCTTCTACACGGCCGGGCACCTGCTCAAGGAGTCGACCGAGCGCATTGAGGTCGACATGCTCGAGCGGCTGCCGACGCCCTGGGGCCTGGTCCGCTCCGGTGTCGCCCCCGACCACCCGAAGATCAAGTCGGTCACGCGCGTCTACGAGAAGACCGCCGCGCATCCCCGCTTTCGCTATTTCGGCAACGTCACCTTCGGAGTGCACGTCTCGCGCGAGGAGCTGCTGGCCCACTACCACGCGATCGTCTACGCGACCGGCTCCCCGTCCGACCGACCGCTCGGCATCCCCGGCGAAGACCTCCCCGGCTCGCACGCCGCGACCGAGTTCGTCGGTTGGTACAACGGCCATCCCGACCAGACGCACCTCGAGGTCGACCTGCTCTCGGCCGAGCGCGCCGTGGTCGTCGGCAACGGCAACGTCGCCCTCGACGTCGCCCGCATGCTCGTGCTCGCCCCCGCCGAGCTCGCGCCCACCGACACCGC
>Ga0116214_1000378_pt1 | contig 18507 bp, 20 predicted proteins | sample Sb_taG_FD_88964 | JGI IMG/M metagenome (GOLD analysis project Ga0116214, IMG submission 88964) | Peat soil microbial communities from Weissenstadt, Germany - Sb_50d_1_NS metaG | ecosystem: Environmental > Terrestrial > Soil > Wetlands > Peat | place: Germany: Weissenstadt | collected 2010-09-21
ATGCCCGCCGCGTCGTCGGCCAGCTGGTGAGCGCTCTGGAGCGGGTCGGGCAGGTGCACAGCTTCGCCAAGGGCATGGGTCTCGCCGCTCCGCAGATCGGTATCGGTCGGGCGGCGGCTGTCATCCGGACGCCCGACGGCCGCAGCGTGACGCTGCTGAATCCGCAGATCTGCGACGAGTCGGCCGAGGTCGATGAGCAGTACGAGGGTTGCCTGAGTTTCTTCGATGTGCGCGGTAAGGTGCCGAGGCCGCTGAGTATCGAGGTCGAGCACCAGGACGTCGATGGGTCTGCCAGGATCACGACCTTCGGCCAGGGGATCGCTCGGCTGGTCTGCCATGAGGTTGACCACTTGTTCGGCCGGCTGTACCGGTCCCGGATGCGGCCGGGGGTCGAGCCGATCCCGGTGTCTGTCTATAAAGGCACGGGTCAGCAGTGGACGTATCAGTGACGTCCTTCGCAGGGCTGCGGTTCGCCGTTGTCGGGTCCTACGTCCTGGACTGTTTCGTCCGGACGCCGAAGCTGCCGGTGTGGGGGACCGAGTACGAGGTGCGCTCGGTCCGTACTTCACCTGGCGGTAAGGCGCTCAACCAGGCCGTTGCCTTAGCGCGCCTGGGCGCGCAGGTGACCGCGGTCGGCGTCGTCGGCGACGACGGCTGCGGTCACGAAATCCTGGCTGCGCTGTCGCGCGAGGGCGTCGATGTGGGTGGTATCTCGCGGCGCGAGAACGTTTCGACTGCCGTGTGCGTCTGCCTCGTCAGCGATGACGGCAGATCCTCGATCCTGTGGCACATCGATGACGACGCCGCGGTCTCGCCCGGCACGATCGATGCTGCTGCCCCGGCGATCGGGCAGGCGGACGCGGTTCTGCTGACATTCGAGATGCCGCCAGAGTTCCAGGGTTTCGATGCGCGTCGATCAGTTGTGGTGAGAGGAAGATGAATGGCCCGGCAGGATGAGTACCGGCGCTCGGGAGTCGATTATGGCGTGCTGGATGAGGTCAAGCGCGAAGCGATCGCTTTGGCCGCGGCGACAGCACCTCTTCTGGGGGCGGCTGGCGGGAGAGAATTTGTTCAATCCCGTGGATCTTCTGCGTATGTATTCGAGCTGAACGATGCCATCCTGGCGATGGTGGTGGAGGGCCTTGGCACTAAGTCGATCATCGCGTCGGAGTACCTCCAGGTGACCGGGGCCGCCAAGCCGCCGGCGTAACCGACTTCAACGAGCGGCTTCCCGAGATCCGGCAGATCGTAGACCGCCACAACCAGCTCATTCCCTGGCGGAAGGAAATGCTCGCCCGGTGGGCGCTCACCGACGACCCGGTCAGCGCGGCATTCGAGAAGCACTGGTCTCGGGACCGACGTCTCGATGCGTAGGCGAGACCTAGAACGTAGCCAATTGGATCCCGCCACCGTCCGGCGAGGACGGGTGCCGCTGCATTACGAGTTGCATCGCAGGCGGTGGCGCTCAGAACTCGACGAAGAACGCGACATGACTTCCAGGCGCAGGTCCAGTCGGATCGCTGAGGCCTGGAACTGGCGGCGCCGCTCCACTCAGGCACTGTCTCGTTCTAGTCAACGGTGTCTCCGACCCGGCCGGGACACACAGAGCTTGGTGTTCTGTGCCGCTTCAGTTGCAGCGGCCCGCCATCGACCGGCAGCGCCGATTCGGCGGTAGGAGCGACGAGAGCGCGGGAGCCGACGGCTCTGTTCGTAGTGAATTGGTGCCAGGTCGTAGCCGTCAGTTAGCCTGCCCGTATGCGCAGGGGTCTGCCCATGGACGATCTCGGGGACCTGGCAGAACTCCGCCTGCTGGCGGTTCTGGCCACCTACCGGCACGACGGCACCGTGCTGCTGTCTCCGGTCTGGCACGAATGGCGGGACGGCGGCTTCACTGTCGTCACCAGCAGCCGCGACGTGAAGGCCGCGCACCTGCGGAGAGATCCACGTGCCAGCATCGTGGTCTGCGAGCACTCCCCGCCCTACCGCGGGGTCGAGGTCCGCTGCCGCGCACAGCTCGTCACCACGGGAGCCGAAGAAGCAGTGCAGCGAATCGCGTCTCGCTACCTCGGCCGCGAGGCCGGTGCCGCCTATGCCGACAGCGCCACCGACGACCTCCTCATCCGCCTGGAGCCGGGTGAGCTGCGGGCCTGGGACTTCGCCGACCAGCTCTCCTGAGGCTGCCGCGCTGCCCCAGGCAACGGGCGGCTGAACCGCGGCGGCCAGCGGCAAGGTCCCGTCCCTGTCCCGCCGCAGCGGGCCCGGCCGAGGCGCGCAATGCCGCCGCGCCATCCCGGCGGGCAGCAGCAGCGCCCGGAGAGGCGGACAGCGCTCAGCCTGCCGACCGGGTCTTGCTGGGTGACCTCCGGCCATACGGCCTGCCTCACCGGTCGCTTTATCATTGCCATGCGAGTGACGCGCGCACACGAACGAACCGGATCATCATGAAATCACGCCCGGCGCGGCATGCGGCCGCACCGCCGGATAGCGCCGAGCCAGCCGGTCCGACGGCGCGAGCAGGCACGGTGGCGCCAGCCAGAGCCACGCCGAAAGCTGCATCCCCGAGCACCGGCCCGGCCGTCTTTCTCGCGGCCCACCCACTGGCCTACGGCCTGTCCCTGGCCGGCTCGGGCGCCGGTGCCGTCTACGGGCTCACCGCCGCGCGCCAGGACGCGAGGCACCGCGTGCTGTGGCTGGCACTCGGCGCCCACTGCACCGCGCAGTTCGCCGGCGTCGTCATCGCCACCGAGGCAGCACGCCGCCGTGCTCAGTCCGCCGACGGAGAATCCCATGCCACAGCTAGCCCCGGCCTCGAGAGCACTGACCGAAGCCACGGCCTGTGACCGGCGGAGTCGACATCAGCAACAACGACGGCTCGTTCGGTGCTCAGGAATGGCTTTCGATCTCAAACCGTGCGGGCGGCCAGAACAGGGCGCTATGTATCCGCCGTTCCGACGACCGGCAGGCACCAGGCCGAGGCCAGATTCGGCAGGAGACATCACCGTACCCGGCTTGCGCGTCACGTGCCGTGGCCTGGGTCATGGCTGCCCCGGGATAGCCCTCAGGTCTTCAGGTGCGCGTCGAAGAAGGCGATCATCCGGCGGCGGGCGTCGCGCGCGGATGCCTCGTTATAGCCGGCGTGGGCGACCCGTGCCAGCATGCCCACGACTGGACCTGGCTGACCGGCGGCCAGCAGCAGGGCGAACCCGCCGGTGGCGCAGAATCCGATCACGCCGGTCCGGCCGTCGCAGCCCGGCTGCCCGGCCAGCCAGGCCCGCGCCGCGTCGATCTGGCCGAACGTCTGGCCCCGGCCCGCCCTCAGGTCACCGAACATCCGCAGCAGGCCCGCGGCCGGGCGCCCGCAGAAACTCAGGTCAGCAGACAGCGCCAGGTACCCGGCACCGGCCAGCCAGTCCGCCTGCTGCCGCACCGCCTGATCGATCCCGAACCCGTCGTGCAGAACCGCGATCCCGGGGCACGGACCCCGGCCGTCCGGCCGGGACAGATAACCGGGCATCCCGCCCACCGACGTAGGGATCGTGGCATCGGCCACAGCCCGCTCTCCATCCGCCCGCAGCCTCCGCCAGGCTAGTCCTCCGGATAATCCGGCAGGCAGACCTGGCGAGCAGCATGGCTTCCCGCACCGGCATGACAAGGCGGCCGGTGCGGCGACTGCGACGGTAAGGTACTCGGCGGCACGCGCGCATACTCGGTGAGGAGCGTCGCCAGCCGGGGTGGTCACGGACGGCAATAGATCTGCTGGCGCTGCGCTTCGGCACCGGGTCTGGACGCGACGGTTGGATACACGGGCCCAGCCGTGTGACTTCCGGCCCTGCGGCCTGACCCGCCGGCCCCTCTATCCTTGCGGCCATGCGGATAACGCGCGCGCACGAACGCAGCCAGATCATGACCCCGCACCCAGAGCGGCACGGGGCCACCCGGCGCCCGACCGCACCGCCAGATGGCGCCGAGCCAGCGACGCCAGCGGCAGCGACGACGCCAGCCCTCGCCCCGCCGCGCGCAGCACCCCTGGGCACCGGCCCAGCCGCCTTCCTTGCGGCCCACCCATGGGCCTACGTCCTGTCCCTGGCCGGCTCAGGCGCCGCCGCCGTCTACGGGCTCACCGCCGCGCGCCAGGGCACCCGGCACCGCGTGCTGCGGCTGGCCGTCGGCGCCCACTGCGCTGCGCAGTCCGCAGGCATCGTGATCGCCACCGAGATAGCCCGCCGCCACGCTCAGCCCGCCTGCGGACCAGCGGACACAACCGAATCCCATTAAGCAGCAAGCCCCGGCCTCAAGAGCAGTGGCCAAGTAAGAAAAGTCCCGGGGGAAGGACAATCTTCTAGCAGAGACTGAGCATCGTGGACCTGGATGTGGACTACGTGACCGCTCTGGTGGCTGCCGTGCTGCTCGGCATCGGCTTCGTTCTCCAGCAGTACTCCGCCGAGCAGGAGCCCGGGTCCCGCTTCCTCAGCTTGCGGATCTTCACCGACCTGCTGGGTAAGCCGAGGTGGCTGCTCGGCATCGCGTGCATGGTGGCCGGCTATCTGCTCGCGGCCTGGTCGATAGGCCACCTCGAGCTGACGCTCGTGGAACCCCTGCTGACCACCTACCTGGTCTGGGCCCTGGTGCTGGCCGTCCCGATGTCCCGGCAGGCCGTCAAGCTCGCCGAGGTGGCCGGCGCGCTCATCTTGATCGGCGGCGTGACCCTGCTGTCGGTGACCCGGTCGACCAGGCCCGTCGGCCTGTCGTTCGGCTCGTTCTCGCACTGGTACGCGGCGGCGATCATCGCGGGCATCGCGTTCGCCGCCGTGCGGGCCGGCCACCACAGGCGGGGACACGTGCGCGCCACCCTCACCGGCCTGGGGGCCGGCCTGGTCTTCGGCATTCAGGACGCGCTGACCAGGCAGACGCTGGAGATCCTGCAGGGAAAGTCGCACTCGTTCACGATGCTGTTCACCAGCTGGCCGGCCTACGCCCTGGCCGGCGCGGGCATCGTCGGCCTCTGGCTGATGCAGAACGCGTTCAGCGCCGCCCCGCTGCGTGCCTCGCTGCCCGCCATCGCCGCCGGCGAGCCCGTCGCCGGAATGGCACTGGGAATCGTCGTGTTCGGCGACCGGGTGCAGATCTCGGCCGGCACGCTCGCGATGGAGGCAGGCGGGATCGCCGCGCTGATCACCGGGGTCGTCGCGGTAGCGCGCTCGTCGGCCTTCAGCGGGCTGCGCAGGACAAGCCACGCCACCAGGCCAGGGCCGGATTCCGCCGGCCACAGGACCCAGCAGGATACACCGGACCTGAGGTCGCCGGACGGCTCAGCCGACCGGAGATACGCCGAGCCTCACCCGGCCCCAGGTCCGCGGATTGCTCGCCCGACGCGGCGCTCGCCGCCGGGGCGCCGGCCCGGAAGTCCTGCCGCCGGACAGTCAGCGGGGAAGTCCTCCTGCTCGGCGCACCGCGAGGATCCTCACAACAGCGCGTCCGGCGGCGACAGCCGCCGAGCCGGCCCGCCAGCACCGAACGGATAATCTGCGTGTGGCGTTCACCCAAGAATGCACCCGGTGAAGAAACGCGTATTCGGCGTTCGGCGGCTGATCCGCAGCGTAGTGTCCCGAGAAGCCGGTCGCTCTCTGCGATTGTCCACGGCGCCCTCCTCGTGGCCGCCAGCGGGATCCTGATAGCCGCTCACGCCGGACGCCGGGCGAGAACCGGCGCAAGATCGAGCAGCTGGAGGAGAGGAAGATGCTCACGGAGCCTTGCCGAAGCGTCTTCATACAGTTCGGCCACTGGATCGTCATATAGCGAGAATCGCTAACAGCGGGTACAGCAGGAAAGTACAGCAACCAGTGCGGACGACACCGGACTGCCTGACACAGCGAAGGACGGTGACCTGCGCGGACGCACGCCTGTGGACGGCCTGCCTGCTGATGGCATGCAAGAGGTCCGGAGTTCGAATCTCCGTAGCTCCACAGGTCAGACGAATAATTCGAATAGCTGAGCGCTGAATACAGCAGCAAAGTACCGCAGCGGTGACCACGTGGACTCCCGTTTTCAGGTTCTAGCTGGGCCTCGCGGCCGGGCAGCGGCTGCTGGCATGGGCGGCGGCCAGAGCATGATTCAGGCGGCTTCCAGCTCACTGACCAGGCAGGACGCCTCGGTTAATGCGGGTATGACCGCTTGGCTCTGGTAACTCACCGGGGTCTGCGCCGAGATCGTAGAATCCATGACTCTTGTCGCCTGGGCAAGATGTCAAGGGCGGCCGGTCCGCTGGAGGTGTGCGCTGCGTCTAAGCCGTGACGCCATCGGGCTCGGCCTGGCCAGCGCGCCTGCCGGCGGGGAGCAGTGCCAGCGTTGCGCCTCGGCGCAACCGGGCGCGAGTCTCGGCGCGGACTGGCGCGCGGCGGCGTGGGGGCGCGAACGGCGGCTCAGGCCGGCCGCGGCCGGCGTAATGGCTCGGCGGACTGCCCGGGATCGGCATGGCCGCGGTCGCCATTCAGAGGGCCAGGTTTATGATATTCGCGCGGCTACACGCGGCCGTACCGGCTGGCGGAACGCGCAAAACGATTCTTTGCGCGTTATCGCCCGACCGATTGCCGGGATCGCCAGCGCATATTGACCAGTTATGTACTGACCGAAAGGCGGGCAGGCGGGCCTGCTTTCCGACCGGGGTCGGCGGTGAGACGTGCGTCATGGTTTCGGCCGGTGGCGACGCCGGGTGGGGTGCCGGGTTCCTGGCTGCCCGGATGAGCTGGCAGCGGGTGTCTGGATCGCCCCGTCCCGATGACGGCGGCGTCGTTGCCCGTGAGGCTGAGTGGTCAGCAGGATGGGGTCATGTCTGCTCAGGAAATCGATAAGTACCTCGAGGGTCTGGAGGAGCCGAAGCGCACGACGCTGGCCCGGCTGCGCCAGGTGATCCTCGATGTCCTGCCCGAAGCCGAGCAGGGGATCTGCTATGGCGTCCCGGCCTTCAAGGTCGGGGGGAAGACCATCGCCGGGTTCGCGGCGTTTACGAGCCACCTCAGCTACCTGCCTCACAGCGGCTCGGTCTTTCCCCAGCTCAGCGATGAGCTTCAGGGGTACTCGACCTCGTCGGGAGCGTTGCGTTTCGGTGTTGACGAGTCCCTTCCGGTGCCGCTGGTGAGGAAGCTGATCGCAGTGCGGCTCCGGCAGGCATTTCCTGCTGAGGGCCCGCACCCCGCGGGATAGCGGCGCCCGATCTGCCAGTTGGAGTCGCCGGTCAGCTTCCGTAGGTGCGGATCACGCCACGAAGACTGATGCCGATGGTGCCTTTGTTCGGCTCGGTCTCACCGGCTCCGACCGCCCGCGGCACGCCGGGGACAGCGGCCACGGCGGTCGCAGTTCCTGCGCTCCCAGGCCGAGGCGATCCTAGCGTGCGACTTCTTCACGGCCGACTTGCTCGACGGCACCCAGGCCTATGTGCTTGCCGTGACCGAGCAAGCGACGCGGCGGGTCCGCATCCTCGGCGTCACACTCCATCCCACCGGGGACCGCTCAGCAGGCCAGCAACTGATGATGGATCTCGGCGACCAGACAGACCGAGTCAGGTTCATGATCCGCGATCGCGACAGCAAATTCACGTGTGCGTTCGACGCGGTGCTCGCCGACGCCGGGATCCAGACCGCGCTCTGCAACATCCAGAAGCCGTGCATTGAACGCGATCGCCGAACGGTGGATCGGCGGATGCCGCCGCGAGCTCCTGGACCGCACCCTCGTATGGAACACAGCCCATCTGCGGCGGATCCTGCGCCATTACGAAACTCACCACAATCACCACCGGCCGCACTGCTCCCTGCACGGCGCCGCGCCACTAACAGCGCTGACGGAGCGGACGCGGATGGGTAACGGGAGGTTCACGGGCCACCTGGCAGCTTGATTGCGATGATGGTTGAGCTGCCGAGAAGCGGATCGTCGGCGTAGGGGCGCTCGAAGAGCCACGCTGTCGTGCACAAAGCCGGTGTGAGCGGCGGGAGGTCACCGAACGGCAGTCCCGGGCTTTCGCCGGGGCGGCTCAACGGAGCCTGCGCGCAAAGGTGCTCCTGAACCGCGACGGTAGGGATTGCTACAGAGTTTGAAAGGCCTGGGTTTACGGCGGCTCGGGTTCGAGGGCGAATCCGGCCCGGGCAGGTGCGCTCCGATTCTGAGTACCCATTGGGCCATTTACACATGGTCTATCCGTCGTTACTGTGAGCGGTGGAAGTGGATGGCTGGGGGACAGTCCAGCCACCGGGACGAAGGGCCGGGAGGTCATGCGCGTGCCCGAGGGCAGTCACCGCGCTGCCGGCGGTCGAGGGGCCTTAGCCCGCGGGCGGCGGGCCGCCGTGGCGGCGGTGCTGGCGATGATGCCGCCGGCGGCCGCCGGGATCGCCGCAGTGCCCGCCTCGGCGGCACCCGGCTGCAGCGGCTACAAGGTGACCAGCATTACCGTCGGCGGCAGCCCGGCCGGGGTGGCGGTCGATCCCGCGGCCCGCACCCTCTACGTAGCCAACTCCGGCGATGGCCCCGAGGGCACCGTGTCGGTGATCAGCGAGGCCACCAGCAAGGTGACCCGTACCATCCCCGTGGGCACCATCCCCGTGGGCGTGGCCGTGGACCACGCGACCCGCACCGTCTACGTGACCAACAACGACAGCAGCACGGTGTCGGTGATCAAGGAGGCCACGAACAAGGTCACTGCCACGATCACCGTCGGGCCCAGGTACACCTTGCCGTCCGGGGTGGCGGTGGATCCCGCGGCCCGCACCGTCTACGTGGCCAATGCCGGCAATGGCACGGTGTCGGTGATCAGCGCGGCCACCAATAAGGTGACCGGCACCATCCCCGTGGGCAGCGGCCCCCTTGGAGTGGCCGTGGACCACGCGGCCCGCACCGTCTACGTGACCAATTCCAACAGCAACACGGTGTCGGTGATCAGCGAGACCACCAGTAAGGTGACCCGCACCATCCCCGTGGGCAGCGGCCCCCAGGGAGTGGCCGTGGACCACGCGGCCCGCACCGTCTACGTGACCAATGCAAATGACGGCACCGTGTCAGTGATCAGCGAGGCCACCAGCAAGGTGACCCGCACCATCAGCCTGCACAGCTCCACCGCCGGGGTGGCGGTGGACCCCCGCACCCGCACCGTCTACGTAACCGACGGAACGGAAGGCAGGACCTGGGTGATCAGCGAGGCCACCAGCAAAGTGACCGCCGCGGTCACGGTCGGGGTCGGGGCTGAGTACACGGACGGGGTGGCAGCCGATCCCCGCACCGGCACCGTCTACGCCGCCACCGGCTACTACCCCGCCGCGAGCGGCTACGACCAGCCTGGCGTGCTGTCGGTCATCAGGCGGTGCTGCCGGTAACCAGCAAGTGCAGCTGATCGGCTGCACGGTCCCTGCGGGGACGCCCTGGCCACGGTCGACGAAGACGTCACCATCCGCCGCGACCTGGCCCGCGCCCTGCCCCGCCGTTTACATGGCCACGCTCAAATCGTCCTTGACGCTTCTGGCAGAAGCTCTCGCCGCCATGGGCAGGAAGTCCGAGGCTGACGCCGCGAGGGCCGAACCTGCCCGGCTCAAGTGATACGGCCATCCTCTCGGCTGGCGAGTGACAGGCAGCCAGCCTGTCCGGTACGCCGAGGAAACGCACCGGCCATGGGCGGACCGGCGGCCAGCCATCCCGCGCACATTCCACCGCCAGCGGCAAGATACCCCGACCCGCTGCAGTCAGCTGCTGCGACCGAAGCAGGCAAAGGACCCGGCGCACTTCCTGAGCTGGGATGTCTCCTGGTGGCAGGTGCTGGGTCGAACCAGCGCAGGCTGGGCCGACGGCTTTCAAGAACGCTCACCGGAGCCGTCTGACCAGCGGGACGCCACGGCCGTAGTGCACTCTCGGCACAGACTTGGCACGGTCGAGTTCCAATGGGCGCTGTGACGGAGTCATCGCGATCCAGTATCCCGTCCACTGCTGACGTGCAGATCGATTCGGCGCGCTACCGGCCGTGGCGCGGAACTATAGCTGTTCCGCTCATATTGACCAGCTCGGTGCTCATGGTGGTCCCGAGCGGTCGCCACTGAAGCTGGCGAAGGTGCCTCCTGGCGACAGGTCGGACTGGATTTAGTCGCTGGTGTCAATAGGATTAATGGAGGCGGCCTGAGGTGCATGAAAGATTCGCAATGCGTCTGCGTCGCCTTCAGGTCAGGTCTGGGACTTACGACTGTGACGCTTATATTTGCTTTGAAGCGGTAACCAGGTCTTCGTGGTCAGCCAGGTCCACGGCACCTGGGGCCGCGCCATCGAGGTTCCCGGCACGGCCAAGCTCAATATTGGCTTCGGCGCTGAAGTCAGCTCGATCTCCTGCCCGTCGGCCGGCAACTGCGGCGCCGCGGGGATCTACGCCGACACTGGGCTTTCCGGCACGTTCAGCAACGGCCAGCCGTTCGTGGTCAGCGAGGTCAACGGGACCTGGTATAAAGCGATGCCAGTGCCGGGCGTGCCGCGGCTCAACAAGGGCGACGACGCCTGGGTCGAGTCGATCTCATGTGCGACGGCGGGCAACTGCGGTGCGGGCGGGTACTACACAACGCCGGCGCTAACGACGGGCTGCGCTACGACAACGAGGCCTTCGTGGTCAGCGAAGTGCACGGGGTCTGGGGGAGAGCGCTGGAAGTGCCCGGTACCGGCGCTCAGAACACCGGGAAGCTAGCCAGCGTCACCGCCGTCTCCCGCGCCGCGCCGGGCAAGTGCAGCGCCGGCGGGTGGTTTCTCAACACGAAGACCGGTTACGAGACGTTCGTCGTGAGCAAGTCTTAGTTAGTGTGACCGAGCGTGTTTACGCGGATCGGCGGCATGAATCGTCGCGACTTAGCCGATCCAGGTGATGTCGAAGATACGCAGAGTCTCTGACCGGTCGTCTGCGTGGAAGCTGAGCAGGCCGTTCCCTGAGCCGAAGATGGTCATGCGGAAGGCGGGGTCGTTGCCGGGCGGGATGACGGCAGCGTCCCAGGGCTGATCGACTAACTCGACGACGCGCTGCACGAGCGCGTCGAACGTATCCGACGGCAGTCCGTTGAGCTGGATGAGCGCCGCGCCTCGAAGCGGACACTGTAGCTCACCTTGGCCGAGGCCAGCCGGGTACGGCGTCCTGAATCGGGACAGAGCCGTCCAGGCTGCCGGTCCGCACCGCCTCCTGGACGGCTCTGAGGCGGTCGGCGTATCCGGGGTCGGACTGAGCGGCGGCGGTAAGCCGCCACAGCCGCAGCGTCTCGCGGAGCTGCCGGTAGCCGCCGACTTGCCGTGCTGCCGCAGCGGCAGCGCCGAAATACTCGCGCAGGAACTGCTCATGCAGCCGGGCGGGGAGGTCACGCAGGATCTGCACCGGGTCATCGGGGTCCAGCTCATGTACAGGCAGCGCACTCATATCATCGCAGGCTAGCAGCGAGGGGCGACAGTAGCGTCGGGCTGGCACTGGTACTCGGCAGGGTCGATACGATGACGACGGTGTCCATGAAGTCGCCGAGGGCCTTCCTGGCGTCCTCGTCTAGTCCGGCGCACTCGCAGTCTGCGGGTTCGTCCAGTTCCCACCGGAACACGGGGTCAGACGCCGTACCGTTCGCGGATCTGCGCACGGCTGACCCGCTGCCCCTGGGGTGGCGGTCCGTCGGCGAGGTAGTGGTCGACGCCGGCCAGGTACTCGCCGTGCGCGGCGGGGTCGCGCCAGGTGTCCGCCTCGTACCACCAGCGGCGGACAGTCTCAAGAGGGTCGGGTCGCCGCCGCGGCGGGCCTGCTCGAACGCGGCATCCAGGTCGGCGTCGTAGCGGCGGACCGTGTCGGCGTCGGAGTGGGCGGCCAGCACTGCCCGGATCGCGGCGGGGGTGCATGCGGGGCGTGGCAGTGCGGGCGGCTCGCCTGGGTGTGCCGCGGTCATCGTCACCTCCCGGCAGGTCCAGATAGGCTCACTCTAGCCGTGGCGGCGGACAGCCAACGGGACACGAAACTCCGGCGGTCGGGCCTGACAGCTTGCACGAAGTACAGCACGGAAGTACCGCAACCGGCGCGCACGGGAGCGGACTGCGGTATACGCACCAGGACGGTGACCTGCGCGGATGCACTTCCGTGGACGGGCTGCCTGCTGATGGCATGCAAGAGGTCCGGAGTTCGAATCTCCGTAGCTCCACAGGTCAGACAATTAATTCGAAAACCTGAACTTCGGGTACAGCGGGAAAGTACAGCAGCAGTGGCTGCGCGGAAGCGGCTTTCCGGCGCTAACTGGTCTTGATATCAGGTGGCGGCTGCTGCAGGAGCGTCGGCTTTGAGGGCGGCACAGTCGGCTTGCGGCTCGCTGACCAGGCACGATCCCTCGTTCCTGGCTCACGTGACCACTTGGCGCTGACGTGCCCGCTGGGGTCACTGAGAGGCTGACTCTTGCCGCCCGGGCAAGACGTCAAGGGCAGTCCGCCCGATAGGGCGTGCGCGCCAGCATGTCAGCCACGAGCGCAGCTCGGCGCGCCTGGCCTGCGCTGAGTCGGCCGGGAGTGGTGCCTGTCAGCGCTGAAGTGGTGTGCCTCGGCGCTGTGCGCCACCTGGCGCGAGTTGCCGGCGCACAGAGGCGTGCGGCAGCGTGGGCCAGGCACGGCCCGCATACGCATCAATCGCCGGACGGGGCCGCTGCGGATACGGACTGCGCGCGGTGGCGGCAGACCGCCGAATCCAGCGCCTGCCGCACCGTCCGCCAGCGCACCTGATGCCTATCGGCAAGCGCCCGGGTCGACGACCCCGCGGCCCGGCGGTCTTTCCTGATCTGCTCGAACAGCTCCACTCGTGACCGCGCCACTCCCGGACCTCCGCACCGGCAACACCAACGCCAAGATCCCAGCCCTGGGTGAGGCCAGATTTGGTGACTACGTCGCCCACCCACCCAGCGCGATCAGACCCGGGCGGGGCCGCAATTCGTAAAGAAAGATGTCCCAGCCGGGGCCAGTGCGGGTGACCACGCTCACGCGTCAGACGGTGTAGCCCTTCGGGATGATGAACTTGATCTTGCAGTCGTCCGCGAGGCTCTTGATGTCCTGCTCGATGGCCCCGGCCTCGGTCGGCCAGCCGGGCTGCAGGCCGCCGGACTGGTCGTTCAGGAACGCCCCGGCATCGGTGTCGAAGGTGCCCATGTCTGCGGGCAGAGAGCTAGGCCGGGCGGGGCTAGCGACGGATGCGTCGGGAGTGAAGCCGCTGATGGCCGACTGCAAGTCCTGGCCCTGGCTGGTTGGAGCACCGCTGAGTACGCCCACCCAGTTCTCTTCCAGGTTCTTGTTCTGCGAGTTCTGGTCAGCCACAAGCGTGGATATCGTCTGCATGACTGTCTCGCCATTGCTCAGCACCGTGCTGCACTTCAGCGCGACAGGGGACGCTGTCGTGGTCTGAGCCGCAGAGCTGGCGGAGGGATGGGACGCTGGCGCAGTACCCGAACTGCATGCGGCACCGCGAGGGCAGCGGACGCTGCCATGAGGATGACGCCGACCTGCACAGTGCTATGAGGCCCGGCTTGTTCGCCCGGTTGTCTGTGAAATCGCCTTTAACCTCAAGCGCGCAACCATGACCGTGCGATCTACTCGTGGTGCGACCATTTTGCCTTCTGCACAATGCACCGCTTTTTCGTCGTCGTAGTCGAGGAGAAGACCGCGGCGGGCATGCCTGTTTTCCGGAGCTGCTGGCGTCGCGTCTTTGAGCCACACCAAGGCGAGACCCGACAGGCTGGCACGTCGTTATAAAGCCAGACCCGCGAGCGGCTGGCAGGCGGTTCGGGAGCCAGCCCATCGGACCCCTGAACGCGACGACCAAAGCCGCAACGCCTGCATCGATTCTTCCAGCAGGCGGTTCTTGACAGACTGCGGCGCTGCTGGTGGGTCGGGCGTCCCCAGCGAGTCGCTGATCGTAAGGCTCGGCTGTGCGGTCGGCGGCAATGCCGAGCGCGACGATACCCGGAGCGCTGACTGCAGTATCGGGCTGCGGGCTGGCTCAGTTGCTCATGTCGCGCAGGTGCTGGGCCACCCTGGCACACGCGGTCTTGGCGATGACGCTCCAGCCGATGACGGCTAGCAGCTGCTCGTCGGTGAGGCTGCTCGCGGCGATCCACGGCGAACCCTCGGTCTCGGCCACGCTCTTGGCAGCGTGATCCCTTATCGCCTTGATGATCGCCTCGTCCGAGGTTCCGTACTTGATTCGGTAGCCAGAGCAGCCCATCTTGGCGGGCCTCGCCGCCGGCGCAGGCGTGGGACTGACTGCCGGAGCTGCAGGCTTGACGGCTGGCCGACGATCGCCGACTGCAGTCCGACCGCCACCGCTGACCTCGATCACGTTGGGCTCGACTACAGCATCGCCGCGCGCTGGGCGCGACTGAAGGGCTGGCTTGGTCGGGGTCGGTGTCAGAATCTGGTTCCTCCCTGGGTGGTGTGACCCTCGACAAGGGCCTCAAGATTGATTATAGTCGGCGGGCTTCTCTGAAGCTACCCAAATCGGACATACAGTGCACCTTTTCTGTTCTGATTCTGCGCGATCGTCCGTAACTCCTAGAGCAGGTCGCTCAGGCGCGCATGTTCACCCGGTCAGTCCTGCTGTGCCGGGACGAGGCAGAGGCGGCCTTAGTGGTGTCGGAGTTGGCGACCAACGCGATCCGGCACACGGCGAGCGGGGAGCCGGGCGGGGTGTTCATCGTGTCGGTGACGGTGCGGGCCGACGGCGTGATGATCGCCGTCGATGATCTCGGGTCCGCGACCGAGCCGGCGATCAGAGATCCTGTGGAGGAGCTGGCGGCATCGGGGCGAGGCCTGATGCTCGTGGCGACCGTCGCCAAGGAGTGGGGGATCAGCCGCACGGCCACCGGCCGACGGGTCTGGGCCGAGCTGTCAGGGCATGACGCGGCGGGCGGCGCGTAGTGTCCGGCCCGCCCATCCCCCGACGGCGCAGGCGGATCACAGCGGTTAGCCCCCTAACCGGGGCTCCCCTTCCACCAGCATTGTCTAGGGTCCTAGACTCTGGGCAGGAGCGGGAGGAAACTGGCTTGGTGAGCGACTATGAGCGGATCGCACGGATCACCGATCCGTACGAGCTGCTGCGCGCCGCCACGAGCAGGCTAGGGGAGGCGCAGCAAGAGGTGACCGAGCTTGCGCGGCTGCGCCGCAAAGTCATTCAGGACCTGCACGCGCAGGGCCTCTCCTACGCGCAGATCGGCGAGGCCGCCGGGCTGAGCCGAGGCCGGATCCACCAGATCCGGCACACCGGCCCCGCGCCGGAGGGCGCTTTCCTGGGCACCGGCGCGGTGACGGTCGTGACGCCGCTGCGCCGCGACACCGCGAGCAGCCGCCAGCTCGTGGCCCTCGACGACCTCACAGCGGGCCAGCGGGTGGCGGACCTGGCCCGTACCTTCGGCCTGGCGGTGACGACCGAGCACGTGACCGCTGAGGGTGACATCGACCTGAACCGGCCTGGCCTGATCGTGATCTGCGGTCCCCGAATGTCGGCCGCGATGGCGAAGGCGTACGACACCGACCCGGTGATCCGCTGGGAACGCGACGGCACCTGGTGGGTCCTGCACGACACCGGGACTAGCACGGCGTACCGGTCCGGAGCCGATGGCGACCCGGCCCGCCCGCACGACGTGGCCTACCTGGGGCGGCTCGCCCGGCCGGACGGCAAGGGTTCGTTCCTGGCGATCGCCGGCATCCACCCGCAGGGGTCGCTCGGCGTGGCGCAGCTGCTGGTCACCGACATCAGCGCGCTGTGGGGGCAGGCTGCGGACGGCCGGTTCTCGGTGATCGTCCGCACCAGCTATGACCCTGAGACCCATGAGCCGGTCCGGACCGAGCTGGCCAGCCCGCTATACCGGCACGATCAGGGCTGAGCGCGGGAGCGGCCGGTCCGGGTAGTCCTGGCGACCGACCCTGCCACGCTGCCCTGGCCGAACGAGGACTTCGCCGCGGTCGCGCCTGGCGCGGCCGTGCTCCTGGACGGCGCGACCACGTTCCCGCGCGGCGCGGACACCGGCTGCGTGCACGGCGTCGCCTGGTACGCCGGCACCCTCGGTGCCACCCTCCTCGCCGCAATCACCGCCGAGCCGCGCGTCTCGCTCCGCGACGCCCTGGCCGGCGCGATCGGCGACGTGCGCGCCCGGCATGAGTGCAGCTGCGACCTGACCAGCCCGCTCACCCCCGCGGCCACGGTCTGCGCCATCCGCGCCAGCGGCTCGGGCATTGACTACCTCGCGCTGTCCGACTCTGCCATCGCTGCCGATCGCCGGGAGGGCGACCCGGTCATCGTGACAGCCGGCACCCGCCCGGCCGCGAGCGCCGAGCCGGATGCGGTCACAGCGGCCCGGACCGGAACGTGGCCCCGCGCTGGGCTGCGCGGCATCGCGCTGCTTAGTGACGGTGCCTTCCGCATCACCGACAGGTACGGTCTGCTTACCTGGCCCGCCGCTCTCGGCGTCATCCGCGATGACGGTCCGGCCGAGCTCATCCGCCAGGTCCGGGCCGCCGAGAACGCCGATCCGGACTGTGCGCGCTGGCCCCGCGCGAAGGCCCATGACGACGCCACGATCGTCTACTGGCAGCTCTCTGATTAGACCCCTAGACACACATCGGTCCAGACGTGCTACAGTCCTCCGCATAGTCCCCTAGACACCAGAACGGACTGACTCGTCGGACGGCGTGTCTAAGGGGATGGACAAGCTGGAGGATCGCATGGCACTAGGTGCTCATCGCATGCAGGGCAAGAATCCCGCGAGGCAGGACTCAACGTTAGGCAGCCCCGTGATGCTCGCTGCCTACCAGCGGGGGAGCGGCCCCGGCGACGATCACCTCTTGCCTACTGGCGGCCAGACGTTCTAGCGACATCCGCATAGCCATATGTTGGCAGCATGCGCCGGATGAAATGATCGGAATCACTAAATCCCGCCAGCTAGCTATCCTTGACATCGACGCTCGCGACAGCCTAGGTGCTTGCTGGGCAAGGGCAGAGCTAATGAAGCTGTAGGACGGCGAGGATTACTTCCTGCAAATCGACAGTCATCATCGGTTTGCGCATGACTGGGATATGAAGCTTGTCGAACAGTTTCGGCGATCGGAGAGCGCGCTACCTATAGTAACTACATATTGTCCGAACTATAATCCGAAAGAGCCAGGCGAACTTCTAGGTTCTCCGACCAAGATGATGTTGGACTCATTCGCTCCAGACGGCATACCACTCTTCCGCGCGGCATCGGTCGATGAAGAATGTCAGAAAGCTCGACGCCCCCAGCGAGCCAGATTTATCTCCGCCCATTTTCTCATTACAGTCGGCCGTTTTGTCGAAGACGTTCCGTACGATCCAAGGCTGTACTGCCATGGCGAAGAGATCACGCTCGCTGTTCGCGCCTACACGCGGGGGTACGAGTTCTTTCACCCATCTGAAGTAATAATGTGGCATCAATACTCGCGACACGGCCGGCCAAGACATTGGGATGATCACTCAGATGAGTCCGGCATCGACATCCCGTGGTGGCAACAACGCGATGCAGCTAGCCGTGCACTAGTCACCGGCTTCCTTCGCAACCCGACTATAGGGCCGCTACGCGTGCGGACCAAACCGCACCTTTGCGGAATATGAGACTTTTAGCGGAATCGACTTTCGGCATGCGATGGTGCAGGAATACACGCTCGCAGGAGGAGAGCCGCCCAACCCTGGAGATTCGCCCTGGCGCCAAAGTGCCAATAGCTGGATAGTCGAACTGTCCATTGACCGAGAATGCCTGCATCGCAGTATCCTTGTCTCGGCCGAAACCTGGGAGATCATCGTCGAAGACAGAATCCCATTTGCCTCGGGAAGTAATCGAAGCAATTCTATCGGATGACAGCCCTATTGTTGCGTTCCAGATAACGATAGATTCGAGCCGACGTCCCCGGAAGTGGTCGCTTCGCGTGCCTAACGCCCGGCGACTTCATCGGCGATTACTGATTTCGGGTGGTCCCCTTTTGCGCGGCTGCTCGCGCGGCGCGGATGCGGCCGCTGGGAAGTGATCATGCCGCTAGGCTGGCGATATCATCTTCTAGTTAGACTTCTATTACTAATAGTTACTACAACTGCCTATCGACAGGCCGTTCGGCGTGACTGGACGCTGTCGCTGTCGTTCCTGCTGGCCCGTTCGCGGCGGCTTGGGAACCAGCCGGCTCCCTTGCGCGCGTTGGCTGGTGGTGGTGGGTCACGTCTCGCCGAGTGGTGTAACTCCGGCGTTCCCCAGCTAACCGGGGTGGGCCTCCACCCGGACCCGGCCGGTATTACCTCGGCCGCGTGAAGATCGACTACACCGCGAACCGGCAGCAGGGCTGGCGGTATCAAAAAATTCCTTCGATGAGACGCACGGCTCGGGTCACCCCTTCCTCTGCTCCGACCTTTTGGGCCATGACCCTCGCTCGCTCGTGCATCCGGTAATCGTTTGTCGCAAGACAAATCGCAGTTGCAAGCCGATCCGCAGTCAGATGCTTCCG
>Ga0116214_1000387_pt1 | contig 18348 bp, 17 predicted proteins | sample Sb_taG_FD_88964 | JGI IMG/M metagenome (GOLD analysis project Ga0116214, IMG submission 88964) | Peat soil microbial communities from Weissenstadt, Germany - Sb_50d_1_NS metaG | ecosystem: Environmental > Terrestrial > Soil > Wetlands > Peat | place: Germany: Weissenstadt | collected 2010-09-21
GCCGAGGGAGCCGCAGCAGGGATCGAGGCCGACCCGAACGTGACCCGCCTGAAGTCGTCCGCGGACCTGGTGAAGGCGATCGAGGCGGCCGTGAGGTTCTACGAGAAGCCGCCCGCCACGGGGATGACGGTCGAGACCCCCTGGTCCGACATCTGGCTCAGCGCCGCCGACTGGGCCGAGGCGTACGAAGCACCAGAACCCGGTACTCCGCACAACGAGGCGCGCGACCAGATCTGGGAGGAGCTGCTCACGATCCTGACGGACAAGCACGACGGCGACGTCCCGGCGCACCTGCTCCGCCGGTCGCTGCAGCAGAACAGGGAGCTGATCACGGCCCTTAACCGGGCGTGGCCGCTGCTCTGGGCGGCTGACCTCGTCGGAGACCTGTGGTCGGTACCCGCCTACCTGCGGTTGTGCGCTCCCTGGCTCAACCCCGATGACGTTCAGCAGCTGCAGCGCGAGGACGCCCAGGCCTGGACGGTGTCCGATCTGCCGCTCCTGGACGCAGCACGGCAGCGGCTCGGCGACCCGGAGGCGTCACGACGTAAGCGTCGGCATAACGCGGCTGTCGCCATCGAACGCGAGCACATGGCCAGGGTCGTCGACGACCTGCTCGAGGCCGCGGACGACGAATACGGCGTAGGTCTGGTGACGATGCTGCGCGGCGAGGACTTCCAGGACGCTCTGGTCAATGAGGCCGCAATGCCCAGCACCGACCCGGACCTGCTCGCCGGCCCGTTCGCGCACATCGTCGTGGACGAGGCTCAGGAACTGACCGACGCAGAATGGCAGATGCTGCTGCTCCGCTGCCCGTCCCGGAGCTTCACCATCGTCGGGGACCGGACCCAGGCCAGGCACGGGTTCACGGAGTCGTGGCAGGAACGGCTCGAGCGGATCGGGCTCGACCAGATCAGCCTGGCATCCCTGAGCATCAACTACCGGACACCGGAAGAGGTCATGACCGAAGCCGAGCCCGTCATCCGGGCCGTGCTCCCGGACGCCAACGTGCCGACCTCCATCCGCAGCAGCGGCGTCCCCGTCGTCCACGGATCTGCCTCGGATCTAGGCTCGATCCTCGACACCTGGCTCGCCACGCATGCCGACGGGATCGCCTGCGTCATCGGCGACCCCGCATTCCGGGCGACGTCCCGCGTCCGGTCGCTGACCCCGGAACTGTCGAAGGGACTCGAGTTCGACCTGGTCGTCCTCATCGACCCAGAGGCATTCGGCACGGGCACCGAAGGAACGGTCGACCGCTACGTCGCCATGACCCGGGCGACCCAGCGGCTCGTCATCCTCACGAGCCGGCGGCCAGAAGATATCGGCATCGTCCCTCTACAACGGCACCCGGAGCCTTTTCGAGCAGGCAGGATTCAGCTACGTGCGGCCCAAGGGCAAGAGCCAGTGCGTGATGCGCAAAGTGGTCTCCTGACGCATGAGCAAACGCCCTGACCTCGCCGGCAACGGGCAGCGTGCGGAGTGCCGGTACGGGCTGCCATTCGCGAGCTGACCAGGGTGATCTCGGCGTCTCTGGCCAGCCGTGTGCGCTCGTGGTACCAGTGTGGGCGGGCCTGGTGGCGGCGGTGCTAGTCCAGCCACTGGCAGGCGTGGCCGGGGCGGGCAGGACGTGCGCGATATGCTGGCGCGGGTGATAGGCGCGCTTGAACTCTGATTGCGGCTGTCCGGACTGACGCAGGGGAACACGATGCCCTACACGCCCTACACCTATACGAGTCCGGATGATCCCGCCAGGGAAGATGAGGGCTTGTTCGGCCCCGGGTCGGTGACCTGGCGTGTTATGAACAGCCGGATCATGTGGGTTGCGATTGTCCGCGCACTGTACCTGCAGGCATTACATCCGCGGGTGATACGCGGCACGTTGCAGAACGCCGCCACCATCACACAGCCAGTGGACGCCTGGGCCAGGCTGAGGCGGACCAGGAAGTTCATCGAAACGCGCACTTTCGGGACGATGGCCGAGGCAGAACGTGCGGGACGCCGCGTGCGCAAGATTCACGAGTCGCTCACCGGAACCGACCCCGACGGCACACGGTACCGGGTGGACGAGCCCGAGTTGCTGCTGTGGGTGCATTGCGGCGAGGTCGCCTCCTGCGCCGACGTTGCCCGGCGCAGCCGACTGCCGTTCTCCGCCGCGGATCTCGATGCCTTCGTGGACGAGCAGCGCGCAAGCGCGGAGCTGATAGGCGTCGACCGCGCGGCGGCGCCCGCTTCCATGGCCGAGCTCGCCGCCTACTACGAGGAGATCAGGCCGAGGTTGTACGCGTGCGACGAGGCGAGACAAGCGCTCCGGCTGACCTTCCATCCTCCGGTGCCCGACGGCAACCGCGTGCTGAAGCTAGGGCTGCCGCCGGTTAGCGCCCTGGCGTTCTCAACCCTGCCGCGCTGGGCGCGGCAGATGTATGGCAGGCCGAGCGGTCCGCTGAGCGACATGGCGGCGACCGCTGGGCTTCGGGCCGCGCGCCTGGCGTTTAGTCAGCAGCGGCTGTTCCTGGGTGCCATGCGGGCAATACACCGCGCCGAATCGGCAGGCGAAAGAGGCTCCTAGTGCGGCAGGCACCATTTGGGCGTTGACCTGCGGCAGAGAGCGGATCAGGGCAAGGTAATCTCCTCAGGCACGCCGCCAGGGACCAGCTCGCACAGCACCGCGTCGAGCCGGCACCCGATCTGGTTCTTGGCCCGGCCCAGATCCCGGTGCCGCCGGGACCACACCCGCAGCACCGCTGCGTGGTCATCAGCGCTCACCGGGCGGCGGGCCGGCGAGCGCAGCGCCGCGACCGCCACTGACAGGGCATCCTTCGGGTCATTCTTGTTACTCGCCCCGGTCGCCAGCAGCCGCGCCCGGGCGCCGAGCTTGGGCTGGATGTCCACCACCCGCTCACCAGCCGCGACGAGCTGCTCGTGAGCCGGGATCCGCTCTGGGTTGTCCCGTTCGGGATTGATGTCGGCGGGGGTGCTCCTGGCCGGGTCGGGTGTTGGGCATCGAGTGTGAGGACATCGCGGGGTTGCCTGCTGCGGTGCCGGGTGGCAGCCCGGCGGTTACTGGGTGGGGGTTGCCAGGTTGTGCTGGTAGGCGTAGCGGACGGCCTGGGCGCGGTCGCGGGCGCCGGTTTTGGCGAAGATCCGGTTGATATGGGTTTTGACGGTGGCGTGGCTGAGGTAGAGGCGCTGGGCGATGTCGGTGTTGCTCAGGCCGGAGGCCAGGAGGGTGAGCACTTCGGCTTCGCGCGCGGTGAGCCCGTCGGGCGGTGTGCGGCCTGGGCCGGCTGGGTCTGCGGTGGCGGGCTGGCTGATGACCGCGGCCACGAGCCGTTCCTGGACGGCGGGGTCGAGATGGGTCTGGCCGGCGTGGACCGCGCGGATCGCGGTCTCGATCTGCTCGGCGCTGGCGTCCTTGGTGAGGTAGCCCCGTGCGCCTGCCCGCAGCGCGGGGATTATCGCGTCCTCTTCGGCGTAGGTGGTCAGTACCAGCACCCGGGCGGCAGGCAGCGTGCGGCTTAGTTCGGCGGTCGCGGCGATGCCGTCGGTGCCCGGCATCCGCAGGTCCATCAGGATCACGTCGGGGTGGTGAGCCTGGGCCAGCCGCACGGCCTCGGCTCCGTCGCAGGCGGTGCCGACGACGTCGACGCCGTCGATGAGCCCGGCCAGTAGGCTCAGCCCGTCGCGGACGACCCGCTGGTCGTCGGCGATCAGGACCCGGATCGGGCCCGGCCTCGGTGGGGCTGTCATGCAGGCACCTCCAGCTCGACCAGCCACCCGCCGACGGTCGGCCCGGCCCGCGCGGTGCCGCCGGCCCGCTCGGCTCGCTCGCGCATCGCCGCCAGGCCGTGCCCGCCGCCGGCATCGGCGAGCACGGCGGGCCGGGGCGCAGCGGCCGGGCTGGTACCGGCCCCGGGGCGGCAGGCGCGGTCTTCGACGGTGAGCAGGATGCGGTGCGCCTGGTAGCTGACAGTGACGGCGGTGGCCGCACCGGGCGCGTAACGGGCGATATTGGTCAGCGCTTCCTGGGCGCCGCGGAACAGCGCCAGGCTCGCGTCGGCGGGCAGCGGCCGGCGCGTGCCGTCGATCCGCAGGGTCGCGCCGGTCCCGGTATCGCGGCGGAAATCCTCGACCAGAGCGTCCAGCTGGTCCAGGGTGGGCAGCCGGTCACCGCGTAGCGCCCCGACGGCTTGCCGTGCGTCAGCGAGCCCGGCTCTGGCCAGTTCGGCTGACCGCTCGATCACGGCGCGCAGGTCAGCGTTGACCGGTTCTCGCCCGGCGAGCTTGCGCGCGCCCTGAAGCTGGATCGCCAGTGCGGACAGCGAGTGGGCCAGCACGTCATGCAGCTCGCCGGCGATGCGGCTGCGTTCGGCGAGAGCGGCCGCGGCCGCCTGCGCGTCGCGGGCGTCCTGGAGCTGGGCCAGGAGCATCTCGGTGCGGTCCTGGTCCTCCCGGCCGCGGCGGATGAACTGGCCGGTGACCGCGAGCAGCAGGCACACGAGTATCGCGGTGATGGCCGACTGGGCCGCGGGGTGCTCGGTCAGGCCGGCCGTCACGGCGAGGGCGGCAGTGATCGCTCCCGCGGTGGTGGCAGCCTGGGCGGGTGGTAGTCGGACCGCGGCGATCCAGACTCCCATCGGCGCCGCCAGGTCAACCGGCCCATGCGGCTGCAACACGGCCAGCGCTACCCCGGCCCCGCCGATCAGCCCGATCACGACGGCCTGCGCGGCCAGGCCGCGCCGCGCCCAGCGGACAGTGATCGCAGTCGCGACCGCCGCGGCGTAGACCGCCAGGGCGAGTGAGACGCCCAACCGGGCACCGGCCAGGCCCGGCGCGGGATTGGCCTGCGCGCTCCCCGTCACCACGATCGCGATGAATACCCAGCCCAGCGGCCGCAGCGCCTGCCGCTGGCGGTCACCGCGCTCGCGGGCGTCAGATCGCGCCCGGGCCACCCGTTCCGACGCAGGCCCGCCACCCCCGGCAGCAGGAGCAGGCGGCGCGGGCCGCGGCGCGGCAGGAACAAGGCCCGCCGCGCCCAGCCGTGTCCTCATGGACACAGTCTGGCTCGCGGCGGGCCGGGACGGAAGTTCAGGCACGAGCGCGGGCCGGGACGGGCGCCCGGGCAGCAGCCGGGGCCGCGGCCAGCCGGCCGCGCAGGTAGACCACGGCCAGCCGGGTGAGCACGTCGGCCAGCGCCATCATCACCAGCGCCGCCACCCAGGCATCGGAGCCGGTGATCTGGTGCGCGACGCTGAACCGCCCAATCGCCGGCCCGGCGCCGTGGGTGGCCGCGAACGCAAACGCCATCCGGGCACCCACGCCGCCGATCCACATGCCGGCCGCCACGGCGCCCGCGCGGCCCAGCGCCCGGCCATCAGCACCGCGGCGCACATGGGTCGCCAGGCCGCCTACCGCGCCCATCGCAGCGCCAGCCGACACCCCGGCCAGCTCGAGCGCGATGTCGTTGCCGCCGCCAGGCACCGAGTGCAGGAAGAACACAGCCGCCGCGGCCACGGCCAGCACCGGGACAGCCAGGGCACGCAGATCCAGCTGGTGCTCACGGATCTGGCGGACGACCATCAGGACGAGGATTGCGTTGATCACATACATGTTTATGCTCATGCCGTCACAGTGCCGCCCACCACCCATCCCCAGCGTCAGCCCACGGGTGGGAGTCCAGGTTGACACCCATCTCCACCCCCCAGATGACCCAGGCCCGTTGCTCGCACATCCCGTGCGTCGCGAACACCGCAGCGACAGCGTCAAGAGCCGATCACGGACAGCGATAGCCCTGCGAGTCGCTGCCACTGGCCCACCATCGCCTGCCTGTGCGCGGCCAGGCGAGCACTCCCGCATTCCCGGCCAGCAACACAACGCCGGCTCCCCGGACACGCTCGACCGCAACTCCCCGGGCCCCTCCGACCGCCGCATCAGAGACCATTGGGACTGCCCCCGCCGCCCGGAACCCGTGATAGCAACGATGCCCCTCATCACCATCGCGGGAAAGCACATCCGCACACAACTGCCAGACAGCACCCCGACGGCCAGCACAGCGATGCCACGCCATCGAGCCGTGGGCCGGAACGAGGCTTGCGGGCGATCGGTTCGCTGAGCATCGCACCGGGGAGGTCATCCGCCTGGACACCTCCGCTGGCGGTCGGGATGCTGGCGGCCGTCGGCGTACGGTTCGCCGACGACGACGAGTTCCTCGGGCACCTGGAAGCCCTCGACAATGAGCCAGACGGGTGAGGTGCCAGACCACCGCAGGATTCGACACCGCACTAGCCAAGCTCCCCCGAGAACACCGCAAGATGTTCGTCGACGCCGTCCGCACTCACCTGATCCCAGCGCTGGCAGCCGGGGCACACCGCGGCGAGGCACCATGGCCGAAACGTCTCCGCGTACACAAGATCGGCGAGGACCATTCGCTGACCTGGAGCTTCTCTGCGTTGGTCTCCCAGGCCAGGCGCATGGCATGGATTTCTGAGGGTGTGGGCTGGTCAGGGCGAGGCTGCTGAAATCGTGCGGCGATCAGGACGTGCCTGAGCTTGGCGATCATGTCGGCGGTGGAGGGCTCGGTCTTGGTCCGGTACCAGGGGGCGTCGAGGCGGCGGGCGGTGACGTCACCGGGGTGATACCCGGCTGTGGCGTACCAGATGATCGCCAGGGTCTGGCAGATCAGCGTGAAGGAGGGCTTCGGTCATGCGGCGGGCCAGCCACAGCCGGGAGGCGGAATTGGTGCCCTTGACGACCAGCCGGAACATGACCGGCAGGCACACCGGCCGGGAGCAGAACGGCAGCGTCATGACGATCCCGGCGATCACCCAGTTATTGCCGTACCCGGTCTTGCGCGGTCCCTTCGCTGACCCGTCGTGGAACCACGAGGCTGCCCACCTTCTTCCCGCAGCGCCGGAACAGCGTGTCATCGATCGCCACCGTCACCGGGTCCCCCGCGCCGGCCAGCAGGGACACAGCCAGGCGGGCGAGAGCGAGGCCGAGATCATCAGGGCTCCACCGGGCACGGGCGAAGAAATAGTGCGCGCGGTGATGCGCCCATGTCCGCGACAGTCCCGCCCCGGTCAGCATCCCGCACACCGTCCGCCGCCCCGTCTGAGCCCGGAACCCGCAGGCCAGCGCGCAGAACGTGCGGAATGACGGCGCGGTGAAGCATGGCGCGAAGACGGCCAGCAGCGCGGGCAGCGAAGCAGGTAGGGTCACATCCGGGAGCATCGGCGGGATTCCGTTCACAAGGCGGTCTCATAAGCACCGCCGATGCTCCCTTCTTCACCCGGTAAGGCGATCAATATAAGTGCTGCAGCAGCTCACGCCGCGTGTCGCCGCTGCCCTGACTCGCGGCAGCCCCGGCACCCCTGCGCTCGTCGCCGCGGCGCTGCCGCCGGCACGGGATGCCTGGCCAACCGCATCCGCAAAAAGGCGAAAGTCGAGTGGTCAGCAGCCACTCGATACTCAGTGCTGACGGCATCTCCGGAAGCGCGAGGCAAGCCCGAGCCAGAATGAGTTCGGCCCCCTGATGGTTGCCCGGCCGGCCTTTCCACCTGGGGACGGCGAGTCCTCCGGAACATCGAACTCGGCATAGCGAGTGCCGGATGCGGCCTGGCGCATGTACGCCTCAGGATCAGGCGGGGATGCGACATTGGTGACGCCGCCAGCGCCTTCCTGCACCATGCCAGTATCGGTCATAGCTTCATGATCCGCCGGTGACATCCACCGCCCGACACCGGTCAAGTACCACAGCCGTGCGTCCTGGAGGCTGTCAAATCAGCCCGCCAGGGGCGGACTCCAGCCCCGCCCGAAGGCGATCACCTCGGCCTCAGCGATCAGCCGGTCGACGCCGGGCTCGTACGCGTCAGCGAAGTGTGGGAGCTTCACGATGACCCGGCCAGCAATGCCTGGCTCTGGGCATAGCCAGGGCGCCGACCAGGTCGTGAGGCCGAGCCGGGCAGCCCCGCCCGCGAGAGGCATCCGGCGTCACCGGGCAGCAGGCCCGCTGAACTGGACCCGGCCTCGATCGTGCGGCGGCCTGCTGCCGGGTAAATCGGCCAGCATCCGCAGGCCCGGTGGTGCGTCGCCAGCGCGCTGTTCTCATAGGGCCCCGGCGAGCTGTGCATCGAGTTGCCCGAGCACTGCGGGCCAGCCGCGCAGATGCCGGTCAGCGTCTGCCTGGTTGGAGAACCCGGAGTGAGTCAGCTGGAGGCGGGCATGGCCACGCAGTCACCGGCACCCGGGAGGCTTCCCCGACCGGATCCACCCGGACCAGACCCGCGCGTTCGCGGTCGAACGCGAGATGGCCGCCGATCGTGCATGCCGCCGTGGTGGCGCGGTCGAGTTTGACATCGGACATGGTCCTAGTCATAGTAGTTCTATCGTGGTGCGCGGGGCCAAAGGGCCGCGCCGCCTTCGGACCTGGAGGTGAGTCCGGTGATCGCCCCGCCCAGCCATGACACTGGCCGCAGGCTGGCCCCTCCCGTAGGCAGCGGCGGAGTCGCCCGTGCGGCCAGCCGGTCAGGGCCCTCGGCGGCTGATGACGGTCAGGTCCGGGTGCTCTTCGCCGAGGCCAGGCGCAGGCGGCTGCGGATCAGGCTGGCGGCCGGCGTCGCCGTTGTCGCGGTGGCCGTCGTTGCGGTGGCGCTTGGCCTGGCATGGCCGCCGCTCCCGCACAGCCGCGACGGCGCCGCCGCGCCTGCGGGCAGCTCCGGCACGGCGCACGCCACCGGGCTGCCGCTGCTGGTCTGGGTGGACGCCAGCGGCCGCGTGGTCCTGGGGAACCTGGCCACATCCACCAAGCGTGTGGTGGCCGAGGCCGACGCCGACCCTTCCGCGCCACTCGTCCCGTTCGGCGGGCATATTTACTGGGTCAAGCAAAGCGGAGGCCAGGTGGACGGGGCGTTCTGGCCGCGGACGATCGAGGAACTGAATCCTGCGACGGGCAAGAGCACCGACATCGGCCCCGGCGAGTTCATCTTCCCGTCTGCCGACGGGCGGCGCCTGTACCTCTCGCAGACCGACACCACGCTGGCAGAGTTGCCAGCGGGCGCCCTGGGCCAGCCGACCCAGCTGGCCTTGCCGGCAGGCTGGTACCTGCCCGGCGGGTTCAGCGTCGCGGTGGCGAACGGGATCGTGGTGCAGTCCAACGACACCCGGGCGCTCACGCACCCGGCGGACCTGGCCGTGTGGAACCCGCAGACCGGGGCCCTGACGGTGATCGGCCGCGCCATCGGCAACGCCGTCGGCAACCTCATCGGTGCCTATACGCCGCCGCGAGCGGGCTACAGCCTCCTGGCCTGGATCCCGGCCAGCTGCCGGTTCCCGTCCTGCCCCATCACGATCACCAACACCGCCACGCGGTCTAGCCGCACGCTGCGCAGCCCATTGGGGTACGGCTTCGTGCTCGGCGGCGCGTTCTCGCCGGACGGCCGCCAGCTTGCCGTCTTTGCCAGCATCAGTCCGCAGCCGGGCGGCCAGACAGCGGAACTGGCTATCGTCAGCACGGCCACCGGTACGGCCCGCCTCGTCCCCACGGTTCGCATGACAGTCGGCGAGGACGCCGCCTGGGTGCGATGGCTGCCCCACGGCACCTGGCTTATCGTCCAGGCCAGCCGCGACTACCTGGTTACCGCCGCCACCCTCACGGCCCGGCCGTTCCGCTTCACCGGCAGCGGCCAGGACATCAACTTCTCAGCCGAGCTCATCCCGCTGCGCGGCTAACGGCAGCCAGGGTCATTGGCGGGCTGGCATCAGGAGGCGCATCTCATGCGGGACGCGTCCGATATTACGCAATTGCCGGTGGATTACCCACTCTGGCTGTTAGTGCTAGTTGCGATGTATTATCAACTTGCACCGGGCTATATTGAGGCATTCTGTTATGGTCGGAGGCCGGCGGGGGGCAGTCAGCGGCCAAGGCTCGGATGAGATACCTCAGCCCGTGCGTGAATTTGACGAGTTCCTGAACTTGGTGGCCCCAGACGACGGTAGAAGCTCTCCGGCACCACGAAAACGTTCCTTCAATTGCCATGTCCAAGGTTCTGGGCGCTGCGGTGGGATCGCAGGTGGCGCCGGGAGGATGCCGCCGGGTCCGCGGGAAGGACTAAGTCCACCTCCGAATGAGCATGCACGTGTGGCTGTGGCCTCTTCCTCGGCCTGAGCAGCGGACCGCAGGCGAAGGAGGGAGACGCCATGTCCGATTCACTTCCTGGGCGCCCTGATCTCGACCAGCTGCGCCGCCGGGCCAAGGAACTGCGCGACGCAGCCCGACGGGGGGATGCCGCAGCTTGGGAGCGGTTCGCCCGCCATCATCCATCGGCACGCCAAGACGCGGTCAGTTTGGCTGCCGCCCAGCTGGTCATCGCTCGCGAGCTGGGCTTCTCGAGCTGGCCCAGGCTCAAAGCCGCCATCGACGCCGGCGCGGTCTCCCGCCGAGAGGTGTCCGCGTTCGTGACCGCCTCGGTAGAGGGCCGTTTGTGGCGGGCCAGCGACATCTTCCGTGCCGATCCGAGCATCGCGAGCCGCAGCCTGCTCACCGCGGCGGTGCTCGGCGACGCCGAGGCGGTACGTGAGATGCTCGCCGCCGACCCCGCTGCCGCGGTGGCCATCGACGACGAGCGCGGCTGGCCGCCGCTGCTGTACGCCTGCTACTCCCGGTGGCATCAGATCGACCCCAACCGGGCGCCCGGGATGGCCGAGGTGGCCCGCATCCTGCTCGACGCCAGTGCCAGCCCGAACACCAACGACGGCGGCCGCCCCCGGTACCGGTCGGCCCTGAGGGGATCGGTGGAAGTCAACAATCCCGACATCACCCGGGTGCTGCTCGACGCCGGCGCCAACCCCGACCCTGGCCAGCCCATCGCTGAGGCCGCCGGACATCGCGACCTCCGATGCCTCCAGCTGCTGCTCGCCCACGGCGCACGGGTGGCCGGAACCTGGGCCATCGGCGCCGCCATCTACGCCGACGATCCCGTTGCGATGTCGATGCTCCTCGACGCCCTCGAAGCGGGCGGGGGCGGGGCGGCGGACAAAGCGACCGAAGCGTTGCCGGACGCCGCCGCCGACGCCTCTCTGCCCGTCGTCGTCGCCCTCCTCGACGCCGGAGCGGACCCGCAGGCCACGGACTCAGACGGCGTCTCGGCGCTACGCCACGCAGTCCGGGCCGGAAAGGACGACACCGCGGCACGGTTGAAAGCCCTCGGCGCCGCCGATGACGGCACCGACGTCGATCGGTTCGTCGGCGCCTGCCTCAACGCCGGCCGCCATGCGGCCGAGCAGCTTCTCGCCGACCACCCTGACCTGCAAGACCGGCTGACCGATCAGGACCGGGCCGTGATCTTCGACGCCGCCGCCTCCCGCCCGGCCGAGACGGTCGCCCTCATGCTCGAATTCGGCTTCTCCCCCCATGCTCGCGACGGCTCCGGCGAGCAGCCCCTGCACACCGCCGCCTACCACGGGAACGCAGCGGTGGTCCGGCTGCTACTCGACGCCGGGGCCGACGTCGACGCCCGCGACGCCAGGTTCGACGGCACCCCGTTGGCCTTCGCTACCGTCGGCAGTGGCGAGCGGGCCGGCACACCGGGCGACTGGATCGAGACCGTGAGACTGCTCATAGACGCCGGCGCCTCCCGACAGGATGTGTGGATCTCAGAGAAACCACCCAGCGAGGAGGTCATAGACCTCCTACAGCGCTACGGCATCAACCCCGACGAACCAGCCGAGCAACAACCAGACGACCAGACCGAGCTGCCCGGCGCGGTCGGCACCGGTGTCATGGCCGACATCGCCCGACACCTCGAAACCGCCTATCGCGACCTCGACCTCGACCTGATCGGGTCGCTCCTGCACCCCCAGGTCCGCTGGACTGGAGTCTGCAGCAACAGCGCGCAGGTCATCGACTGGTATCGCGGCGTCCTCGCCGACGGAACCATGCCCACCGTGCAAAGCGTAGAAGTCGACCGCGACGCCGTGGTGCTCCGGCTCACCCTCACCCGCCAAGCCGAAGGCGCCCGACCCGCGCCACCACAGCAGCTCTACCAGGTCTTCACCGTCGACGGCGCGCAAATCGTCGACATCCGAGGCTACCCCGACCGCCACAGCGCACTCACCCGCACCTGAAGAAACCGCACGAATCAGGAGACCCAGGCAGGCTTAGGCGTGCGAACAACCAATGCCGGCGGTGCCAACACGCCGCACCCCGGCATTAGTGACCTGACGAACCCCGAACGCCCACGATATCGGCTGGTGCGCCTCCAGCCCGAGCAACTCTGAGAGACCGCTGATCGGGCGTACGTCGAGCCGGCGATCTCTATCGAAGGTCCAGCGGACAGTGCCCACGTCGAGAGCGAGGAGGACGAATGGCGATCTTTGATCGAAGGCAAGGGCATGTGGGTGTTCCTGGTCAAACGCGGCCTCGGCGCTGGAAGCGAGCTGCAGCTGTCCTGGCACGAGGCCGACGCTATCGATGCGGCGCGCGAACGCGAGTCATCGTCGATCGTTGGGTTAGAACAGTTTTGCGATGAAGCGGTAGCCGCGGCCGTGGACGGTCTGGATCATCTCCTGGCGGCGACCGTCGTCGCCAATCGCCGCTCGTGCGGATCGGATGCGGCTGCTGAGTACGGATTCGCTGACGTAACGGCTGCCCCAGATCTCGTCAAGCAGCCGTTGTTTGGTGACGAGCCGCCCGCACTCAGAGACGAGAAGCTTGAGTACGTCGAACACTTGCGGCTCGATTGAGACGAGCTGGTCACCGCGGCGTAGCTCGAACGCGTCGGCGTCGAGCACGATGTCGGCAAAGGCGTACCGCGGTCTGTTCGGGGTCTCGGCAACGATCGTGTGGACGTCAGATGCGGTCGGTTCGCGTTGAGTTGACACCTTCGATATCGACCAGGTTTCGCCGAGCGCAGCCACGTTGCAGTTGCCGATCGGGACGAAGCGGGCTTCGTTGCGCGGCCCGAGGTCGGCGACTGTGCTCGTGACGATGATCTGGCTCGGGGCCGCTGCGGTCGCCACGGCGGCGGCTACGGCTACGGCCGGTCCGGAGATCCCGACCCCGGACAGCTCGATCTCGCCGACGTGGATCCCGCATCGTGGAGTGAGCCCTGCTTGGGTTGCGAGCCGCCGGGCGTGGATCGCTACCTCAAGCGCGGGCCCCGGCAAGCCGAAGCAGGCAATGAGCTGGCGATCGTCGACCTCGATCAGCTTGCCGCCCTCGCTGTCGACTTCGTGGCGTATCGCGGCCGTCCACTTCTTTGAGGGCTCGGTGGGCGGAGCTGTCACCGCCACCGCTTGATCGGGTTCCGTCGAAGGTCAGCCAGCTGATTGCTGCGAGGTGCCGTTGTGCCTCGACGGTTGTGGGGCCACCGTCGAGGAACCGGTTGATGAGCTTCAGCATCGAGCCGGAGTCCTCGCCCCAGGGGATGTGCGCGTCGCCGTCGAGCCGGTGGAATTCGGCTCCTTTGACCCTGCGGGCCACCTCTTCTCCGAGGTGGGTCTCGACGACGTGGTCGCCCCGGCGGTGCACGACCAGCACGGGGAGGTCGAGATCGTCGACATACGGGGTGGCGTCCAAATCGAAGGTGAGCCCGAGCAGATCGGCGGCGGTGTCGGCGGTCGCCGTGTGCCGTTGGGACTCGGTGTAGTACCGCGCGGCGGCGGCTGACGCGCCGGGTCTGAAGACGCTGGTCAGTGTGCGCGATCCGAGGCCCCAGTTCGCGCGAACGAGCTCGATGATGGCGTGACGAGTCGCTTCGTCGGTGATGTCCGCGCCGTCGAGGTAGCTGGCGATCAGCACGAGCTTGCGCACTCGTGCTGGGAAGGCGGCCGTGTAGCGGATCGAGGTGGGTGCCCCGCAGGAGATGCCGACGAGGTCGATCGGGTCGTCAGCGATCGTGCCGATCACCGTCGACAGGAATCCGACCTCGGTCTCGAGATCGAGCGGTCGTCGAGTGCGACTACTCAGCCCTACGCCGACTCGGTCGTAGCGCACGACCCGGTGCCTGGCGGCGAGCGACTCGATGAAGGAACGGAATTCGGGATCGTCCCAATCGCGTTCCAGATGGCTCGTCCACCACGCCGCTAGCACGAGCGGCGGGCCGTCGCCGACCTCTGCATAGGCGATCCGCTCGCCCGTGGCGGTCGACACCTGCGAGATCGACTGCTTCACCGCCTTGAATGGTATCAGAACATCGATCTACACGAACTCTGCAGACAACCTTCAGGTCGCCTTGACGACTTGTGCGCCCCGGGCTGACACGGTGAACCCACGAACCGCCAATCCGGACGAACGCGCCCCGAGCGGAGGTACCCATGACCGACAACCTCATCGAGACCGACTACCTCGTGGTCGGGGCGGGGGCCGCGGGGATGGCCTTCACCGACTCCCTGCTGACCGACTCGGATGCAGACATCGTGATCGTGGACCGTCGGCATCGTCCGGGCGGGCACTGGAACGACGCCTACCCGTTCGTTCGGCTGCACCAACCGTCGGCCTATTACGGCGTCAACTCGGTCACGCTCGGCGAGGACAGGATCGACACATTCGGCATCAACGCCGGGATGTACGAGCGGGCGACCGGCCCCGAGATCGTCGCCTACTTCGATCGCGTGATGAACGATCGGTTCGTGCCGTCGGGCCGGGTGCGCTTCTTGGCGATGACCGACTACCTCGGTCGCCACGGCGCCGACCACCGGGTCGAATCGATCGTGACCGGCGAGCAGTGCACGGTGAAGATCCGGAAGAAGCTCGTCGACGCGACGTTCCTCGAAGCGTCGGTGCCATCGCGCCGCCGACCGTCGTTCCAGGTCGATCCCGATGCTCGGCTCATCCCTGTTAACGGGTTGACCGAGCTGAGCGACGCTGCATCCGGCTACACGATCATTGGTGCGGGCAAGACCGCCATGGACGCTTGCTCGTGGTTGCTCGACATCGGCCTCCCGGCGGACGCGATCCGTTGGATCCGACCCCGCGACTCGTGGCTTCTTAACCGCAAGTACCAGCAGCCGATCAGCCTCGTGCCGTGGCTGATCGAGGGCGTTTCGCTCCAACAGGCTGCCGCAGCCGAAGCCGACAGCCTCCAAGACTTGTTCCGGCGCCTCGAAGACAGCAGCCAGCTCCTTCGCATCGACCCATCCGTCGAACCGACCATGTACCGGTGTGCGACGATCAGCACCGCCGAGCTCGATGCGTTGCGCGCCATCGAGAACGTCGTTCGACTGGGTCACGTCACCCACATCGGCACATCGCAGATCACGCTCGACGAGGGATCGATCAAGACTGATCCGCGCCAAGTGCACGTCGATTGCACGGCAACCGGCCTTCCGGCTCCGCCACCGCGTCCCATGTTCGAGCCGGACCGGATCACGGTGCAGTGCATGCGCATGTGCCAGCCGATGTTCAACACGGCGCTCATCGCCTACGTCGAAGCGACCCGCGACAACGACGACACGAAGAACGCCCTGTGCCCGCCCAACCCATATCCGAGCACCGCGACCGACTGGATCACGGTCCAACTCATCGCGCAGGCCGCCGAGGCGTCGTGGCTCTCGGTCCCCGACATCGAGGAGTGGAAGGCTCGTTCGCGGCTCAATGCGGCAAGAGGAATGCACGACTACGGTGCGGACCCGCGCATGCAATCAGCGATCACACGATTGCTCGAGAACATGGGGGAATCGATGACCAACCTGACCCGACTGGCGAAAGCCCATCCTCACCACAGCTCGCCGTTCGTGCCCAGCCCGATCGCCGTGCCCTCGTGACGCGCGACCATATCCGACGCCACGTCGCGTCCGATGAGGCGCTCGCCGCCGCACTCGCATCCTGGGGTGGGTACGACAACGACAACCCGTTCCCCGTGTTCGCCGCGGCCCGCGAACGGGGACCGGTCCACGAAGTCACTCTCGTCGACGGCCACAAGGCCTGGCTCATCGTGGGCTACCGCGAAGCGAAGTCTGCGCTCATGGACCCGCGCTTCTCAAAGAACATGCAAGCGGCTTTCGAGCTCGGCGACGACGTCGCCGCCGAAGGCCTCCCCGGCCCCGCGTTCGCCAAGCACATGCTCGCCGTCGATCCGCCGGATCACACGCGCCTGCGCCGACTGGTTTCGAACGAGTTCACGCCGCGACGCGTCGAGTCGTTGCGGCCCCACATCGAGCGGATCGTCGGTGAGCTGCTGGACTGCATCGACGTGCGCGACCCCACGCACCGGTCGATCTCATCGAGGCTCTCGCGTTCCCGTTGCCGTTCACCGTCATCTGCGAGCTGCTCGGCGTGCCAGACGACGTCCGACCTGCACTCGGCGAGAGTTTCGTCGGGCTGCTGTCGCCCATCACCAGCGACCACCAGTGGGCAGCGGCGAAGCAATGCTCCGACCATGTCATCGCCATGCTCGAGACGCTCGTCGCGGACAAGCAGGCACAACGGGACGGTGCGCTGATCAGTGCACTGATCGATGCGCGCGACGGCGACTGCCACCTCGATCAGCAAGAGCTGCTCTCGACGATCTTCCAGCTCATCGTCGCCGGGCACGACACGGTGAGCAGCACGATCGGCAACGGAGCCCTCGCACTGCTCACCCATCCCGACGAGCTGACGGCGCTAATGGTCGATTCCTCCCGGTTGCCCGACGTGATAGAAGAGCTCTTGCGCTTCGACCCGCCTGCACCGCATGCAACCTTCCGGTTCGCAACCGAAGACGTCGACATCAGCGGCGTGACCATCCCGAAGGGCGCGCAAGTCCTCGTGTCCCTCGGCGCCGCCAACCGCGACGAGGTCGCGTTCACTCACCCCGACGTGTTCGACATCCGCCGAGACGAGGCGCGGCATCTCGCCTTCGGCCACGGCCCGCACTACTGCCTCGCGCGTCGCTCGCCAGACTCGAGACCTCCATCGCGTTCGAGGCACTGTTCCGCCGATTCCCCGCACTCACACTCGCAGCTCCCGTCGAATCGTTGCATTAGTCCCACGGCGTCCTCCGCGGACTGTCGACTCTCCCGGTTGAGCAGCAGACCCGATACCTAAGATGACTCGCGGCACGTGGACGAGGTTGTTGACGCGATTCTCGATGGGTCGGGTGTCGGAGTCGAGGCCACTGACGCGGCTTGGCCTCGTATCCCGTTCGCCCAGATGACGCTCTCGTCATGCCGCATCGCGCGGTCGGCCCAGTCTCGCTAGGGCTTGGGGTTCTGCCGCCGCAGCACCGTGATCTCCTGGCGGAGCACCAGCAGCTCGGCGTCCTTGGACGCCGGGGAACGCGCGAGCAGCAGCATCCAGCCGGTCAGTTCCAGGTGGCGACGTCCCCTCTCCTGGTCAAGAGGGTCGCCGTAGTACCCGGAGAGGAGGTCCCACCCGACTTCCGTCAGGCGGTGCCGCTCCCGCTCGTGCCACCGAGACGGCTGCTGGTGCGGGCGACAACGACCGTAGTGCAATGTGTGCTTGCCGGTCGATCTCTGATGCCACTGTCGTAATCTTCAACCGAAGACGCGCCGGGAGACGCGCCGGCCCGGCATGAGTCGAGGAGCTCCAGTGTCCGCTTCGCAGATCCGGGTGGGAGCAGGAGAGACCGACGATCGTTTGCCGCTGCTCGCTGCGCGCCAGGGCCGGGCCGCTGTGCCCGTGCGGGCAGGAGCTCGGCTCGCGTGGTGGCGACGTCTATGCCCCTCCTCGTTTGTCCTGGCCGGAATAACGGTCCTAGTCCTCTGGGTCGCTGTCGCCGGGCTGCTCAGGCAAGGCCGCCTCGAAACTGTGCTCTCAGCCGGGCGGGCAGAGCTCGCCGCTCCGCTTCTTGTGGCGCTCGTTGTCGCGGCCGGGATCTGCGAGCGGATCTGGCCAGCGGAGCGCCGTCCGGTCCTGGCACGCGGCCACGTTCAGGATGCGTGCTTCGTGGCCCTGCACGCCATCATCGTGATCCCGCTGATGACGTTGCTCAGTGTCGGGGCGGCGGCGCTGATCGGCAGTTACGCGCGCTGGATCGAGCTGCGGCCGGCGGAGCACTGGCCCGGCTGGCTGCTCATCCCGCTCACCGTCGCGGCCATGGATGGAGCCAACTGGCTGGCCCACTACGCCGATCACCGGCTCGGTGCCCTGTGGCGCTTTCATGCCCTTCATCACAGCCAGGAGGAGCTGAGTGTCCTGACGTCATTCCGTGCGCACCCGCTCATGCATACGACGGGGTTTCTGCTGGCGACCGTCCCGGTCGTGGCCCTGATGCCGGCCCGTCCGATAGCCCCGGTGCTGATCACGATCTACGTCTGCATCGGGACTCTCCAGCACGCCAATCTCCGGTGGACCTTCGGCCCGGCCGGCCGGGTGCTCGTGAGCCCTGCCTACCACCGGCTGCACCACGCGCCGGA
>Ga0116214_1000391_pt1 | contig 18316 bp, 15 predicted proteins | sample Sb_taG_FD_88964 | JGI IMG/M metagenome (GOLD analysis project Ga0116214, IMG submission 88964) | Peat soil microbial communities from Weissenstadt, Germany - Sb_50d_1_NS metaG | ecosystem: Environmental > Terrestrial > Soil > Wetlands > Peat | place: Germany: Weissenstadt | collected 2010-09-21
ACCGACGCGATCAGGATGGCCAACGACAGCCCCTACGGTTTGTCGGGCTCCATCTGGACCCGTGACGTCGGACGAGCACTTCGGGTCGCCCGCGCGGTGGAATCCGGCAACCTGTCGGTGAACTCGCACTCCTCGGTCCGGTACTGGACTCCCTTCGGCGGTTTCAAGCAGTCGGGGCTGGGACGTGAGCTCGGCCCAGACGCGCTCGACTCTTTCACCGACACGAAGAACGTGTTCATCTCCTCAGACTGACGATGCCCGGAAGACTCGTTGTGAAGATCGCCGTCATCACCGGTGCCGCCAGTGGGATCGGCAGGGCGAGTGCGGTGACGCGGCCGACCTGGCCGGCGAGGCCGTCGAAGAGGTGGCGAAGCTGGTCACCGTAGCTCCAGGCGGGGCGAAGCTGTCATCTGAGCCGACGCTCTAATGGCAGGCCCAGCGCATCTTGCCGGCTCTCGTTCAGGCCGGAGATCTGCCGGGGTGGGTGCCTTGCTCGGCTTTGCGCAACTCGTAGTTTTCGAAGGCCTTCTGGACCATGGGCCGGCGCCGGGCGTCGGGAAGCCGCAACGCATAGTCCGGGTCAGACTCCCCAGCGGACGACATCAGATGCATCAGGTGCGCGGTGGTGATGTGCGCCTGAAAGCCCTGGACATCCTGCATCTGATTGACGGCCATCTTGGTCATTCGAAGCTGGAAGGGGTCGTTGTCTGCGATGCGGCGCGCGTAGCCCATCACCGCGTCGTCGAGCTGCCTCCGCGGAACGACCCTGTTCACCAGACCCAGCTCCTCGGCCTCGGCGGCATCGATGAACCGGCTCTCGTACAAGAGCTCCTTGGCCCGCCGCGGCGAGATGTCCCACGGGATGGAGAAGTACTGGAAGTTTGCGGCGAGGAACATCGCGTCATCTGCGGCGTAAATGATGTCCATCGATGAGGCCACCATCCACCCGCCGAAGATGCAGTAGCCCTGGACCCCGGCGATAGTCGGCTTGGGCAGGTCGCGCCAGCGCAGCGTCTTGTTGACGAAGCTCTCGCGCGAGTGCTGGAATTTGCCGCGCACACCCTCCTGTCGAGGCCGCTGCTCGCGGTCGGCCAGCTCGGCCGGCGATCCGAGGTCGTGACCGCCCGAGAAGTGGTCGCCGTCACCGAGCAACACGACGACCCGTACGTCGAGGTCATCGGCGGCGGCGGCGAAGGCGTCATCCAGCTCCTCCAGCAGTCGGCGACTCTGGGCGTTGCGGTACTCGGGCCGGCTCGTGATGATGCGCCGAACGTGGCCGTCGTCCTCCGTGCGGATGTTTTGGTAGTCCATCAGTTCTCCTTCACCGGCCCGGAGCCTGTGATCCCAGCGGCGGCGAGCGCCGTGTAGGTCTCCTCGTCGAGATCGAGCTCCTGCTGCAGCACCTCGAGCGAGTGCTCGCCGTGGAGGGGCGAGGCGCTCCACGGCGGCAACGGTGTGTTCGCCATCCGCAGCGGGAGGCCTGCCTGCAGGGCATCCCCGGCAAGGGAATGCGTGACGGTGCGCAACACGCCTCGAGCTTTGAGGTCGGGGTCGGCCAGCACTTCGCCCACGTCGAGCACCGGGGCCGCGATGACGCGCGCCGAAACGAGGGCATCTGCCAGCTCACCCTTGTCGCGCTCGGCTGTTCGACGGCTGATGGCCGCTTCGAGGTCGATCTCGTTCGCCTGCCGGCCTTGTGCCGTGACGAACCGCTCATCACCCAGCTCATCGCCCCCCAGCACCTCGACGGCCGCGGCCCAGGCGGGGTCATCCGGCGCAGCCAGAGCCACCCACTGGTCGTCGCCGGCACAGGGAAAGATGCCATGGGGCGCGTACGCGGGGTGGCGATTACCCCGCCGAGCCGGCGAGAGACCGGTCTCCTGGTACCGCATCCACTCATCGCCGACGAAAGTCACGCAGGCTTCCTGCATTGACACGTCGACATACTGCCCCTCACCGGTCCGGCGCCGATGCGCCAGGGCCGTGATCACGGCCCCGAACCCGTACAGCCCGGCAACGGGGTCAGGATACATGTGGCCTGAGTTGAGGGGCGGTCCGTCGACGTAGCCCAGTAGCGAGGACATGCCGGAACACGGCTCGATCGTCCCTCCGATGCCGGGCACCGGAGACCAGGGACCGGTCGCGCCGTACGCTGACATGCTCACTAGCACGATGTCCTCGCAGAGCATCCGTAGGTCCTCGTAGGCGATGCCGAGGTTCCCCATCACCCGTGGGGAGAAGTTCTCGACAACGAAGTCGAAACGGGGTAAGAGCCGACGGAAGAGACCGACGCCCTCGCGCTTGGAAAGGTCGAGCGTGATCGATCGCTTGCTCATGTTCACCGAGTTGAACAACGGATTCAGGTCCCAGGCGTCACCCGGTGTCCCGCGTTCTCGCAGCGCCGCAGGGACCGTGCTGGTGCCGGAGCCGCGCCAGCCGTCCAAACGACTGCGCGCCTCCACCTGCACGATCTCGGCGCCGAGGAGGGCGAGCAACTCTGTGGCGTACGCACCGGCCCATGCCTGAGTCAACACAAGCCCGCGATAGCCGGACAATGGACCGGCGGTCGACGCAGCGGGGAACCCAGGATGGCCAGTCGATACAGGCGCGGGGAGGCCAAGCCCCGGGCCCCTGAACCCGCTGACGGTCTCGGCGTGTTTGGGCGATGTCTCGCCACCCGGAGCTGGGCGAGCGAGGCGCCATGGTGTCCTGTCGTAGCGCACCGGTGGCCCCGGCTGGCGAGGGCTGGCGGCGGGCGCCTCGTCCGGGCTGCGGAAGAATTGTCGCGCCTTGAGCTGCGGGTTCTGCTCGAGGTCCGCCATGTCGAGGACCGGCCCGGCGATCACCCGCTTCGCAGCCAAGGCATCGAACAGCTCCATGCGCTTCCACCCGAGCATGGCCTGCTGTGCACGCTCTACCCACAGCTCCTTCCGTTCCACGCGCGACGTCGAGGCCTGCAACTCGGGCATGTCGGCAAGGTCGTCGAGGCTGAGGATTCGCATGGCGCTCTGCCAGAAGTGTGGGCGGCTCAGGGTGAGCGCGAAAGACCCATCAGCCACAGGAACCGGTCCAGCGGTGATGTCGGCAACCTTCCGGCGACCCTCCGGCGCATCGGTGTACTGCTGGAGAAGGAATGCCGGGGAAAGCGTGGAGCACAGCACGTCGCGCTCGGCGATGTCGAGTACTTCGCCGGCCGGCTCACTGAGCAGGGTTGCCGTGACCGCAGCCCAAGCAAACGTGCCGGTCTGGTACGAAGCGTTGTATCCGGTCCCCTTCAATGGCGGGAGCGAGGCCAAGCCGTTCACGCTCGCCCACCCGCTTGTGGCGTAGGCAGTCAGGTCGTTGCCTGGCTGGTCGGACCGTGTGCTGCTCAGTCCGTATGGGGTAATGGCAACGATCAGCGCGCTGGCCGAGAGATGGCGCAGCGCGCCGACCTTGGTTTCCGGCGTCGATTCACTCGTCAAGATGACCTCGGCCTCGACCACCAAGCTGAGAGCTGTAGGCAGGTCAACACGGCGGCGGTTCGCAAGAACGTATGCCGCGGCGGGTGGGTCGGATCGTACCGGGTGCCCTTCGGGTGGTTCGGCGCCGATCACATCCGCACCAAGATCGGCCATCAGCCGGGCGCACCAGGCCGTCGAGGCGCGATCACCGAAGTCGAGCACTCGAAGCGAGTCCAGCGTCGCCCTGCCGGTGGCGGTCACGTTGCGTCGCCCGTCGTCGCCATCCAACCTCCCATTTCCGATCATTGACGGACGGAGTTCCGCCTGGCGTCGAGGAGAGGCCGCACTTGACGTTCCTACCAGGGGGAAACGAGTGGGCGCTGGGGGACTCGAACCCTCGACCTCAGTCGTGTGAAGAGGATCCGGACGACTCCCCCACCAGCTCATTTACCAGCTGACCAGATGCTTCACCCTTCATCGTTTGGCACTGTTTGACCCTGTTTTTCAACCTCTCACGGACGGAGACGGACGAAGTTTCGAGCAAGTAGCGACTCAGGACTGCAATCGGCGATCGTCACCCCCGAACAGGTCGAGGGTGATTGACCAAAGCTCCAAACAGATCGCTTCCGCACGAACCGAAGCGCGGCCCGGCTCAAAAAAGGGGTTCGAAGACAAGGCCCGCCATGCGACGGCCGGTAACGGTAACTGGTGTGATCACCACCCAGATTCTGTGGACACCCGTCTTCCAAGGCAACGGCACGTCGCCATCGATCTGCCGCAGCAGCTCGGGAACGCGCTCCATTTCAACTTCTTCGCTGGTGCCACGAACAAGGACGCTCCATCCCGAGCGGCTCGCGTAGTCGATGTGATCGACTTCGAAGGCGACACCACCGTTCCGTGACCCATGCATTTTGGATCCGTCCGCGGAGCGAAACACAATGTTCTGTCCTGCTATTGCATAGTTGACCGGAACGGCTGCTGGTCCGAGTTCGTCCGAATAGACCAACCGACCCACGGTTGCTTTCCCGAGCAGCTCGAAACACTCGTCCCGGGAAAGGTCTTCAAGCGCTCGCCTTGGCACTCCGGAAGCATATGCCTCGGTATTGCGGTGTGTTGGGTCTCAGATCAAAAGGAGATCTCCGCCGTCCATTGAGGATCGGGATCCTCACATGAACAGCTGATTTGCCTGGGCGCCCATGTACCTGGCGGCCCGGCTCGCTACGGCCGACCCTTCGCGGGCACGCCAGCTACTCGACGAAGCGGCACAGGCCGCCGCGCTCGCCGACAACCCTTTCGCTCGGAACATGGCGATGGTCGATCTCGCCTCGGTTCACGCACAACAGGGTGACTACCTGGCAGCTGGGCGGTGCTTGATCGAGATGGTCCGAAGTACTCACAACCCGGGCGATCACATGTCCACTTTGCAGGGCTTGAGGGATCTCGCCTGCGTCTTGGCCACTCTTGGAGACGACGAGCCGGTACTGGTCACCTTGACCTGGACCACCGATCACGGCCTACCCGTCGTGGGGCTTAGCCGACTCCCGATATGCCTCTTTCGGCTGGGCAGCCCTCAGCGTCCTGCACGAGCAGCAAACCGAGGACGCCCGACGATCGTTCCAACAGCAGGCCGACTCTCTTGACGAGGCTCGAATCATTGCGTACGTGGGCGAGCACCTCGAACGGCTCATCCACCGGAAGGCAACGAGCGCGAGGGCGTCCGGGTCCCAGAACGCATGACACGCACCGCCTACCGGAAAGCGTCGAGGCGTCCCACGCTTGATTGTGATCCATCCGAGCGGCGGGTATCCCCATGGTGCGCAGGGCGGCACACCTTCCTTCCCGGCGACTGGGGCACCTATTCGCTGATTGGTGACGATGGTGGGCCACCAGCGCTCCGACCATTCACGGAGATTGACGCGAGCCGAATCGGGATGGAGTTACTGGTCGGTGTAGACCTGATGACGGACGTAGCGCTCGAACCGCTCAGCGTCGGCTTTCCGATCGAAGGTGCGCTCACGTGGAAGGGGATCCCTGAACCGCACGACCCACGTCGTGCCACGTCGTTGGGTCACTCGCTTGTGGATGCTCATGCCGGAGAACGGTCCGACGAGGGTCACGCTGCGGCGATCACCGGTCCTCCGGAGGGCGTGGAGGTAACCGAGAGCTCCACGATCTGGAGCTGAAGGCCGCGTCCGAGCGCACTCCAGCCCGCCTGCACGGAGACTCCGCCGTTGCCTCGCGATCCGCTGTCGTAACCATTGATCGGGGTCTCCATCGTGCTGAAGCATCGACCGGGGAACGGCACGCCGTGACCGCGCCGCGAGCCTTGTTGGCTGGTACGGGTTCACGAGTACTCGTCGGGCAGGAGGAGTTCCTGATGAGGTAGACGACACACGCCGAGCAGATGGTCCGGTCCGCAGGCTTCGGGAAGCTGATCGGCTGCTGGCCGAAGGAGCCGACGTCCAATGCGTCCATCGGCACTTGGAAATGTCAGTGCAGACGTATCAGCGGTGGCCTACCTCGGACATCAGTTCTGGGTGCTCGAGGAAGTTCATCGAGACCAGTTGCCCATCTTCTGCTTCCGTGAGCCGTACGTACGCTCCCTCCATCGTTGAAAAGATCTCGACGGTCGTACAGCCATCGGGACCGGCGACCTTCGGCCCGTAAACTTCGCCCGGCCGTGCCACCATGACGGAGCCGGGGTCAAGAATGCGATCACCAACGTCTAACGAGCCGCGGACAATAAACTCCACCCGTTCGCAGGGGTGCGCATGACGCGTCACCACATAGCCAGGATCCATCTTAAGTATCACTGCCACCGGTGTCGTATCGAGATCGGGATCGCCCAATGGGAAGTAGGTGACCCTCACATTCGGAACGAGGGTCGCTCCCGCTTCCACCAAGGCCCGGAGCTTTCCCGGGTTCTGCCAATACCCCTCATCACCCATCGAATAATACTCTTCATCACCCATCGAATATTTCGGCACTTGTCCTCCTCGGAGAATCTCTGATTACCTACGCAGCCGACCAGACTCGTGGAAACATTTCACATTCCACCCCATCCCCTGGGCGCAGCCCCGCATCGCCCAGGTAATCATGCCACTTCGTGTTCGCAATACCCGCATGATTCCACGTTTCCGTCCCTCGTCTTGGCCCCGAACTCGTCGCCGCGCTCGGCATCGGGACCGACGCCGCCTCAGCGCTTCTCGTCGCGGCCGGTGACAACCCCGGGCGTCTGCACAGCGAGGCGGCCTTCGCCCACCTCTGCGGCGCATCGCCCCTCGACGCCAGCAGCGGCAAGAACCAACGAGATTGACTCAGCCGCAGTGGTGATCGTCAGGCCAACTCCGCCCTCTGGCACATCGTGCTCACCCGCATGGTCTATGACCCTCGAACCAACGCCTACATCGATCGACACGAGACAGAAGGCTTGACTAAGAAGGAAGCGGTGTGCTGTCTCAAGCGCTACGTCGCCCGGGAGGTGTTCAACCTCCTACCGCACGAGAAACTTGGGCTTGACAGCCCATCGGAGCATCGTACGGGGCTACACAGGAACGCAAGGCCGGTAGCCCTTGCTGCCCGTGAGCGTCCCTATCGGGATCCCGAGTGCCATTGGTGGGATCCAAGTCAGATCAGGTCGTGGGTGCTCCCGGTGATCCGGTAGAGGTCTGGAGCTCGACGGCAGCACGCGTCGCCTCCATCTCGATCTTGAGCGCCTCGGCTCGCACCCTGGGTACACGGGTGATGACCAATTGCGGTGCACCGTCGACCAGATTCCGGCATTGCTTGATGTTGAGTTTGGTCAATCGCTTGACGATGTTGTAGACGCCAATCCGACGTTGGCCAGCGTCCGTGACGACGGAATCGACAAGATCAACATTGGGCTGTTCCACAATCGACCTTCCTATGGGTGCTACCGAACTCTAAGTAGGACTCCGCCCCGAGGAGCGTTCGGCTTCTCGCTCTGCCAGTCCCGTCACTCATTGGAATGGTACCTAACGACCCTTCAGCTCTCACCCGGACCACGAGGAGGTGTGCGGCGAGGTTCCGCATTGGGCAAGTGCCCCCGTGGTACTGGGCCGACCCGTCCCGGCGGTGTGGGGCACCCTTCGCACTCGGTCGGTATCGACACTTGTCGTACTCACGCAAGTCTCAGATATCGGGCGCGCTGAGTCTTAATCGAGCCTGTCTCAGGATGGCCTGATGTTTTGATTCCCCTTGAAAACGTTCTCGGGGTCCCACTCTCCCTTGATGGCGGCCAGGCGGCGGTACTTGGCTTCTCCGAAGGCGGCTCGTACCCGGTCCTCTCCTTCGTCCCCAATGAAGTTGAGGTACACGCCGCCGTTTGCGTAATGAGCGATGTCGCGGCGGAACGATCGGGCCCACTCGATATTCCGGTCGCTGTCGCCACCGCTTTCCCACACCGCATACGGGTGGGCGATCCACGCCACCTGGCGGTTGGTCATGGGCGTGGCGGCCTCGTCCACCCTCGCCACGGCTCCTCCCCAGGGAAGGAGGATCGGCGAGGACAGGGGCGACTGACGTTCAGAGCCGTACTTCATGAATACGTCGATTGCCTCGTCGGGAAGCGTGTCGAGGTACTCCGCCGACCAGTAGTTATTGTTCCCCGGCGGTTCATCGATCATGCGCTGGAAGTCTGTGTAAGGCATCGGACCGACGAGATCGACCTCTGGCGACATCTCCCGCAGCGACCGGACCGCCTCCGCTCCTTCCTCCACGTCGCCGACCCACAGCACCCCAATAGCCACCACGGTGGCTCCCTGCAAGTGGGTAGGGACGAAGTCCTCAGGCGGCCCGGTCATCATCACGAGTCCCGAGCCGAGCTCGTCGGGGGCCGACGTAGCGAGGTCCCGGTAGGCCCGGGCCACGTCAGCGCCCGCGGGGCCCGGCCATAGAAAGAGCCCAGCGGTGACGGTGGGTCCGAGTGGATGCAGCCGAAACTCGAAAGACGTTGCCACGCCGAAGTTACCCCCACCCCCGTGGAGGGCCCAGAACAGATCGGAGTTCGAATCCGCGCTGGCGGTGACAGCGCGCCCGTCGGCAGTGACCAGGTCGACGGCGATGAGGTTGTCGCAAGCAAGCCCGAAGGCCCGCTCGGCCCATCCCGAGCCACCTCCGAGCGTCAAGCCGGCGACACCCGTGCTCGAGACGCGTCCTCCCGTGGTGGCCAATCCGTGGGCCTGGGTGGAGCGGTCAAACTCGCCCCACGTCACGCCCGCCCCGACCCGAACTCGTCGGCCGTCGGGGTCAACGTCGATGCTCTTCATAGGGCGGACGTCGATGACCAGGCCGCCGTCGTTCAAACACATGCCAGCGACTGAATGACCGCCGGCGCGAACAGCCACTTCGTAACTTTCATGTCTCGCCAATGCCAGTGCCTCAATGACATCGCCGGGAGCGGCACATTGGGCGATCACTGACGGGCGCTTGCCGATCATTCCGTTGTGGATCGACCGAAGTTCCTCATATCTGGGGTCCTGTGTTCTAACGAGGTCCACGTTGCCCTCCTCCGTGCACTCCTCCGTCCGCCCGGAGGTAGCTGATTTCCGTCGGGAGTCCAGGTGCAGTTCGCACCGAGCCTCCGCCGGATGGACATGCTTTCACGACTCGGCACCGATGCCGAGGCGAAGGCACGTGAGGGGAAATATCGCTCCCCGTAACCTCTCGGGCTTCGACCGTGCCGGATACCGGGTGTCCGGCCAACATGAATCGCCTGCCCCCATGGTGCCTGCTTGAGACTTAGCTCCGAGCGCTAGGGCGATTTCCTAGCGTTGAGGAGTCCTGTTGGGGTCACTCTCGTACAGCCTGCCGCCGGCACCGCTGGCTGGCTCTTGTACGAAGAACGTCCCACCAGGGCTTCGCCCACGGAGTGGCTCAAGAGAGGATCGAGCACGAACATCCGCAAGCAGGAGTGCCCCCGTGGTTCACATCCCGACCAAGGAGGTAGTCATGCAAGTGGTGATCGGGGTCGACCCCCACAAGGCATCGCACACGGCGGTGGCCATCGACGAGGCTGAAGACGAGATCTCCAGCGTCAATGTGCGTGCCACTCAGCGTCAGGTCGAACAGCTCGTGCGTTGGGCCGAGCCCTTCGAGAAGCGGAGGTGGGCCATCGAGTCGGCCGGCGGGATGGGCTACCTGTTGGCCCAGCAGCTCGTGGCACGGGGCGAAGAGGTGCTCGACGTTCCGGCCACCTTCAGACCCTGGCGGACCAAACAGCGATAGATGGCCGAGCGAGAGGGCACCTCGTCGAGGTCCCGGGCCAACTTGGAGCGAACGGTCCTCGGGCCCCAGCCCGGGTGGGCAGTGCGCATTGAGATGATCCGGGCCTCGATGACCGCAGAGAGCTGGTGGGGACAGGTGTCGGGCTTGGAGCTCTTGTCGGCGAGGTCCGAAATGTCCCCATTGGCATAACGGACCAGCCAGCGGTGCAGCGTCCGGCGGTCGACACCGTGCCGGGTGGCCAAGTCGGTGACGCTGGCACCGGTGTCGAGCACCTCTCGAACAGCCAAATAGCGCTGCTCAAGCATCGAAAGCTCCACCAGTGCCATGCCAGCCCCCTCGGCTCGAACCGAGCCAAGCCAAGGTCAAGCGGAGCGCGAAGACAATGGGCAGAGTGGGACACAGGTGCCGAAGCCACTGTCGCCGAGGAGCCGGAGCCGGGCCGGGAACTGCGACAGAGGTCCCGAAGCCAGAGTGAGACAGGGCTACCGAACTCGCACAGCTGACCAGGACGAACAGAGTGGGCGCTGCGGGACTCGAACCCACGACCTCAGCCGTGTGAAGGCTGCGCTCTAACCAACTGAGCTAAGCGCCCTGGCGTGAGCCGTCAACGGCCCAGCGCTCGACGCAGAGACGCTACTCCTCGGTCCGATCGCCGGGGGTCGCCACCGGCTGGAAGGACGCACCCCTGAGGTGGGTTCCCGTCACGGAACTACCCTTACTCCTCGTGCCGGAAGATCCAGCCGAGCCAGCACGGGCCGAATCCGGCTGGCGCGCTGCGCTCCGGCGCATGACGACCCCATCCCCGCGTCCGACCAGGGTCGCGTCGCCCGTCGAGGGGACCGAAGGTGTGTCCGACGAGGCCAAGCGCCAAGCGATCCGTGGGATCGATCGTCGAGAGCGCCAGGTTGGGCTCATTGCGGCCGGGCTCGCCGGGGTCATCGCGCTGAGCACCACGCTCCCCTATGTCCTCAAGCCCTCAATGAAGGTGTCCGTCACCGTCGCCGCATCGAAGAACCACACATGTGCGAAGCACTACCAGTACGTGAATGGAAAGTGCGACGGGAAGGTCGCCTACTCGCTCGACCACTGGGTGTTCGCGATGTGCATCCTCCTTGCGTTCGCGGTCGCGATCTTCGTCACGGTGCGGGTTGGACGGCGGAGCCCCCTCGGCTTCGTCTCCCTGATGGCGGGCCTCGCCTATGAGACCTACGTCGGCATCCTCGGACTCCCGTTCATCGCGGCAGGCGGATGGCTGCTGATCCGGGCGTGGAGGGTTCAGCGCTACGGCTCTCCCACCGCTACGAAATCGAACCCCAGCGGCGAACGAGGACCGCCTCCCACCAGGGCCGAGAGACAGACGAAGGCGAAGAAGGCGAAAACCCCGGTGCCCGCCGGCCCGGTCGCCTCCAAGCGCTACACGCCAAAGACGGCGAAGAAGAAACGCCCGGTCCCTACGCCGAAGGAGTCATAAGGGCCGAGCGGAGCAGCGCCAGGACGTCGGCGCGGCGTCGGACAAGCGATCTCGCGGTGGGCTCCTCCCCCAGAGCTCGGTACACCTCGACCTCCGTGACCATCCCGATCACGGTCGAGTAGATCGCGAGCAGCAGCAGCTGCGGATCGTGTCGCCGCATACGACCGGCGTCCATCTCCGCCTCGAGGAAGGAGCTCGCCCGACGCACCAGCGGGTCGAGGGCGCTGATCATCTGCGTGGCCGCCGGCGGACCGAGCCGGGTCGCCTCCCGCACGAGCCCCAGGAGCTCCGGCCGTCGGCCCGCCAGCCGGAAAACCGCCCGCACCACGGCCTCGACCTTCACCCAGCCCTCGCCGACGCCGTCGAGGCCGGCCTCGAAGGCGTCCGAGAGCTCGGCCGCACTGCGTTCGATCACTGCGGCGAGCACCGCTTCCTTGCTCGAGTACCAGTACAGGATCGTTTGCTTCCTGATGTCGAGCATTCCGGCGAGCGCGTCGAGCGAGGTCGCGTCGTAGCCGCGCGTGCCGAACGAGGTCAGGGCGGCGTCGAGGATTCGGTCCGCCGTGGTCCCGTCGCTCACTTACCATATGGTAGACAGAATCCCCTACCAAATGGTAGACAACTGGGATGCGCATCCCCGAGCGCCTCGCGGGTCGGCGGTTCTTCGTCACCGGCGGGACCGGTTTCCTCGGGACCGCCCTCATCGAACGCATCCTGCGGAGCATCCCCGACGCCAAGATATTCGCCTTGGTGCGGCCGGGTCGCCGCAACGACGCCGCCGGCCGGGTGGAGCGCGACATCCTGCGCAACGACTGCTTCGCCCGACTGCGGGCGGAGTTGGGCGGCGCCTTCGACGACTCGGTCGGGCGGCGCCTGCACGCGGTGGCCGGTGACGTGTCGACCGACGGTCTCGGATTGGACGCGGCCGGGGAGGATGTGCTCGCCAGTTGCGATGTGGTCGTGCACTCGGCCGCGACCGTCAGCTTCGACGCGCCCCTCGACCAGGCGATCGAGGTCAATCTCCTCGGTCCGTCCCGGGTGGCCGGGGTCGTCGCCCGGGTGCGGAGTCGGGGAGGCGGGCCGACGCACCTGATCGCAGTGTCGACCGCGTACGTGGCGGGCACCCATCAGGGCGAGACCGGCGAGCGCCTCCTCTCCGAGGACCGCTTCAGCCTGAGCGTGGATTGGGAGGCGGAGGTCGCCAGCGCTCGTCGGCTCCGCGACGACACCCAGGACGAGTCCCGGCGCCCGGCACGGCTCAAGGAGTTCGCCAAGCGGGCCCATGCCGAGCAGGGCGCCTCGGGGACCCATCTGCTCGCGGCGAGGGCCGAGCGGCTCCGGGAGGACTGGGTCCGCCAGCAGTTGATCGACGCGGGCGTGGCGCGCGCCCAGGCGCTCGGCTGGCCCGATGCCTACGCGTTCACCAAGGCGCTCGGCGAGCGAGCGCTCGTCACCGGGTTCGGACCGGACGCGTCCGCACCGGTGCCCCTCACGATCGTCCGTCCCTCGATCATCGAGTCGGCCCTGGCTGAGCCTCGGGCCGGTTGGATCCGCGGGTTCCGCATGGCGGAGCCGATCATCATCTCCTACGCCCGGGGTCTTCTCCGCGAGTTCCCCGGCGTGCCGGAGGGGGTGACCGACGTCATCCCCGTCGACCTCGTGGTGGCCGCGATCATCGCGGTCGCCGCCGCCGGGCCGGACGAGAAGGGTGCGAGCGTCTACCACGTCGCGTCGGGGGTCCGGAACCCCCTCGAGTACGGCAAGCTCGTGGAGCTCGCCCAGGACTGGTTCGGGAGGCATCCCCTCTACGACGAGCGGGGGCAACCCATCTCGGTTCCGGAGTGGTCGTTCCCCGGGCGCGGCCGGGTCCAGCGCCAACTGCGCCAGGCCACCCGGCTCATGGGAATGGCCGAGCGCGGACTCACCGTGGTGCCGTTCCGCCGCAAGCAGGCCGAATGGGCAGCCAAGCTGGAGGACCGTCAGACCCTCGCCGAGCGGGCGCTCGGCTACGTCGAGCTCTACGGGGCGTACACCGAGACCGAGGCCCGGTACCGCGTCGACCATCTGCTCGAACTCTGGGAGACCCTCGACGAGGAGGACCGGCGGGAGTTCTGCTTCGACCCCGCCGTGATCGACTGGGATCACTACGTCGCCGAGGTCCATCTCCCCTCGGTCGTCGAGCGGGGGCGGGTGCGGACGTCGCCGGTCAAGCAGACCGGGCCAGACCGCGAGACGCGCATGCGCGGAGCGGTGCTCTCGGTGGACCGCCACCTGGCGGTCTTCGACCTCGAGCACACGCTCATCGCCTCGAACGTCGTGGACTCGTATGCCTGGCTGGCCAGCCGGCACATGGACCCCGACCAGCGGGTGGGCTTCGTCGCCGACCTGCTCGGCGCGGCTCCGCGGTGGCTCAGCCTCGACCGTCGCGACCGCGGCGACTTCCTGCGCTCCTTCTACCGGCGCTACGAGGGGGCCCCGGTGGCCGAGGTGGAGCGGGACGCGTGGGACCTGTTCCACGAGTTCCTGCTGCCCCGGTCGTTCCCGGCCGGCCTGGCCAGGGTGCGCCAGCACCGACGGCTCGGGCATCGGACCCTGCTCATCACCGGCGCCCTCGACGTGATCGTCGCCCCGCTGCGGCCGCTCTTCGACGACGTGGTGTGCGCGCGGATGACCGAGCAGGACGGCGTCTACACGGGCCGGCTCGCCGAGCTCTCCCCGATCGGCGAGGCCCGGGCCCATCTGCTTGAGCGCTACGCGCGGGAGCACGGACTCTCGCTCGACCATTCGGTCGCCTACGCGGACTCCTCGAGCGACCTGGCCATGTTGGAGGCGGTCGGCTACCCGGTCGCCGTCAACCCCGACGCCCGGCTGGCCGCCATCGCGCGCCGACGGGGGTGGCTGGTCGAGCAGTGGCGCCGGGCTTCGGGGGGCACGGCCCGGCTGCTGCCCATCGGCGGCATCGAGAAGCGCTCGCTCGTCGGCGGCAAGGACCCGCGATGAAGGCACTCCTGTTCGAGCGGAGCATGCCCAGGTTTGCCGCGTCCCGACTTGCCTCGACCCTGGGGTCGGGCCGGGGGGCGAGGGTGGCCCCGCTCCGGCTCGTCGACGCCGACGCGCCCCGCCTCCCCGGCGCGTCCTGGCACCGGGTGACCCCGGTGCTCTCGGGCATCTGCGGTTCGGACCTCGCCACCATCGACGGCCGCAGCTCCCGCTACTTCGAGCCCCTGGTCAGCTTCCCGTTCGTGCCCGGCCACGAGGTCACCGGCACGCTTGACGACGACGCGACCGGGGCGGACGGCGCGCCGTTGCCGGCGGGCTCCCGGGTGGTGATCCAGCCGGTGCTGGGCTGTCGAGCCCGGGGAATCGAGCCCCCCTGCCCCGCATGTGCGGTCGGCCGGACCGGCGACTGCGAGCACACCGCCTTCGGGCACCTGGCGCCCGGCATCCAGACCGGCTTCTGCGCCGACACCGGTGGCGGGTGGTCGACCGCAGGGCTGGTCGCCCACGAGACCCAGCTGTTCGCGGTCCCCGACTCTTTGAGCGATGCCGACGCAGTCACGGTTGAGCCGGTCGCCTGCGCTCTGCACGCGGTGCTCGGGGCCGGGATCGAAGCCGACGACCTCGTGGCGGTGGTGGGTGCCGGGACCCTCGGGCTCGCCACCGTCGCCGCCCTCGGCCACCTCGCCGCGCGGGGTCTGCTCCCCGTGCCCCGCTCCGTCGTGGTCGGTGCCCGCTACGCCCACCAGCGGGCGCTGGCGGGCGACTTCGGCGCGACCTCCGCCCTCCCTTCCGACCAGCTGCCCCGGGCGGTGCGCCGGCACAGCCGTTCGCTCGCCACCGGGGGCACATCGAGCGGACGGCTCACCGGGGGGGCCGACGTCGTGTTCGACTGCGTCGGTTCGGCGGAGTCGATCGCCAGTGCGCTCGACGTCGTGCGGCCGCGGGGGGCGGTCGTCCTGATCGGGATGCCGGGCCGGCTCAGCGTGGATCTCGCGCCGCTCTGGCACCGCGAGGTGCGCCTCGCGGGGGCTTACGCCTACGGGACCGAAACGGCGGGCCCCTCGCCGCGGCCCACCTTCGCCCTCGCCCTGGAGGCCGTCGCTGCGCTTGGGACCGGCCGCCTCGTCTCGGCGACTTACCCCCTCGAGCGATTCGAGGAGGCGGTCGCGCATGCCGGCGCGGCCGGCCGCCGGGGGGCCGTCAAGATCGCCTTCGACCCGCGGTTGAGCACCCGAGGAGGACGCCGATGAGCCCACGACCCGGCTTCGTGCTCGAAGTCGACGGCTCGACCCCACCGACCCTGTTCTGGAAGGGCGAGGGGTTCACCCTCGAGCGGCTGCCCGAGGGCAGCCGGGTGGTGTACGCACCCGAGCCGCTCGATCCGTTGAAGGACCCCCTCGGCGCGATCCGGCACGCGCTGGCCCACCCGGTCGGGGACTCCGAGCCCTTGCGGGCGCTGCTCCGCCCGGGGATGCGCCTCACGATCTGCTTCGACGACGTCTCGCTCCCGCTGCCGCCGATGCAGGCGCCCGACGTCCGACAGATGGTGATCGAGGAGGTCCTCGATGCCGCCGCGGCCGCGGGGGTGGACGACGTGGTCCTCGTCGCGGCCCTGGCGCTGCACCGCCGGATGACCGAGGCCGAGCTCCGCCACGCCCTCGGTGACCGCGTCTACGAGGCCTTCGCGCCGCACGGGCTCCTCACCCAGCACGACGCGGAGGACCCCGACAACCTCCTCGACCTCGGCCGCACTGCCGAAGGCGAGGAAGTGGAGATCAACAAGCGGGCGGCCACGAGCGACCTGCTCATCTATGTGAACATCAGCCTCGTCGCCATGGACGGCGGCCACAAGAGCGTGGCCACCGGGCTGGCCAGTTACCGAAGCCTCCGCCATCACCACAACCCGACGACGATGCGCCACTCGCGCTCGTTCATGCACGCGCCCTCTTCCGAACTGCACTCCTCGAACTGGCGAATGGGCCGGCACATCGCGAAGTCCGGCGTGAAGGTCTTCCAGATCGAGACCACGCTCAACACCGACACCTTCCCCTCCCAGTTCGGCTTCCTGCAGAAGCGCGAGTGGGAATGGAACCTGAAGGACCGGGCGACCTACGCGGCGACCGCCGCCGCGCTCGATGCCACCCCCGGCCGGCTGTCGCGCCAGATCTTCCATTCGATCCGCGCCCCCCACGCCCTCACCTCGGTACAGGCGGGCGAGGTCGAGGCCGTGCACGAGCTCGCGCTGGAGAGCATCTGGCGCCAGCAGGGCGTCCCGGTCGAAGGACAGGCCGACATTCTGACGATGGGGCTCCCCTACATCTGCCCCTACAACGTCAACTCGATCATGAACCCGATCCTCGTGGCCTGCCTCGGACTGGGGTACTTCTTCAACCTCTACCGGGGCAAGCCGCTCGTGCGCGAGGGCGGAGTGCTGATCATGCAGCACCCGACCAAGGGAGACTTCGACCCCGCCTACCACCCGAGCTACATCGACTTCTACGAGCAGGTCCTCACCGAGACGACCGACCCGACCGAGATGCACAAGCTCCATGAGGAGTCCTTCGCCACCGACCCCTGGTACATCCACCTCTATCGCACCGGCCACGCCTACCACGGCGTGCACCCCTTCTACATGTGGTACTGGTGCGCGCACGCCCTCGAGCACCTCGGCCGGGTGATCGTGCTCGGCGGCGACCCCAAGGTGGTGCGCCGGATGGGCTTCTCCCCCGCCTCGACGCTCGCCGATGCGCTCGAGATCGCGAGCGACGTGGTCGGGCCGTCGGCCACCCTCACCCACCTGCACACCCCGCCGATCCTCCTGGCCGACGTGCAGTGAGCGCGCCCAACCCGCTGCGGGCGCTCGGCCGGCTGCGGTTCCCGCTCGGCGCGCCGGACTGGCCGGCCGGGGTCGAGCGCCCACCGCCCGAGCGCAAGATCGGCCTCGACTACGACCACGAGTGGTCCCGCCGCTACCCGGCCCGGCTGGTGCGGGCGGCGATGCTCGACACCCTCACCCGCCCGCTCGCCCGGGCGGTCGCCCCGGCGACGGTCCGGGGCGACGAGTACCTGCGGCACCTCGAGGCCCCGGTGATCTTCGCCGCCAACCACGCCAGCCACATCGACACGCCCCTGCTGCTCACGACGCTCCCGGTCGAGTTCCGCCACCGCACCATCGTGGCCGCGGCGTCGGACTATTTCTTCGACCGCACCTGGAAGTCGGTGCTGTGGTCCTTCTCGCTCGCCGCCATCCCGATCGAGCGGAGCAAGGTGAACCGCAAGTCGGCAGACACGGCCGCCGAGCTGGTCGAGGACGGCTGGAACCTCGTGATCTTCCCTGAAGGGGGCCGCAGCCCCGACGGCTGGGCCCAACCCTTCCGGGGCGGCGCGGCCTACCTGGCCCGGCGGACCGGCCGGCCGGTCGTCCCCGTCTACCTCCACGGGACGCGACACGTGCTGCCGAAGCGGGCGGACAAGGGATCGCGGGCGCCAGGGGGCTCGGGCACCGAGCAGCGGGCCCGGCGCGGGCCGCGGCGCTCGCCGGTGACCGTGGCCTTCGGCCGGCCGCTCGTCCCCGACGAGGGCGAGGACGCCCGGCGCTTCTCGGCCCGGGTGGAGCGGGCGGTAGCGGTGCTCGGCGACGAGGTGCGGACCGACTGGTGGACGGCCCGACGGCTCGCGGCCAGCGGCGAGAGCCCCTCGCCGCACGGCCCCGAGGCCTCCCCCTGGCGACGGGCCTGGGCGCTCGGCCCACGGCCTGATGAGACCCGCGGCGACGAGCCCGCGTGGCCGCGCCAGGGCCGCTGACGCGGCGGCGAGCCGCTACCGCTTGGAGGGACGAACCACTCCGATCGCCGCGACACCGCCGGTTGGCCGCCGACCTCGCGATCGACAGGCCGGAGCGTCCGGCCGCCGGAGGCCAGTGACCGAGCTCGGCGACAGGCTCGCCAAACCTCAGCTCGTATCCGTGAACTCGAAGGACTGCACCCAGTCGGCGCCGCCCCCGCTGAAGAGGTACACCGCGTCCGGGTTGCGCCAGACGGCACCTACCCCGATGCCGTCCCCCGACACCGTGACCGCCTGGCCGAAGTTGTCACCTGCCAGGCTGTCGGACCCATCGAGCTCGGCCACCTGGGTCCAGACTCCTCCCACCCTGCTG
>Ga0116214_1000400_pt1 | contig 18091 bp, 15 predicted proteins | sample Sb_taG_FD_88964 | JGI IMG/M metagenome (GOLD analysis project Ga0116214, IMG submission 88964) | Peat soil microbial communities from Weissenstadt, Germany - Sb_50d_1_NS metaG | ecosystem: Environmental > Terrestrial > Soil > Wetlands > Peat | place: Germany: Weissenstadt | collected 2010-09-21
CGGCGCGCAACGGCTACGGCCAGGCCGAGACCGAGCGGGCGGCCTGACATGACCGCGCCGGCCGACCGCGATCGGGTGCTTGATCGCTACACGAAGCACGTGAACAAGTCGCTGGCCAGCCTGGCGCGGCTCGTCGCGGCGCCCGTGGAAGTGGCCGCGGCCGGGTCGAAGGTGCGGGGCAGCGACGGGCACACCTACCTCGACTGCGGGGGCTTCGGGGTCTTCCTGCTCGGTCACTGCCACCCGGTCGTCGTCGCGGCGGTGCGCGAGCAACTGGGGCGTAACCCCCTGGCCACGAGGCTGTTCCTCAACCCCGGGCTGGCTCAGGCGGCCGCGGACCTGGCCGGCATCACGCCGGCCGGGCTGGACTACGTGTTCCTGACCAACTCGGGAGCCGAGGCGACCGAGCTCGGGCTGAAGCTGGCGCGGCTGGCCGGCAAGCGTCACGTGATCGCCATGCACGGCGGATTCCACGGCAAGACGCTTGGCGCGCTGTCGGTGACCGGACGGGCCCAGTACCGCGACCCGTTCGGCCCATTGCTGCCGATGGTCGACTTCGTACCGTTCGGCGACCTCGCCGCACTCCGGGCTGTGCTGACGGCCGAGTCGGTGGTGCTGCTCGAGCCCGTCCAGGCCGAGGGCGGCGTCCGGCTGCCGCCCGACGGCTACCTGGCGCAGGTCCGGCGGGCGTGTACCGCGGCGGGCGCCGTGATGATCCTCGACGAGATCCAGTCCGGCATGGGCCGGCTCGGCGTCTGGTGGGGCGCTGACCTGGCCGGCGTCACGCCGGACGCGCTACTCACGGGCAAGATCCTGGGCGGCGGCGTGATGCCCGTAGGCGGCGTGGTGGCGTCCGCGCGGCTGTTCGCGCCGCTCAACGCGGACCCGCTGCTGCACTCCTCGACGTTCGCGGGCAGCCCGCTCGCGGCCGCCGCGGTCACCGCGACCATCGACGCCATCAAGTCCGAAGGGCTGCTCGGGCGCGTCCGCGAACTCGGCCCGCAGGTCCGCGACCTTGCCGCCGATGCCGTCACGGCGCACTGCTCGCACCTGGTCACCGAGGTACGCGGCCAGGGCCTGCTCATCGGCGTCGACTTCGTCTCGGCCGACGCCGCCACCGAGTTCCTGATCGGGCTCCTAGACGAGCACGTCATCCCGTCCTACTCACTCAACTCCAGCAACGTGCTGCGCCTAACGCCGCCGGCGATCCTCGACGCGGCCGACCTCGACTGGCTCGGACACGCCCTGACGTCGGCGGCCAGGCATGCCTCCCGCGTCGTGCCCCCGCCGCCTGACCCTTCTCATCCCATTTCCGACCCGGCTGCTTTCTTAAGGAGATGTGAATGCGCACCGTCCTCCTCCGGCTGCACGTGCCTGATAAACCAGCGAGCGAGGTGTACCAAACGCTCGCCGACTTCGAGCGGTATCCGGAACTCAGCGACGCCGTCCAGAGCGTCGCCGTCACCGAGGTGTCCGAGAACCACACTGTGTCGCACTGGGAGGTCACTTTCCGGGCTGGCCTGCTGCGCTGGACCGAGGAGGACACGTTCGACCCCGGCGCCCTGAGCATCACGTTCCGTCAGCTCGAGGGCGACGCCGCCGTCTTCGACGGCTCATGGCAGTGCGTCGATGCCGCGCCGGGCAGCGAGATCGTGTTCTCCGCGAGGCTCGACATGGGCATCCCGAGTCTGGCCGACGCGCTGGAGCCGATCGCGGCGCGGACGCTGATCGACAACATCGTCTCGATCGTGCGCGGACTGGTCGGCCACGCTGAACTTGCCGCATCCGATGTGGCGGTCCCGGTGGGGAGCGGATCATGACCCTGCTGCGCGCCGAGCGAGAGACCCTGGACGCTTTTCTGCCGGGTCTGGACAAATACCTCAGCGAGATTCCGCTGCTCGAGCTGGAGCAGCCCGGCTGCGGTGCGCTGCAGAAGTTCCGCGAGCTGGGCGGCCCGGCCCTGCTGATACCCGCCGAGTACGAGGGCAAGGGAGCCTCCCTGCTCGACGCGGTGCGCATCCAGCGGGCGGTGGGCAGCCGGTCGCCGTCGCTGGCGGTGGCCACGACCATGCACCACTTCTCCGTGGCCTCCCTGGTCGAGCTGACCGCGGCCGGCAACGGGTTCGAGTGGGCGATGCTGATGGCGATCGCCGAGAACTCGTGGCTGCTCAGCTCCGGCTTCGCCGAGGGCAAGCCAGGTCAGCACATCCTGACGCCCGCCATGCGGGGTGTGCCGGCGGACGGCGGCATCACCGTCAGCGGCGTGAAGAAGCCGTGCAGCCTCACCTGGTCGATGAACCTGATGAGCGCCAGCGTCGCCGTCACCGACCCGGACCCCAATTCCGCCGGGACAGGCCGGCTGGCGGTCGTGCTGATCCCGGCCGACTCAGCAGGCATCCAGCGGGCGCCATTCTGGCAGACCACCGCGCTCGCCGCCGCGGAAAGCGACCAGGTCACGCTGACCGAGGTGTTCGTCCCCGAGGCGCTGATCTTCTACCCGCACGATGGCGAGTCGATGGATCCGATCCAGGCGCGCGGCTTTGTCTGGTTCGAACTGCTGATCTCCGCGTCCTACCTCGGCGCCGCCACGAACCTCGCCGAGCGGGCCATCGCATGCGGCCGCGGCTCAGACGAGGACCGCGCCGGCCTGGCCATCGAACTGGAGACCGTGGCCGCCGCTCTCGAGCAGGTAGCCTCGATCGCCCCAACCCTCGACGATAACGATGCCCTGCTCGCACGGGCGCTCTACATCCGGTTCGCGACCGAGCGGGCCATCGAGCGCGCGGTCATGCCGGCCGCCGCGACCCTCGGCGGCATGGCATTCATCGAGTCGCCCGAGATCGCCTACCTGCTGGGCGCCACGCGTGCCCTGGCCTTCCACCCTCCGTCCCGCGCCACTGCCGCGGGCGCGATAGCCCGCTACCTCGCCGGCGGCCCGCTGACCCTCTGACATGACACGCAAACCAATGACCATCGATTCGCGCACCACGTCGACCGTCGACGTGAACGCCTTCCGTAAGGCCATGGGCTCGTTCCCAACGGGAGTCACCATCGTCACCGTGGCCTGCGACGACGGCACCATGCATGGCGTGACGGTCAACTCCTTCTCGTCAGTGTCGCTCGACCCGATGCTGGTGCTGGTCTGCCTTAATGAGATCAGCCGTGCCGTGGACCTGATCGAGGGTGCCGGGGCGTTCGTCGTCAATGTGCTCTCCGCCGGACAGCAGGACGTCTCGCGCTGGTTCGCTAACCAGCACCGTCCGCCCGGCCCGGCAATGTTCAACGGCGTGCCCCTCGAACCAGGCGTAACCGGCTGCCCGATCCTGGCCGACGCCGCGGCGTCGTTCGACTGCCGGCTGCGGCAGTCGTACCACGCCGGCGATCACCTGATCGTGCTAGGCGAGGTCGTCACGCTGATACACCGTCCCCAGCTGGAGCCATTGATCTTCCACGCCGGAACGTACAAGTCGCTGGCGCAGAAGTCCCGGCGAGGTCGCGCAAATGCACGCCGCTTCGGCCGAGACTTGACCCGCCCATCCCGGCACCGCATACCGGCGCCGGCTACCGCAGGTGAGGCCTCAGCGTCCGTTCACAGTCTCCCTGCCGAATCGGAGCGCCTATCGGCTGTGCAATCACCGCGTTCGGTGGCGGGCAGGTAATCCGGTTCTGGCTTTCCTGCAGCAGCATCTCCTGGATCATCTTTGGTCCGCGGCCTGGTCTCGGGCCCGGCGGCCCGTTCGGCGGGGTGAAGCAGTCCGGCATCGGCCGCGAGGGCGCGCACGAAGGGCTGCTGGAGTTCACCGGGACCAAGTACATCGCGGCCAGCTGGTGCGCCAGTAGACTCCCCATTCCATGGGGCTGGTCCGCGCGGGAACCGAGACCGAACCCCCGGCCGACGAGGCGACCGGGCCGAAGACGCCATCCCCGTGGTACGTCAGGCGCCGCGGCTGGCTCGCCGCGGCCGGGTTCGCGGTGTTCGCGGCGGCCCTGTTCGCGGTGTATCTCAGGCTGTCCCGCACTTCTCCGGAGAACTCCGATCAGGCCAACATCTTGCTCGCGGCGTCGGACATGCTGCATGGCAACCTGCTGCTGCATGGCTGGTACCTGACCGACGTGTCGTTCTACACCACCGAGCTGCCGCAGTACGCGCTGCTGGAGATCTTCTTCGGGGTGCACGCGGACACCGCTCACATCGCGGCGGCGATGACCTACACGCTGGCCGTGCTGCTGGCGGTGCTGGTGGCCCGGGGCGGGTTCACCAGCCGGACGGCGCTGATCAGGTTGCTGATCACGGCCGGGATCATGCTCGCGCCGCAGCTGGGCATCGGTGTCGCCGCCCTTCTTTTGAGCGTCGGCCACATCGGGACCGCGGTTCCCGTCCTGCTGATCTTCCTGCTGCTGGACCGGGCTCCCCGACGCTGGTATGTGCCGGTGCTGACCGCGCTGGGGCTGGCCTGGGCCCTCATCGCCGATGAGCTGGTGCTCGTGGTGGGGGTGGTGCCGCTGGCCCTGGTCTGCACTCTGCGGGTGCTCGAGGGAGCGGTCCGGGAGCGCAGCCTGGCCCGCGGCGCCGCCGCGCGCAGGTACGAGCTGTCCCTGATCGGGGCGGCGGGCGCGGCGGCCGGGCTCGCCTGGGCGGCCGAGCGGGTGCTCCGCGCGCTGGGCGGCTACATCCTGCACCCGATCCGGTTCACCTTCGCGTCCCACTACAGCTGGGCGAGCCTGCACGTCCTGTGGGCCGTGCCGCGGATCTTCGGTGCCGATTACCGCGGGCTGGCCGGCGGGCCCTACCATACCGCGCTGCTCCACTGGGTGAGCCTGGCCCTGGCCGGCCTGGCGCTGCTGCTGGCGGCCTGGCGGTTCTTCTCCGGCATTGCCCTGGTGGATCAGGTCCTGGCCGTGGCCATCGTGCTCAACATCGTGCTGTTCGTGACGACCGGCGCGGGCTCCCAGGGTCCGCACGAGATCGCCGTGGTCGCGCCGTTCGGCGCGGCGCTGGCCGCGCGGATGCTGGCCGGCCCGCAGGCCTCCCGAACGCGTGCGGACAGCGTGCTGGCCCGCCGGGCGCGGGTCGTCGCGTACGGGGCTGGCCTGGCTGTTCTGCTCGGCTACCTGGGAGGTCTTGCCCACGAAGTGGTCCAGCCCGCCGCACCGCCGGACAGCTCGCACCTCGCGTCCTGGCTGCAAGCCCATCACCTGCGGTACGGGCTGGGCGGCTACTGGGAAAGCAGCATCGTCACGGTCCAGACCGGCGGCCAGGTCAAGGTCCGGGCGGTGCTGGGGACGAACACCATGGGGCCGTACCTGTGGCTGGCCAAGCCCTCGTGGTATGACCCGGCCGGGCAGCAGGCCAACTTCATCGTGCTGGCCAGCACGCGCAGCTACTTGTACTGGGAACCGCGCGCCGTCATAGCGAAGTACTTCGGCCGTCCAGCGCGCGAGTACCACGTCGGCCCCTTCACCGTCATGGTGTGGGACAGGAACCTGCTGTCCAGCATTCCGCGCTAACCCCCCAGACTTCCGCCGCCGGGAAGGAAGCAAGAAAATCACCTGGCCAGACGGGATGACGCGCAGGAATGGAGCCCGCCATGGCCGGCCAGGGCATCCACCCCAGGACACGTCCAGTTCGATCTAGAACGGCACGCCGCAATGGGATCCGCCCTTGACCGGCGGGCCTGATGTCTGCGCGACAGATTGACCGTTCAAGCGCGGCATGGGCGGCCACCACCGATTCCTTGACCGCCGCCCATAACAATTAGATGACATGCATCGGGCCGGACTGAGCTGAGGTCGCGGCCGGGTGCCGGGAGACCTCCCCAGCTCAGACGCGCGTCACGATGGACCGCGTAGGCAATTCGCATTGGAGGGGTGTGTGCCCCTCCGGAGCTTGAGGAGGTCCCGATGCCCATCGTAGGCGGGCTGGATATCCACCGGAAGCAGATCACCTTCGACTACCCCGGCACCGCGACCGGGCAGGTGTGCCGTGGTCAGATCAGCCCGGCTGACCGGGAGCACCTGCGGGCCTGGCTGGCGCGGTTCGCTGGCCGCGATGACGTCGCGTTCGCGGTCGAGGGGTGCACCGGGTGGCGGTATGTCGCCGGGGAGCTGGCCGCGGCCGGCATCGAGGCGCATCTGGCCGAGCCGGCCGACACCGCCTTCGCCCGCGGCCGCAAGCGGCACGCCAAGACCGATAAGACCGACTGCCGGCACCTGCGGATGCTGCTGGCCGAGGGCCGGCTGCCGGAGTGCTGGATCCCGCCCGGTCACGTCCTGGAATGCCGGGCGCTGCTCGAGCTGTATCACGACCTGCGGGCCGAGCACACGGCCTGGGTGCAGCGCATCCACGCAGTGTTGTTCCACCACGGCGCGCCGGCGCTGGGTGAGGGTGCGCTTCGCACTGAGCAGCACGTCGCCGCGCTGCGGGCGGCCGCGGCCGTCCACTTGTCACCGGCCGGGCAGCTGCAGGTCACCACCGCCCTGGAGGTGATCGACACCCTGGAAACCCGGCTGCACGAGCTGCGGCATCAGCTGACCGACGCCGCCCGGCATCTGACCGGCGCGAAGGTCCTGGCCGCGCGGCTGTACGGGGTCGGGCCGGTCACCGCGCTGGCGATGACCTGCTGGCTGGCCGGCAAAGACCGGTTCTCCTCCTCCCGCAAGGCGGTCCGGTTCGCCGGGCTGGACGTCACCGTCCACTCCTCGGACCGCAAAGGCCCGCCCGGGCGGCTGTCCCGGCAAGGACCACCGGTGCTGCGCTTTTCGTCGGCACTCGCCGTGTCCGGGTGTATCGGTGTCGCGTTTCACCGGCGGTCACGGCGTGCGGGCGGAGCGGTTGTGGTGCCGCCGTTGCGTCTGCTTTCGGATGCGAGAGCGGGTGGCGGGTGTGGCGCACGTCACATGGATGGGCTGGGCTCGCGGTGTCTGGCCGGGGAGCGGCGGCGGGGCGGTTCGCCTTCAGCTGCGCGGACCGGCATGCCTGCTCGTGCGGCCGGCGGGTAGGTCGAGGACAGTCCCGCTCGCCCGGGCGGCGGCGGTGTGGCCCGCGCGCAGGCGCCCGATTTCCTCGTGCTGGGCGGCGAGCCGGGACAGGGCGAGGATCTTGAACTCCCCGAGCTGGGCGAGGGCGGATTCGTGCGCGGCGAGGCGATCTTTGAGCCGGGCGTTCTCGTCTTGGAGCCGCAGGACCTGAGTGTCACGCCGGTCGGGGGCGCAGCCGCTGGCCTGCCGTTGGGCGAGCTGGTCTTCGAACTCGGCTTTCAGGTGCGGGTAGCTGCGGTAGAGCGTGGCCCGGGATATCCCGGCCTGCCTGGCGAGGGTGGTGATGTCGCACTTGCCGCCGGCCGGTATCTCTCCGGCCAGCATGGTGCGGGCGGCGGCCCGGACGCGCTGCTCGGTGTCGCGGCGCCGCTCGTTGCTGATCCGCATGTTTACCGGGTCTCCTCATGGTTGTGCCCGGCGGCTGCGTCGATGGCGTCGAGAACGCGGTGGGCGCGCTTCAGTTCGGCGTTCAGGCGGGCATGTTCGGCTTTGCGGGTCCGGCCGATCTGGCCGAGGAACACGGCGTGGTCTTCGGCCGTCTTGGCCCACGCCGCCCGGTGGCGGGGGTGGTGGGTGGCTTGCGGGCAGCGCGCGGAGTCACACATCCCGATCAGGGGCTGGCTGGCGCCGGGGGTGCCCGCGAGTTTCAGGCACAGTGCCCGGGAGGGGTCGGTGAACCAGCAGTAGTTCGCCAGGCCCAGGTGCAGCGCTCCGGCGCGCTTGCCGAGCAGGTTGAGTACCTGCTGGTCGCTGGCGAGCACGTTCGGCGCGGTGCCAGCGTGCCCGGAGAGGTCCCCGTCGACGCTGGAAAAGAACTCGGTCAGCTCGCGCGCCCCGGGCCCGGCGGGCATGACGCCGTCCTGGTAGTTGCGGAATTCGGTGAGCACGAGCTGCAGGTTTCGTTCCGCCTCGTGCTCGCCGATCTCGGCGAGGAGCTTGGCCTGGGCGCCGCCGGGCCGGCTGGCGTAGCCCTCGGTAGTCGCCGCGGACACGTGCTTGAGGTGGATCTTGGCGGCGAGCAGGCCGCCGGGACGGTAAGCCAGTTCCCGGGCTAGGGTGCGCCGCAGCATCCGCAAGGTCACGGTGTCGCCGGGGATCGGGGCCAGCCCTAGCCGGCGCCCGCCCGGCCCGTTCACCCACGCGCGGAACCACGGGTAGCGGACCGGGAAGGAGAACCGGCCGAACACCGGGGCATCGGTCCCGGCGCGGCCGGACAGCTGCTCGGCCAGCGCGACCGCCTGGCCGGCCTGCTCGATGACGACCCACTCCTCCTCGGTGCCGCCGAGGGGCTGCCCTTTGATAAGCGTGCCGGCCAGCCGGTGCCGGGCGAAGGGATCCCCGGCGGCGGGCGGGCGGCGGCAGCCGGAGCGCAACTCCATCAGCTCGCTCTCCCGCATCCCGGTGAGGGTCGCGACGACCAGCAGGCACGCGGTACCGGCGAAGCCGGTGAGGTCCCTGACGTCACGTTCATGCAGCGGAAGCGTCCAGGGGACGGGCTCGCCGCTGTCCGCTCGCGGCACCGCCCCGGCGTCCCGGCCCCACGGCTTTTCCGTGCCCACCTCGTGCATGGCCCGGGTGATGAGCAGGCGGAGCGCCGGCAGGTCGCTAGGCGTGATCCTCCCCGCGCCAGCCTGCCGGGCCAGGGCGGCCAGGCTCACTCCGAGCAGCGGGTCGCCCGGATCCCAGCCGCGGGCGATCCGGGCCCGCGCCAGGTGGGGCGGGGCTGCCTCCAGCGGCTCGCCGTGGCGGCGGTGCCGGCCGAGGACCTCGGCGATGTCTGCGGCGCTGGCCCGGTGCCCGCCGGCGGGAGTACGCTGCCGGCGGACCTGCTCGCCGAGCGCCACGATGCGGGACCCGATGGTGCCTGCCAGGTAGAGGGCCGCGGCGAGCATCGGCTGCAGGACCTCCTGGCGCACCACCGGGGTCTTGTTGCCTTCGGGCGCGCGCATCCCGGCCACCCGGGCCGACGACCTGCCATCCCAGGGCCGGAAGCCGGGGGCGTAGGCGTCGGCGGTGAACAGCTCGCCGTAGAGCGCGAGCTCGATGACGACCGCGGCGGCCAGGCGAACCACCGACTCATCGACGCTGCCGGGCACCGCCCCGCTGCGGTCCCGGCGCGCGCGACGGTGGTGCAGGTAGCGGTCGCAGTGCTGCTGAGACACCTGCGACAGCGAGCCGGCGCCGCTGGCGGTGAGCCAGTTCAGCCAGCCGGTCAGCTCGGCGAGCCGGCGCTTGCAGCTGCGCAGCGCGAGCGGGATCCGGTAGGCGTGCGGCAGCACGGCCACCAGCTCGTGGCCGGGCAGCATCCGGGCCAGCAGGTATTCCTTGGCGACCAGCCGCCAGCGCGGATCGCAGATCGCGGTGAAGTCCATCCGCACGTCGCCCTCGCTGAGCTGCACCGCCAGCCCGTCGACGTCACCGAAGCACCAGACGTCGTCGTCGAAGACAGGCCTGCGTCCGCCGGCCCGCAGCCGCCATCCCGCCTCGGCGCACAGGTCGGTGCCGGAGAACGGCGACGCGGCATCCCCGGGGGCGGCCGCGGCGATGCCGGGGGTCACCAGGTCAGCTCCTCGGCGCGCAGCGGAAGCTCACCGTCGTGGTCGCCGGCCTCGGCGGCGAGGGCGGCCAGCAGCTGCGGGGGGTAGCGGTCGAGCACCTGGCCGATGCGAGCGGCATATGGCCCGAACACGGCCATGAACTGCGCTGCGGGCATCTGCTGCCACTGCCGGGCGAAGAACGCCTTGAGCCGCAGCAGGTTCGCCGCGTGCCGGGGGGGTGAACACCGCCAGCGGGCAGAGCAGGCACACCCACGGCCGGGCCGGGCATGGCTTGCCGGGCGGGCCGTGCAGGCCCGACAGCGGGTCGGCGCAGGCGGCCGCGAACACATCGCGGGTCCCGCCGGTCAGCTCGGCGATGGCGGTGTCGTCCACGCCGAGCCGGGAGATCAGCTCCGGGTAGCGGCCCGCGAGATCGGAGACGCCGGCGTCGGTCAGGATCACCGCGGGCGCGGCCCGGCGCAGCATGTCCTGCTGCGCATCCTCGATGATCTGCTCGACCATGTCCTGCTGCGCGGCGGTGGTGGCGGTCAGGTAATGGTCGCCTTCCACCGCCGGGGAGTGGTTAGGGTCAATCGCCGATCGGGTGCTGCCGTGCCAGCGGCTGCGATCCCGCAGCGCCAGGTAGCTCGTGCGGACCCGCCGCCGGTCCACCTGCACGCCGGCCCGCGGCGCCCAGCCCACCGGGGCGCGGGCGGAGACCCCGCCGCGCCAGCGCGGCGAGGCGAACCGGTTGTAGTGCAGCCACAGGCGGCCGGCCAGACCCGCCGGCGCATGCTCGCGGGTCAGCGCGGAATGCTCCAGCCACTGCTCGAGCAGCCGGACCGCCTTGCGCGGCAAGGTCATCGACTCGGCCGCGGTCCGCCGCTTGACGTAGCCGAGCAGGACGGTGGCGTCCCCCGCCCAGTCGATGTCACCCACCCCGAGGTCGGCGATGCCGTCGGGCACGATCCCGGAATACATGCCCAGCAGCAGCCGGTAGGCGGCGGTCACTTCCATGGTCGGATACAGCTCTTCGCACGCTGACCGGACCCCGCCACGGGCGGTGACCCAGGAACGGTTCCGGCCCAGCCAGGCGGCTACCTCACCGTCGCCGGCCGGGCCCAGGCGAGTCAGCAGCCACCTCAGGTTGCCGCCATCCCACCGGGCGGCCCGCGGGTCATCCCCGCCGGCCGCCCCGGCCCGCGCGGCCCGGTAGCGGCCGAACGCCTCGTCCGCCACCTGACGGCACACCCGGTGCAGGCGCTCCCACTCCTGCTCGGTATACGGCTGCAGCGGCGCGGTGACGGGCATCGCGGCGAAGTGCCGGCCCGCGACCAGTGCCCGCACCTCCGGCCGCAGGACGCCGGCAGCGGCATCGGCGGCGGCGAGCATCCGCCGGGTCGCCGACTCATGACGCCAGCCGGCCTGCATCCAGTACTCGGCCAGCAGCACCCGGGTCAGCGCGCCCGCGCCGCCGCGCGCCCCCCGTGCGCGCAGGAACCCGGCCAGGTCCCGCACCCCGGCCAGGTAATCGGTGACGGTGCCGGGCGCGTCCACCGGCCCGTGCGGATGGACCAGCCCGGCCAGCCCGGTCAGCAGGTCGCGGACCAGCGGCAGCGGATCCGGGGTGACTACCACGTGGCGGCTGCGCCGGCCGTCACTGAAGGCGCAGGAGATTCCGGCCGGGTCACCGAGCAGCTCGGCCGGCATCAGGAATCACCCCGCTCATCGGCGAACTCTTCGCCGGCTTCCCGCTCCGCGCTCTCCAGCAGCCCGTGATCGGCCCCGGCCCGCTGGTAGGCATCCCGGTAGATCCGGGTCATGTCCAGCCGCCGCAGATACACCTCCGTGGTCAGCACCGAGGAGTGACCCAGCAGGTCACGCAGCACCATCAGCGGGTCGGACTTGGCCAGATACAAGGCCAGCGCCGCATCCGGGCCTGTCCCGGTGCCGGTGCCAGCCGCCAGCTGGGCGGCCTGCGCGTAGTAGCCGCCCACCAGCCTCTCCAAACTGGCCATCGCAAACGAGTGCCTTCTGTCCGCACTCGCCGTGTGCAGAGGATCCGTGTAGCGATTCTGCCTGGCCGATCCTGGTGCGGGACTTTCGCGCTGATGGTGACGCGTCGTGTGGCGATTTCCGCTCTTGAATGTGACGCACGTCATGTTGTCAGGAGCTGGCGTGATCGGCGGGACGCTGCCCGTTGGCATGGCGGACGGCGCGGACGACGAGGCTGATGCCGGCGCGGTCGAGTCCGCTGAGGGTGTCGTTGAGGTTGACGGGGATCCCGGCGGCGATGCTGGCTGCCAGCCGCAGGATCCGGTTCTCCCCGCTGCTGCAGGGGAGGAGCCCGGCATCGCGGCTGGCGATGGCGGACTGCCAGTCGATGTGGGCGAGCTCGGTGGCGCCGCCGGTGACCGGGGCGGCGGTGGTGACGAAGCGGGCGAAGTCGTCGCGGTGCAGCCAGCCGGCGCCGATGATCAGGTCGCAGGCTGCTTCGAGGGAGTAGAGCCCGGCGGCGCCGGCGCGGACAGCGTCAGCGAGTCCGGGTTCCTCGGGCCGGGCGCTGGTCATGGCAGGTTCTGCTCCTTTGCGGCGGGGACCGGCAGCCGGCGGATGCCGGCGGCCGGCCGGGTTTCCTGGCGGAGCCGGGTGATCTCGTCGTGCTGGGCGGCGATCCGGGCCAGGGCCTGGCCGCGGAAGCCGGCGAGCTCGCTGATCGTGGCGTCTGACTGGGCGAGGCGTTTTTTCAGCCGGGTGATCTCGTCTTTGAGGCGGGTGACCTGGGCGTCGCGGGGGTCGGGCTGTTCGCCGGCATCGTGGAGCTCTTTGAGGCGCTGCTCGAACTCGGTGCGGAGGTGGGCGTAGGGGCGGCTGCCGTAGAAGGCGGTGCGGTCGACGCCGGCCGCGCCGGCGAGGGTCTTGATGTCGCATTTCCCGCCGGGCGGGATGCCGCCGTTCAGGAGCCGGGTCATGGCCGCCCTGATCTTCGCCTCGTTGTCCGCGATCTGCTGCCTGCTGAGCCTCATGCGGGCTCTCCTGCTGCTGCGGCCTCGTCGATTCGGGCCAGGACGCGGGCGGCGCGGTCGTACTCGGCTTGCAGGCGTGCTCTTTCGGCCTTCTGCGCCCGGCCGAGCTGGCCGAGGAACGTCCGGGTGCTCTCGGCGTGCTCGGCCCAGACGGGCCGGTGGCGGGGGTGGTGGGTGGCCTGCGGGCAGCGGGCCGAGTCGCACATTCCGATAAGGGGCTTGTCGGCGCCCGGTGTTCCTGCGAGCCGGAGGCAAAGTGCCCGGGACGGGTCGGTGAACCAGCAGTAGTTCGCGGTGCCGAGGTGCAGCACGCTGGCGCGCTTGGTGAGGAGGCTGCGGATCTCCCGGTCGCTGCGCTGTATTTTCGCTGCGGGGGCCTGTGCCGGATCGAGCCCGGCGTCGATGCTGGCGAAGAAGTCCGTCAGCTCGCGGGCGCCGGGACCGGCGGGCATGATGCCCTGCTGGTAGTTGCGGAACTCCTCCCAGAGCAGGGCGAGGTTGTGCTCGCTCTCATGCTTGTTGACCTCGGCGAGCAGTTCGGCTTGCGCTCCGCCCGGGCGGGATGCGTACCCTTCTGTGGTTGCGGTCACGATGTGCTTGAGCTGGAACTTCGCGGCCAGGACGCCGCCGGGCCGGTAGGCGAGCTCGATCGCCAGCGTTCTGCGCAGGGACCGGAGGCTCACGGGGTAGTCGGGGATGGGGGCCAGCCCGAGCCGCTGGCCGGAGGGGCCGTTCACCCAGTTCTGGAACCACTTGTAGCGGATGCTGAAGGCGATGCGGCCGAAGAGGAGGTCGCCGTCGGCGGGGTCGTCGTGGAGCTGTTCAGCGAGTCCTGCTGCCTGGTAGGCGGGCTCGATGACGACCCACTCGTCGCGGGTCCCGCCGAGCGGCTGCCCCTTGATGAGCTTGCCGGCCAGCCGGTAGCGGGCCAGGCCAGGCAGGGGCTCCTCGGGCAGGGGCCGGCAGCCGACCTGGAGCTCCATCAGCTCACTGGCGCGCATTCCGGAGACCGCGGCGATCACGGCCGCTGCCGCGGTGCGGACGACCCCGACTAGCGCGACGGCCTGGGGGCGGTGCAGGGGCGGGGTCCAGGGAACCTGGCCCTGTCCGTCAGCACGGTCAACGAGCGCCCCGTCGCGGGCGAACATCTCCTGAACGCCGACCGCCGACACGGCCGCCTCGATGGGTTCCCGGAGTTCGGTGAGCCACTGGAGGATGAACTGGGTGATGCCGGCCTGGCGGGCCAGCGTGTTCAGCCCGACTGTGAGCAGGGGGTCGCCTTGCTCCCACCCTGCGGCGAGCCGCTCGCTGACCAGGTAGGCGGGGAGCATGGGCAGCGGGATGCCGTCGTGCTGGTAGCGCTCCAGCAGCCGGGTGATCTCGGCGACGGGCGCGCGGGACAGCCTGGCGAACTCGCCGGGGGCGCTGTGGCCCCACTGCTGGTCTGCCTCCCTGACCTGCTGGTTCAGGATGGCGGCGTGCGGGCCGGCGGCGGAGGTGAGGTAGAGGGCTGCCGCCAGCATGGGCCGCAGGATGTCATCGCTGAGGGGCGGGGTCTTGTTCATGGCCCGTCCGCTGGGCATCTCCGCGATCGCGGTGGCGGTGGCCCCGCCCCAGGGCCGCAGGCCGGGGTCCGGCCGGTCAGCGGTGAACAGCTCGCCGTAGTTGAGCAGGTCGACGATGACCTGGGCGGCGCGGCGGCGGGTGCCCGGACTGCGCTCGCCGACCACTGTCCCGTGCTCATCGAGCACGTGGCGACGGTGGAAGAGGTATGCCTCGCAGTGATGATTGCCGACCTCGGCGAGGCTGGCAACGCCCTGGCTGGCGAGCCAGTTCAGGAACCGCGAGGTCTCCTCCAGGCGGCTGGAGGCGGTATAGAGGTGCACCGGGGTGCGGTTTGCCCGCGGCAGCAGCGCCACCGCCTCATGCCTGGGGGCCAGCATCGCGAAGATCAGTTCCTTGGCGACCATCCGCCATTGCGGGCTGGTGATCGGCGTGAAGCTGAACCGGCGATCCGAGAGAGGCATCGACACGGGCAGCCCGGATACGTCGGTGAAGTCCCAGAGGTCGTCGTCGAACATCGGCCTGCGGGCCCCGGCCGGGAGCGTGAGGCCTGCCTGCTGGCAAATGTCGGCTCCGGCGAACGGCGACCTGCCCGGGAGCGGGGCGGGATCGGGAAGGGCGGTGGTCATCGGGTGCGCTCCTCGGGTCGCAGCGGGAGTCCGCTGTCGTCGTCGGTGACGTGGCAGGCGGCCTGTTCCAGGACGGCGGGGTCGTAGCGGTCCAGGACCTGGCTGATGCGCTGGGAGTAGGGGCCGAAGACGGCCATGAAGTGGGCGGCGGGCATCTGCTGCCACTGCCGGGAGAAGAATGCCTTCAGCCGCAGCAGGCTGGCGGCGTGGCGGGGGGCGAAGATCGCCAGCGGGCAGAGCAGGCAGACCCAGGGCCGTGCCGGGCAGGGCTGGCCCTTCGGCCCGTGCAGGCCCGACAGCTGGTCTGCGCAGGCCGCGGTGAACACGTCGCGCTCCCCGCCGGCAAGCTCGGCGAGCACCGTGTCGTCCAGCCCGAGCGTGGCGACCAGGTGCGGGTAGTCCCGCGCGAGCTCGGCGGTGTCGCCGTCGGTGAGGACGGCCGGCGGGTGGGCCCGCCGGATCAGGTCGTGCTGGGCGTCGGCGACGATTGCCTCGACGGACCGCTGCTGGGCGGGGGTGGCCGCGGTCAGGTAGTGGTCTCCCTCGACCTCGGGACTGTGGTTGGGATCGATCGTCGCCCGTCCCCGGCCTGCCCAGGCGCTCTTGTCGCGCAGGGACAGGTGCGTGGTCCGGATCCGGGCCCGGTGGATCTTCAGCAGGCCGCCGTCGTCGCTGGTCACGTTGTGGCGCTGTGCCCAGCGCTGGATCGCGCTGGGGTCGATCCGCGTGATCAGCGAGCTGCCGCCGGGCCGGAAAGTGCCCAGCCATAGCCGCTCGCGGTCGCCCGGGCCGGCCAGGCTGCGCAGCAGTGCCGAGTGCGCCAGCCACTGCTCCAGCAGCCGGACCGCCCGGCGGGGCAGGTTCAGGCTTTCCGCGGCGGTGCGGCGCTTGACGTAGGACAGCAGGACCGAGGCATCCCCGGCCCAGTCGATGTCGCCGGTGGCCAGGTCCTCGATGCCGTCGGGGACGATGCCGGAGTAGACGCCGAACAGCAGCCGGTAGGAGATCACCACGTCCTGCGGCGGGAACAGGTCCGCGCTCACCTCGTGGAAGCCGCCCTGCTTGAGGACCGCATGATGGGAGCAGCCGGCCAGCTCCCCGAAGCGGGCAGCCCCGACGGGGCCGGTCCGGGCTAGCAGCCAGGCGAGGTTCTCCCGCGACCAGCCGCCCTCACCCGGGTGGGCTCCCCGGGCGGCAGCGGCCAGCGCTTCCTTGTGGGCGGCGAAGGCGGTGCCGGCGGCCTCGGCGCAGGCAGCGGCCAGGCGCTCCCACTCGGCCTCACGGTAGGGCGGCAGCGGCCTGCGGAAGGACAGCGGGTTGAAGTTCCGGCCCGCCGCCAGCTCGGCCACCCCGGGGTCAACAGCGCCGCCATTACGGGCGAAGGCAGCCAGGGCCCGCCGGGTGCATGCCTCCTGCGGCCCCGATGTGCCCAGCCAGTACTCAATCAGGTGCGGCCTGCGCAGGTCGGCGGCCCGCCCGGTGAACCCGGACGCCGAAAGCCTCCGCGCCATCTGGCGGAACGCCTGAACGTACTGGGTGACCGTTCCCGCGGCGTCGATGCTGCCATGCGGGTGGACGAGTTCGGCCAGGCCCGCCAGCAGGTCCAAGACGAGCATGGGGCAGGGCAGCCCGCCCAGGTCGAACTGGGCGGTGCTGCCGTCGCTGAACATGCACCAGACGCCCGGCGGGTCGTCCCGGACGGACGCGGGCATCAGCCTTCGCTCCCGTCCGGGTCGCCGGCGAACTCGGCGTCGGCCTCACGCTGCGCCTCGGTGTCGGCGGCCTGCCCGTCTCCGAGGCCGGAGTGCTCGTAGGCATCCCGGTAGATGCGCGTTGTGTCCAGTTTTCTCAGGTACTTTTCCGTGGTCAGCACCGTGGAATGGCCTAGGAGATCGCGCAGCACGAGCAGCGGGTCGGCCTTGGTCAGGTAGAGCACCAGCGCCGGGTCCGGGCCCTTTCCGTGATCGGTGGCCTGGGCCACCTCGGCGGCCTGCCGGTAGTGGCCGCTGACCAGGTACTCAAGGGTGCGCATCGCGAAGCTGTGGCGCAGCCGGTGCGGGAAAACGTGCGGGAACCTGGGCTCGTAGCGGGCCCGGATCCGGTCTGCGGTGCGCTCGAACAGCGATGCCCAGGCGGTGAACGGGCCTCCCCCGGCCTTCGCTGCCAGGATGCACGTCCCGCCGCCGGGGGCGACCAGCCGGCGGCGCTCGGCGGGGGTGAGGGTCTCCCACCGGCGGCGGACCCCGTTGACCCGCCCGCCCCGCGCGTCCGGGTCCGTCACCAGCAGCGGCTCGCCCCAGTTGCGCGGCGGCCGCCAGGCCGTGCCGCTGGTGGTTGCGGGCCGGTCGACCTCCAGGTAGTGGTGCACGGCCGCCAGGGCCTCGTAGGAGATCCAGGTGATGCGGAATTTGCGGCCCTTGGCGACGGCGGCCGGGACCGGGAACGGGATCGGCACCTTGGTCGGTGCCGGCGGCAGCGGGGGGATCTCCCAGGACAGCAGGGAGCTGAACTCCTGCGCCCGCATCCCGGTCGCCAGCGCCAGCTCCCCGATCGCGGCGTTGCGGGCCAGCTCGCGCCCCCGGTAGTGCGGGTCCGGGCCGCCGTCCGGTGCCAGGCCCCGCAGCCCGTTCAGGAAAAGGCTGGTGAAGTCGGGCTCAAGGTACTTGATCGTCACATGGGGCTTCGGAGTCCGCCGGACCGCCAGGTTCACCCGGGCCGTCCGGCCCGTCCCGGCGAACAGCGCCCGCGCCATCCGGTAAGTGAACGGCTCGGCCTGCGCATAGCCCTCATCCATCGCTCACCGGTAGAACAGCGACAGGACGCTCATGTGACGGCCCCACGTCGTCGCCGCGAACCGCCTCTCCGGCAGCCCGGCCGCCCGGTACTCGGCGTACTTGCCGAGCGCGGCCTTCAGCCGCTCGCGAGAGCCGAACAGGCTCACCCCGTGCAGGGCCAGGAACTCCGACCAGGCCTTGACCACCCGAGCGTAGCTCTCCCACGAGCCAGGCGCCGGGCAGCCGCTGGCGGGCAGCTCCCGCAGCCACCGGTTCACGGCGACGGCCGGACGGGGAGCCCCCGGCCCGTCCTCGAACAGCAGGTCGTCATCGACGAGCACCGGCATCCGCTCAGGGATCAGCGGCCGGTTCGCGACGTCCCAGGACTCCCAGCCCCGGGACGAGAAGAAGCTCAGGATCACGAACCGGAACGATAGAAACACGACACGGCCCGCCGCAGCCGGAAATCACAGCTCGCCAAGGGCTCCGGAGCTAATCGCGACACGGTCATTAAGCAGAGAGAA
>Ga0116214_1000413_pt1 | contig 17850 bp, 17 predicted proteins | sample Sb_taG_FD_88964 | JGI IMG/M metagenome (GOLD analysis project Ga0116214, IMG submission 88964) | Peat soil microbial communities from Weissenstadt, Germany - Sb_50d_1_NS metaG | ecosystem: Environmental > Terrestrial > Soil > Wetlands > Peat | place: Germany: Weissenstadt | collected 2010-09-21
ACTGCGTCAGTGGGCAGCCGTGATCGTCATGCTCTCGGCGGGCCCGATAGCCTTTCTGTTCAGCTACTGTCCGTTCTATTCACAGATGGGCATGCAATTCTGGTTTTTGATCGGAGCTTTCGAAGGCCTGGCACAAAGCGAGCAGGGACGAGCGGTCTCAGGTTTCGAGGCCGAGGCCGATGTCCCGTTGAGCTATGAATTCCCCGATGTACCCAGGTCCCCAAATGACACTGCGGGATTCGGAGGATAATGGTCAAAGAGAATTGGCCGCCAGTCATGTCCAAGCCTTATGCGATCGTCGCGGCCGACTTCATCCCTTGGGGCGGAATGGATCGGCCCAACTACGAGCTGGCCTGGTATCTGGCGGAGCATCATGGGGCCGAGGTCCACCTGGTGAGTCATCGGGTTGCCAGTCCTTTGTCGGATCATTCGAATGTCACCTGGCATCGAGTACCACGGCCGTTTGGCCGCGATACGTTCGGCTCGCCCTTCCTGGATGGTGTGGGAAGGAAGATCGCAAGTGAGATTTCGAGTCTCGGGGGGACCGTCGTGGTGAACGGTGGCAACTGCCTCTGGAATGACGTGAACTGGATTCACTATGTGCACAACACGCCCATGGCCGAGCGCGGGAGACCGTTGTCGCCGCACTGCGAGTGGATGCGATGGAAACGGAGGCGCGATCAACGTCGGGAACGGCAGGCCATCGGCGAGTCGCGCTTGATCATCACCGACTCGGAATTGATGAAGGATCGCCTGATTGCCGGCATTTCGATCGACCCGGGGCGCGTGCACACGATCTATTACGGGGTCGATCCCCGACAAGTTCCGTCCTGCGAATGCCTCTGAGCGGAGTGATGCGCGGCGGGTGCTTGGGCTGTCCCTGGATCGCCCCCTGGTGGCGTTCATCGGCGCTCTTGGCCACAACCGCCGCAAAGGCTTCGATGTACTCTTCGACGCCTGGTGCCAATGCTGCAAACACGCCGGCTGGGACGCAAACCTTGTCGTCGCGGGCACCGGGCCGGAACTTCCCCACTGGAAACGCCTCGTGGCCGAATCGGGGCGGGAGGGAGACATCCGCTTACTCGGGTTCACCGAGGCGATTCCGACCATCCTGGCCGCGGCCGACGCCCTCGCTAGCCCAACACGCTACGAACCCTATGGGCAGGGCGTGCATGAGGCGCTTTGCTGTGGCCTACCCGTCTTCGTCACCCGATGCGCCGGCATCGCGGAGCGTTTCCCCGCCGAGCTGCATGACCTGCTCCTCGACGACCCGCCGGATGCGGCGCAACTCTGCCAGCGGCTACTCGAGTGGCGCAAAGACATCGACGGCTACCGGCGACGGACTGTCCCCTTCGCGGAGCAGTTGCGCCGCCGCACGTGGACGGACATGGCGGCCGACTTCGTCGGGGCGATGACCCAGGCCGAGTCCCCCGCCACCCGACCCAACCCGAGGACCCTAGATGGCGACGATCGACATCCTGCCGGCTAGACAGACCCGGGCCCCATCGCACGTCACCCGCATTCGCCCCAGCCGGGGCTGGCGGGCGATCGACTTGCGAGAGGTCTGGCGGAATCGGGAACTGCTCTGGTTCCTGACCCTGCGCGACATCAAGCTTCGGTACAAGCAGACGGCTCTGGGAGTCTCCTGGGCGGTCTTGCAGCCGTTGTTCACCATGGGTGTGTTCACCGTCTTCTTCGGGGGGCTAGCGAGAATGCCGTCCGACGGCAAGCCGTACGCCCTTTTCGTGCTGGCGGCCCTGCTTCCGTGGCAATTGTTCGCCTACGCGCTCACCCAGTCGAGCAACAGCCTGGTCGCCGAGCAGAGGCTGATCACCAAGGTGTACTTTCCCAGGCTGATCGTCCCGATCGCCTCGGTACTATCGGGGCTTGTCGACTTCCTGGTGGCGCTCTGCTTGATGGTTGGGATGATGGCTGCCGGCCCGGTGTTTGGCTGGTTCACCGTCAAGCCGACGGCTGCGGTCCTGGCTATCCCCATATTCACCCTGTTCGCGGTGCTGACCGCCCTGGCCGTCGGGCTGTGGCTGTCGGCCCTGAACGTCCAGTACCGCGACGTCCGGTACACGATTCCGTTTCTGACCCAGTTCTGGATGTTCCTGACCCCGGTTGCCTACGCGGCCAGCCTGGTACCGCCGAAGTACCGCCTGCTCTATGGTCTCAACCCGATGGCCGGGGTCGTGGAGGGCTTCCGGTGGGCGCTCCTGGATACCGACGCCCCGGACTGGGCTATGATGGCTGTCTCCGCCGGGGTGGTGCTGGTCTTGCTGGCCGGCGGCCTGTTTTACTTCCGGCGGATGGAACGAACCTTTGCCGATGTGGCGTGATGGAATGAGCGAACTGGCGGTCCGTGTCGAAGGTCTGGGCAAAGAGTACCGGCTGGGTGGGCCGCGGGAGCGATATACCACCCTGCGGGACCAGCTCAACAAGCTGGCATCGGCTCCCCTCAAGGCGTTGCTCGGCCGCAGGAAGCGTTCGGAGCAAAACCCGCCGTTCTGGGCGTTGAAAGACGTGTCGTTCGAGGTGCGGCCGGGGGAAGTAGTTGGGATCATCGGCCGCAACGGGGCGGGGAAAAGCACACTGCTGAAAATCCTCTCGCGGATCACGGAGCCGACGGAGGGCGAGGTTGATGTCCACGGCCGGGTGGGGAGCCTGCTGGAGGTGGGGACGGGGTTCCACCCCGAGCTGACCGGCCGGGAGAACGTCTACCTCAACGGCGCGATCCTGGGGATGCGGCGGGCTGAGATCGCGCGGAAGTTCGATGAGATCGTGGCCTTCGCGGAGGTGGAGAAGTTTATCGACACGCCGGTGAAGCACTACTCGAGCGGGATGTACATGCGGCTGGCGTTCGCGGTGGCGGCTCATCTGGAGCCAGAGATTCTGATCGTCGACGAGGTGCTGGCAGTCGGGGACGCTCAATTCCAGAAACGTTGCCTCGGAAAGATGGGTGATGTTGCTAAAGGGTGGCGAACTGTTGTATTCGTTTCACACCAACTCGGGATGATCGAGACACTTTGTAAGAATGCGATTTGCCTGGTACAGGGGCGGGTCCATCAGTTCGGGCCGGTCGGTGACATCGTCCGTGATTACCTCACCAATTCATCACAGATATCATCAGATGTCGATATATTACAGCTGTTCAGAACTGGAAATGGAAAAGTTCGGCTGACCGACTTCTGGATTGAAGACGACCTCGGCCTACAGGCGACGTCGGTGTCCTCCGGCAGCCGAGTCGTACTTGCCTTCCGGTACGACCGGTCTGACCGTTCGTCAAACCACATTAGCCTCGGTTTCTCTCTCCATACTGCCACCGAGCAAACCGTCGCCCTGGTCTACAGCGACTACCAAGGGGTAACCTTTGATAACCTTCCTTCGTCCGGGGTGCTCCGGTTTACGATACCGAGTTTGGCGCTTTCCTACGGCACTTATTTCGTCGGGGTGAGGATTCTCGTCAGCGGTGTCGAGGCGGATTGGCCGAGAGGATTTGTGGGGCGAATAGACGTAGAGGCTGGTGACTATTATGGAGTCGGGCAACCATTTCACAGCGGGATCGGGCCTGTGCTACTCGACGGGGAGTGGCAAGCTGCCACGGAGGATACGGTAGTCCCGCAACGCGGAAGAGGTCACAGATGAGCCCCGTCCATTTGGTCAAGAAGCTGCTTCGGTGGATGGCATCAGCCGTCGCGCGGGTGATCTCGGCCCGGCTGGCCCCCGGGCGACCACGGCTCACAACAGACGAGTGGGTTGGTTGCCAATTCTCATTTGCACAGTTGGGCGAGGACCGGTTGCTGGTCTTTTTCCTCCAAGGGTTGCGAGAGCGGGCCCAGTGGGTATACGTGGACGTGGGGGCCCACGACCCAATCCTCTACTCGAACACCCTCCTACTCCACAAGGCTGGGTGGTCCGGGATCAATATCGACGCCAGCGAGCAGAGCGTTCATCGGTTCCAGGGTCATCGACCGGGCGACCGTAACGTCTGGGCGGCGGTTTCCGACGTCTCCCGCCAGGTTGTGTATTACCGCTACCCCTCCCCTGCGTGTAATCGGATATTGGCCCCTGAGGACCTGGACGTGGTCAACATCATCGGCGAGAAGCCAGTCGGCTCGACCCGAATGACCACCCGATCGCTGAACAACCTGTTGGCAGAGTACATGCGACCGGCTGAGCGGATCGGACTTCTGAACATCGACTGCGAAGGTGAGGACTTCAAGATCCTGCAAGCCCTCGACTGGGTCCGTTGGCGACCTTATCTTGTCGCCGTCGAGTCCCACACCAGGGATACTACGGCGGAGATGTGCCGCCATTTGACCGAGCAGGGGTACGTCCTCGTCGGCCAATTCCTGATGACTTTGGTTTTCTGCGACCCCACCTTGCCGGAAGAGCAGGGTGGGAGCACTCATCCGATCGTCCGCCATTCCGTAGCCGCCGGGCCGGGTGACCTGTATCAGCCGAGGCGAGACGACGGTGAGCACTCGTACCGGAATCAGTTGGGCGACCTTGGGGTTGCGCAGATATCCCGAGAAGAAGCGAGGTCCAAAGAAGCCGCAAATGAGAAAGAAAAGGGGGCGTCGAAGTCGCCACGTCTCGACCGCCCGGCTACTCTTGAAACGTCGAAAGAAACACCTTGGAAGGGGTGACTATGAGGACGGGACAGATGGTTCGCGGTGTTGTCAGACATGTCCTTGGACAATTGATCGGACCGGTGTGGCCGGTCTCCCCCGTTTCGGCTCGCCATGCCCTTCCGTCCTGGCTTTATAGTGCCGATGATGAGGCATCCCGACCGTCCGATCGGTTATTGGGAACCGCTGTCCGTTGCATCGACTTAGCCCGGTCTATGGATCTAGCTGACATTAGCAATCGCATTCCTCCTCCGCTCATCCGCTACCCGGATGTCTGGCCGGGCGAACATTACAAGTTGCTGGCTGCGATGGTCGCTTTACTCGCCCCGCGGCTGGTAATTGAGATCGGAACAGCCGAAGGGCTGTCTGCTCTGACGCTCAAGAAGTACCTGCAAGCTGATGGCCAGTTGGTCACGTTTGACCTCATCCCATGGCGGGAATACCCGGGGAGCGTCCTCGTCCCAGAGGACTTCGCCGACGGGCGGCTCAAGCAGCGCATAGGTGACTTGGCTGATCCCGGGGTGTTTCAGCAACACGCCGAGTTACTTACAGCCGCTGATCTGCTTTTCGTCGATGCACCGAAAGATGGGCGATTCGAACCGACCTTCTTGAAAAACCTCGGCGGTCTCCTGCGATCTGCTCCCCTGGTGGTGCTGGACGATATACGGGTTTGGAACATGCTTTCAACGTGGCGCGCGATTACCAAGCCCAAGATCGACCTGACGTCATTTGGGCACTGGTCTGGGACTGGCCTCATCGAATGGTGTATGCAGTGACTGGGCCCGCCCTCACTGTCATCTGCCTCCCTCGTCTCCAGCCGTTAGGGCATATAGAATTCCGAGGGCGTAAAGATCCACTCAACGAGAGGTGGTTGTAAGCGTGGCCGCCCGTGCCGAGTCGGCGGCTCCGGGATTACGTCTGGAATCGGCACGATCTTCTTCCGGGTCGAGTGGTCTGGGGAGCTGAACGCTGATGCGAATTGGACTGGTCTGGCCTTCAACCAACCGGCTCGTCGATATCACCGTCCGGTACGAGCGGTACGTCCGTGGGTTCGAGGCGCTCGGCCACCAGGTAGTGACCGTCTGCCCGGAACCGGCCGCGGTGGGATACCGTTTCCCGGTCCACACCATCCCCGACCTGGACGCCCTCCGCGACTTGGAGCTCTGGCGGGGGCTCGGCCTGGACGCTACGGTGATCATTGCCTGGCTGGGGATGCCCGAGACCGTTGCGGCGATCAACTCCGCCTGCCCTCGCGTCATCTCTGTGAGCGACGGTGACGGGGTCGTCGGGTTCCTCCGCGTCTACCCGCTCACTACCCTCCGCCGAATGGTCGCCTTGCAGACACGGTGGGGGATGAAAGCCCGGGCGGCGAAGTACTGGGTTCAACTCGGCCTGGGCGCTTCTAGGGCGACCGAGCAAACGACCATCGAGAGCGCGGATGAGGCCGACCTGGTCACCGTCACCAGCCCGGGTGCCCGGGCCAACCTCGCCGCCGTGTTCGCCTATCACCGGCGACCGGACCTGACCGGCAAGGTGGTCGTCATCCCCTACCCGGTGGACGACGAGTTCCTGTTGGGAGACGTGCCGACCGCGGCCGACAGGGCTGACCGTGTGGTCGCCATCGGTCGGTGGGACGACCCCCAGAAAGACGCCCCGCTGCTGGCTGCCGGGATCGAGCAGGAGGCCGCCCTCCGACCGGAGACGGAGTTCGTCCTGATCGGGCGGAACGGAAGCGAGACATTCGCTCGTCTCCGCGAACGGGTCGCCCGGGTGAAGTATCTCGGGGTTCAGCCGCCGTCCGTGGTCGCCCAGGTCCTCCGCGAGAGCCGGGTGCTCGTTCTGTCCTCCCGTTGGGAGAGCGGCCCGATCGTGGCGTCCGAAGCCCTCTGCGCGGGGTGCTCCCTGGTCGGGCCGTCGTGGGTCCCGACGATCCCCTGGTATTGTGGCGAGGGGCCATATGGGAGCGTATTCGCCCGTCGGTCGGCCTCTGCGCTGGCCGATGCTCTGGCGGTCGAGCTCGCCGAGTGGGACGCCGGCCGTCGCAACCCGCGGGCGACGGCCGCGTACTTCCGGCCGTGGTTCAATCCCGCTGCCGTCTGTCGAGACCTCCTCACTGGTGGTGGTAGGGAACCTGATAATCGTGCGGTGGGGGCAGGTGGGCACGCGGGATGATGAACCCACTGAAGCGCGTCGGCTGGGGGTTACTGGCCCGGGGACTGTCTGTGGGAACAACCCTGATCCGCCACCGCCCGGCCGGTTCCAGGTCGGACGCCTGGCGGGCGGTGGAATTTTCCTGCACCCACTTCGGAGAAGACCTTATCGCACTGCACCTCCTCCGAGACGTCCCCCCCGACCGCTGGGAGATTAGGCCATGCCCCTGAACCCAGGGCCGCCGCACGTCACGGTCGTCATCCCGACGTACAACCGTAGCTGGGGGTTGAAGCGGGCCATTGTCAGCGTCCTAGCGCAAACGTTCGCTGACTTCGAGTTAATCGTCTCAGACGACGCCTCCACGGACGACACTCCGGAAGTGGCCCGGTCGTTCACCGATTCGCGTATCGTCTATCAGCGAAATGCCAACAACCTTGGTATACCGGGCAATTGGGGGGCCGGGCTGTGGCTTGCGCGGGGCGAGTATGTCTGTTTCCTCATGGACGATGATTACTACGACCCGGACTTCCTTACCAATCGCGTCGTTGTCATGTCGTCTTCTGCCGACCTCGTCAGCGTCTTTTCCTCGTACCGAAGGCGTCCTGAGAATGGTGATTCGGGCGAGTTATTTCGTCCTCAGTGGCTGTCCTCTGGCCTGGTATCTCAGCCCGAGTTTATGAAGGCAGTTCTCAACAACTACATGTTCATCGGCGCAACCATGTATCGTGCAGCGCTCGTGCGGGCGGTCTGGCCCCAGGCCGAGCAATACAGTTGCATAGCCGATCACGCACTCAACCTTCACCTCGCCCGCCGCCCGGGAGCCACTGCATTCTTTCTGGATAAGCCCGACTTCAACATGGCGAGTCACGCCGAGCAGATCAGCGTAACTCGGGCGGAGCAGGTTTACGAACTGGGGTCGGACCTGCTGGAGGAATTCATGGGGCTGGTAAGTACCCCAACCGAGCGAGCCTGGATCAGGCGGCGCTTGTCTGACTGGCATCTGCTGTGTGGCCGCAAGGCGAGAGAACAGCAAGCCTACAAGCTTGCATCCCAGCGGCTCCGGAGGGCAATCCATGTGCGGCCTACTAACTGGGGGGCGTGGAGGCAATATGCCCGACTGGTGACCGGGTGGTAGTTTTCCAAGCCAGGAACTCGATCTGTCTTCTCGGTCCCGAGACGGGCCGGTCGGTGATACTTTACGAGATGGAGTCGGAGTCCTGCGTACTCCCCGAGCTGAGCGTGTTCATAAGGACAGAGCTGGCCTTAGCCATGTTTACGCTGGGAGAGGTCGTCCAGAGGAGATCGGGTGGAACCGAGTGGGCGCGATCAAGATCAAAGTCCGGGGTATGCGCCATGGGTCTTGGCCGGCGGGCGGGAGGTCCTCCGGGGATGCCAGGCAGTGCCGCTCAAGGGCTCGGTCGTCTGAGTGAATTAGGGCGCTCCCCTGATCGAGGATCTACTCTCGTTCAAGCAGGACCGGGGAATCATGTTGTACGACTTCAGTGCCCTGTTTCGCCGCCCCGTTTATGCCGCCTTGGTCTAACCGGATATGGTGTTCGTCCAAGCCGACAGTTCGCTCGTCCGCGAGCCCGGGTTGAACAAGCCGGCCGCGTCATTGGAGATCAGAATGGGATTCCTGAAAGAACTAGCACGGCACATTCCCGGGGTACGGCCCGCATACCTTCGGGTCCGATTACAACGGGAAAGGCTCCGGCTCAGGTCATTGGGGCGGAAGGCAGCGTTCGAGGAGATCTTCCGGAGCAACGGGTGGCAAGGGAAGGAGTCGATGTCCGGACACGGTTCCGATACGGAGTCTACGCGACGGCTGGTCGAGGCCCTCCCGCCCTTGATGAAGCAATTCCAGGTTGCCACCCTGCTGGACATCCCGTGCGGCGACTTCCATTGGATGAAGGACGTGGATCTCACCGGGACCAAGTACATCGGAGCGGACATCGTGCTGCAACTCGTCGAGGACTGCAGTCGGCGATACGGGTCCGAGACGCGGATGTTTTGCACCCTCGACCTGACCGAGAGCCCTTTACCCGACTGCGACTTGATCCTGTGCCGAGACTGCTTGGTCCACCTTTCGTTCCGCGACGTCATGCGGGCTCTGGACAACATCTGCCGCAGCAACCTTACGTTCATGCTGACCACCACCTTCCCACGGAAGGGCCCCAACCACGACATCGTCACCGGGGAGTGGCGGCCGCTGAATCTGGAGCTCTCACCGTTCGGATTCCCCGCCCCGCTCGCGCTGCTGACCGAGAATGATATAGGCGATGGTGGGCCGTTCAGTGACAAGGCCCTCGGGCTATGGCGAGTCACAGACGTGGCGGCGGCCTTGCAGGATCGCCGGTCAGCTTGACCTGCAGTGCGACCGGTCCGGCCGGCCCCGGTGCCGCCGATACGACCCCTCTAGAACTGGAGTGAGGCATATGACGACGCGGGCGACCGGCGGACCGGCGGACCCAGACCGGCTGCGGATTCACTTCCATGTGAATTACTCCCACCCGGGGGGACGTACTTCCGGTTCCATAACTTGGCGGTCGGGTTGACCCAACTCGGGCATCAAGTCACGGTGTACGCGTGCGACTTCGACCGCGCATCCCTGAACCGGACGGAGATCCGAGACGGGGTGCCGTACGTGATCCGGCCCGAACACTGGTTGACCCGGCTTTGCTGGCACGCCTGTGACCCCGTCACGGTGATCCGGAGATGGGCCTCACGCTGTCCCCCGTGCGATGTGGCCCACCTATTCCAGCCATTTCCTGGCGCGGCGGCCCCGTGGCTCCGGGCAACCACTCGGGTGCGGTTTTATGACTGGGACGACCTCTGGAGCGGAGGGCTGATGAGTGGCCCGGTCGCGCGCTGGCGCGAGCACTGGCCGCGGATGCTGGTGCGGTTCATGGAACGCCGCCTCCCCAGGTGGGCCGACCATGTGACGGCCATAAGTCGGGTTCTGGCCGACCTGGCATGGGATCGTGGAGCCCGGGCCGTGAGCGTGTTGCACAGCGGATCCTGGCCCGCCGACACCCCGGACAAGGCCGCGACCCGAGCCCGGCTGAGGTTGCGGACCGACGCCCTATACGGCGGCTTCATGGGCCGGACGACGGCCGAACTACCTTGGTGCTTCGATGCTCTTGCCAAGAGCGTAGACCGGTATCCGCAGCTACGGCTGGCCCTGTGCGGGATGCCGGCCTCGGAGTTGGATGGACTCCCGCCGGCGATCCGTGGGCGAATTGACTACCTGGGCCAGTTGACCCCCGCCGCAGCGAAGGACTTCGCCGCGTGCATGGACCTGGCCCTCCTGCCGATGAAGGAAGACAAGTTCAACCTCAGCCGACTGCCGCAAAAGTTCGGCGATTACGTGGCGGCTGGCGTCCCCCTGTTGTGCTCCACCGTCGGCGAGTGCGGACTGCTGGTCCCCCGGTTCCCGTGGGTCCTTCCCGCGGGGACGACGCAAGCGGAGTGGATCAAGGAGTTCGGTGCGGCTTTGGACCGGGTGGCGCGGGGCGATGTGCCTGAGTTTGATCCGCATTTATTCCAAGCGCATCTGTCGTGGGAAGGGCTCAGCCAGACCCTCGCCCAAACCTACCGCGCCGCGCTGGCGGGCCGTCCGCCAACCTATGCCTCGAACCGTTCTCTTACCGTCACCCCGGTTCCCCTTGATGCGACGAGCTGCACCTGACCGAAATGAAGCTGCGCGAGGCCGTTCTCTTACCGTCACCCCGGTTCCCCTTGATGCGACAGACCAAGGTGTTTTTCGTCTGCCCCGGTCTCGGGCACATCGCCCGAGGGTACGAGACGTTCACCCGGGAGGCCTTCGACGTCCTCCGCGGGGACGATCGGCTCGACGCCGACTTGTTCAAGGGGGCCGGACTGGCCGCTGATCGGGAACGAGCGGTCTGGTGCCTTCGACGAAATCAGGTGGCTGCCCGGTGGCTCGGGGCGTCTGTCCTCCGGGACGGATACTACATCGAGTGCGCCACATTCGCCTTGAGCCTGCTCTCGCACCTGGCCCGGCGACGGCCGGACGTGGTGTTCTATAGCGACGGGGTGGTCGGTAACCTGCTGTGGCGGTGGCGACGGCTCATGAACTGGCGGTACAAGCTGCTGCTCTGCAACGGCGGCCAGCTTGGCCCGCCGGCATTCCCCCGGATCAACCACGTTCAGCAGGTGTTGGCCGCCGACTATGAGGAATCCATTCGGGCCGGCCGCCCGGCCGAGAACATGACGCTCCTCCCGCTCGGGTTCCAGATCGACTCGGAGTTCTGCCCCCTCTCCCCCGCTGGAAGGGCAGCCCTGCGAGCGCGGCTCGGGCTCCCGGTTGGGCGGCCGGTCGTGCTCACCGTCGGGGTAGTCGACCGGTCGATCAAGCGCATGGACTACATCGTGCGGGAGGTGGCTGCCTTGGATCCCCCACGCCCGTTCCTGCTCATGCTCGGCCAGCGGAGCGAGGAAAGCCCGGGAGTACTCGAGCTGGCCGACAAGCTACTCGGCCCGGCCGGCTTCCAGTGTCGGACGGTGCCCGCGGACACCATCCACGATTACTACGACGCCTCCGACGCCTTCGTTCTGGCTTCGCCGAAGGAGGGATTTGGCCGAGTGCTCGTCGAGGCCTTGGCCCGCGGCCTGCCGTGCCTGGCGACGGACCGTCCATTCGCGCGACTGGTGCTCGGCGAACACGGGCATTACGCCGACTTCGACCGCGCTGGGGAGTTGGCCCGGCTGCTCGCAACGGTTCTGGCCGTGGGGAACGCCCCTGACGGGGCGGCTACCCGGCACGCGGCCGCCTACGACCGCTATAGCTGGGACCGGCTTCGCCCGCGGTATGTGGACATGATCGAGCGGTGCGCTCGGGGAACCGTCGGAAACCGCTTGTGAACGGCAAGAATTCGGTCCTGGGCGGGCGGCTCCCAGTCATTCCAGGGGCGGATTGCGAGAAGCTGTTTCCCGGCCGGCGGTTCACCCCGATGCTGATACGGCCCCACCCAGATGCGCCCCAAGCTGCCGCCAGGATTGAGCGGTGTCCGTCCTTCCCGACCCGGAGCGGCTCCTCGGATGCGACTGCCTACCACTTGAGTGTCCCGCGCTCGGAGAAACTTGATTGAGCCCCATGATCAGCGTCGTCATTCCGACCTGCCGCCGGCTGGACTTGCTGGCCCGGTGCCTGGACCGGCTGGCCCCGGGCGCTCAGACCCTGCCGGCCGACCAGTACGAGGTGATTGTTACCGACGACGGGGAGCCGACGGTCGAGCGGTTTCTGGCCGAGAAGTATTCGTGGGTGAGCTGGGGCTCGGGTCCGCGGCGGGGACCGGCCGCGAACCGGAACGCCGGGGCCCGGCGGGCCCGCGGGGAGTGGCTCGCGTTCACCGACGATGACTGCGTCCCCGATCCAAACTGGCTCGCCGGGTTTACGACAGCAACCCACGCGGGCTGCCGGGTGTACGAAGGGAAAACCACCTGCGTGGCTGGGATCCGCTCTCCCTTCGACCACGCCCCGGTGAACATAACCGGCGGGTGCCTGTGGTCGTGCAACATCTTCATCCGGCGGGGCACGTTCGAGGAGATCGGTGGATTCGACGAAAGATTTCCGTTCCCGTACATGGAAGACGCGGACTTGCGCGTGCGGTTGGTTCAGGCCGGGTATCCGTTCGAATTCGTCCCGGGCGCGGTGGTGGACCACCCACCTCGACGGTCGGCCTCGGGCCGACAACTCGCCCGGTATCACGAGTCGTGGGTATACCATTGGTACAAGCGCGGCTACCGGAGACTGGCGGCCCCCCGGCTGCTCTACATCATCACCCAAGCCCGGCTCAGCACTATCCGGCGTCACCGCCTCAACGGAGACACCCTCCGGGCGATCGGCTCACTCACGAATGAGCTGGCCGGGATGCTCCTGCGACTGCCGCTCTGGGAGTGGAAGTACCGCTGGCACTTCCGTTCCCCGCCGTCGCGATGAGGGGCACAGCGTTTTCATCTCCTTCCGGGGTTCCGTTATGCGGTCGATTCCAACCCTGCTCGTACGTGGGCTGAAGCGGTGTCTCGGTCCGGCGGCGCCGCCCCGACTCCGGCTTGCGTTCGATTACCAACTGGCCCAATTGGACGGCTGTGAGCCGGAATTGGCCCTGCTCCACCAACTGGGTCCGAACCGTGGGACAGCGATCGACGCCGGGGCGAACGAAGGGCTGTTCACTTACCGGCTGTCCACGCTGTATGACCGGGTACACGCATTCGAGATCAACCCCACGTTGGCCGACCGCCTGCGGCGGTTGGTATCGTCCAACGTGAGCGTGTACCCGATCGGACTATCCTCTCGGGAGGGCAGTGATACATTGTACACACCACACTATCATGGTCGAGCACTGTACGGTTGGGCCGGCCTGGAGCCTTGGAATTGTCCAATGGCCGAGCGGTACACAGAATCAGTGGTTTCCGTCCGCCGTCTGGATTCGTTCGGCTTCGATGACGTCTCCTTTCTCAAAGTGGACGTCGAAGGGCACGAGTTGAAACTTCTGACCGGAGCGCGGCAGACAATCCGTCGAAGCCGCCCGGTAGTGCTGATCGAGGTGAAGGACCGGAACCGGGCGGCGGTGCAGGACTACTTTCGCGATATGCGGTACGCCGAGCATTGGCTTCAGGATCTAATCGGGGTGCCTGGATCAGTCGAGAATTACGTCTATATTCCGGAACCCACCGGATCACAGCCGAGTACTGAGTCCCGTTAGCCAGGCTGATCGAGAGGAAAGAGGAACTCGATGCTGAAGCGGGTTGCTCGTGCCCTTGTCCCGGTCGTCCTCCGACGGTTCCTCCAGCGGCGGAAGCTCGCGCGGGTGATCGCGAGTCACCCGCGCCGGGTGGTCGAACACCGTTACGGCGAGGTGACATTGCGGGTCGATCTGGTCGACCCAATGGCCGCCGGGTGGTATGACTGCGACTGGCCCCCGCTCGTGGAGATCGGAGTCCTCGGTCGCCACCAGCTCAGACCCGGGGCCCGCGTCTTCGACCTCGGGGCACATCAAGGAGTGGTCGGGCTGATGCTCGCCCACCGGGTCGGACCGACTGGCCAAGTCGTTCTTGTGGAGCCGAACCCGCACAACGTCGGCGCATGCCGACGAAACGTGGAGCTCAACCGGATGCCATGGGTCACCACCCACCAAGCGGCTGTCGCCGAACGGGAGGGGACGATCACGTTTGACCGCGGTCTGGACGGTCAGGCCGGCGAGTTGAGCGACTACTGCGGGCTGATGCGGGTGCCGGCCGTCACCATCGACACCCTGACCGCGGTGTACGGTCCGCCAGACGTGGTTTTCATTGACGTGGAGGGATTTGAATGCCGGGCGCTGGCCGGGGCCGGGCGGACCTTCGCCGCGCATCCGGACTGGTTCGTCGAGGTCCACGTCGGGTGCGGGCTGGAGGCGGCCGGCGGGTCGGCCGAGCAGGTGCTGGAATACTTCCCTGGGACGTTGTTCGCCCGGTACGTCCACGAGGAAGGAGACCCCGAGCCGACACCGCTGGAGGCTGCGCCGCCCGAGAAGCTCCGCCGCAGGTTTTTCCTCACCGCAGTGGTCCTCAACCGTCCGAAGGGGTGCGCATGACCGTCGGGCCGCGGGCCGGCATACCGAACACCCGCTGGGCGATCCTGACCGGGGAGTACCCGCCGCAGGCAGGCGGCGTGAGCGATTACACTCGGCTGGTGGCCGAGGGGCTGGCCGCTGTGGGAGACGAGGTGGCCCTATACGCTCCGCCCCAAGTTATCGGCCCCGACTCGGCCTCCCTCGCGGTTCGGGTTCGCCGGCTGCCAGACTGGTTCGGCCCCCGAGGCCTCGCCTGGCTCGACCGGGAGTTGGTCCGTTGCCGCCCGGACCGGGTGCTGATCCAATACGTACCCCACGCGTTCGGGCTGAAGGCGATGAACCTCCCGTTTGCCGCGTGGGTCGCTGCCCGCGCCAAGCGGGTGGCTCCGGTCTGGGTCATGTTCCACGAGGTTGCGTTCCCATTCGTCCGCCGGCCACTTCGGCACAACGTATTGGCCATCGTCAACCGGGTCATGGCCCGTGCCATAGCCGGGGCGGCAGACCGGGTGCTGGTCTCGATACCGAACTGGGGGCAGCTACTGAGCCAAGTCTGCCCGCAGGCCCGGCCGGCCGAGTGGCTGCCGGTTCCCTGCAATGTGGCTACAGCAGCCAACCCCGGGGCGGTCGCTGCCGCCCGCTCCCGCCATGCCCCGGAACCGCTCGCCCCGCTGGTCGGACACTTCGGGACGTTTGGGCGGATGATCACCGACCTGCTCGAGCCGGCCATCGTAGGACTGCTGCGGACCGACCCGCTGGCCCGGGTCCTGCTCATCGGCCGGGGGTCCGAGCGGTATCGCATCCTTATTGGTACGTCCCACCCGGACCTGGCCGGACGAGTGGCAGGGACCGGGGAACTACCTTCGGTCGAGGTGGCAGCCCACTTGCGTGCCTGCGACCTCCTCCTCCAGCCGTACCCGGACGGAGTCAGCTCCAGGCGGACGAGCGTGATGGCCGGGTTGGCCAACCAAGTCCCGGTGGTCACCAACCTCGGGGCCCTGTCTGAGCCCCTTTGGGCGATGTCGAAGGGGGTGGCGGTCGTCCCGGGTCCAGACCCGGCCGCACTCACTGCCGCGACGGTCGACGTTCTCGCCCTCTCGCCCGAAAGCCGGCTTGCCTTGGGCGCCCGCGGAGCGGAACTGTATTTCAGCGAGTTTACCCTCGAGCGGATCATCGCGCGGCTCCGCGATCCAGGACCCAGGCCCGCCCGGACACGTCCTGCAACTTTTCCGAAGATCGCTACGGTATTTAGGAAGAGATGAATGGCCGGTACACTGACCATCAAGGCTCTGGCCCACCCGGTTGACCGTCGGCTCTTAATTGTCCTCGCCCTGGTTTATCTTTTTACGGCCAAGGGTTATATAGAGGTCAGCGACACCTCTTACTCTCTTCAGACTGCGGAAGCGATCGTCTCCAGCGGGCGGCTCGACATCCAGCGAGTCGCCGGAGCCACCTTGACTGCGGCCGACGGCCTGAGCTACTCGAAATTCGGGGTTGCATTGCCGCTTGCCTTCGTCCCCTTGGTAGCCCTCTCGCATCTGCCGGTGAGGCCAGCCTGGCTCCCACCCCTTGACTTGGCAGGGTTCCTTATCTCGTTCCTCAACGTCCCGTTCTGCCTGATCACACTGATCCTATTCGGACAGCTCGTCAGGCAGTTTGGGGCGAGCGCGGGCTACGCTCGACTTCTTACGGTTGGGCTGGCTCTGGGCACATTATGCTGGCGTTACGCGGTGTCTGATTTTAGCGAGGGGATGCAGGCCGCTCTCCTGCTTCTTGCGGTGTATGGGGTTATCGGCGGAAGCTCAGGCCGGTTGGCATTCGGGGGACTCGGGTTTGCCGGACTGATCCTTGTCAAGCTGGTTCACGTTGGCCTGCTGCCGGTCTTTTTCGGCTACCTCCTGTGGTGCCCAAGCACGCCCTGGAAGACGCGAAGTCGGGCTGTGGTATTCGTGGTTCCCGTGGCCCTGGCACTCGGGATGGCATGCTTGCTAAATGCCTCCCGGTTTGGCAATCCGCTGGAGACTCGCTACGGGGCGGAAGCGCGGCAGTTCCATACCTCCCAGCTCCCGTTCTCCCTGCCGCGGCTTCTCGGGTCGCCGGATAAGGGGCTGATGGTGTTCTGCCCGGTGCTCGCGCTTGGGGTAGTCGGGTGGCCAGCGTTCTTCCAGCGATTGCCGCGGGAGGCCGCCTTGTGCGCAGGCGTGGTGATGGGCAACCTGCTGTTGGCCGGTGCGTGGCATTCCTGGGGAGGAGGGTGGTCCTGGGGCCCGCGACTACTGGTCCCAGCGATCCCGCTCTGGTTGCTACCGGCCGGGCTCGCCTTCGGCGGAAGTCCGCCGGTTCGATGGCGTGCCTGGATCGCCGGGCTCGTACTGATCTCGGTCGCCGTGCAGGTGCCTGGGATACTGGTCAAAGACCAGCAGATCCATCACATCGGACAAAACATGCTGACGGAATCGGAGCGGGGGAGATTCCCGGCAGACTGGCCCGCAGCCTGGGTCTTCCTTGGGCACAAGCTCACCCAGTCAGATGAGGTGTACTCGGTCACTGAGTTTGGCCTGCCCGGTGACCGCGCCCTCGACGTCACGGCGTACCGGACGTTCAAAGGATTCAACGTGTGGACGGAGCACGTCGCACGCAATTTCAAAAAGCCTCTGGTGCGGTGCCTACCACTCGGCGGGCTACTGGCCGTCTTATTGCTAGGTGTCGGGCTGAAGACAAAAGTCGGCGGGAACGAAGGGGCCTGACCAGGTAGCTCCGGTCGGCCGGAGTGCGAGCTACCTTCGGTCCGGCTGCTAGCGCCGATTTTGAGCTGTGCTCGGTGACAACCAAAGTGCCGTAGACAAATGGGGTAGTCGGCGGTGATGGATTCGCCTCATTCCCTTCAAGTGGCGAGGTCGATCATTTCCCGCGGGGAGGGATGGTGCGCGGTGCCCTACCTCCTCGCCATCCTGACTGACTTCCCGGACGAGGGCTGGCCGAGCATGGACCTGTGCGGGGACATGCTGGTTGCCCACTTGCCGCAAGAGGGAGCGTTCGCCGTGAAGGCCGCCCGCTTTTGCCCGCCGTTTCGCCGGCTCGCCACCCGGCTGCCGGCCGTCGGGCGACGGAACGCCACGTTCAACGCCGATCGGTTGCTCAACCGGTTCGTCCACTTCCCCCGCCATGCCCGGCGGCTCGCCGATCAATTCGATCTGTTCCACATCGCCGATCATACCTACGCGCAGCTCGTTCACGTCCTGCCGGCCGACCGAGTCGGCGTCTACTGCCACGACCTCGACACGTTCCGCAGCCTTCTGGACCCGGCTCGCGAACCCCGGCCGCGGTGGTACCGTGTCCTCGCCCGCCGCATCCTGTCCGGGATGCAAAGGGTGTGATCGCGCCGGTGCCAAGGATTATGCGGCTTTTCTGGGCTTTTTCTCCCTCGAACTCCCCTGAGTCCCCATCTCAGGAAGAATCTTCGCCTGCAAGTATGATTGATACACTTGAGG
>Ga0116214_1000415_pt1 | contig 17833 bp, 15 predicted proteins | sample Sb_taG_FD_88964 | JGI IMG/M metagenome (GOLD analysis project Ga0116214, IMG submission 88964) | Peat soil microbial communities from Weissenstadt, Germany - Sb_50d_1_NS metaG | ecosystem: Environmental > Terrestrial > Soil > Wetlands > Peat | place: Germany: Weissenstadt | collected 2010-09-21
ATGTAGAGCAGTCCCTGGCTCGCCGTCGCCGTGTATGCGCGCGCGCCCGTCGCCGAGGCACCGATCGCCACCGACATCGCGGCGAACTCCGACTCGACATTGACGAACTCGCACGGCGAGAGCTCGCCGGCCTTCACCAGCTGCGAGAGGTTCTCCACGATGTGCGTCTGCGGGGAGATCGGGTAGGCGCAGATCACCTCCGGCCGGCACAACGCCACCGCCTCAGCCACGGCACGCGAGCCCTCAACCTGCCGTAGCACCGGACAGCTCCCGCATCTCCTCTGCCACCCAGGCGTGCGCGGCCTGCGCGGCTGCCACGTTGCCCTCGCCGACCGTCCCGCTGAAGCGCTCGCGGATCGCGCGCGCCACCGCGTCGAGCGAGATCAGCTCGCTGAGCGCCGCGAAGCCACCGAGCAGCGCGGCGTTAGCGACCGCACGGGCGGGCGGGGTCAAATTTTCTCGCGCGAGCTCTGAGGCGGGCACGGTCAGGAGCCGCTCGTGACGGAAGCCCTCGACGAACTCGCCGAGACCGAGCTCGTCGAAGCTCTTGGCGGTGTTGATCAGGATGAAGCCGTCCAGCTTGCAGCCACCGAACACGTCAACCTGGTGCAGCAGCGTCGGGTCGACGACGATCAGAGCGTCGGGCTCCATCACCGGCTCGCGGACACGGATCTCGTGATCGTCGATGCGGCAGAACGACACGACCGGTGCGCCCATGCGCTCTGAGCCGAAGCTTGGGAACGCTTGCGCGTAGCGGCCCTCGTCGAATGCCGCGAGCGAGAGCATCTCCGCCGCGGTCACGACACCCTGACCACCACGGCCGTGGATGCGAACCTCGAACATCGCTAGCCGCCATCGCGCGCGGCGTCGAGCAGCACACGCTGCTCCGCGGCCGCCACAAGTCCTCGAGTACGGTCGATCACGTCGACGCTGACAGAGATCGCGTCGATCCCGGCGCGCACGAGCAGCTCGGCGTACTCGGGGTGCACCGAGGGGGCCTGTCCGCAGATCGAGGTGCGCAACCCGAGCTCGCGGGCGCGGGGGATCAGCTCGCGCAGGTAGGCGGTCACGGCCGGGTCGCGCTCGTCGAAGGTCTCGGCCAGCACCTCGTTATCACGGTCCGCGCCCAGCAGCAGCTGGGTCAGGTCGTTCGAGCCGATCGAGATGCCCGCGACACCGAGCGCGGCATACTGCTCCAGGTTGAAGAGCACCGAGGGAACCTCCGCCATCACCCACAGCTCAAATCCGGCTCGATCCAAGAGACCCGCCTCGGAGATCAGCTCGCGGCAGCGGCGCAGCTCGCGCGCGGTGCGCACGAACGGGAGCATCACGTGCAGGTTGTGCAGGCCGGCGTCCCACACGCGGCTCAGCGCGGCGAGCTCGAGGCGGAAGACGTCGGGCTCGCGCGTGTAGCGCAGCGCACCGCGGTAGCCGATCATCGGGTTGGACTCGTGCGGCTCGAAGCGCTCGCCGCCGCGCAACCCGGAGAACTCGTTCGTGCGGAAGTCGATCGTGCGGTAGGTGACCGGCCGCGGGGCGAACCCGGCGGCGAACGTGGTGAGGCCCTCTGCCATCCGCGCGACGAACTCCTCCCCACGTCCCTCCTCGAGCAGGGTGCGGGGATGATCTCCCGCCAGCGCCTCGAGCACCATCATCTCCGCGCGCAGCAGCCCGACACCATCGACGGACAGATCCTTCACGCGGTCCACCTGTGAGGGCTCAGACAGGTTGACGAGGATCTGCGTCGCGGTCACGAGGGCGGCGGCGCCCGCCGTTGCACCGGCAGCCTGTCCGGCAGCGGGCGCGTCCCCGGGCGGCTCGCTCGCGCGGGCACCCTCAAAAACGACGCCGCGGGTGGCGTCGACGGTCACGATCTCCCCATCGCGCAAGCGACGAGTCGCTTCGCCGGTGCCAACGACACAAGGGATACCCAGCTCACGCGAGACTATTGCGGCATGGCAGGTCATCCCGCCGGAGTCGGTGACAACGGCGGCGGCGCGGCGCAACAGCGGCAGCCAGTCGGGGGAAGTCATGTGTGTGACAAGCACGTCACCGTCGTTCAGGTTCGCGGCGTCAGCGAGCGTCGTGAGCACCCGGGCGGCGCCGCTGGCGCTGCCGGGCGCACCGCCCAGACCGCGCAGCAGCACGGTTTGCGGCTCTGAAGGCTCCGCCGCCGTGACGGTCGTGAGGGTCTCGTCGTGGAGGGTTGTGATTGGGCGGCTCTGCAACATCCACAGCGTGCCGTCGGGGTCAAACGCCCACTCGGTGTCCTGTGGCGAGCCGTAGTGCTCCTCGATACGCCGGCCGAGCTCGGCGACCGCGACGACCTCCTCGTCTGTGAGAACCGGCTTCAGGGCCTCCACCTCGGTGAGCGTGCGCTGCTGGGTGCCGCCGTCTGGGGCGTACTCGATGACGAGGTCCTTGTGGTGCACCTCGCGGCGGCGGATCGCGAGCGTGGCCTTCTCCACCACGTAGCGGTCCGGTGAGACCGAGCCCGAGACGACGGCCTCGCCGAGGCCGAACGAGCCCTCGATGACGAGCTCGTCGCGTTGCCCGGTGGCGGGGTTGACGGTGAACATCACGCCGGCACGGGTCGACTCGAGCTGGCGCTGCACGACGACCGCAATGTCCATGTCCGCCTGTGCGAAGTCGTTGACGCGCCGGTAGTAGATAGTGCGCGCGCCGAACAGCGAGCGCCAGCAGCGACGCACGGCGTCGATCACCGCGTCGGCTCCGCGGATGTTCAGGAAGGTCTCGTTCATGCCCGCGAAGGAGCTCGCGGCGGTGTCCTCCGCAGTCGCCGAGGAGCGCACGGCCACGGGGATGGAATCCCCGCCCGCCCGGTCCCCACCGGCCTCGCGCGCCAGGCGCTCGTAGGCCGTGCGGATCTCCGCAGCCAGCGGCTCGGGCATGGGCGTCTGGTCGAACAGCGCGCGGGCGGCGACGCTCGCCGCCTGCAGTGCGGCGGTGTCCTCCACGTTCACCGAGTCCAGCAGCTCGGCCAGCTGCGCACGCAGCCCGGTCTCGGCGCAGTACGCGGCGTATGCAGGGGCGCCGACCACAAATCCATCTGGCACGGGCAGCCCGGCGGAGGCCAGCTCCCCCAGGTTCGCGCCCTTGCCGCCCGCGTACATGGTGTCCTCACGGCCCAGCCGCGCGAACGGGCGTACGGCATCGACGCTGGTGCGGGTGTCGGTATCGGTGGCAATGCTCATCGTGTGCTCGCTCCTCGGGTTGCCGCCTGCTTTTCGTATGCAGAGAAGTCAAGCCGAGGAGAAGGCCTTCTACCACCGCACTCCCCACTGAACAGGCTCAGTAGTTCTCACCACCAGGCAGGGGACTGATCACTCATGACAGGGCCGGTCAGCGCGCGTAGCGTGCCGTACTGCCCCCAAAGGCGTTACCACCGAGATACGAGCAGGAGGACACCGCAGATGCCCACTCGAGTCGCCATCAATGGTTTCGGCCGCGTCGGACGCAGCGTGCTGCGGATCGCACATGAGCAGGAAGCCGCCCTGGAGATCGTCGCGATCAACGATCTCACCGATGCAGCCACGCTGGCGCACCTGCTGCGCCACGACTCCGTTTACGGGGCGTTTCCCGGCACCGTTGAGTCCACCTCCGGGGAGCTGTTCGTGGCCGGCCGTCCGATCCAGGCGCTCGCGGAGCCCGAGGTCTCAATGCTGCCGTGGCGCGAGCTGGGAGTGGACGTGGTAATCGAGTCCACCGGCCGCTGCCGCACACGAGTGGCAGCCGCGGAGCATCTGGAGGCAGGCGCCCGCAAGGTGATCGTCTCCGCGCCCGGCAAGGGCTCAGAGCCGCTGGACGCGACCGTGGTGATCGGTGTGAACTTCGAGGAGGTCTACGACCCAGACCGCCATCACATCATCTCGAACGCCTCGTGCACGACCAACTGTCTCGCGCCCGTCGCCAAGGTTCTCCACGAGACGGTCGGTATCCGCCACGGTCAGATGAGCACGATCCACGCCTACACAGCGGATCAGAACCTGCTCGACGGGCCGCACAAGGACCTGCGACGTGCGCGCGCCGCCGCGCTGAACCTGGTGCCGACGTCGACCGGCGCGGCAAAGGCGCTCGGCCTCGTGATCCCCGAGCTCGACGGACGACTGGGCGGGATCGCAGTCCGCGTGCCGACCCCGACCGGCTCGATCGTCGACCTCACGGTCGAGGCCGAACGAGCCACGAGCACAGCGGAGGTCAACGCCGCGTTCGCAGACGCCGCTGAGCACGGCCCGCTGCGAGGCATCCTCTCCTACAGCGAGGACCCGATCGTCTCCAGCGACATCGTCGGCTCGCGCTACTCCTCGATCTTCGACTCCGAGCTGACGAGCGTGATGAACGAGACTCAGGTCAAGGTCGTCGCCTGGTACGACAACGAGTGGGGTTACTCCTCGCGGCTCGTCGACCTCGCGGCCAAGGTGATGGCGCCCGTGCCGGCGGCGGCATAGATCGATGCAAGTCATCTCCGAGCAGCAGCTGAAGGAGACCCTCGCCGCGCTATCGGCGCTGGAGCCGAGGATCGTCGCGAGCGGGAACCTCGCCACGCCGCGGGCGTTGCTCGACGCGCTCGAGCAGACGTTGGAGCGCTACCGGCTGTTCATGCTCGCGGCGCAGGCGCCGCTGCCCGTGCGCGAGGGCGTGATCTATGAGACGCCGTTCGTGGGGCCCGGAATGCGCGACGCCGGCGAGCGGCTCGACTATCTGCCGATGCGCCTGTCGCTCGTGCCGAGGCTGTTCGCGACGATGCGCCCGCCCGACATCGTGCTGGTACACACTTCGACCCCGCGCACGGGGAAGGTCTCGCTCGGGATCGAGGTGAACATCCTCCCGGCCGCGATCGAAGCGGTGCGCGCGCGCGGCGGCCTGGTGATCGCGCAGCTGAACCCGCGAATGCCATACACGCTCGGCGACAGCGAGCTGGAGGAAGATCAGATCGACCTCGCGATCGAAGTCGAGGAAGACCTCCCGTCCCCCGCGCTCCATCCGGGCCACGAGCACGCCGAGCAGATCGCCGAGCTCGTCGCGAGCCTCGTCGAGGACGGGTCCACGCTGCAGCTCGGCATTGGTCAGATCCCCGACGCGACCTTGCGCGCGCTGTGGGACAAGCGCGATCTGGCGATCTGGTCGGAGATGATCAGCGATGGCGTGATGGAGCTCGAGCGCCGCTTGGTGCTGGGATCGGCTCGTCCGATCGTGTGCTCCTTCCTGTTCGGCTCGCCCGAGCTGTATGAGTGGGTCGATCAGAATCCAAGGCTGAGGATGACCCGCACGGAGACCACGAACGACCCGTCGCGAATCGCCGCACAGGCGGGGATGGTCTCTATCAACACCGCTCTGCAGGTCGACCTCTCAGATCAGGCCGGCGCCAGCCACATCAACGGTCGCCTGTACTCGGGCTTCGGCGGCCAGCCCGACTTCGTCGAGGGCGCCCTGCACTCACCCGGAGGTCACGCCGTTATCGCGCTGCGCTCCAGGCACGAGCGCAGCGACACCTCGACGATCGTTCCCCGGCTGACAGACCCGGTGACCTCCTTCCAGCACTCCGCGCTCATAACCGAGCAGGGCTGCGCGAGCATCTTCGGCCGCAGTCAGCGCGCCCAGGCCGAGCTGATCATCGACCACGCCGCCCACCCGGATGCCCGCGAGGAGCTGCGCGAGCACGCGGAGGAGATGGCCACATGGCACGGGTAGGACTGCTTACCGGCGGCGGTGACTGCCCAGGTCTGAACGCGGTCATCCGGGCTGTGGTCCGGCGCGGCCTCGCGGACGGGGAGCACAGCTTCGTCGGCTTCCGCTACGGTTGGGCAGGGCTGCTGGAGGACGAGGCGATCGACCTGGCCCTCCAAAGCACCTCGGGCATCCTGCCGCGCGGCGGGACGATCCTCGGCACTTCCCGCACCAACCCGTTTGCGGATGGCCGCGACGCGGTGGCGGCCATCCGAGCGACCATGCAGGCACGTGCCGTGGACGCGCTCGTTCCGATCGGCGGCGAGGACACGCTCGGCGTCGCGCTGTGCCTGCACGAACAGGATATCCCCGTCGTCGGTGTGCCAAAGACGATCGACAACGACCTGGACGGCACCGACTACACGTTTGGTTTCCAGACGGCCGTGCAGATCGTCACCGACGCGATCGACCGCCTGCACACGACCGCGGAGTCGCACAACCGTGTAATGGTGGTCGAGGTGATGGGCCGCCACGCCGGCTGGATCGCCACGCACGCCGGGATCGCCGGAGGTGCCGATGCGATCCTTGTACCAGAGCGGCCATTTGACATCGATGAGGTGTGCGCCCATCTGCGCCGCCGCCACGAGCGGGGGCGCAGCTTCTCGATCGTGGTCGCGGCCGAGGGGGCGACGCCCCGGGAGGGCACGTTGGAAACCAGCGAGGGCACCACGACGGACGCCTTTGGGCACGCGCGGCTGGGCGGGATCGGCGTGATGCTGGAGCGTGAGATCGAGTCGCGGACAGGCTATGAGACCCGGGTCACGATCCTCGGCCACGTGCAGCGCGGCGGAACTCCGGTCGCATTCGATCGCGTGCTGGCAACGCGCTTCGGTGTGGCCGCGATGGATGCTGTGGCGGCCGGGCGCTTCGGCACGATGGTCGCCCTGCGCGGCACCGAGATCATCGAGGTCGAGTTGGAGAAGGCGTTGCGCGAGCCAAAGCTGCTCGACCCCGCCCTGTATGAGACGGCCGAGCTGTTCTTCGGTTGAGGGACGCCCGGTGAGGCGCGCAAGCGCTGGCAGAACAGATCGACGGTGTACTGCCGCCCGGATATCTCCATTCCATACGCCTCATGCGGCGACTCGGTAGTACTCGCGGATAAGCCCTGCAGGGTCCACGCCGCGCGGCACCTTTTCGGCGGGGATGTAGTAGACGCTGGGCTGGCATCCGTAGTTTGCCCTCGTCAGATTGCGGGTTCGTCACGACGTGCGACTCCCCCCTCGAGCCTATTGTCAGAGGCTCCATGCACCGCTCACCGTCATCGATAGTGGCAACGCAGGGGCGCCGAGAGACGCCCACACGAGCTTCCACGGCCCGTGCGCGAGCAGTGACCATAGACCCGCAGCCTTGGCGCTGGAGCCATCCACGCGTGCTCATCGAGCACCCGGACGAGGCGACCGGCCTCGCGATCGCCTCCGGCTTGCGCCTCGCCGGCTACGCGGTCGCCGTCTGTCCCGGCCCACGGGGACACGGGCAGTGTCCGCTGACGGGGCCAGCGGGGTGCGCCCCAGCTCACGACGCCGACCTCGTCGTTTGCTCCCTGGGCTACGAGCACGAGGTGGCCCGAGAGGTTTTGCGGGAACTGCGCACGCGTTATCCCGACACGCCTCTGATGGTCGAGGTGCCGTCGGACATGGACGCGGACCTGCGCGAGCTCCTGGACGGCTGCCACCGGCTGCCAGCCCCGGCGACCCCGGAGCAAGTCGTGGCCGCCGTCCAGAGCCTGTCCGGGCACGCCGCCGTAGAGGGCCACGCCGGTGCGTAGCCCATTTCACAGCGAGCAGGAGGCCTTCCGCTTTCTCCTGCTACTGATACTCGGCCTCCTCCCAGTCGTGCTCGCCGCCGCGCTCGGCCCGACATGGCTCGCTCTGGCGGTGCTCGCGGTGGTACTCGTCATTCTCGCTGCGCGTGTGGCGCAGCTGCGCATGCGCAAGCTCCGCGGCCTCGCGCTGCCCGTGAAGATGGCCCCACCGCACATGGGCTCGGCGGCGGAGCGCCGCGTCCTCGTGGTCGCCAACGACACGCTCGGCGAGGAGGCGCTCCTGCGCGAAGTCGAGAGGCTGGCCTGTGTGCCGGATACGCACCTACTCCTGCTCGTGCCCGCGCTGATCTCCCCCGGAGCCCGCTTGACCGGCGCGATCGACGGTCTCTTGGACCAAGCGCGCGTCCGTCTGAAGACGGCCCTCGACCGCGTCGGCCACGGCCTCGTCGTTGCGGGCGAGATCTCAGAGGCAGACCCCCTCCAGGCCATCGAGGACACCTTCGCCATCTTCGCGCCGGATGAAGTCATCGTCTCCACTCGCTCCGAGCGCGCCGCGAGCGGGCTCGAGCCGCGGCTCGCCGGTCTCGTGCGTGAGCGGTTCGCCGTGCCCGTTCGTCATCTCGTCTTCGAGCCCGGCTCCGCCGCGCGGGAGCCGAACAGGGACACTGAGGCGAGATACCGGCACGAATTCGGCGACGCGGCCGCCAGGAAGTTCGGGCTGAAGGCGCTCGCGGGCGCGGGGATCCTTGCCGCGGTGCTGATGTCCATGGTCGCGCTGGTCCAGAGCAGCGAAAGAGAGGAAGCGCGCGCGGCGTCCCAGGCCGCCGCCGAGCAGATCGCCGCGCTACCGCCCGTAGCAAAGATGGTCGTCCTGAAAGTCATCCCGGAAGGCAAGCGCGGTCCGGAAGGCGAAAAGCACGATGAGTTCACCACGACCGAATTCGTCGTGCGGGCGGGCCAGCCCCAGGAGCTGAGGATCGACAACACCGATGAAGTGCCTCACAGCATCACGGCACCGGAAGCAGGTGTCAACATCGTCGTGATGCCCGGCACTCACACCTACACGTTGCTCGTGAAGCAGCCGGGAAGGTTTCTCTGGTTTTGCACCTTCCGATGCGACGAATGGGCGATGCAGCACCCGGGCTACATGAGCGGCTACATCACCGTCAGCTGAGGCTTGATGCGGGTTGGTCTGTTGGGCAGAAAAGGCCGGCGCGGGATGCGCTTCGAACAGGAGGGGTCTGGGCGCGCGGAAGTGAACGCTTCCGCTTCGCCGGACGCAGCGGGCGTGTGCCGATCCTCAATCTAAGCGCTCAGGAGCCCTCCGCATCGGAGGTCTTCCGGGCTTTAGCGGACACGCTCCTCGCGCGATCCGACAGCGCCCGCGCGCTGAGGGTAGGCTCCGTGGCATGAGCGATGAGGCCCACTTCACGGCCGATGAGGCTCATGCGGCCGGCGAGCGGATCGGCATCGACTGGGCGACCTCGCCATTTGATGTCGAGCAGTTTCGGATGGGGATGGATGTCGAGCTAGAGCACGGCACACGGGATCTCCAGACCAACGTCACCGACGACGATGAGACCGTGACGGCGAAGATCGCGCGAGCGCACCTCAACGAGTTCCCGGACTACTACTCCCGCCTGGCCGTGATGGAGGCCGAGGCGGAGGCGTACTGGACCGAGCAGTGCGACTAGCGTCCACGCAGGCGAGGAGTGCTGACCGGCGGCACTGCGCGTGAGAGCCCGTGGCGATCAGCCACGCTCGCGGCGTTCTTGCTCCTCGACTGTCAGCTCGGCGGTCGGCAGCGCCTCGAGGCGCCCGTCGGGGATCGGCTCGCCGCTCTCCGTGGAGAAGCCGTAGGTGCCGGCGGCGAGCCGCGCCTCCGCGCGCTCGAGCGCCGCGAGCTGCGCGGCGAGATCCTCGGCGAGCCCCGCGTCGAACTCTCGCTGGTAGAGGTCCTCGGAGCCTCGGTCACCCGGTTCGTGCTGTTCCGCTAGCTCCTCAGGGCCTTCCTCCTCGAGCTCCGTGATCGCCTGCTCGATCCGCTCCCGCTCGCGCGCGAGTAGTTGGCCAGCGCGCTCAGGATCCATGACTGGACCCTATCGCTGGCGAGAGATGCTTACCGGAGAGACGCTTACCGCTTGGAACGTCGCTGCTCTTGCTGGACGGTACGACGAGCACCGCACACGCCGCCGCACGCACCACCCGATCGCTGACGCTGCCCATGATCAGTCGACCCACGAAGCCGCGGCCGTGTGAGCCGAGGACGAGCAGATCCGCATCGTCGCTGACCGCGAGCAGCTGCTCGGCTGGGTCACCGTCGCGGACTTCGCTGCTGGCCGAGACGCTGTCTGGCACGGTGCTGAGCATCTCGCTGGCGCTCTCCTCGGTGGCGCGCAGCCGTGCCTGCGTGATCGCCGCATATGACATTATGTCTCGCTCCTGGTCGTCGACCGCGGCGTCCTCCGCGACCGCGACGAGCAGCAGCTCGGCGCCGGTCTCTTCACACAGCGCGACGGCCGCCGACAGCGCGTCCGGCGTCGGTTCGACGACGTCGTGGCCGACGGCGATCCGCGTGATGGCACTGTTCCCTGGGCGATCATGGAAGCCGACCGGCGCGATCGCGACGGGGCAGGACGCCTCGTGCAGCGTCTCCTGTGTGACGCTCCCCATGAGCACGCGTCCGAGGGTTCCGCGATGGGAGGAGCCGATGATGATCAGATCGGCGCGCTGCTGTTTGGCCGTGTGTTGCAGCGCTATGGCGGCGCCAGCGCCGGCAACCAGTATCGGGTTGATCGCAACCGAGCTGACGAGGCCGGTCGCTTCCTCGGCGCATCGCTCGGCCGCCGCCCGGTCGAGGCGGGGCTCGGCTGGATCCACCCGCGCGGACAGCGACTTGAAGTGGTGCACGCAGCACACGATGAGCTCGCCGCCAGCAGCGGTAAGGGCCGCGCCCAGCGCGAGTGCGTCACGCGCGTGCTCGCTGCCATCAAAGCCGACGATGACCTTGTGAAACATCGGAAAACCTATCCCTCTCTTCTGGTGCTCATGTCAAAGCGCGCGCGCGCCAAGCGCCAGCTCGAGGTGAGGAACTCAACTCGCTTCTCCGACCCCGCTTGGCGTACCACACGCCCATCGAAGCCCTCTCGAAAGACATCCAACATCGCGTGATTTTCAGAGAGCACCTCAGCCACGAAATGCGTGATCCCGCGTTGCTCGGCGATGATCGCCAGCCGCTCGATGAGGATCGTGCCGAGACCGCGATCGTAGAGGTGGTCGGCGACCTCGACGGCGACTTCCGCCCGCGTCTCGTCGAGCTTGACGTAGGTGGCATGCCCGACGAGCACGCCCATCTCGTCATGTGCGATCAGCCCACAGTGCTCCGCGTCCGCAGCGGCCGCCAGGTGCGCAGCGGACGCGATGTTCGCCGCTCCGCTGAAGAACCGCAGGCGCCGCGCCTCCAGGCACAGGCTCTCCAGAAAGGACCGCAGCGCCGGCTCGTCATGGTCGCTCACCGCGCGTATCGTCACCGAGGAGCCGTCGCGCAGCCTGACGAGCTCGGCCTCCCGTGGCGTGTCAACGGACACAGTTCGACTGTCCTCGTGGTCTATCGGAATCGGACATGCGCTTATCACGCGCTGAACTCTCGTGGACAGCGCAAGATCGGGCATCCGAGATTGACCGCCAGTTCGACGTGGAAAACTACGCGCCGTGACCTACAGCGGCCAGTAGTGCCCGACGTGAGCGGCGGCGCGTGAGGTCAGCAACGCCTCGGGCGCCGCAGAGGTAGCCGGCTCTTCCCCGCTGAGCGCCGTGAGCGTTTCGCGCACGCACTCTGCCAGCGCAGCGGGTTCGTAGCCCCCCTCGAGGACCGCTCCGATCGGCACACCCAGCTCCTCGGCGAAGTCCCGGACGTGGCGGGCCATCTCCGCGAAGGAGCTCGCCTCCAGCCGGCAGTTGGCCAGTGGATCCGCGCGGTGCGCGTCAAAGCCGGCGGAGATCAGCACAAGCGCGGGCTCGAACGCCCGGGCCGCGGGGAGCACGATGTGCTCGAGCAGCGATAGCCACAACTCCTCATCGGAGCCGGCCGGTACGGGGAGATTGATCGTGTAGCCCTCGCCGGGGCCTGATCCGGCGTCGCTCAGCGGGCCGGTGCCCGGATAAATCCCTGACTGATGAATACTCGCGAACAGCACATCGGGGCGGCGGCGAAACGCCTCGGCGGTGCCATTGCCGTGGTGGACATCCCAGTCGAGGATGAACACACGCCGGACGCCAAGCTCCGAGATCGCGAACTGCGCCGCGATCGCGACGTTGTTGAACAGGCAAAACCCCATCGCGCGGTCTGGCTCGGCGTGGTGGCCGGAGGGTCGCACGCCGCAGAACCCATACCTCGCCTCGCCGGCGATCAGCGCCCGCGTCATCTCGCACGCGCCGCCCGCTGCATGCAGCGCGGCGCGATAGGAGGGCTCACCGACGAATGTGTCAGGGTCGATTGCCCCGCCGCCGGCCATCGCCAGCTCCTTGATCCCCTCGACATGACGCGCGCTGTGTACGAGCTGGAGCTGGGTCTCGGAGGCTGGCGGGGCCTCGCGGCGCTCCCAACCGCAGTCGTCGTGCGCGGCCAGCATCCGCTCGATCGCCTGCAGGCGCTGCGGCGTGTCCGGGTGCTCGGGCATATGCACACGCGGATCGTGCTCCAGGCATGCCGGGTGATGAAAGTAAAGCCCCACGCGCTTGGCGGCGCCTAGCGAAATGTGCTGAGGTCGAACCAATCTGACCCGGCAGGCGCCGCGAAACCTGAATCAAGGGTGATCCCGAACGTCACGCGGCAACACTACAGCGACTTCAACCCCACGACCGGCGACCACTCACAAGAGTTGGGCGCCGCGACCCCGGGTTGGGCAGCCGCGGCGCCCGAGAGCATGGCGCGAGGAGGGATCAACGCCAACACCCCCTTGAACCGCACGCAGAGGTTAGCGCGAAGTGGACCCATCGACTACGCCGCGGTCATCAGCCAAATGGTCAACGGCCAGCGTGTAGAGCTCGCCTCATTGAACGAGCGCACGACGTAGTGGCGCGACCCCGTCTGCATGCATCCAGACCCAGCGAACCGTACGACGATCGGCCGGCAGCCCACAACCTCGGCCATGCCAATCCCGAGGCGGCGTGGCAGGGAAAAAGTCAACCTTTCGATCCTCAGTGCGAGCCTTGCCATGGATCTTTGGTTTATAGAAGACCAGACCCAAAAAACCTGCTGAAAAACCCTACCCTTCTCTCTCTCCCAAAAACTCGACAACCTGACTCCCTCGACTTTCGGGGGTTAGGCGGCCGCGGTTGCTGATGGTGGTTGGGGTTGTGTGATTTGTTGATATGTGCTGTTCGGGTGTGCTTGTGCGTGAAACTCTGCGCGGATGAGCTCGCGGCGTAGCGCGGCGAGCATGTCTTGGTAGCTGACGGTGGTCTTTTGGCGGTACCAGGGTGCGTGTGTGCGGCGCTCTTTGAGGTCGGCTTGGGGGTCGCCGTGGAGCTGGTACCACGCGATCGTGATTGTCATGGTGAGGAACCCGAATGGGACGGTGCGCTTGACGGCTCCGGGTACGCGATTGCGGGCATCGCCGACGCCATGGTTCTTGGCTTCTTGGTGGACGGTCTCGATCACCCAGCGTCCGTCATAGCGTTCGATGGTCTGTGCGGGGGTGGCATCGGTATTGGTGGTGGCGATCGCGATGTCAAAGCCGTCGGTCTTGGTGCTGTTGGGGTTGCGGATCAGGATGACTTTGAGCGGCCGGGTGCGAAACGGCTTGTACCAGAGGCAAGTGAACTCGTGGACGAGCGCGGTGCGGGTCTTGCCGTCGCGCCCCGTGAGGCTGACGGGCTTGAAGGTCGCGGCCTTGGCGATCTCGGCGAGGCTCGCCATTCGTTTGCCCTTCAGGGGCGTGCGGCCGTGCTGGCCTTCTCGGCGTGGGGCCGGCAGCTCGTGGATCGCGGCGTTGGCGCGCATCCTGGTGGTCAAGTTGACGTGCGCGGGCAGCCCTTGCCAGACTCTGGAGGCGTAGGCGCCGTCCATCACGAGCTCTACCTGCCGGCCGGGGAAGTGCTTGATGACGAGGTCGATGAGCTTTCGGCCGAGCTCGGGTGGGGAGGGCCTGTCGGGGTGCTGATCGTCCTTGGGTCGGAAGAGCCGGAAGAGCACGGGCAGCCCGATCGTCTTTCCGCCGGTGCAGGGCAGCGCGATGACGAGCACGACGTTGACGAAGCAGTTGCCCAGACGCGTGCGTTTGCCGGACCCCTCGGGTTGGGCGCCGTCGTGGAGGTAGTGCGCGCCGTATACGTGCTTGCCCGACCTGCCGAAGAGGGTGTCATCGACAGCGAGTGCGATCGAAGCGTCGGCTTCCAGCAGCACGGAGACCAGGAATCCGAGCAGTGCGAGGCCGAGCTCGTCGGGATTCCAGCGCCTATACGCGAAGAAGGCGTGCGCGCGGCTGTGATGCCAGTCGCCGGCCAGGCCGGCGGCTTGGAGCATCCCGCAGACGGTGTTCTCACGGATGCGGGCGATGAACCCAACGGTCAGCATGCTGAAGGTCTGAAAGCTCGGGGCCGTGAAGCACGGTGCGAGCAGGGAAAGCAGACCGGCAAGCGAACTGGGAACCTGATTCATGGCGGCGACCTCCCGGTGGAAGGGCCACAGACGCGCTCGTTACGCCCTGCGGCCAGATGGGTTTACGCCCACCGGATTCGGGGTCGCCGCCAACCATCCTGCGGTCACGCTCAGCCCACCCCCGACCCGTCGCTCAGCCAGCCACACACACCCGCCAGGTGCCAACCACACCAGTCATCACTACGCCACGCTCAAACCTCGAAAACCCCGAAACTCGAGTGACTCCGCTGGTGGGCAAGGGACGGTCCTCCCAGATCGCCGCGACCCCGTATGCCGCGAACTCGGCACTCAGAAATGCGACCTGGTCGATCGTCAAGTCGCGGTGAACTACGGTGTGCCTGGGCGCCACGACTGCCGTAAATGAGGTAGTGACATCGACGCTCCTCACTCGGCAGAACGGATCGCATAGCCCGTGTAATCAACACCAAGGCCACGGTAGACGCCTGATCACGGCATTCGAAGCGCTCGAGGTGTTTCCCGCGCTGGCCGAGTCGCGCGATCGCCTGCTGTCGGTGCTCAACAACGGTCACGTCGCCACGGCCGACGTCGTCTCAGCCATCGAGTCCGACGTCGCCTTGATTATCGCCGTCCTGCGCCTCGCCAACACCGCGCAGCCCGGCCGTGCGCGTGTCGACACCACGGTCTCCGCCGTCGAACTGCTGCGTCCCCAGGCTGTCCACGCGCTCGCGAGCCGCGTGCACACCTTCGACTTCTTCGAGCACCCCGTCGTCTGGAGCTCCGCACCGAAGCGCTTCCGGCTGCACGCTCTTGCCACCCAGCGCGCCGCCGACAGGATCGCCTGCGAGGTGAACTATGAGAACCGTGACCGCCTCGCCGTGACAAGCCTGTTGCACGACATCGGCAAGCTGGTGCTGATCTATGCCTACGCCTACGCCGGTTATCCGGGCCGGGTCCACCAGAGGGCACGCACGCAGAGCAGCGAATCCACGCCGAGCGCCGTGAGCTCGGCGTCGACCATGCGCTGGTCGGGGGCGTGCTGATCCGGCGCTGGGGACTGCCGGCGTCGCTGGCCACCCCGATCGAGCACCACCACAACCCAGAGGCCGAAGGCGACGCGGCGTTCATCCGGCTCGCCGACATGCTCGCCCACTACGAGCAGGGAGCACGCGTTTCCCCAAGCGAGATGCGCCAGAGCGCCCGCGCTATCGGGCTCGGCGCCGGCGAGCTGCGAGGATTGATGTACGAACTTCCGGGCGCCTGCAGCCAGCGCCGCCCCATCGATCCGTGCCCACTCTCCCGCCAGGAGCTCCGGGTGCTTCAGCAGCTGGCCAAAGGCCTCGTCTACAAGCAGATCGCACACGATCTCACCCTCTCCGTCAGCACCGTTCGCAGCCACCTTCACAACACCTATCGCAAGCTCGGCGTGACCAACCGCGCCCAGGCCGTCATCCTCGCCAACAAACGCGGCTGGCTCTAGAATCCGTATTGACAGCGGTTTCTCCTGCGGGTAATTACTGTCTGATTTGAGTGCTGGCGTTCCGATTGTCGAGTTGAGATGTCCGTTCAGCACTCGCGCTCAGAAAAGGATGAAAAGCACGCGCCGCCGGTGCCGCCGGCCGCGCTGCAGCAGCCTGTGAAGGATCTGCCTGTACTCGGCGAGGCGCTGAAGGCCAGGGCCGGGGAGGTGCTGGAGCGGACGGTCGCGCTGACCGCCGGGCCGGACTACCAACAGGTCGACGGTGTGGTCCAGGGGAGCTTCGAGCGGATCAGCATCAGCTCGACGATGGCGGTGTCGCGCTGGATCGCCGGGGAGGGCGTCGAGGTGGCGGTCGAGGTCGGCCGGGAGACATGGGAGATCTTCGCCGAGCTGGCCGCTCAGCGCGCGGCCACGCTGGACGAGGTGACCAAGCGCTGCTTCGCGTGGCGCAACGTGATGGCTGAGGTGCTGCACGAGAGCGCCAGCGAGCTGAGCAGCTCACCGGAGGCGGTCGCTCAAGCCCTGAGCATCCTGCAGCTGAGTCTCGAGTTCAGCCTGCTGCGGATGTGCGAGTGCTTCGAGGCCGAGCGGCTGCTGATGGACGAGCAGCTGGGACGCCGCGAGGAGGAGCTTTCCTTCCTCGCCACACACGACCCGTTGACCGGACTCCCGAACCGTACGTTGATCCTCGATCGTGTCGAGCAGATGCTCGCGCGCTCCGTTCGCAGCCAAACACCGGTCGCGGCGCTGTTCGTCGATCTCGACAACTTCAAGTCAATCAACGATACGCTCGGTCACGGCGTCGGCGATGAGCTGCTGCGGGCGGTCGCCGCGAGGCTCGACGGGGTGATCCGCAGCGCAGACGCGCTGGGCCGTCTTGGCGGGGACGAGTTCGTCGTGATCTCCGAAGCGCTCACGCTCGAGGTGGGGCCCGAGCTGATCGCCGAACGCCTCCTCGACGCGCTTGCCCCACCGTTCAACCTCGGTAAGGACCAAGAGACCCGCGTGACCGTGACGGCGAGCATCGGGATCGCCGCGGGAGAGCAGATCCCCGCCGAGGAGCTGTTGCGCAACGCGGACATCGCGATGTATCGCGCGAAGTGGGACGGAAAGCATCGCTACGCCGTGTTCGAGGACGGCATGCAGCACACCATGCAGCACCGCATGGAGCTCGAGATGGACCTGCGCGAAGCGCTCGAAAAGAAAGAGTTCGTCCTCGCCTACCAGCCGACGATCGACCTCAACGACATGAACCCCACCGGTGTGGAGGCATTGATCCGCTGGAAGCACCCGGTACGCGGGACCGTCCAACCCAACGACTTCATCCCGCTGCTCGAGGAGACGGGGTTGATCGTCGAGGTAGGTGGGTGGGTTCTGAGAGAGGCCTGCCGTCAGGGCGCCGCCTGGCGCGCGGCGGGGTATCCGATCGGGATGGCCGTCAACGTCTCCGGACGCCAGCTCGACACCGACCAGCTCATCACCGACATCGAGAGCGCGCTTGCCGGCAGCGGCCTTCTCCCACAAGCGCTGACGATCGAGATCACCGAGACGACGCTGATGCGCAACGTCGAGGACACCGTCCGTCGCCTCACCGAGATCAAGGCACTCGGCGTGCGGATAGCGATCGACGACTTCGGCACCGGCTACTCCTCCCTCGCTCATCTACAGCGCTTCCCCGTCGACGCCCTGAAGATCGACCGCTCGTTCATCTCGCAGCTGCAGCACAACAAGGAGGGCGAGACCCTCATCCACACCCTCGTGCAGCTCGGCAAGGCCCTCTCGCTCGAGACGTTCGCCGAGGGCATCGAGGACCAACAGGAGCTCTCCCTCCTACAAGACGAGGACTGCGACCATGGACAGGGATTCCTGTTCGCCCGACCCCTCGACGTGGACGCGACCGAGGCGTTCCTCCGGAACTGGGCCGAGAGCAACACACCCGTCGTGGCGCAGACGTCATAGCACGCGCCAGATCATCGCGATCATCGCCATGCACGGCGCCTGGTTCAGGAACCCGACGCCAACAGGAACAAGTCAAACATGACCAGGACGATGCAGGCGATGGTCAGCGCGAGCGCGAGCAGGGCGTTTGCCCGTTTGCTCTGCTCTTGGACTGCCGCCTCAGACATCCTGGGCACCAAGTGGGCCTGCCCGTAGGGGTGAGTCAATTTGACGTCCGCCAGGCCGCTCGTGGGCGCGAACTCCATACGGCTCGACTGTTCTGCAC
>Ga0116214_1000429_pt1 | contig 17505 bp, 19 predicted proteins | sample Sb_taG_FD_88964 | JGI IMG/M metagenome (GOLD analysis project Ga0116214, IMG submission 88964) | Peat soil microbial communities from Weissenstadt, Germany - Sb_50d_1_NS metaG | ecosystem: Environmental > Terrestrial > Soil > Wetlands > Peat | place: Germany: Weissenstadt | collected 2010-09-21
CCGAAGTTCCTGCGTTTGGGGTGGGTAGATTTGGCTTGGTGATGGGGTTTTTGTGTGGGTTTGGGTGTTTGGGTGGTGACTACGTTGTGATGGGTGCGGTGGCGGCGAGGTCGAGTGCGTGGGCTTGTAGGGGGGTGGGCTCGGTGAGCTTCTTGAACGTGGCGTTGGTTTCGGGTAGGCGGATCGTGTTGCGGGTGAGGGTCGCGAGCTCTGAGAGCAGGCTCTTGTAGCTGTGACAGGGTTGCCCGGTGGTGGTGTGCTTGGTCTGTGCCTTGCGCTTCGCGCCGGTGGACCGGGCGGCCTTGGCGACGGGGTCGACTGGGACGGGCTGGTTTTCGTCCTTGAAGGTCAGTGGCGCCCAGGCGGCCTTCAGATGCCACGTGAGGTAGTAGGCGAGCATGCAGAGGAAGATGTGGGCGCGAACCCTGGTCTCGAGGTGGTGGTGGATCGGGCGGATTTGTAGTTCTGGTCCCTTGAAGGTCTTAAACGCGCGCTCTGCTTGCTCGAGATTCTTGTAGGAACGCACTACCTTGCTGGTGGAGCACTCGTTCTTGGTGAGGCCGGTGCGCAGGATGTAGATGCCGTCCAGTGCGGCCTCGTTGTTGATCTGCTCGGTCTTGCGTTTGAAGGTAAAGCTGTGGTCGGTGATATGCAGGTCGAAGTGCTTGCGCATCTTGTAGTGCTTGACGGCCGGCCCGACAGCCAGGCCGATCTCGCTGGCACCGGTGAGCGTGCCTTTCTGCACGCGATCAGCGATCTGCTTGAGGTCACGCTCGGTCGCCTCCAGCAGCTCTGAGCGTTTGCGGGTGCGCTCGGCCGCGACGAGCGGGTTGCGGCATACGATCAGCCGCTCGCCGGGATAGTCCTCGGCGGTGATCTCCGCGAGGTTCTGCTCGTCAAACAGCGAGAGCTGCAGAACGCTATCCCGGGCGAGCTTCTTGATCTGTGGCGCCTTCAGCGCCGTGATCCACTCGATCCCCTCGGTGTCCTTGAGCGTCTGCATGTTGGCCTTGGTGACCATCCCGCGGTCAGCGACCACGACCACGCTCTGAAGGTGAAAACGCTGCTTGAGCTTCGTGATCTGGGAGGGCAGCGTCGCGTCGTCGTGCAACTGTCCGGAGAAAACCTCGACCGCGATCGGGCGGCCCGGTTTGTCACACAAAAGGCCGTAGATGACCTGTGGTGTGCCGCGCTTACCATCACGCGAATACCCGAGTTTCGCCAGCGGACAAGAACGCCCCTCGAAATACGAAGAAGAAACGTCGTAGAGAACCAGCTCGCCGTCTTTCAGGTGCCGGCGCGCGAGGCGATCCTCGATCTTCTCCTGGCGATCGAGCAGCCAGTCCAATGCAGCGTAGAGATCGTCCTCGTCGGCACCGGTGACGTTCAGCTCCTCGGCGAGTATCGACTGGCTCAGTGACCTCACCGTGGCCAGCTTTGAGGCGGGCGCGATCACTCGCTGAGCGATCATCGCCATCACGAGATCGCGCTCGCGGGAGGGTGAACGGTCGAGCAGTCTCGCCAGATCCAGACGGCGAGCCATCGAGAGCGCAGCCATCACGTGCCCGGCGGACAGCGAGCGCTCGATCTGGAACGCCTCGCCGGCCGGGACGTAGGACTCTCCGCGCAGCGCGCCCCGGATCAGCTCGATCGCGTCTGGTGGCAAGTGAGAGAGATTCGCGAGCGTCTCGTTCTTGACCTTGCCGTCCTCGCGATATGAGCGCCGCAGCAAGTGCGTGACGTACTCACGATGCCTGCCCTGACGCTTGTTGGTGACGACATGCATCGCGCCAGATGAACGCGGACGACGACTCATCCCGACAACATACACCACCAGTCGGACAGAATTGATGACGACAGCCACCCATCAAAAAACGGCCGCAAATCCCCACCAACACAGGGACCACGACCAATCTCAACGGTGACTACAACCGGAACTTCGGACTAGTGTCTTGAGTCATAAATTCGGTCAGCGTTTGCCGGATGGATGGACGTGATCTGACGTTCGACGGTGCCGGTGAGTGTGCTGGTGGCACATGGCCGGCGGCGGCGGGCGTCAGGCGCGTGCAGGCGCCGGGAAACGCCAGCGAATTTATGACTTACGACACTAGACGAGGACGGGCTGGCCGGCGGCTTCAGAGGTGATCGCCTGGATCTCCTCGGAGGCGCGTTCGAACTCGGCGTCGGAGAGGACGGGGGTGCCCTCAAACGGGAGCTCGCGCTGCAACTCGACCCAAGCGTGGGAGGCTGAATACTCGTCCTTGACCTTCACGGTGACCGGCCGGGGGATGCGGTAGGTGCGCAGGAGCAGCACGTGCAGCGGTTGATGCCGGCGCCAGCCCAAGCGCCGTTCGGCGTAATCGGGCGTCCATACGTAGAAAGGGGAGAGGGCGTCGACGCAGCGCGGATCGGCGATCGTGAAATGACCGGCGACTTCGGCCCAGGCACGGATGCGCACGCGATCCGGCGGCTGGACGGGGGCGCCGGAGGTGAAGGTGTGCAGCGGCGGCTCGCCGTCGCTCCAAACGCCCTCCTCCAAAGCGCGGCGCAGCTCGGGCTGGTGGGACTCGCGCACGAGGTCGCCCGGCTGGTGATCGAAGGTGGGATACAGGAAGAAGCGCTCATGGGCGAGCCGGAAAGGCTTCCCGGGTTCGCGCATACCGCCCTTACGGAGAGTTAGCAGCTGCTCGCCTTCCGCCAGAGCGCGGACGGTGACAGCCCATTCTTTGAAAGCAATTGGCATGGAAAGAACGAACGAGATGAAGGGAGCTACCAGACGTAAGACCTGCGTGCCGCCCGAACCAAATGGGCGGCCGGCCCCTTAAAGATACGAAATCCAGGCGGAAATCCCAAATCCCCTGCAAATCGACGGTTTATTTGGCCTCTGTGCCGGATCGGGCAGTTACGAGACGTTCACAGTCGCCGCCCCGCGAGCCCCTCGGCGGCCTCGATCAGCGCGGCGTAGTCATCGTCGGCGTGGCCGCGGCCCATGGTGGCGGTGAGCAGGTCCCGCGCATGGGCGGCGGCGGGAAAGGGCACGCCCACCGATTGGGCTTCCTCCAGGCAGAGGCGGACGTCCTTGAGCAGGTGGGCTGTCTTGAACAGAGTGGTGTAGTCGTGCTCGCGCATCGGCGTCGACTTCAACGTCAACTGGGCCGATGCGCCCGATCCCGCTGAGGTCACCTGCACGAACGCGTCGAGGTCCACGGCCGTGGCCCGGGCGAGCAGCAGTGCCTCGGCGAGCGCGGCCGCGTTGGCGGCGCCGAGCGAGTTGTTGATCAACTTGAGCATCTCGCCCTGACCGAGCTCGCCGACGTGCACGATCACCTCGCCCATGCTCTGCAGCAGTGGCTCCGCGCGGGCGAAGTCCTCCGCTACGCCGCCGGCCATGATCGTGAGCGTGCCCGCCTCGGCGCGTGGCGAGGAGCCCGTGACGGGAGCGTCCAGCATCCGCACTCCCCGCTCGCCCAGCGCCGCCGCGATCCGCCGGCTGTCGAGCGGGGAGATCGTCGACATGTCGACGCACAGGAGTCCCGGGTGGGCAGCCTCGACTACCCCGTTCTCGCCGAGGAGGATCGAGGAGACCTGTGCGCCGTCGACGACCATGCTGAGCACGATGTCGCTGGCCCGCGCGACGTCGGCGGGCGTGGAGGCAGCGGTGGCGCCGTGCTCAGAGGCCCAGCGAGTGGCCTTGCCGGATGTATGCGTCCACACGGTCAGCGGGAAGCCGGCCCGCGCGACGTTGGCCGCCATGCGCGAGCCCATGATGCCAAGGCCGAGGAAGCCGATCCGCTCAGACATGGCCGCATCCTCCTCCACTGTGCGTTTCGATGCGTAGCCGCCGGCGGGCATTTGCCGCGACGCGGGCGATCTCTCGCTCAGGCGGCGGCGAGCTCGCGGTCCTCGGTGTCCGCCAGGTGCTGGTGGGATGGGCAATAGCCGTTATGGGGGAGCGGGATGCGCTGGCAGGCGGCGCCCTTGCGGGTGGTGGCCCGGCACTGTGGCGGGGCGCCGCTCACCAACGCGTAGGCAGCGACCGGGTGCTCGGCGAGGAACCGCTGGGCGAGGTCCATGTAACCGGAGACGACCTGAAAGACGCGTCCTTGAGATGACATCGGGAAGTAAGGGCGGATGTCGCAGAACAGCGTGCGGGCGGGGCGTGCAAAGTAGTGGCGGTCGGTGGCCAGACGCTCGACAACCACCTCGCAGGCACGTAGCACCTGCTCGTGGTTGCTGGTGGCCGTGGCGCTCGGTGGAGGGGCCAGGATGTGGGGAGCCAGCTCCCGATAGATGGCCCGACTGAACTGGTACATGGACCCCTCACCCTCTTTCGCTCAGATCTGGTTTGGAGCACACCCGCCACTCTTGGAGACTCCATTTAGCTCTAGACCTTTCTACGACCGAGAACACGTTTGAGGTCAGAAAAGATCGAGATAAAGAGGGGAGGGAATTGTTTTTATCTTTCTCAACTCAAAGGGGCATCATTCCCACGTCTGCCAGGAGATCTCATCGCCCGAGATGACGACGTGGCGGTGATCGAGGGAGGGGTCGCGGTCAGGGTGGTCCAGGCGCTGGTGGGCGCCGCGACTCTCGGTGCGCGCGAGGGCGCAGCGCGCGATCAGCCGGGCCAGGGGATGGGGGTCTGAGAGCAGTGTGTGTAGCGCATCGGGAGAACGGACGATGCCAGCGTTCTCCCACAGCGCGGCGCGGGTGGATGCATCGGCGGCGGGGGGCGCAGCGAGCGTGGAGAGGGCCTTCAGATCCTCGGTCGTTATGGGCTCTGAGGGGGGAGCGGGCTCGGAGAGGGCGTCGGCGACGGCGCGGCGGGCGAAGACGAAGCACTCGCTGAGTGAGTTCGAGGCGAGACGATTGGCGCCGTGCAGACCCGTGCAAGATGACTCGCCGACCGCGTACAGGCCCGGGAGAGTGGAGCGGGCGTCCAGGTCGGTGAGGATGCCGCCCATCGTGTAGTGGGCCGCGGGCGCGACCGGGATCGGCTCACATGTGGGATCGAGGCCGGCGTCGCGCAAGGCCGCGACCACGTTGGGGAAGTGGGCAGGGTCGACCGCACGCATGTCCAGGCCGACCGAACGCGCGCCGGTTTCAGAAAGACGGGCTTGGATTGCGCGAGAGACCTCGTCGCGTGGGGCGAGCTCGTCGACGAAACGCTCGCCGGACGCGGAGTCGTGGAGGGTTGCGCCCTCGCCGCGGATCGCCTCGGTGACGAGGAAGCCTTCCCGCCCGGGAAGGCCGATGACGGCGGTGGGGTGGAACTGGAGCAGCTCGAGGTCCGCCAGGGCGGCGCCGGCGGCGTGAGCGAGCAGCAGTCCGATGCCTTGCGAGCCGGGCGGATTGGTGGTGCGCGCCCACAGCGCGGCGGCGCCCCCGGTGCCGAGCACGACGGCGCGGGCGCGGATCGCACGCCCGTCGTCGCAGATCAGGCCTAGGCAGCGATCCTCGCCGTCGGAGCGCCAGAGAGCGCGGGCACGAGCGCCCTCGAGCACGGCGATGCGTGGCTCTTTGGCCGCCAGGGCGGAGAGCTGGCGAACCACGCGCCGGCCGGTCGCGCTGCCGCCGGCATGGACTACGCGCCGAACGGAGTGGCCGCCCTCCAAGCCGAGGGCGAGGCGCCCAAAGCGGTCGGCGTCGAAGCGGACCCCCAACGCCTGGAGGTCATGCACGCAGTCGGGCGCCTCATGCACGAGGATCTCGGCGGCTGAGTGCCTGACGAGGGCACGCCCGGCGAGCTCGGTGTCGCGTAGATGGAGGTCGAAGCTGTCGTCGGCGGCGAGGGCGGCGGCGAGACCGCCCTGAGCCCAGTAAGAGGCGGTCTGGGCGAGGGGTGTGGCTGAGACGAGCACGACGGTGGCATGGGCGCGTGCCGCGCAGAGCGCCGCATAGAGCCCGGCGGCGCCTGCGCCGACCACCGCGATGTCGGCTTCGACGATTGGACCGACCGGCGCGGAGCTCACCGTTTCGGGTTCGGTGTGGCGATGCGTGGTGTGGTGAGGCTTGGGATGGTCTTGGACGTGGTCACCCCAGGGGTGGAGCCGTTTCTGGGAGTGGTTGCGGCGCCGGTGGTCGCCTGGGGGAGCGTGGTGGTCGGGCTGGTCGTGCCACGGGGAGTTGCGCCCGGAAGCGCGGTGCTCGTGGTCGTCGTCGTCGTGGGAATGAGAGTGGACGCGGTGGGCGCGGTAGTGACTGTTGTGGTGAGGGGGGCGGGAGCCCTGCCGGAGCCCCCGGCGAGCTTGACCAGGGCGGCGGCGAGCACACCGAGCGACAGCGCGACCACGACCGCGAGTACGGCGATCGGCGCCTTCCAGTTGGGCGAGGTGGCTAGCCGCGTGCGCGCGGCGGCGCCGCAGCTCAGGCACCACTCCTGCTCGGGGTGAAGCGGTGCGCCGCACAGCGGACAGGTTTCGCCCGCGAGTCCAGGGACGGTGCCGGGTGGGGACGGGGGCGAGGTGGTGACGCTCACGCGCCTGCGCCGGGTGGGCGGACGATCTCGGTGGGCTGATCCACATCCGGGGCCGGAGTGGATGTCGCGTCGGGGTCGGTGGCTGGGTCAGGCGCGGCGCCAGCGGGGGGCGCAGGTGGGTGAGCTGGTGCGGGCGCGGCCTGCTTAGCAGCGGGAGCCGGTCGGGCGGCGCGAGTAGGGGCGGGCGTCGGCTGAGCCTGAGCTGCGCCCGGAGCGGGCGCCGCGGTTGGTGTGGGGGTGGGCGCTGGACCCGGTGGGGCGCCGGCGATCGGGAGGTCGACGCGGCGCTCCATGGAGAACCCGCAGTTGGGACAGAAGTGGTCTTCGCCGCTGTGGATCGCGGCGCAACGGGGACAGGCTGTGATGCCGGCCTCGCGCAGGACGGTCACTGCCCGGCGCTCGCGCAGGGCAGTTTCCAGCGTGCGCAGCTCGGTGTCGATGTTGCTGATCGTGGAGAGCTTGGCGATCACCAGCGCGTCGTTGCGCTGGCCGAAGCGGTGCAGGTTGAAGACCAGCCCGCCGAGGTCGCGGTAGGCGAGCTCACGTGCCTTGCGCAGGAAGCGCGCGCGGCGGCGCACACGCCCGCGGTCTCCGAAGCCAGGTGGCGAGATCTGTACGCGCTCGGGGTCGGCCGCCGGGCTCTCATCCGGCATCTGGGGAGTGGCGGCCGCGGTAGGCGTGGCAAGTGGCTGATCCAAGACCGACTCATGCTATCCAGCCTGGTCGAGCGCCGCACGCCATGCGGCGGCGACGCGCGCGGCCATCGTCTGCGCGGAGAAGTGCGCGGCGCTCCTACGGCCATCCACACGTCGGTCGGGCTCGGTCAGGTGCGGCTCCAGGGTGACCCGCCAGCGCTCCACCGAGAACGGTGCGCAGAGCGTGCCCTCAATGTCGTGGAGGGCGTCGGGGTGGATGCCCACGGGGGTGGCGAGCACGGGTATGTCGCAGGCAAGTGCCTCGAGCACAGCCAAGCCAAAGCCCTCACGCTCGGATGGAACTACGACCGCGTTGGCGGCGTTGATCCACAAGGGAACCTTGGTGGGGTCGACGGCGCCCAGTGTGAGCAGCTCGACGTCGAGCGAGCGCGCGAGCGCGAACGCGCGGTCGTAGCGCTTCTCGGTGCGCGCGGGATCGGCGGAGAACAGCAGGTAGGCACGCGCGGGGTCGAGGCCCAGCTCGGCGCGCGCCTGCGCGCGGGGGAGTGGGCGGAAGCGCTCGAGGTCCACGCCGCATGGCAGCACCTGAGCTCGTGCTCGGGCTGCGCGGCCGGGCAGTTCCTGCGCCAGTGAGCTCGATACTGCGGCGAGCAGGTCGATCCGCCCTAGCACCGCGCCGGTCAGCATCCGCGTGCGGGGGTGAATCACATCGGTGCCGTGCACGGTCAGCGCGCGCACGCGGGCGGGGACCGTGAGTGCGGGCCAGGCGGTGAGGCCGAAGTGAGCGTGGACGACATCGAACGGCGCGCGGGAGGAACGGCCAGTCCACAGCGAGGGGCCGCCATAACGTCGGCGGAGCTCGAGGGCCGCATGTGCAAGCGCCCGGCCACCGGGCGGGAACTCATAGAGCTCGACATCCAACTCGTCCAGTTGGCGCAGCGCGGCGACCTGGTCGCGCACGAAGCGCCCGCGCTCGGGGTGGCCCGCGTCGGGGAGCATGTTGGATACCACCAGCGCCCGCAGCACCCGCTGACCGTAGCGCTCTGGAATGATGGCCTGCGTGGCGAGCGTCTCAGCAAGCGGATCCGATCCACGTGAGCGACCGATCGCCGTGTTCGACTCGGGCGTGGGGGGGCTGACCGTGCTGCACTCGCTGCTGGTGCAACTGCCCGAGGAGGACTATCTATATCTGGGCGACACCGCGCGGTTTCCCTACGGTGAACGCTCCCCCGGCGAAATCGAGCGCTTCGCGGCGGAGATCGCCGAGGAGCTGCTCGGGCGGCGGGCCAAGCTGCTGGTGGTGGCGTGTAACTCGATGACCGCGTCCGCCCTGCCAAGCCTGAGCCGCCGGATGATGCAGACGACTCTCGGCCTGGACGTACTGGGCGTGGTGCGTCCCGAGGCCCTTCAGGCGGTGGCCGCCACGCGCACCGGGCGAATCGGGTTGCTGGCCACGCCGACGACGGTAGCCAGCGGCGCATATGACAAGGCCGTCACGACCGTTGACCCTCACGTGACGCTTCACCCGGTGGCCTGCCCGGGTCTGGCGAAGATCATCCAGGATGGCGAGCAGTTTGACGAGCGGGCCGTGCGAATCGTAAGAGAGGCGTGCGCGCCGTTGCGTCAAGCCGACGTAGACACCGTGATCCTGGGGTGCACGCACTACCCGCTGATAGAGCCGATGCTGCAGCGGATGCTTGGCCCTTCGGTGCAGCTGATCAGCTCCGGGGCGGCGCTTGCGCGCCAGGTGGAGCACGCGCTGAGCACCCGAAGCCTTCGCAATCCACGCGCAGGGGAGGGCCAATATCGCTTTTTGTGCACCGGAGACACAGAGCTGTTTGGCGAACTGGGCACACGCTTTTTGCAGATGCCCCTGGGTCCAGTCGAGCACGTCGAGCTCGCGCCGGTCGAGGTGACGGCATGAGCGGTCCTGGGCGCAGCTATGGGCGCGGAGCGGGCGAACTTCGGCCGATCACAATCGAGCCGGGATTCATGCGCACCGCGACCGGCTCGGCGCTGATCTCGGCTGGCGAGACGCGTGTTATCTGCACGGCCTCCGCGCAGGAGAGCGTGCCGCGCTGGATGGTGGGCAAGGGCAAGGGCTGGTTGACCGCGGAGTACGGAATGCTGCCTGCGTCCACCGGCGATCGTAAGCAGCGCGACATCTCCAAGGGCCGTCTCGACGGCCGCTCGGTGGAGATCCAGCGCCTGATCGGACGCTCGCTGCGCGGCGTGATCGACCTCACGAAGCTGGGCGAACGCACGATCTATCTGGACTGCGACGTGCTGCAGGCTGACGGGGGCACGCGTTGTGCGTCGATCACGGGCGCCTACGTCGCGCTCGCCCTGGCCTGCACGCGCCTGCGGGCGGAGGAGAAGCTGGAGGCCTCTCCCCTGACAGGATCGGTGGCGGCCGTCTCCTGCGGGATGGTCGAGGGGGCCGCGTTGTTGGATCTCGACTACGCCGAGGACTCGACCGCCGAGGTCGATGCCAATGTCGTGATGACCGGCGGCGGCGGTCTGATCGAGGTGCAGGCCACCGCCGAGCGCACCCCGCTGTCGCGTGCGCACCTGGACGAGCTGCTGGCGCTCGCGGCTGCCGGGATCGAGCAGCTGCGCTCCGCACAGGAGCAGGCGATCGCTCCGTCTTGAGGCTCCTGCTAGCCACCCACAACGAGCACAAGCGGCGCGAGTTCGCGCGCCTGCTCGAGGGCCACGAGGTGGAGACGCTGGGAAACGACGTGGAGTTACCGCCGGAGACGGGAGAGACGTTTGCCGAGAACGCGCTCGGCAAGGCCCGGGCAGCCGCGACGGCGACGGGCGAGGTGAGCATCGCCGACGATTCGGGGATCGAGGCAGCGGCGCTGAACGGTGCGCCGGGAGTGCGCTCGGCGCGCTACGCGGGCGAGCACGCAAGCGACGAGGAGAATCTCGAGAAGCTCCTGCGCGAGGCGCCGGCGGGCAGTGCGCTCGAGTACATATGCGCGCTCGCGTATGTCGATCTGGCCAACGGTGTAGAGCGCATGTTTGAGGGTCGTTGCAAGGGCCACCTGGCGGCGAGGACCAGCGGAGCGGGAGGGTTCGGCTACGACCCGGCATTCTTGCCTGAGAATGGACGGATGGGGCTGACGATGGCTGAGCTGACGGATGAGCAGAAGGACGCGATCAGTCACCGCGGGCGAGCCACTCGAGCGTTGCTCGAGTGGCTCAAAACAGGTTGATCGCCGCCGAGATCGCGACCGCGAGGCCAAGGCCGGCGTAGCCGTTGTAACCGGCGAGCAGCAGCAGCAGGGCGGTGACCAGTGCGACGAGCACGGTCACGAACCAGGCGATGCGGGTAACAGACATCGCCCCCATTCTTGCCGATTACGCTCGCTCGGCTTCTTCTGGTCGTGGCCGCGGTCCTCAGTTGGGGTGGGCGACCCGTTGTCCCGGCACAGAGAACCGTCCCCGTTCGCTGTTAGCTTGCAAGCAACGGTCTCACGAACAAGGAGGACGAAGTGACGAAGTCCGAGCTGGTTGACCAGGTGGCGGATCGTGCCGATCTGACCAAGCAGGATGCCGCGCGGGCGGTGGACGCGGTGCTGACCACGGTAGAGGATGCGCTGCGGCGCGGCAGTGAGGTGACGGTGTCGGGGTTCGGCAAGTTCCACGTGAGCGAGCGCGGCGCGCGTCAGGGCGTAAACCCGCGCACGGGCGAGCGCATCCAGATCGCCGCCTCACGAGTGCCGAGATTCACGGCGGGCAGCGGGTTGAAGAGCGCGGTGAAGGGCCGCTGACACCGGCGCGTTCGTTCGGCGACACCCTGGTCGCGCGAGTGGCTGCGCGCGAGTCGCAGATCGTGCTCGGTCTCGACCCGGACCCCGGCATGCTGTGGCCGGCGACGGACGAGCCCGCACCGGGCATATCCGTTGAGGGCTCCCCTGCGGAGCGCGCCGCAAGCGCGGTGCTCACCCACTGCAAGGCGCTGATTGACGCGACAGCAGAGGCATGCGTCGCGGTCAAGCTCCAGCTCGCGTGTTTCGAGCGATTGGGGGCGCCGGGATGGAGGGCGCTTGAGGAAGTCGCCGCGCACGCAAGGGCGCGCGACTTGCTCGTTATCGCCGACGGCAAGCGCGGCGATATCGCGGTCAGCGCGACCGCCTACGCGCAGGCGCTGATGAGCGGTATCGAGACGCCGTTTGGGGCGGTGGCGGGGCTGAGCGCGGACCTGGTGACCGTCAACCCACTCATGGGTAAAGACGCGATCGAGCCGTTCGTGATGGCCGCGCGTGAGCACGGCGCGGGGGTACTGGTGCTCGTGCGCACCTCGAACCCCGGCGCGGCCGACGTCGAGGATCTACGGCTCGCGGACGGGAGAGCGGTGTGGGAGGGGGTGGCCGGGATCGTGGACGAGCTGGGCAAGCCTGGCGTTGGTGAGGCGGGCATCGGTGATGTGGGCGCGGTCGTGGGAGCCACCGAGCCGAAACATCTTGCTCGTGCGAGAGAGCTGATGCCAAACGCGACGCTCCTGCTCCCCGGCGTGGGCGCGCAGGGAGGCCGTGTGGAGGACCTCGCTCCCGCGTTCGCAGCGGGGCGCGCGGGCGGCCTTGTCACCGCGTCGCGCAGCATCGCAAACGCTCACCAAGCTACGGGCGGGGAGCCCGCAACCGCTGCACGTGCAGAGGCCGAGCGCCTGCGCGCCGTGACCTGGGAGCTTGGGTAGGTGACAAAGCCGGCGCGGGTGTGCGCTGTGCCGTCGTCGTTGTGTGCGTTAGCGGTCCCTTATGTCCGTTCCGCTAGCCTTGTGATGCGCATGACGGCACTGTCTGCTGTGCAACGCACTGGAAGGTGGGTACAGAGCCAGAGATGATCATCACGGTCACGCTCAACGCGGCGATCGACAAGTCGCTCTCGGTGCCGAACTTCCGGCTCGGGCGGCGCCATCGCACGGTCGAGCAGCGCACGATGGCCGGCGGCAAGGGCGTCAACATCGCGCGTACGCTGAAGGCGCTCGGCCAGCCAGTGATCGCGACCGGCTTCGCCGGCGGCGCCACTGGAACGCACATCGTCGAGCAGCTCACCGAGGAGTCGATCCTCAACGACTTCGTGCGCATCCGCGAGGAGTCGCGCACGAACACGTCGGTGCTAGACCCCACCGACGGGCAGCAAACCGAGATCAACGAACGCGGCCCCGCGGTGTCCGAGCACGAGGTCGAACTTTTCCGCGACAAGCTCCTCTACCTCGCGCGCGGCGCCGCGATCGTGGTGTTCGCCGGGTCGCTGCCGCGCGAGGTCGAGCCTGATATCTATGCATCGTTGATCCGCGAGCTGGGGCGAATGGAGGTCACGACCGTAATCGACACAGACGGCGAGCCGCTGCTCCAGGCCGTGCGCGCCGAGCCCGACGTGGTTTCCCCCAACGTGATCGAGGCCGAGGAGCTCGTGGGGCATGAGTTCTCGAGCGAGGAGGAGCGCTCGCTGGCTGTGCGCGAGATCGCCGCGCTCGGCCCGCGCGAGGCGATCATGACGCTCCCCGACGGCTGCTTCGCCCAGGTGCTCATCGACGGCCAGCCGCGTTTGAAGCGCGCGCGTATCGACCCGCGCGAGCCGATTGCCAAGCGTGGCTCCGGAGACGCATTCCTGGCTGGCTACGTGGCGGCGCGCTACGAAGGCCGCGCGCCCGACCAGTGCCTGCGCTTCGGCGTCGCCTGTGGCGCGGAGTCCACGGGTCGCCTCGGCGCCGGGCTGATCGACCACCGCGAGGCGCGGCGGCTGATGGGCGATGTCGAGCTGTCTGCGGTCGAGCTGCCCGCCGAGGTCGGCTGAGACGACCGTGGACACGGCGCGAGCTTTGTCCTACCGATCGGAGATCGACGGGATCTCCGATCGGCCAGCACGTGTGTAGCTACACACTTCGCTCTCTGCGTCCTGGGCGGGCGGGTCTCGATTCGTCCACGGCCGTCTCAGGAGCGCGTGGCGCTTCCGTGCGGCTTCTTAGCCCCCGGCGACGTCGCGGCGCAGAAACACCAGATAAGCGGCAAATAGCGCCGGGACCGCGTACAGCGCGCAGACCCATGCCGAGTGCCAGATCGGCGCCCAGTCGGTCGGAGTGCGCAGCAGGCCGTGCCAGTTAGCGAACTGCTGCGTCAGCAGATATGGCTGGATGCCTTCGAGTCCCGGGATCGCGGAGACGATGTAGAGCAAGATCACGAAACCCACCGCTCCCACGACCGACGCGGCGCTGTTGCGGGTCGCCGTCGAAAGCAGCACACCAAAGGCGACCACCGCGAGCAGCGGGATCAGGTAGAGCGCGTTCGACGCGAACACGAGCAGCAGTGCTTCGGACGCCGAGACTTTGGTCCCCGAAAGCGTGGTCACCGGATGGAATCCCCATGACGCCACTCCGCCCACCGTCGCCACGGCAGCCGACACGTAAACCGCGAGCCCCGCGTAGAGCATCGCCGCGAGCGCCTTCGCGGCGAACACTTGCCCACGGTCGACCGAACGCGTGAGGATCGTCTTCAGCGTGCCGTTGCCGTCCTCGGCTGCGACGATGTCCCCTGCGACGAGCGAGGCGATCAGGGGCAGCATGAAGGCCGACAGGAACTCCAGCGTCAGGACCGGGGTTGCCAGCCCCGACGCGGTGATCTGGCCGGAGAAGATCGAGAGGTTGCCGCCGTGATCGTGCTGCTGGTGCAGGTTCTCGAACACCACAAAAATCAGCGGGAAGAGCGCCGCCAACCCCAGCCCGAGATACGTGCGCTTCTGTGAGACCAGCTTGCGCAGCTCCCAGCGCAGTACCGTCGGGACCCGCGGGCGCCGCACCCCGCCTATCTGCGCTCCCGCCGGGGGCGCCGCCGATGCGCCTACCGCGCTCATTGCTCCGGTGATGGCATATCGGCTCCTTGGCCCGCTGTCGCCAGCGTGCCATCGCCGCCCTGCGCCACCTGCCGCGGGATCGCGCCAGGCAATCCATTCAAATCCCCCAAAACCGTTCCTCGATCGCCCTCCGTCAGGCGGAAGAAGAGGTCCTCGAGCGTCGCCAGTTCTGGGGTCAGCGCCAGGATCGCAATGCCTTCGGCCCCAAGCGCCAATGAGAGCGCCCCCACGTTGGACTCCTGTGCCTGGAAGTTCAGGCCGTGCTCGCCGGCGCTCGCGTGCTCCACGCCGGGTGCCGTCGCAGCGATCTTCAGAGCCCGCGCGTCATCGCTCGTGCGCATCCGATAACCCGCCCCGCCCTGGCGGCGCAAGTCCGCAAGCGCGCCCTCGTAGACCACCTGACCGGAGTCCACGATCGCCACCCGGTCGCACAGTTCCTGCACCTCCGGGAGCTGGTGGCTCGAGAGCAGGACCGTGATCCCATCGTCGGCGAGACGGCGGATCAGGGTGCGCATGTCGCGCATTCCCGCCGGATCGAGTCCGGTGGCGGGCTCGTCGAGGATCAACAGGCGCGGGCGGCGCAGCAGCGCCGCGGCGATGCCCAGGCGCTGGCGCATGCCGTGCGAATAGCCGCCCACGCGGTGCTTGCCGCGCGGCGCCAGCTCGACCACGTCCAGCACCTCCTCGATGCGCTCTCGCGCGTCGCCGCCGTCGAGCGCGGCCAGCAGTTCTAGGTTCTTGCGCCCAGACAGATACGGGTAGAAACGCGGCGCCTCGACGAACCCCGCCACGCCCTCCAGGGCGCGGGCGCCCTCGCGCAGCGGGTCGCGTCCGAACAGCTCCACTTTGCCCTCGCTCGGCATGATCAGCCCGAGGCACATCCGCAGCGTCGTCGTCTTGCCGGCGCCGTTCGGACCCAAGAACCCATACACGTCGCCGGAGCGCACGTTCAGGTCGATGTGGTCGACCGCCAGAACCTCCTTGTAGCGCTTGACGAGTCCCCTGGCGCGAACCGGAGCCGCCTCGTCGGGCATTCGCTACAGGCCCTTGGCGACCGCTTCGACCGCGCTGGGGGGGACAGCGCCGCCGACCAGGTAGCGCACGCCGGAGCGCTCGAACGTGAGCAGGGTGCCCAGCTCTGTGGTCAGCTCGGTGGCGGTCGTTCCGTTGATCTTGACCTGCGGCAGGCCTTCGGGCAGCGTCGATGAGGTTGAGGCGCCCAGTTTGGTCTTGCTTTCGAGCACGCCGATCGTCGACAGCCCGTGGCCCTGACTGGTCACCTTCGGGCGTTCGCCGCCCTGGGTGGAGTCACCGGGCTTGGCGCCGTCCTTTTCAGGCAGGACGACTTCTTCGACCTTGGTGTTTGCTGGAGGCGTGAATTCGAACACCGAGGATTCGACCGGGCCGTATGAGATCGAGGTGGCCGCCAGTTCGATCACCGGTGCGGAGCTCTCCGTTGAATAGATCGCCGCGCGCAGCGGCACGCCGTGGACGGCGTCGAAGGAGAGCTCGGCGCCACCGAGCAAGCTGCCGCTTTCCTTGGGGGTGACGCGCACCGTGTAAGCGGCCTGACCGGCGATGTCGGTGGGCGTCGCGCCGGACAAGTTTGCGTGCTTGCTGAGGTGCGAGATCGCTTCTTCGATCTTCGCGACGGTCGGGGCTTCGTGGTGTGCACCCGAGTCCGGCACCGCGCTCTGCTCCGTGCCGCCTTCGTGGGCGGAGGGCGTGTAGCGGTAGAGCGTGTTCGAGGAGGGGTCGTACATCTGCACGGTGTGACCGTCGTAGTAGATCTCGGTGTCGCCCTTTTCGGACTGCAGCTCCAGGCGCACGTGGCGTTCCTTTGAGATCCACAGCCGCCCGGAGGCGCCGGAGATCAGCGGACTGGACGTGAGCTGACTGGCTTCGCCGCCGCCGCTCGCGAGGTTGGCGCCTTCGAGCAGGTGGTTGGTCAGCTGGATCTGAGCGCTGACGCCTTCGATTGGCTGCCCGTGTGCCTCTGCGAGGGCGTCGTGGACCGCGTCGGCGAGCGGCTTGGGGGGCGGCGTCGGGCCGCTGACCAGCGCGAACGCGAGAGCGGTGAGCGAGCTGCCGAGGACGACCACCAGCCCACATAGGAGCAGCAGGCGCGACAGGGGAAGTCTGCGAAGGAGGTAGCTCATACGAACTCCTATCCAAGGGTAGCGCTGTAGCTTGCGCCAACCTAAAGGTGAGAGCGCTCTCATCGTTGCTGGCCGCTACGGCGCACCGACCGCAGCCGGCGGCCTCGGTCGGCCGTGCGGAGGCGATAAGACGGCATCCTGCCTGAGAGCCGAGCCGGCCTCCACTTCACAACGGCGACGCGAGGTCGTCGTTTCGATACGCGGGACTGGATGTCCCGCGTAGGTGGACTTTTTGTGGACCGTTCCAGCCGCCACGGCAGTCACCATCGCCAGCCGTCCGGGCCGTCCTGTTGTATCTTCCCGCCCTCATGGTCATCGTCTTCATTCTCTTCTGGGTCCTGCTCGGCCTTGGCGTGTTCTTCGTCGCTATGCGCGGCGGACCGCGCGGTGCGCGCGAGTCGCTGCACACCGATTCGAAGATCGGCCAGCGCACGGTCACGCTGGGGATCGTCGTGCTGTTCGCATTCGGTCTGATCGTGCCCGCGCTCGTGCTGGCGTTCAACGGTGAGCACAAGGCAAGCGTCGCGGTCGGCGGCCTGCATCTGAACGGCGAAGAGCAGAAGGGCCGCGAACTGTTCGCGCGCTCCTGCACGGTTTGCCACACGCTCGCCGCGGTCAAGTCGGTCGGGCGCATCGGCCCGAACCTCGACGTGCGCGTCGGCGAAGACATCGGGGGTACGACCGCCGCCGAACACAAGGCGAAAGGTGAGGCGCTCGTGCTGAACGCGATCGCCGAAGGTCGCGCCCGTGGGTTGGGACAGATGCCGGCGCTGCTCTACCAGGGCAAGGAAGCGCAAGATGTTGCGGCGTTCGTGGCGGCCGTGGCGGGGCACTGACTGAGGCGGCCGATGGCCGGCGCGGATGCTGCGTCCTCGGTCGCTCGCTTGACCGATCGTCCGGGATCGGCCAGCACGCCACGCTCTCTGCGTCCTTGCCCCGCTTGACCCTCGACCGCCTCAGTGCGCACCTATCGACGGTTTAGCCAACCGTCGATACCGGGGCGACAGACCATCGTCTAAGGTCCGCCGAGATGGGCGAGCAACCGCAGACCTCCGAGCAGCCGCTGACCGCCGAGGACGTCAAGGCGCTCGTGGCCGAGCGGGACATTCGCTTCATTCGCTTCTGGTTCACCGACGTGCTCGGACAGCTGAAGTCGTTCTCGATCAACGTCGCCGAGCTCGACGACGCGTTCGAGGCAGGCATGGGCTTCGACGGGTCATCGATCACCGGGTTCAACGCGATCGAGGAGTCCGACATGATCGCGCTGCCCGATCCGAGCACGTTCGCCGTGCTGCCGTGGCGCCCGGAGGAGCAGGGGGTGGGGAGGATGTTCTGCGACGTGATCACCCCC
>Ga0116214_1000435_pt1 | contig 17347 bp, 21 predicted proteins | sample Sb_taG_FD_88964 | JGI IMG/M metagenome (GOLD analysis project Ga0116214, IMG submission 88964) | Peat soil microbial communities from Weissenstadt, Germany - Sb_50d_1_NS metaG | ecosystem: Environmental > Terrestrial > Soil > Wetlands > Peat | place: Germany: Weissenstadt | collected 2010-09-21
CCTGCTACCAGCTGGCCCACCCCGAGCGCGGTGCCGGCGGCCAGCACGCCCGCGATCGCGCCGAGCCCAGCCCGGCGCCGCGCCTCGGAATCCCTCGGACCCCGGCTCCCCTTCGTCTCCATGCCTGTTATTCGGTGCCGCCGGTCCGAGGGTTTGCCGCACCCTCCGCCGCTCTTGCCGATACCCCCTCCCACACAACCTCCCCGGAACGCACCAGCATCATCCCGCTCGGCATGGCCCCGATAGCAGGACCATCGGGCCGCCATCGCGCGACCCCGCCCGGCAAACCTAACCGGCCCCTGCTACGAATATCAGTCGTGACGGCTACTGGCGGCCAGGAACCGAGGAACCCGGCGCGCCCCGTGCCCGCCGCGAGCGCCGGCGCCGGCCGGGGCAGCGGCCGGGCCGGCCAGGGCAGCGGCCGGGCCGGCCAGGGCAGCGACCGGGCCGGCCAGGGCAGCGACCTCGCCGCCCAGATCGGCCTGGTGGCCCGCGGCGACGCCGCGGCGTTCGATGCCGTCTTCGAGCAGATCGGGCCCTCCGTCTTCGGCGTCGTCAAGCGGGTGATCCGCGACCCGGCCCAGTCCGAGGAGGTCACCCAGGAGGTCCTGCTCGAGGTGTGGCGGAACGCCGCCAAGTTCGACGCCGGGCGGGGCAGCGCCACGGCCTGGGTGATGACGCTGGCCCACCGCCGAGCCGTGGACCGGGTCAGGTCGGTGCAGAAGGAATACGAACGCGAGCGGCGTCTCGCGGCTGCCGACATCCCGTACGACGAGGTGACCGAGGCCGTCGAGTCCAGCCTTGAGCGTGAGCGCGTGCGGCGCTGCCTGAACTCCCTCACCGAGGTGCAGCGCGAGTCGGTCACCCTGGCCTATTACCGGGGCTACACCTACGGCCAGGTGGCCAGCCTGCTCGGCGTGCCGACCGGAACGGTGAAGACCAGGATGCGCGACGCGCTGATCCGGCTGCGCGACTGCCTGGGGGTAGCGGAATGAGACCGAGCAAGCGCGACGCCCACACCCTGGCCGGGGCCTACGTCATGGACGCGATATCCGCACCGGACCGGGAACGGTTCGAGCGGCACCTGGCAGGCTGCGAGGAGTGCGCGCGGGAGATCGCGAGCCTGCGCGAGGCCACCGCCGTGCTCGGCGCCGCCGCCGCCGAGCCCCTGCCCGCGGGCCTGAAGGAACGTGTCATGGCGGCCGCGGCGATGACCCGCCAGCAGCCGCCCGCCGATGAGGCGCAGGCGAGGCCGAACACCCAGGGCAGCTGGCTGCGCTCGCTGGCCTGGCCGGGCCGCCTGGCCCTGGCCGCGGGAGCCGCAACCGCCGCGGCCGTGCTCACGCTCGCGGTGGTGTTCGGCGTCTCCAACGGCAGCATGCGGCAGCAACTCGACCAGGCCCAGGCCAGCAGCCAGCAGATCGCCGCGGTGCTGACCGCGCACGACGCCGTGATGACGAGCGGGCCGGTCAGCGGCGGCGGAACCGCCACCATCGTCATGTCCCACATCCGGCACGCGCTGGTGTTCACCGCCCAGGGCCTGCGCGCGCTGCCCGCCTCCCGTGGCTACGAGCTGTGGCTGATCGGGCCGGCCGGAACCCGCCCGGTCGGCATGCTGCCCGCGGGCAGCCACGGCATGACCGGTCCGGTCATCGCGTCCGGCCTGCACCAGGGGGACCACCTCGCCCTGACCGCCGAATCCGCCGCCGGCACCGCGCACCCCACCGCCCCGATGATGCTCGACGTTGACCTCTAGGCCCATCCCGGCCAGCCCGTTCGCCGTGGTAGTGATGGATCCGGGAGGTAGCCGATGAAGTACATGCTGATTCACGCCATCGACCCGGCCGCCGAGCCCAGCACGGAGGGCGTGCCGGCGTTCGATTCCTGTCCCGCCCCCGGCATCCGGTGCGGCAGCCCCGCGGAGGCGAGCTGAGCCGGCCGCGCGCGGTACTCGGCCTCGACCTGGGCACCAGCCAGGTCAAGGCCCTGCTGTGCGCCCCCGACGGCACCGCGCTCGGCCAGGGCACGGCCGGCTACGAGGTCGCCGCGCCCCGGCCCGGCTGGGCCGAGGCCAGTCCCGAGCACTGGTGGCAGGCCACGTGCACCGCGGTCCGGGCGGCGGTAGGTCCCGCGTCGGCTGAGGTCGCGGGCCTGGCGGTCGCCGGGCAGATGCACGGCGCCCTTCTTTGTACCGAACGGGCCGTGGCTCTCCGCCCCGCCATCACCTGGATTGATCGCCGGGCGGAAGCCGAGGCGGACGACTACCGGCGGCTGCCCGGGGACCTGCGCGCCCGGCTCGGCAACGCCCCCTCGCCCGGCATGGCCGGCCCGATCCTGCTGTGGCTGTCCCGGCACGAACCCGACACGTACTGGCAGGCCCGCTGGATGCTCCAGCCCAAGGACTGGCTTCGGCTCCGCCTGACCGGGCAGGCCGCCACCGACCCGACCGATGCCTCGGGAACCCTGCTGTTCGACCTGGCGCGCGGCGAATGGGCCACGGACCTCGCCCGGGCCCTCGGGCTGCGCATCGACCTCTTGCCCGCCATACGGCCGCCAGCCGAGATCGCCGGCCCCCTGCTGCCCGTCGCCGCGGAACACCTCGGCCTCCGCCCCGGCCTGCCGGTCGCGATCGGCGCCGCCGACACCGCCGCCTCCCTGCACGCCGCACACCTCCGGCCCGGATGGGGCCTGCTTACCCCGGGCACCGGCGGCCAGCTCATCATCCCCGCCACCGCCACCTCCGATTCGGATATTCCATTTCCGGATAATCCGGATCCGGGTGGCGCCATAAACCTGTTCCGGTCCGTGGACGGCGGGACCTACCGGCTGGCCGCGGCCCAGAACGTCGGCGTGACCCTCGACTGGGTACGGCGGATGCTCGGCGCCGGCTGGGACGAGCTGTATGACACCGCCGCCCGCCCGTGGCGGGCGGACACCCCGGTCTTCCTGCCGTACCTGGTCGGCGAGCGCTGGGATCACCGCGACACCGGGGGCGCCTGGACCGGCCTGACCCTGGCTCACCAGCGCGAGGACCTGCTGCGCAGCGCTCTCGAGGGGGTCGCGTTCCTGCTCCGCGGCCAGCTCGACGGGCTGGATCGCCGGGGGCGGCCGCTCCTGGCGATCCAGCTCGCCGGGGGCGGCAGCCGGCCTCCGGCCTGGCGCCAGCTGCTGGCCGACGCCCTCGCCGTGCCGCTCTACCCGGCTGGCGACGGATGGCTCACCGCCCGTGGTGCGGCGCTGCTCGCCGCCGCGGCGACAGGGCTTGTCCCGGACGCGAGCACCGTGGTCCGTTCGGACCGAAATACCGAAGCCGTCGTGCCCGCCAGCGACGTGGCCGGGCAGGCCTACCGCCGCTTCGCCTCAGTGGCTTCCCACGAAAGCCGCTGATCACCGTGTATCGTGCTTTGTCGTGAGCGAGGGGAGCAAGCTCAGGCGCGCCATCTACGCCCGCATGGAGGAGATGAGCTTCCGGTCGGGCGCCGCGCTGGCGGCCGCGGTGCTGTCCGTGACTGGGCTGGGCATCGCGCTCACGCTCACGCTGGGGGGCGGCCATGGCGCCGCCGCGGCGCCGCGTACGACGCCCGCGAGTACCATTCCCACGTCAGCGGCGCCGCTGCCATCGGCCTCGGCGCTGCCCTCGCCGCCGGCCAGCGCCTCGCCCAGCCGGGAAGCGCCCCAACCGGTCCCGGCGGAGGCAGACGTGCCCCAGCCCGAGGCGACACGGACAGCGTCCCCGCACGCTTCCCCGGTCACGTCGTCTCCCTGGCCGACGCCCCGGACCATCCGGCCGACGCACTACCCCTCCCCGCCCGGGGGCTGGGTGCCTCCGCCCTCCCCGCCGACCTGGTGGTGGCCGGGAGCGCCTTGAGGCCGGCCCCCTGAGACCCCCTGAGGCCCCCTGACCGCCCTCTCCCAACCCCACCGTGCATGATGGGCGGATGCCATTGTTCGAGTTCGAGGGCCACCGGCCGGAGGTCAGCCCGGCGGCGTGGATCGCGCCGACGGCCACGCTGGTCGGGGATGTTCGCGTGGAGGCCGAGGCCTCGGTCTGGTACGGCGCCGTGTTGCGCGCCGATTTCGGGCCGATCCTCGTGCGGCGCGGCGCCAACATCCAGGACGGGTCGGTGCTGCATGGCGGCGATGACCCGGTGACCGAGGTGGGGGAGGGGGCGACCATTGGTCACCTGTGCGTGGTCCACGGTGCGGTCATCGGGGAACAAGCGCTGGTGGGCAACGGGGCCACCGTGCTCGACGGCGCGTTCGTCGGCCGCTGCGCGCTGGTCGCGGCGGGCGCCACGGTGCCGCCGGGGATGATCATCCCCGATGGCATGCTCGCGGCAGGGGTCCCGGCGCGGGTTGTCGCGGAGGTTACCGGCGCCGCCAGGCAGTGGGTGCAAACCAATCCCGACCTGTACCAGGACCTGGCCCGGCGTCACGCGGCGAGCGTCCGGCCCGCGGAGCGGTAACGCTCGCCCGGGGTGGCCCGGCCCGGTTCCGGCGGGTTACCATCACCCGCAACACGAGATACCGGCCCGGTTCCGGCGGGTTACCATCACCGCAACACGAGATATTGGGGGGAATGGTGCGTCATGGATAAGGATCTGGCCGAGCAGGTAGCCGACATCGCCCACCGGGTGGTCGCCAGCGGGGCGATCTCAGCCAACGGGCACGGCAACGTCAGCGTCCGGGTACCCGGCGCGAAGGAGATGTACTTCACCGCGGGTCCCTCGCTGCGCGGCCACCCCGCTTCGGCCGTAGTGCGGGTCGGGCTGGACGGGACCCTGCTCGAGGGTGACCTGCCGCCGATCCAGGGAGCTGTGGTCGCCATGCATACGGCCATGTATGAAGATCACCCCGAGGTCGGCTGCGTCCTGCATACCCACTCGCCGTACGCCACGGCCTACGCGGTGGCCCAGCGCCGCATCGGATGCTGGATCGAGGCCATGGCCATGTTCGGGCTGGCGGACGGCGTGCCCGTAGCGGGCTACGGACCGCGCGGGTCGGCCGAGGCGGTGGCCAACATCCGCGGTGCCGTGATCCCCGGCGTACCGGCCGTACTGCTAGCCAACCACGGCGTGCTCGTCTTCCATCGCACCCCGGATCTCGCCATCCTGACCGGCAGCGTCGTTGAGGAGGCGGCCCAGGCTGGCCTGAGTTCCCAGGGGCTGGGCGGCCCGGTCGAGATCCCGCCGGAACTGCGGGCCGCGGCTCTGCAGCGCGCCATGGCCTTCGACAGCCGGGGAACCGTCCACGCCTAGTCGCTCCGCTCCCCGCCGTCGCCGGTCCCCGCCGTCGCCGCTCCCCGCCGTCGCCGCCCGCAGGTGCCGTAGTCCCACAGCCCCCACTAGTACACCAGTCTCCCAAAAGCGCGGAGGATCCGGCCGTTGCGGAGGATCCGGGCAGCTATTGTTGCCCAATTCCTCCGTATAAGCCATATCTTCCGCGTTAATCGCGACGGGATGGTGATTGTGTGCGAAGAATGCGACTGATGTGGGAATTGTGGTTGGCGATGGGGCGGGCGGGTCTGAAGATCGGCGGTGCAGCGCGGTGAGCACGCCTCGGGCCGGGAGGAAACCCGCCCGGCCAGCTCGCTCCAGTCAGCTGAACACTCCTCGTGGTCGGCCGATCACCGAGACGTCGCCTCCCGCCGCGTACCCGGGATGTTCCCGCGGAGAAGCGTCCGGATCAGCGCGACGGCGTGATACGCGACGAGCACGGCGATCGTCAGTGCGACGGCCGGGTCCAGCCAGTACCAGCCCCCACTGACCCCTACCGCGACCCAGGCCGGCGACGAGGGCCAGGTTGAGTACGAGCACCACGGCCAGGCGCTGCCCCCGGGACATGTCGGAGACTACGGCCCGAGCCGCCCGTCAGGTCACCGTGGCGGGTACCCGCTCAGCGCCGGCCTTGACGGCCAGGTCACCGAGCCGGATGGTTCCCGGCACCACGATGCGCGTGTTCATCCCGCGCAGCCGCATCTCGCGGCCGATCCGGGAGTTGACGAACCGTATGGCCTCGGCCCCGAAGCGCTCGATGAACTTGGCGCAACCCAGGTGAGGGTCCTCGCTGACCTCCAGCACGGCCTCGCCCAGCACGAGCAGGCTGCCAGCCGGGAGGTTGTTCACGCTGAGATCCAGGTCGACGTAGAGCTGATCGCCAGCCAGCGACATCCGGTCGGTTCCCCCGGCGACGAGTTCGGCCGCCCGGGCGTTCATCACCGTCACCTGCTTGCGCGGGTTGGCCGATCCATCGGGCATACTGTTGCTCCCCCTGGTGAGCCAGTTGTCCCCGGCCAGCCCGGTGACCCGGTCGAGGGTCGCCTCCTCCGGCAGCTCCCGTTGGCCGATCTGCGGGCGGCGGACGACCAGCACCAGCCGGCCGTGGTCGCGCGGGGACTCGCGGATATGGTCGAGCCCCGACTCCAGACGCTCGCGTGACAGATGCTCCACACCTTGATTCTCCCCAGCCCACGCCCCGTTGACCAACCGATATCCTGCCACCTCGTGGACCAGGGTTTCGAGACCATGTCACTGCCGGCCGAGCCAGATGTCATCGCGCCTGACGGTTCGGACGTCCGGATCCTGCTTCAGCTCGGCCGGGGCTCGATGGCGCACTTCGAACTGGGAGCGGACCGGGTCTCCCGGGCCGTGGCCCACCACTCCGTCGACGAGATCTGGTACATCCTGTACGGGCAGGGCCAGATGTGGCGGCGGCAGGCCCAGCGGCAGGAGACGGTGCCCCTGCGCTCGGGTACCTGCGTGTCCATTCCCGCGGGCACGCATTTCCAGTTCCGGGCGGACAGCAGCGGCCCGCTGGCGGCGGTCGGCGTGACGATGCCGCCCTGGCCCGGCGCGGGTGAAGCATACGAGGTCCCCGGCGCCTGGCCCGCCAGTCCCCGGGCCTGAAGATGCGGCCGCCGCGACGGCCGCCGCGACGGCCGCCGGCCATGTGGCAGGCGCGGGTCGCCTGCTACCGCCGCCGGGCCGCGGGCGTAACGGCGAGCCGCATCCGGGGTGCCGGGCCGAACCTGGTCGCGTCCTCGCGGTAGACGACGAAGCCGACCTTCTCGTAAAAGGCCAGCGCATGTTGGTTCGCGGTCACCTCCACCCGGGTGGTTCCGCGGCCGCGCGCGATCGCGATCAGATCCAGCACCAGGGCCCGGCCGATCCCCTGCCTCATCCACCCGGGATCGACAAACAGGTCGTCGATCTCGATCGCGTCCCCGGCGCCGAGCCAGCTGGCGAAGCCGACGATTTCCCCGACGGCTGCCGCGGCACGCGTCCGCCCCTCCCGCACCGCACGGTCAGGAAGGTCCAGCACCTCAGGGTGCGCCAGCAGGTTCGCCCGGTCTCCGTCGTTGGACAACGACGCCCTGCGGAACACGTCGCTCAGCGCGGCCATGTCGCCAAGCGCCGCGTCACGGATCAGGACCCTCGTCACCCTCTCAGCTTCCCACCGGCCGCGCGCGACGCGGGCCGCCATACGGTGGTCGCCATACGGTGGTCGCCATGACCGGCAGCGGAACCCGCCAGCGCCTGCAGCTGGCCCTGCGCGAGGCGCTGAGGGACTGGGACGCGATCGGGGTGTCGGCGCTGCGCTCGGCCCTGGGGGCGATCGACAACGCCAGCGCCCTGGGGGCGATCGACAACGCCAGCGCTGTTTCCCCGGCGCCCGCTCCTGCCTCGTGTAGTTAGCGTGTTTGGCGTGCCCCGCGGAACCGGGGGGCGCTGAGCGGCATTCAAGGGGGCGTGGCTAGCTACCCCAGCGCAACGTCTGAGCTGAGCGTGTTCGTCCGGGCGTTCCGGACGCCTGGCCTGCGCCAGAAGCTGCTGTTCACCGGCGCCATGATCGTCTTGTTCCGGTTCGGCTCGAACCTGCCCGCGCCGGGCATCTCCGAGCAGAACGTCAGCTACTGCTCCCGCATGTCGAGCTCCAGCGGGGTCTTCGCCATCTTGAACCTGCTCAGCGGCAACTCGCTGCTGCACCTGACCGTGTTCGCGATCGGCATCCTGCCCTACATCACGGCCAGCATCATCGTGCAGATGCTCACCCAGGTGATCCCGCGCCTGGAGACGCTGCGGAAGGAGGGCCAGGCCGGCCAGGCGAAGATCACCCAGTACACCAGGTATGTCTCGGTGGGGCTGGGCCTGCTGTACGCGGTGGTGTACGTGCAGGCGGCCAGGACGGGTGCGGCGTTTTCGGGCAGCGGCTGCGGCCCGGCGTTCCACCCGCTGATCCCGAACCCCACCCCGTTCACCATCGGAACCATGGTGATCACGATGGTGTCGGGCACCGCGGTGATCATGTGGATGGGAGAGCTGATCACCGACCGCGGCGTCGGCAACGGCATGTCCGTGCTGATGTTCACCAGCATCGTGGCCGTCATTCCCGGCGAGATCGAGCAGATCTACATCGTCAAGCGGTTCTTCTACGCGGCCGCGGCAGTCCTGGTGATCATCGCGGTGACAACGCTCATCGTCTTCATCGAGCAGGGCCAGCGCCGCATCCCGGTCCAGTACGCGAAGCGGATCACCGGCCGGAGGCCCCATTCAAAGGGGTCCGGCGGCGGAGGGTCCACGTTCATCCCGGTGAAGGTGAACCAGGCGGGCGTGGTCCCGGTCATCTTCGCCTCCTCGGTGCTGGAGATGCCGCAGCTCGCCGTGTCAATGTTCGGCGATCAGCACCACCCGCAGGACTGGGTGACCTGGATCGACCGCAACCTCGATCCCGCCCTGCTCGTCGCGCCGTACGTCTACTTCCTGGCGTTCTTCGGCCTGGTCCTCGGGTTCACGTTCTTCTACGTGTCGACCACGTTCAACCCGGACGAACTCTCGGACAACATCAGGAAGTACGGCGGTTTCGTCCCCGGCATCCGGCCGGGCACGCCCACCTCTGCCCACCTCCGGTACGTGCTCAACCGGCTCACCGCGCCAGGCTCGATCTACCTGGCTCTGGTGGCGATGTTCCCGCTGGTTGCCCTGGACAAGATCGGGCTCGGCCAGGATCTGCTGCTCAGCGGCGTCAGCCTGCTGATCATGGTCGGCGTCGGGCTGGAGACCGTCAAGCAGATCCACAGCCAGCTCCAGCAGCACTCCTACGAGGGTTTCTTGCGCTAGCGAAAATTCGCTGGAACCTGGCGCCGCCCGCCGGCATTAAAGATGCTGTGAGAGGGATCCGAGCCATCGCGTCCGGCGAGCGAGCCGGCCGCGACGCGGAGTTCACCGAGTTCGCCGCGGCCGCGTCCCCCTCGCTGCTGCGCGCGGCCCTGGTGCTGCTCGACTCGCGGGAGGACGCCGAGGACGCGCTGCAGGTCACGATGTTGCGCACCTACCGGCGCTGGGAGCAGGCCAGGGAGGCGCCCCAGGCCTACGCCAGGGCCGTGCTGGTGAACGTGTGCCGTGAACGCTGGCGGCACCGCGGCCGGCACCCGGAGATCAGCCAGGACCTGGACGAGTTCGCCAACGTGGTCTCGTTCGCCGAAGCGGTGGACCGCCGCCACGTGCTGGTCCGCGTGCTGCGCGAGCTGCCCGACATCCAGCGTGGGGTGCTCGTCTGCCGCTACCTGCTCGATGCCACGGTAGCTGAGACCGCCACCGCGCTGGATATCGCCGAAGGCACCGTCAAGTCCGCGGCGAGCAGAGGGCTCGACCAGCTGCGGCAGCTCCTGTACGACGAAGAGAAGAGAGGTCGCCGTGTCCATCCACGCTGATGACGAGTTCAGCCTGAGGATCGCGCTGGAGAGTGAGCTGGACGACGTGCTGCCCAGCGAGGGCCTGGCCGGCCTGGTGATCGCGCGCCACCGCAAGATCCGCCGGCGCCGCGTCGCCGGGGCGGTCAGCCTCGTCGTGGTGTGCGCCGGGATCGGCGTACCGCTCGGCCTTTCCGGGCCGGGCGGCAAGCCACCGCAGCACCATCCCGGTCAGCGGCCGGACCAGCACACCGGTTCGGTCACGCTGATCCCGCACGCCCGCACCGGAGCCGCCCTGGTCATCGAGCGCCCCGCGCCAGTCCTCACCGCCGCGGCGGCCTAGGGTCACTGCCTCAAAGGCCGAACGGTGCGGACCACGTGCCCGTGCTCCCGCATGGTCTCCGTGCCGTCGGCGCCCCGCTGACGACCGAACCCGCAGTACATCGCGACGCCGAAGTCGGACATGTAGCGCGAGGCGGTGGCGTGCCGGCGCCGTAGGCCGGCCGCCCCGTCGATGGGCTGCACGATGCCCAGGAAGACGCGCGCGTCGTCGGGCTCCAGGTCAACCAGCGGACGGAAGAAGCTGCGGTCCTCGCTGCGCAGGTATCGCGGACCGGCCAGGTGCAGCCAGTCCACCGCCCGTCCGGAGTTCGCGACCGCGAAGTTCGCCATCCGCACCAGCAGCCCCATGTCGCGCGCCTCGTACATCGGCCACTCCGGGAATGTCCCGTAGCACAGGTGGTAGCCGACCAGGACCTCGCCCGGGATCAGCCGGGTCAGCCGGGTGACGGGCCCGGCGAACCGGTCCCACGCGCCTTCCGAGGTCCACGCGAGCACGCCCTCGAGGTCCTGCGTCTCGTAGGCCAGGTCCCACTGGATCGCCAGGTCGGCGGCTGGGATGGACGCGGTCAGCCGCCTCAGCTCGCGGGCGACCAGATCCTCGAACGCCCGCTCCGCGACCGGGTAGTCGGCGGTGAAGTCGGCCTTGAACCCGTTCAGCGCGCTGGACGGGAACGGGAGCCCGACCTGGAACCGGAGACTCGCGGGGATCACCCCTTCGGCCCGCAGCGCGCTGAACACCCGGTAGCCGGCGATCGCGTCATCGATACGCGGCCAGGAATCCCAGTGCAGTTCGGTAACGCCGGGCGCAATGCCGAATACGGGTGTTTCGTACGCGTGCCGCGGGATCCCGGTCGGCGACTCGGTCTCCTGCACCACCACGACGCCCGGGTTGGGCCGGACGAGCCGTTCCCGCTCGTAGCCGACCCACGCTGCCCGGGGCACTCCTGGCGCGGACGGCGCGGAGTACATCTCGGTCTGCGTACCCGCCTTCACCCCCGCGACAGTCCACCGAGACGACTAGCTCATTCCCCGAACTGGCCGCCAGTCTTGCGTATCCGCCCCACCTCAGGTTGAGTACAGCCATGTCCGAGCAACCGCACGTGGTCAGGGCCTGGCATGCCGTCGTCGAGTCCGGGGACCCGGCCCTGCTGGACAGCCTGCTGGCGAATGACGTCGTGTTCCGGTCGCCCGCCGTGTTCGCGCCGCTGCCGGGCCAGGAGCTGACGACGCGCTACCTGCGCGCCGCGATGGCGGTGCTGGGTCCCTCGCTGCGCTACATCGGCGAGTGGCACGGCCCGTCCAGCGCGGTGCTGGAGTTCGAGGCCGAACTCGACGGCATGTACGTCCATGGTGTGGACATGCTGCGCTGGAACGACGATGACCGGCTGGTCAGCTTCACCGTGATGGTCAGGCCGATGCGCGGCCTGACCAAACTGGTCGAGCTGATGCAACGCCAGCTCCTGGATGGCCAGGCATGAGCGTCCAGCTGAACCACACCATCGTCTCGTGCCGTGACCAGCAGCGTTCGGCGGCCTTCCTCACCGGCATCCTCGGCCTGCGGCCGCCCACCCGATTCGGGCGGTTCCTCGTGGTCGAGGCCGACAACAGCGTCTCCCTCGATTTCGCCGAGACCAGAGGCCAGATCACCCCGCAGCACTATGCGTTCCTGGTCAGCGAGCAAGAGTTCGACGCCGCCTTCGACCGCCTCCGCGAGCAGGACCTGCCGTACTGGGCCGATCCCGGCCGCACCCAGCGCCAGGCCATCAACCACCGCGACGGCGGCCGCGGCCTGTACTTCGAGGACCCCGACGGGCACCTGCTGGAGATCCTGACCCGCCCCTACGGCAGCGGCCCCCCGTCCGAGCCCTAGAAAGATCATTTTCCGAACGGGCCGTGGTGCACGCCCGAAACACCAGCCCCTCGCGACCCCGGCTGGACGTGAACAGCCGCGGCCCTACGCGCCAGCAGCGTCGCGGCAGGCCCGGACGAACTCCCGGACCGCGAGCCGCCGGTCATCCCGGCGCCACGCGATCGCGAGCAACAGCGTCAGGAAGCCCTCCGGTAGGCCCGTACCGCCAGCGGCAGGAACACCGCGAAGATCGCGGCCAGCCAGATCAGGCTCCGCCACAGGTTTGGCCACAGAGTTGGCTCGAGCGGGCCGCCCAGAGCCATCGCACGCATCGTGTTGACCACGAGGGTGACCGGCTGGTGGTTCGCGAAGGCCTGCAGCCAGCCGGGCATGGTCGCGATCGGCACGAACGCCGAGGACACGAACGTGAGCGGGAACAGCCAGATCAACCCGAACGCCTGGACCGATTCCTCGTCCCCGATGGCCAGCCCGGTGAAGGCGGCGATGCAGGCGATCGCCATGCCGAACACGGTGGCCAGCACGATCATGGCGACGGCCGGGCCGGCGCCGTTCAGGAACCGGAACCCGACCGCGTAGCCCACGCCGACGAGGATCAAGATGGTGATGAACATCCGGCCGGTGTCGGCCACGAGCCGTCCGCTGAGCACCGCCGACCGCGCGATCGGCATGGACTTCAGCCGGTCGATCACGCCCTTCTTCAGCTCCTGCGCGAGCACGATGGCGGTGCCGAACGTCGCGAACGCCGCGCTCTGCGCGATGATGCCCGGCATCAGGAAGTTGACGTAGCCGCCCGGGACGTCGACCGGGATCGCGCCGCCGAAGACGAACCGGAACAGCAGCACGAACATCACCGGCTGGATCACGGTGAACATCAGGTAGGCGGGTACCCGCAGCCACACCAGGAGGCTGCGCTTGGTGAGGGTGAGCGTGTCGCTCACCCCCCAGCGGATCCGGTGGCCCAGGCCGGGAGCCCAGGCCGAGTCGGTAATCGCCGTCATGATTCCGCCCCCGCCGTCTCCTTGGCTCGTCCACGGCCACGCGATGCGCGCCGGCGCCCGGCCGGCTGTTCCTCCTCCGCGGCGTGCCCGGTCAGCGCCAGGAACACGTCATCGAGCGACGGCCGGCGCAGAGCCAGCCCGCGGCTCGCTACGCCCGCGGCATCCAGCGCGCGCACCGCCTCGATCAGCGCGTCGGATCCGCGGGCCCCGACGCCCACGCTGACCACGCCGGTCTCAGAGTCCGCGTGCGGCTCTCCCTCGCCTATCGGCTTGATCGCCGCGATCGCGTCGGCGACCTGGCCCCGGTCGGGCACCGTGAACTCGATGACGTCCCCGCCGACCCGGTTCTTCAGCTCCTCGGATGTGCCTGCGGCGATGACCAGGCCATGGTCGATGACCACGATCTCGTCCGCCAGTTCGTCGGCCTCGTCGAGGTACTGGGTCGTCAGCAGCAGCGTGGTTCCCCCGGCCACCAGCGACCTGATGATGTCCCACATCCCCAGCCGCGCCCGCGGGTCCAGGCCGGTGGTGGGTTCGTCCAGGAATAGCACCCGCGGCCGGCCGACCAGGCTCGCGGCCAGGTCCAGGCGCCGCTGCATGCCGCCGGAGTAGGTCTTCGCGGTCCGGCCGGCCGCGTCGGTCAGTCCGAATTGCTCGAGCAACTCGGTGGCCCGGCGGCGCGTCTCCGGCCGGCTGAGGTGGTACAGCCGCCCGATGATCTCCAGGTTCTCCCGGCCGGTCAGCTCTTCCTGGATGGCGGCCGATTGCCCGGCGAGCCCGATCGAACGGCGGACCGCGGCCGCCTCCCGGACCACGTCATGGCCCTCGACCAGCGCCCGCCCTCCGTCCGGGAGGAGCAAGGTGGTCAAGATGCGAACCGCCGTGGTCTTGCCCGCGCCATTGGGCCCGAGCACGCCGAGCACGGTCCCGCGTGGCACGGACAGGTCGATACCGCGCAGCGCGTGAACCTCCCCGAACGACTTGGTCAAGCCCTCCACGAGGATCGCAGGCCGCTCACCTGCCCCGTTGAACTGTGACATGAATCCTCCCGACACCCCGTCAGCATCCCCCGCCACGAAACTACTCCGTATAGTCCGAACCGGGCCAACGAGATTTACCTTCCCGGCGCCCGGTACACGACGAAAGATCTTTTCACCGAACGGAGCGTGGCGTGTGCGGCAGAATCTCTGGCATGCTCCCCGTCGCCGAACTCCACCTGCACATCGAAGGCACGCTCGAGCCTGAGCTGCTGATCGCTCTGGCGGCGCGCAACGGCGTCGCGCTGCCGACCACCGACCCCGGCGAGCTGCGGGCCAGGTACCGCTTCGACAGCCTGCAGGCCTTCCTGGACCTGCACTACGCCAACCTACGTGTCCTAAGGCGCGAGCAGGACTTCTACGATCTGGCGCACGCGTACCTGGCCCGGGCCACGGCGGCCGGCGTGCGCCGGGCCGAGATCTTCTTCGACCCGCAGACACACCTCGGCCACGGGGTGCCGCTGGCCGCCGTGTTCGGCGGGCTGACCGCCGCGCTGGCCGACGGCGAGCGCGACCACGGGATCTCCGCCGGCCTGATCCTGTGCTTCCTGCGCGACCACGGTCCCGAAGCGGCCGCCGAGATGCTCCGCGGGGCGCTGCCGTTCCGTGACCAGTTCATCGGCGTCGGGCTCGACTCCACCGAGATCGGCTACCCGCCCGCGCTGTTCACGCAGGTCTACCGCCAGGCCGCCGCCGAGGGCCTGCGGCTGGTCGCGCACGCCGGTGAGGAGGGCGGCCCCGACACCGTGCGCGAGGCGCTGGAGCTGCTGCAGGTCGAGCGCGTCGACCACGGCGTGCGGTCGATGGAGGACCCCGCGCTGATCGCCGAACTGCGCGACCGGCGGACCGCGCTGACCGTGTGCCCGCTGTCCAACGTGGCGCTGCGCGTGGTGGACACGCTCGGCGACCACGTGCTGCCCGCCATGCTCGATGCCGGCCTGCTCGCGTGCGTGAACAGCGACGACCCGGCCTACTTCGGCGGGTACGTGGACGACAACCTGGCCGCGGTCCGGGCCGCCTTCGGCTTCGACGACGCCACGCTGGCGGTGCTGGCCCGCAACTCCTTCGACGCCTGCTTCGCCCCCACTGATGCCAAAAAGAGGTGGAAGGCCGAGGTGGACGCCTGGCTGGACCCTGAAACCGCCCGCTAGGGAAGGTTGCCGAGGAACCGGGCCACGATCGGGCCGCAGGTGGGACCGCCGTTCCCATTGGCATCAACCACCAGGCAGGCGAACGCGACGTCGCCCTTGAAGCCCATCAGCCAGGCGTCGGTCTTCAGCGGGGTGGTCGTCCCGTACTGGGCGGTCCCGGTCTTGGCGTAGGTGCCGGCCGGCAGGCCCTGGCCCGCCGCCGTGCCGCTGGCCACCACGGACGCCATCATCTCGTGCAGGTCGCTGACCACCTCCGGTGGCAGCTGGCTGGCCGCCGTCGCCGTCGCCGTCGCGCCGCTCCCGGACGCGCCCACGACCAGCTGCGGCGGCCGCACGGTCCCGGTGTCGGCGGCCGCGGCGACCATGGCCATGGACAGCGGTGACATCAGCACCCGGCCCTGCCCGATCGAGGTAGCGGCCAGGTCGGCCTCGTCGGTCGGCTGCGGGACCGAGCCGTCGAAGGAGACCAGCCCGAGTTGCAGGCTGCGGCCCAGCCCGAACATGGTCGCGGCGGCCGGAAAGTCCGGCGCCGTCAGGTGGCCGGCGGCCAGCCGGATGAAGGCGGTGTTGCACGACTCGGTGAAGGCCTGCAGCAAGGTGCTGACCGGCGCCTCGCCTTCCGCGTTATGGAACACCTCGCCGTCCACGGTGGCGGTGCCCGGGCAGCTCGCCGCCGATCTAGGGGTGAGCCCGTGGGTGATCAGCGCGGTCGAGGTGATCACCTTGAACGTCGAGCCGGGCGGGAAGCGGCCGTCGATGGCCTGGTCGAAGCCACCGGAGTTGACCGAGACCGCGGCCAGTACGTCCCCAGTGGAGGCGTTGACCGCGACCAGCGCGGCGCTCTTCTGCTCCCCGGCCAGCGCCGCCTCGGCGGCGTGCTGCGTGGCAGAGTCGATCGTTGTGGTGACCGGTGTGCCGGGGTGGGCCGGCAGCGTGGCCACGGTCGCGACCCGTGTGCCGCTTTGGTTGACTACCGTCACCGTGGCGCCCGGCTGGCCGGCCAGCTGCCGCTCGTCCGCCTGCTCCAGCCCGGTCTGGCCCACGGTGCTCGCCGCGGTGTAGGGCGCGCCGAGCTGGCTGAGTTCCTGGGCGGTGATCGGCCCGACCGTCCCGACCACGCCGGCGGCCAGGCCGGGCGTGATCGCGCTGCGCGCGCTGCCCGACTGGAACACCGTGCCCGGGATCGGGTAGATGGTCGGTTCCAGCTGGTTGTAGCGCGCCTGGGACACGGTGAAGACCGGCTCGAAATAGGTCGGGTGGAGCTTGGCCGCGGCGATTGCGCCGCTCGCCTGGGTAACAGAAGCGCCCGCGGTGACCAGCGCGGACTGCACGGCCTTGGCGTCCTTGATCCGGGCGCCCTCCACGCCGATCGTGACCACGTTGCCCGTAGTTACCAAGGGCGCCCCGCCCTGGCCGAGGATGGCCGCGCGGGCCGGCCAGGTTTTCTGCACCGACAGCTGATCGCCGGTCCGCAGCGGCGGCGCGATGGTGGCGGGCGACCAGCTGACCAGCCAGTGGCCCTGGACCTGCACCAGGCGCAGGGTGGACTTGATGGCGACGGTGCCCACGCCGGACAGGGCGAGCCGCTCGGTGAACGGCTGGGTGGCCGAAGACCCATTAGTACCCAAAATGCCCGGGGTGAAGGTGGCCTGGTGCACGCCGAGGTCGGTGAACGCCGCCTGGTTCACCGCGGTGAAGTCGGCCGGCGGCTGCGAGACCAGCTGCTGCATCGCGGCCCAGTCCTGCTTGGCCCAGGCGGCGAAGTAGGCGCTCGCCGTCGTCTGCGGCTGCGGCGACGAGCTGCACGCGTTCAGCAGCCCGCCGGCCAGCACCGCCGCCAGCGCCATGGCCGCAGCACGGGCCCTGTTGCCCAGGCTCATGGTGAGCAAGGGTACGCGGCGTGGTGTCGTACGGGGCCGTAATGTCGGTCCCGCACGCTATGGTCCGGGCCATGCTCATGTTGCACACGTCCGACTGGCACCTGGGCCGGTCGCTGCACCGGGCCGATCTCCGCGCGGCGCAGGCCGCCTTCCTTGATCACCTCGTCTCCACGGTCCGCGCGGAGAAGGTGGACGTGGTGCTGGTCGCGGGGGACGTCTACGACCGGGCCGTCCCCCCGGTGGACGCCGTCGAGCTGTGCGAGGACGCCCTGCTCCGGCTGCACGCCACCGGGGCGAGGATCGTGCTGATCAGCGGCAATCACGACTCCGCGCGCCGGCTGGGGTTCGGCAGCGGCCTGCTGGAGCTGGCCGGCGTGCACC
>Ga0116214_1000448_pt1 | contig 17121 bp, 16 predicted proteins | sample Sb_taG_FD_88964 | JGI IMG/M metagenome (GOLD analysis project Ga0116214, IMG submission 88964) | Peat soil microbial communities from Weissenstadt, Germany - Sb_50d_1_NS metaG | ecosystem: Environmental > Terrestrial > Soil > Wetlands > Peat | place: Germany: Weissenstadt | collected 2010-09-21
CGATGACCCGCCGCTGACCAGGTAGCTGAGCGAGCAGCTCTGCACCGCCCCGGTCGTCTCATCCGCCAGGACGCGCGCCGACACGGCATCGCCGCTGACCTGAAGGCTTGTCACCACGACCCTGCCGGTCAGGCGGCAACCCGCGACCATCTCGCCGTACGACTGGCCGAGCTTCCTGCCGCCCAGCTGCCACACCTGCGGCGGCCACCACCGCGGGCCAGGCAGATCGCCGCGCGTGCCGCGTAGCCTCCCCGGTTTGGAGAGAGTCACGTTCACGGCGGCAGGTGTATCTGCGCACTGGACGTGAAACAGGCTCACTGGAGCGGGACGAGATCAGCCGGTGCATCCCGAATGGCGGCCGGGTCGGCCGCAGCCGGCGTAGCCAGCGCTACGACGGTAATCCACAGCGCGCTTGCCACAGCCAGGTGGAGGTCTTGCTCGGCGGGCGGGGCGCCGGTGGTCGCGACGATTGCGCCGAACGCCGCGGTTGCGGCGAGCAGCGCCAAGGCCCCGCCGGCGAGCATCCGGTCGGCCAGTCCCGCCGAGGCGGACCGCATGGCCCGCAGTGCTGCTGCCGTGATGATCACCGTGGCAAGGAGCGCGAAGGACCGGTGCAGGTACTGCAGCACCACGAGAGCTGCGGGCCCGGTTCCCCGCCCGCAGGCCGGCCAGCCCTGGCAGGCGTTGCTTGCCCCGTCGTGGAGCACGAGCATGCCCGTCACCGACAGGGCGAAGAGCGCGACCGCGGCGGCGAGGCCGAGGCGCCCGGCGGGGGCTGACCTGGTCGACGGGCGGCCCGGGTCCGGGACCGCCGGTGCGCGCCACACTCCCAGGGCGGTGACCGTGACTGCCCCGGCCAGCAGCCATGCGCCGGCCAAGTGCAGGGCCACCGTCCAGCCCGCGTTGTGCGTCAGCACGGTGATCGCGCCGAGCACGATCTGCACGCCGATCAGCGCGAGCGCGGCGGCAGCGCCCCGGTACACGAGGCGGTCCTGCCGGGCCCGGTACCAGGCCGCGGCGAAGGTGGCGGCGGCGAAGACGGTCACCACCGCAGCGAGATAGCGGTGCGACTGCTCCAGCAGCGCATGGTAGGAGCCGGACAAGCCGAAGTGCCCGTTGCAGAGCGGCCAGCTGCTGCATCCCATTCCCGATTCGGTGACCCGTACCGTGTCGCCAAGGATCACGAGCAGGTAGGCGAAGACCAGGCTGGCCGCAGTGACCGCGCGCAGCCCGGTACCGTACGGCGCCGATCCGGGGCCGGTCGGCAGCTGCGGCTGAGTACGGGAACGCTGGCTCACGGTAGGTGTCCCTTCGTGCGCGCCCGCGCCATCTGGCCGGCGTGGTGCTGACCGGGTCGATGGCGAGCCTGGGCGAGCCGCCGATCTCAGTAAACGTCAAGTGATCCGGCAATCGTAGATCGGCTCATGCGCGCGGCACAGGAAACTGGCGGCGAAAGGGAAGAAAGGGCGAAGAACCTTGGCCGGCGCCGGCCGGAGCCCAGCCTGCCGGGAGGGAACCGGAATCAGGAGTTCCTGCTGCCCGCCCCGGCCGCGGGTTACATGCCGGATGGCCTGATCGCGGTCATGCGCGGATCTGTTCGCGGACGGCGGCGGTCACCTGCCCGGCCCGTGCGATGACGCCGCCGGCCCTGTCCCTCTCGGCGATCATCTCCAGGCTGGCCTGCTCGGGCCGCTACGGCGGCGAGGTTGATCTCGGCCGTCAGTTGATGTCGCCGCAGGGCAGCGATCCCGCGGGCACGTGCGTTCCCGGACGCGCGGACCAGACGACCGCGCCTGTGCCGGACGACAGCGCGTACACCGTGTCATTCTCCGTGGCCACGCAGACCCGCCCCGCGAACACGAGGGGCTCGCCGTAAATCGGGCCGCCGAAGATCGGGTGACGTCCACGCCCGCGGCTGTCGGCTGGCCGAGATGCCCAAGCGGCGCGGGATGACCCAGGAACAGGTAGCCACCCGGATGGGCGTCTCAGTCGCCTGGGTCTCCCCTGATCGAAAGCGGCGATGTCTCCGCTCAGGATGTCCTGAACCGCTTCATCACCGCGCTCGGCGACGCTCTCAAGCTCATCGCCGGCTTCGGCGACGAGCAGCTCAAGATAGCGCGATCAGGCCAGGCGTTCAGTTACGCTTGGTGACGGAACTCGCAGGACCTGAGACGGATCCGGTGGAACGGCTCGTGGAACGAGTCGTGGAACGACCGCTGCGGGATCGTGGTGCAACGTGTGCTTTCCGAGCGTCTTGCACGCGCCTCTTAATCCGCGGGTTCGGGGTTCAAGTCCCTGGCGGCGCACCCGTCCTGACCTGGAGTTATACCAGAGACGCCTCCCGATGCTGACCTTGCGTGGGGCCAGACTGAGGCCGTCGTGGGGCCCGTCGCGGGGCCCGCTGCCACCAGTTCTCGCGGCGCATTCCGGGTCCGCCTTCCTGATCGGCCAAGCGCGCAGCATTCAGCCCGGCCCGGCGTACCACGCCGACCCGTAGTGCAATAACTGTCTTCGGTTAGCTCCCCTTCGGCATCGGCGGTCACGGCTGCGGGCCCTGCCGGGCGTGGCTATGCGGATGCGCCTGCCGGTGCTATCGAGGGCGGGCGCGGCTGCCGCGGCGCGGGCGGCCGATCTGCCGGGCCGGGTGCGCCCGCGACCGCCGCCCCGATACAGGCTCCCCGCGTCGCCGGCGTTGCGCACGCCTGGCCTGGTGCCGGCGGCGCCGGGTGCCGGGAACCAGGCATCCGGCCCTGACGATCAGCGCAGCAACCTTCTCCGCGGCCGCGGACGCGACGTCGGGCAGGACCGATAATGCAGGTGTCGGCGGTCAGCACGATGCTGGAGTGGCCGAGCATCTCCTGCACGGTGCGCAGGTCCACGCCCGCGGCCAGGGCCAGCGTGGCAGCGCCGTGCCGCAGGTCATGCAGCCGCACCGGCGGCAGGCCCGCCTCCGCCGCGAGTGTCTTGAAGATGCGGGTCAGCCGGTCCGGGGCCATCGGGTCGCCGTTCAGGCCGGTGAGCACGTACCCGCTGGGGCGGTAACCGGGCCCGAAGCTGGCGGCCTCGGCCCGCTGCCGGCCGCGGTGCGCCCGCAGCGCCGCGACCGTGGTGTGGTCCAGGGCGATCTACCCGGACGCTGTGCGGGGTCTTGGGCGGGCAGACCTCCAGCCGCCCGTCGTATTGCTGCAGCTGCTGGCTGATCACCGCCGTCTTGCCGTCCAGGTCCACGTCGCACCAGCGCAGCCCGGCGGCCTCGCCCCGCCGCAGGCCGCGCAGCGCGATCAGGTGGCAGGCGGCATACAGCCGGTTACCGGCGATCGCGTGCAGGAACTGCGCGGTCTGGACGGCGGTCCACACTGCCACAGCCGGGCGTTCCCCGGTGCGCTGCCAGTGCCCGGCCCGGGCCGGCGTCCACACCACGGCCCGGGGCCGGCGGGCGCGCGGCAGCTCGGCCCGGCTGGCCGGGTTGCCGGTGATCAGCCCGCGGCGGACCGCGGCGTTCAGCGCCGCCCGGAGCGTGGCCCGGATCCGGCTCAGCGTCGCGGCCGAGACCGGGGACCCGAGTTCCTGGTGCTGGCGGGTGATCGCGGTGAACATCGCCTGCACGTGCGCGGCGGACAGATCCGCCAGCAGCACCTGCCCCAGGCACGGGGCCAGGTACAGCCGCACGTGCGCGGCGTACCCGCGGACCGTGGAGGCAGCCGGAGAGGTCCGGGACACCAGCCAGTGCGCCAGCCAGTCCCCCACCGTCAGCATCCGGCCGCCGGCATCGCCAGCCTGCGGGGCCCGCAGCCTGGCCGGCACCGCCGCGGCGGCCTTGCGCGACGGATAGCCGCCGCGGCGGATCCGGCGGCGGCCATCCAGGGCGGCGGGCAGCTCCAGCCGCACGTACCAGCTCCCGTGACGGCCTCCCGCCAGCCGCGGGCATCTCCCGCCCAGCTGGCGCCCGGTCACCGGATCGACGCACCCGCACCGCCGGTAAACGCACCCCTCACCAGCCATGACCACCGACCTCCGATCGCCCAAAGTAATCTGTGTCATCCAGCATCCGGGCTGACGGCCGCGAGAGCCAGGCGAGCATTTCCGCTCCCATCGGCACGGCCGTTCACCGCAACCGGGCACTCCATATATGGCGGCTCGTCGCAATATATGGCGGCTCGTCGCACGCGAACCTGAACGTTGCGAGAGGCCTGGTGAGCAAAGCCAGCGTGGCCAGCGGCTACGGACGCGGCTGATGCCCGGCGACGCGCACGACCGTCCTTCAGCCGGCCACGCAGCGTGTCCGCCACCGCACCACCCGAGAACCCCAAATAGCAACAGCCGAATCGGTGCCTGAGGGCTTGCAGACAGTGCTCGCGCAGGCGCCACCCATATAGGCCGTTCGGGCGCCGCCACGACGGTCGACGATGCCTGCTTGACAACGCCTCGACTAATATCTTGCTTTCCAGTATATTGACTGGCATGGCTGCCAAGCCCATGACCGGACAGGCGTTCTTCGTGCTCACCGCGCTGGCCGATGGCCCGCGGCACGGGTACGGCATCGTGGGTGAGGTTGCCGACCTGTCGCAGGGCCGGGTGAAGCTGAAGATCGGCAGCCTGTACGGGGTGCTGGAACGGCTGGCCGCCGAGAGGCTGATCGAGCCCGACCGGGACGAAGCGCACGACGGCCGGCTGCGCCGCTACTACCGGCTGACGCAGGATGGTCGGCGCGCGCTGGCTGAAGAGGCCGAGCTTCGCGCCGCCACCGCTCGTGTGGTGCGGGCGAGGCTGCGCCTGACCGGTACGCAGGCAGCCGGATGAGCAGCGACCTGGAGCGGCGTTACCGGCGGGTGCTGCGGCTGCTGCCCGGCTGGTACCGGCAGCAGTGGGAACAGGACATGGTCGCCGCCTTCCTGGACAGCTGGCTGACCGGCGACCCGGAGGATGACGAGGCCATCATCGAGTTCTGCAAGCCAGGCTGGGCGGAGGTCGCCAGCGTGGCCGGCCTGGCCGTCCGGCTGCACCTGGGCGGCCCGGGCACTCCGCGCCGGTACGCCTGGGGCCACGCCACCCGGCGCGCGGTGCTCGTCGTGGTGCTGATGCACGCGGTGCTGGCCGTTGACGTGCTGGTGTTCCTGGTGCGGAGCCGCCGTCTGATCGGCTGGCTGCCCCCGCCGCCGGCGAGCCTGGTGATCGCGCCCGGCGGCGTCTGGGTCAGGATGTTTTACCTGGTGTGCATCGCCTGGATCGCGATTTTCGTGACGCTGGCCCTCGGCCATTACCGCACTGCCCGGGTCCTCGCGGCGCTGGCCATCGTCCCCGGCCTGGTCGCCTTGCTGCAAGCCCAGCGCACCGGCTTCCTGCCGGCGCCGTTCGGGCCGTGGGCGTTCTGGGTCCTGATCGACCTTGCCCCGGTCCTGGCCATGACCACATTCCGCCGGGACGCCCCGCCGGCCGCGCCCCGGCGCTGGCTGCTGGCACTGCCCGCCGGCTACCTGGTGGTGTACGGGCCGCTGCTGGCGCTCCAGGCGACCGGCAACTCCGCCTGGCTGCCGGACTTCTCCGGGCTGTGCTGCATCCTGGTCAGCCTTGCCTGCCTGGCGCACGCACCCAGGGCCTGGTCCCGCCAGACCGCCGCCACGGGGCTGTGGTCGCTGACCCTGGCCCTGCTGGCTGCCGTCGCCGGGGCGTACCGGATCGCCTCGCTCACCGGCTACCTGAACGACCCGCACCTGATCACCGTGAGCCTGGCCGAACTGCTCATCGTGCTGGCCGCCGTCGCGCTGGTCGCCCCCGACGCCGCCCGCGCCCAGACCGCAACGCCCGCACCGCCCCCATATCCCCGCGCCATGGCCGCCTAGGAAGGACACGGACATGCCGTTCCAGCCCCCGCCCCGCCCGCTGTCCGTCCTGGCCAGTACGCTGGCCGCCGCCGGCCTCATGCTCGCCGTAGCCGGCTGCAGCCACATCACTCCCCTAGGGCCGGACCCGGCGCCAGCGAGCCTGCCGCCGGCACGCGATCTGGGGTCACCGATCATCGTGCAAGCCATGCGCAGCCAGCCCCCCGCGGCAACCGGCGAGTGCCCGGCCGGCTCCGTCGATCTCTTCGGGTTGGAGCCCAACGTGCCGCGGGTCGCGGTAGCTTCGTCACGCCCCGTGCCGGCAGGCACCGGGAGCACGGCCACCCCTACCCCCACGGCCACGCCGACCGCGCCTCCCGCGCCTCCCGCGGGCGTAGCATGCTACCTTCCGGTCGGAACTCCGGTAACGATCACTTCCGCTGCCGTCTCCTCGGTCACCACCTACCGGCACCAACCGGGGCCCGCCTTTTACGGATTCGTGGTCGCCTTTCCCACCGCCGATGTGGCGGCGCTGACAGCGCTCATCCGGCAGGCCTATGACTCTGGCGATGCCGTCGGCATGAGCGTCGCCGGCAAGCTCTGGCAGGCCCCGCAACCACGCCGCAGATTCATCGCACTCCGGGCGGAACAGATCACCCTGCTCAGCAGGACTCAAGCCTTCCAGCTTTACCGCCTGCTCGTCCCGTCTGGCTGATCGCCCCTGCATCCCGCGCACCCCCGACGCCAGAAGCGGGGCCATCGGACTGGGACTTCACGGTCACCACGGCCGAGTTCGAGGCCATCCGGGACGCGTCAACGGGCTGGCTTGTGCCGGGCCTGATGGATGGTTTCTGGCGGCGCCGACAGGACTCTCCTTCGACGATGAGCTCGTGGGCGGTGGAGACGAGCCGGTCGGACGGTTATTCGGGCTCGCTGAGATACCTGCCAGGTGCGGCTGGATGCTGCACGCAGCATGATGGCTGGCTTCATACGCCGCATGTGATTGAGGCTGCTCTTTACGAGGAGAAGCCCAGGGCAGCGCGAAGGCCGTCCTCGATCCGTGCCATCGCGTTTGGCGTGAGCGCGCCCAGGTCGCGAGTTACTTCGTCGGGATAGAGCTCCACGATGTCATCGCACGCTGCGCGCCCGCTGAAGACCTCGCGGTGGTCCAGCTCGACGAGCGCAGGGCGCGGGCTCCTGACCGGGGTTGTCGTAAGGCGGACCGCGAGAACCTGCGGGAAGGCACCGTTACGCCGGTTATTGGAGACCACGAGATAGTACTTCTCCCGCCCGTCGTCGACGTGCTCCATCTTGGCCCCGTACACCCGACCGCGAACTAGATCCGTACCGGGCACCGGCTAGTCCTCATCGGCCCAGGACGGCCGCCGCCGCCGGGCCGCAGCGCGGTCCGCGTCTGCGCTTGCCTGCCGGTCAGCAGCATCCGCCTCATAAGAAGATGCCTCAGCGGCCTCGCGCACCGCACGCAGGCCGGCCACGAACACCGCATGCACCAAAAGCGCCTCACTGACGTCGCCCTCGGGCAGAGCGGCGGCCAGAGCACTCAATGCCCGCCTCTCGGGCCCAGGTTCCCTGAGTTTCCCCAGGTCCGCTAGGTCGCGCGCGGTCAAGGGGAGAGGGGTCCGACGCTCAGTCGGCTCATTCAGTCGCGTAGCCATGTCATACATAGTGCCACACAAAGTGTTGCAATCAAAGAGCCGGACTATATCCGCAGGTTCGGGGTTCAAGTCCCTGGCGGCGCACCCGTCCTGACCTGGCCATATAGTTTAAAAGCTATACGATTTTAGTCATCGTGGGGCATGGATGGGGCATTCCTGGGTCACGCGCGGGTGCCCCGGATGCTGGCCGCGCGCCCGCGCGAAGTCCGCAAACCCCTATGGTGCAGCCTGTTGAACTGCGGGAACTCATGTCTGGTAGTAGCCGGAGGCAGCGGCGGCGGCCGGGACATGGGTCACAGTCGCCCCACCGAGCCTGGCCCCTGGGACGCTGCGGGCGGCCTTGATGATCATGCCCGCGGTGGCGTGGTGGGCGGTCTCGGGCAGGACGCTTGTGTAGGTGTCGGCGGTGGTGACGATGCTGGAGTGGCCGAGCATCTGCTGGATCACCTTCAGGTCTGTGTGCGAGGCCAAACTGGCCGCGCCGTGTCGCAGGTCGTGCAGCCGAATCGGCGGCAGGTCCAGTTCCTTGACCAGCTCGCGGAACCGGTGGGTGAGTTACTCGGGCCGGATCGGCCGCCCGTCGCTGGGCACACTGGCCGCTTGCCGCCCTGAGGTGCTGGCCATGGCGCTGCCCACACCAGCCATCAGGATGGGTGACGTGTATCGCGATTCCCCGGACGGCACCTGGCTGGCGAAAAATTCCTAACCATGTCTCTCAGACTCTCCCAATGCGTGCCCGACCCGGCCGCGGATAACAGGCAGATCTGCGAACTCGCCAACGCCGCACTGCCACGAATTTGGATCGCGCGTAATCGGCAGGGTGATATGGGTGATCGAAGATCACCAAGCCCTGCGGACCATATAACGCTAGATATAAGGGCGATAATCGCTAATTTGTTCGATCCGATATGCAGATATTATCACGTGTATATCACTCGGTACGGTAAGTTGGCCGGTTTGCGTTGGCCGCTCTGCGTAGCCAGGCCTGGCCGTGTGTCCTCGCGGCTATGAGGCGGGCACTGCTGACCGGCATGTCGGGACGGGAAAGTCCGCTGTCATCCAGACGCTCGCTGCCCGCGGGGAATCCAGGTGCCGACTCGTCGCGCTGCCGCAAGGCTGGCCCACGCGGTCAATTCGACCAGCGTGGAGTCGCCGGGCCGGCTGGCCCGGAACATCTGGACGACGGAACGGTCGACCTGGGAGGAGGCGAGCGCGGTGAGCAACGCCAGGCGGCCAGCAGGCCGGTCCGCTTGCGGCAGGGCGGACACGGCACTGTCGGCCCAGGCGCGGCTCGGGCCGCGCAGCTCGCCGTGCCAGTCTTCCAGCTCCGTCAAGACCAGGTCGCGGACCGATGGTGGTACGGACCGGGCGCCAGCAGCGTCAACGGCGGCACAGCCGCGGGCGAAAGCATCTTCGGTCACAGGATCGCCGCTCGCCCAGGAGAGGCCGCGGGGTACCGACGCCGCTGGCAGGAGTTCCAGCGACGTGCCAGGCTGGTACCAGCGCCCGGCTGCAGGCCGCATCCTGCGGTCGAGGATCCGCATGACCGGGCCCAGTGCCATCCTCGGAGCTCCCGGTGGTAGCGGGACCTCGGTGAGGAACACATTCACCATGCGGTTGTAGTAGTGGAACAGGACCGCGGTCCCGATCAGCTCCGGCGCCTCCTCGGCGGGGCATGCCGGTTCATGCAGCAGGGCGCCTTCCTTGGTCCTGCAGTCCCGCGCCCACGTCGTGACCGCCCGCAGCCGGGGGTCGGCGACCGGCTCGGCTGGATAGTCCGCGAGTACCAGTCCCCATGCCAGTCCGGAGAGCATGGTGCTGTGCACAGTGACGCACCAAGGACAGGCATTTCCGAGCGAGACCGTCGTGGCGACGGCCTCCTTAGCAACCCTCGCCACCTTGCGGGCCACAAGCAGGGTCTCACGCAGCATCAGCCAGCTCGCAGCGAGCACCTGCGGTGCCGGGGAGAAGAGGACCAATGATGGCGCCAGCACGCCGAACTCCCGCTCGACCTGTTCGTAGACGCGGCCGACCAGGCCCTGCGCCGCGCTGCGGCGAACCGGTGACACGTACCGGACCTGAGTCAGCCCCAGCTGCCCGAGCACCGTCGTGATCCGCTTGCTGGTCATCAGCCACCCCCTCGATCACTGGGCACGGACAGGCCTGGATACGCACAGATCGTATGCTTCCCCCGAGCAGGATCCTTCTTCGTCGATGCCGCTCCTCCGGCCGCCTCATACGGCAGCCACAATTCGGGTGCTGACCTTCGCGGACATCGGTACAGGGATCGCAGAGCCGGGCCCCGCGGATTGCCCTTTCTGCATCGTCGCGGTGTCCCCAGGCGAGCGACCGCCTGGATCCCCGGCATCGCTGGGGTAAAGTGCTCGCCATGAACCCGGCGGCGCTGCGCGCTAACACCGCCAGCAGAGCCGCGCAAACAGGATCACACCAGCCGACGGCGTCCTGGACGACCGTCCACGGCAGCCGCAGTCCGCAACCTCGTGATCCTGCGGCCACCCGAATCCTCAGTCGCATCGCTGAGCTGCGCAGTTACCGCCGCCCCCGCGCACCTACATAGAGGCCTCCACTGACATCCGGCTACGGAGATTGGCCCAAGATGCCGTCGGCCGCCTCAAGGCGACCCAGCACATGCCGCACGCGACCGAGGCAGATTCGGTTGTTATGCATTCTTAAGCCCCGATCAGCGCGACAACACACAGCCGCAAATATTCGATCTGTATCCTGGCCGCTCCGAAGTTTTAACGGCCGCGTGTCGCTGACAGCTGCCGCGTCATACAGCCGGTTGCTGCCAGGCGATTCCCCGCCAGGCGTTGGGCCGCGGCGGGTCCCGTGTCGGACCGAGGCCCAGAATCTGATTATGAAACTATGCGTTCCGGGCCGGAATCTATTCTTCAGCGGGTACGCATCAAACCGTGAGCCCGGCCCGGTCGAACCTGGCGATGAGGCTGGGCTTGCGGAGGTGCGCTTCGCGCAGCGCCGTGAAGCGCCGGGCGAACGCCTGGGCCTGGTCCTCGCGTTGTGCGAGCTCGCACAGGTCCTTGAGCAGGGTGACGGCCGCGTCGTACTGAGCTTGCAGCTTGGTGTCGATCAGCCTTTCGGCGGCGGCCCAGGCGCTGTCCGGGTCCCGGGCCAGGTCGTCCAGGCGCTTCTGCCGGGCCGCCGCACGTTCTTGTTCCCGGAGGGCCTGCTGGTCGGCGGCCATGGCCGCGACTCGCTGTTCGTGCTGCTGGCGGCGTGCCGCTGCGGTGTCCAGGAGTTCGGCGACGGTCCGCCGGGGACGGGAGCCGCGCTGGTCATCTGGCGCGCCGCAAAGGCCACGCAGCAGCTCCATCCGGGCCCTTGCCGCCTGGTCCCGCGCGACCAGCAGAAGAAGCCTGTCCTTGTCACTGACGGGGAGCTCCGCGATGTGCGCGGTCAGCGCGCGCGCATCGTCCCTGGCCTCGGGCAGCGCCGGACTGGCCTCCGCAGCCACCTCGAGCAGGACGGAGTCGAGGCGCAGGAAGTCGGCAAGAGCGCGTTGCGGAGCGGTCAGTGATACCAGACCCGCCGGGACCGGCGGCTCCATATCATCCTCGGACTCATCGGCGAAGGCGTCCTCATCGCGTTCCCACGCACCATAAGCCGACAGCCATGCCAGATACAGAGGCCGCAGGTCTCCGGCGGCCAGTTCGGAGCGGACGCCGACGATGGCAGACAGCGAGTCCTCGGCGCCTTCCACCCACTCACCCGCTTCGTCCTCGCTGGTCAGATCCAGGATCACGGATTCACGGGCGGTCGATATGCTCACCTGGCCGTCGGCGCAGTACTGCCCGGCGATCTTAGGGTTGAGGAGCGCACGCGGCAGCCGGAGCATGATCCGATGAGTGCCCCAGTTCGCCAGGTACAGATGCGCGTCGTAATAACGCCGCATCATCTGCTCTGGGCTGCCCCTGAAATTCCCCCAGTGGTACTCATTCGTGAAGCTGGTGGCGGTGATCCTGGCCCGGGTAGAAAGCTGGCGGACCTCAGCCTGCTCGACGGCGGTCAGCGGACGGTCCACCGCCAGGAATTCGTAGTACTGGTACTCACTCATCGCCGACGCGCCCAGCGCCCGTAGGCGGCGATCCACTCCGAGCCCGGCGGAGCGGGGGTCGGCAGCGGGAGTTCGAGGATCGCGATCAACTGCCGGTGCGCCCCGTGAACGCAGATGGCGGCGATTCCGCAATCCGTGAGGTCAATGCCCTCCACGGTCACCTCGACACCCAAGACCGTTGTCGTGAACGGGAGATCCAGGTCGTTCTCGATCATCGTGCAGAAGCCGGCCAGCTGCTCCTCTTCGCCATTGGCGTCCACGATGGCCACTTCGACCAGCTCGTCCAGATCCGCCTGGCTCAGCTCCACCACAGCCGAAAGCGTAGTGGCAGCGGTGGACGCCCGCTGGGCATTGCCATAAGGACATCACGGGTCAATCCGGCCTGCTCCGCTAGCGTCTGCCAGGGCGCCCGGCCGACCCGTCACGCCGCACTGACCGGAGAGTCGCGCACCCCGAGGACCGGCTGACCGCCCCGCACCTGCTTCGCCTGCGCATACGGGGAAATGCCGGTGACGTAACTCCTCATCGCCGCTCACCTGTATCGGCTCAGCTCTGCCCATCGCTTGCTGACGCTGGTGCACCACCCGCCGGCAGCGCCACCTCACCGCGCTCATTGCACGGCGCCCCACTAGCCGCGAGCGCGCTTCCTCGCGCCGACGGCCGGGGTCGTGATGACGTTCCATGGCTCTGATCAGGTCAGCAGTGGCGGCCGGGAACCGCGAACCTGAGATCAGCCTGGGTACTGCTGGATCTGCGCGTGATGCCCCGGCGCGCCGGCAAGCTTGGCGTCATCGGTCAGCAACGGCAGCGCGAGGCGCTCAGCAAGCACCACATACATGGCGTCGTACGCCGTGAAGTTGTCCCTCAGCTCGAACACGCGGGCCTCAGCTCACGATCGCTACGACGATCACGGCCCGGTCGCGTTCACATTGGCCTCCACCCGATCCCCGGATACGCCCCCAGTATCCCTACTTGTCAGCCAAATTGCGCCGCGACCGCAGTGAAATTGCCACCTTTGATCGGGACGTCCAGCACCTATAGCGCCAGGACGCAGACGCTGATCGCGAGCATCCGCGCCTATGAACAAGGTCGAGTTGATCGTGCTCAAGAAGGCCGCCCTGTCGGTGGATACCGTACGGAGCGGGCGGGCCGACGTCGGTTCCTGGCCGTCGACCGGGCGCGTGGCGATGCCTGCACTTCATGCGCGGACTCAAGAGTGAGGCGCTGGCGCCACGGCGTCGACCGCGCCTCTGCTGCACCAGCCGCCTGCCAGTAATCTGGCACGGCCGACCCACCGAAGCCGAGCCGCTCCGAGCAAAGCCACTTCCTGCCGATAACCGACTCCCGTGTTGATCTCCATGATTTCAGGTCAGGACCGTATGCGTTATGTTGCTGCCCCCGAACGCGATCGTCTCCGCGCCCGGTGAGCCATCCAGGTCATCGGTGATGACGACGGATGCCTTCTTGGCCATGGACACGATCCTGTGAACAGCCACGCCCGCGCGCATCCCGACACACCGTGACAGCGCGCCAGGAATGCCATAAAGCTCGCGCGTACCCGGACGTGGTCCGCCAGGGGCAAGGCCGCGGCAGTCAGCCGCTGCCTGATCTTGCTAAGCCATGTCGATGGTGTGAGCGGCAACGACGCTTCTGCGCGGCTCAGAACTGGTGCATTTTCTCAGACACTGCTCGCGCCTTTTGGTCCGACAACTTCTCGCGCACCGTGTCCGCCGCCCAGATGACTTCCTCGGCGTGCTGACCCGCCAGCCATCTCGCGGCCGTCTGCACCGCCGCGGCCTCGACGTCGCCGAGGACGTAGCGGGCCTTTATCCAGTCCACTGCCACAGCTTCGGAGAGCAGTTCCGCCCTCTTAAATGTGGCGGCGAGGAGTTCCATGACCTGCACCATGTCACCGGGACCTTGCGACGGGTCGCCGATCACGACTGCCGCCACCGCGTAATCGAGTGCCGCAAGCCAGTTCTCCTGCCATGTGCAACAGGAACAAAGCCTAGCCAGCAGGTAAGCCTTGCGCCGGCACCTGACGACGCCGTCGCGAAGGAGCGCCGCGTTGGCGTGCGCGTGGTCCTCGCCGCGCATCGTCGGGTAGGCGGCGCGCATGCAGGCGACGTCGAAGTCGGGGTGCTCGCGCAGGTCGCGCTCCAGCGCCTCCTGGTCCCAGTTCATCGGGTCAGGCAGGTCCTGGAGCGTACGCGGTTCGTCCTGGTCCTGATAGCCGTACGCCACCAGCCGGGCGATCGCCGCCTTGCGTGCCTCGTGGTCCTCGCCTATCAGAGCGGTGAGCGAGGAGTCGAGGGAACTCGCGGGCGCGGGCTGCTCCCCGCCTGCAACCTGGCCGCTCGACGTGCCTGCCACCGCAGCAGGCATCTCCGCCTGCACTGTCGGCGACTCGGCCGACGGTGCAGCCTGAGCGGGCCTGGGATCCATCTGCGCTCGCCTGGCCGGCTCCTGCTGATTCTCGGGCTGCCACCCAAGTTCGGTGAGCGCGGTCGCGGCTGCCTGCCGCATGCCCGCATCCTGGTCGCCGAGTACGGCGGTGAGGGGCCCGCACGCTCGGGCATGTTCCGGGCCAATCCTGGTGATGATGTCCGCGGCGTCGGCCCGCACGCTCTCGTCCTCATCGCTGAGCATCGCCTGCAGCACCGGCGAGGCGCTCTCCCGCGCTGTGACCAGTGCCTGGGCGATCGCCTCCCACCTGCGATATCTGTCATAGTAAGCACCGTAATGGGAACTTCCGGGCTCTGAACGATCGAGCTGCACCTGCCTTCGATGCGCCTCGGAGTACCTGCGCAGGTTCTGCCCGAGCGCTTCAAGCCCCTCGGGCCCGCACATCGCCAGGGCTCGTGCTGCCCGTTGCTCGCACTCGGCGTCCAGCACCTTTGGCGTGCCGATCAACTCGGCGAGCGGCTGTACCGCCGACGCTCCGATGCGCTGCAACGCGTAGGCCGCCTCGTCCCGGTACGTGGGGAAAGTGCTGTCATAGATGCTGCTGTCCGAGACGAGCTGCACAAGAGGATAGACGGCGCGGGCATCCCCGGCAGCGCCAAGCGCCCCGGCGATCGCGGCCAGCTTGCGCGCGGAGTTCCGGCTCCGTTCTGCCCATTCCCACCGCCCGTCCTCCGGTTCGCACCCGAGTTCGCGCAGCAGCGGCTCCACGGCCCGCACCCCGATCTCGCCGGCCTCACCCCATTCTTCCCGCGCGAGAGCATAGGCCAGGCGCTCCTCTTCTGTGTCAGGTGCCCAGCCCAGTTCGGCGAGTGCGAGGGCAGCGAAGCGGTTGCGGGTGTTCACCATCGTCGACACCAGCGTCTGTGGCTCCGGACGTGCGCATGCCGCCAGGGCCGCTACGACGCCCGCTTCGATGTTGTCAAGTCTTATGGTTCCTCGATGACATAGATCATAAAAATGCCTCTTATTCCATATGTTCGGGTTTTTCTCCCAATCGAGCAGCGCGTCCACTGCCCGCGGATCCCCGATCGCTCGCAGTGCCCCGACGACCTCGAGCCATGTGTTGACGCCAATCGGCGGTGACGCTGTGACATCCAGCGTTGCTAGCAGGCGCACCAGCGATGGCACCGCCTCGGAGGACCGCAGCAGGCCCAGGCCCTGCGCCGCGTACCGGTACCCGCCATAGCCCGCCCCGCCGCGATCGAGGGCGCCAAGAAGAGCCGGCAGAGCCTGCGGAGCACCCCGCCCGGCGAGGACATATGCCGCGATCACGCACCCCAGCTCGTCGCCGTCGCTGAACGCTCCGATCAGGGGCCCGGTGATCGGCGCCCGGGCCGTGACCAGGGCATCCACGGTCTGCCTCTCCCCGACCCGGTCTCTTAGCCGCCAGTCCCTGAGCAGGGCCATCAGCGCTTCCGCGGCCCGGGTGTCATCGATGCGGCTGAGGGCCGCTACCGCCGCCTCACGTACATGCCAGTCTTGATCGCCGAGCACGCTCATCAGCGGGTCAACTGCGCGGGCATCGCCCAGTGAACCGATGGCCTGCGCCGCGGCGGTGCGCACGGATGCGTCCTGCTGGTAGGCCAGTGCTTTGATCAGCCCCTTCACGTCTTTCCTGGCAGCTAGAGCGTCTACCTTCGGAGGTCCGAACAACGCCACGTCGGCCTCCTCTCCCGGTAGCGGGCAGGACACGGAGGTTGCCCGCTGCTCCCACGGTCATGGCCCTGGTCCCCACGACGAGGGCGGCTGAGACCGGCCGCTTCGGACGGCCCTCCGCGCACCCGTTCAAGGCTAGGCAGCATGGACGCGTTCCCGGCAGGGGACAACGCCTGGTCAGATAGGGCCGAAAGTCCTTCCGGCGCTGCGGTTACGGGCGAGCGTCACCGCGCGGCGTTAGCGTCCGTTGCGTAAGCACTGAACCGAACCATCTGTACCACCCTGATTACGAATCGCTGGCATCCTCGCAAAGAGTCGGCGATCCGGGACTGTGCGGAGTATTGGTACCGAAGTCCGCTGAAGCCGGTCGCGGTGATGGGGCTGACACCAGGGGGTGTGGATCAAGGTGGCGGCACGTTCTCCTCGCGCAGTCGGAACTCGAACAGCCCCCCGCCGAGCTGCTGCCGAACGGCGAGCCGCAGACGCTGATCCCCTGCTGCTGCAGGATCTCGCGCAGCGCCGTGCCGAGCACCCGCCGCTTGCGGACATCGAGGCCCCTGACCCACTCCAGGCACGGCTTGCTGCCGGAGTCGTCCTCGTAGAACTCGATCTCGTACGGCACAACCTCGCACCGTAGCAAGAATCAGCCCACGGGGCGGCTCCCCGTGCTCGCTCTCACCCGACAGCCCCGGCGAATCAGCTACGCCCAGTGACGGATTCCGCCTGGCCTCCCATGGATTTCGTGGAACGGCTCGTGGAACGAGTGCCGGCGAACATCCTGTGCAGTGTGTGCTTTCAGTGCCTTCTCGCGGGACATCTGTGCAGCTTGTGCGCTCAGGGCGGTTCAGCGGTCTTCTCTTAATCCGCGGGTTCGGGGTTCAAGTCCCTGGCGGCGCACCCGTCCTGAGCTGGGGTTTCTAGCCTCTCGGTGCTCTGATGGCCGTCGGCGTGGAACGAGTCGATCCGCTGCTTCGCTGCACACAGTGCACTCACTGCACATGCAGCTAGCTCGTCTGATCACACTGGGTAGTCAGCGCTCAAGCTGACGGCGCGCACAGTTCCGCCGTTCTGCGCGGCCGACGATCGCTGAGCGCTCATCAGCTGAGGCACGCAGATCACGGATTTCGCGCACCTGACAGTCATTCCTGGCGTGCGGGTGCTGCAGGCAGATCGTCTGATTCCGCGCCTCGTGCAGGCGACTGGCTGCGGCGCTGCACGCCAGCGTCGCAGGAGTAGCCCGCACGGGTCTGGCCTCCCGCCATCGCGGCCCGTGGTGCCACGATAGGGGTCATGGGCTCACAGCGTTTCCGCGCCGTCATCGGCGCCGGTCCTGGGGACAGCGCGGTCATCACGATGCCGTTCGACCCGGATGAGGCGTGGGGTGCTAAGGCCGACCATCCCGTCGGCGGCA